>Ga0210242_101171_pt1 | contig 20941 bp, 14 predicted proteins | sample ChrtobMeP5a_16mM_FD_155445 | JGI IMG/M metagenome (GOLD analysis project Ga0210242, IMG submission 155445) | Chrysochromulina tobin associated microbial communities from unialgal haptophyte culture, Seattle, Washington, United States - P5a_16mM | ecosystem: Host-associated > Algae > Haptophytes >... | reverse complement strand
TTCATGCTCGCTCATCCGCACTATGGGTGGCCAGAGCAGCTTGTGTGTATCCCCCCCTGGGAGGGGGGGGAAGTATGTGTGGTATCTGTATCGGTGTGTCCCTCCGAGTGCGACCTTTACGCGAGACTTAGGGTGGACAGGCAGAGCCTGTTCTACTATGTCTCGTGTTGGACGTTACGAAAGGGGGACATATGTCCTTTGTGTTAGGCTCGGGGCCGGCTCAGCGCATGGGTGCGCGCACTGTACGATGCAGAGGGGGAACTGCATGCATGCAGAATCTCCGATGCGTCTCCGGTGCGCGTCCCCTTGCGGCGACGCGTTCGATCGTCGACGTTCAACCTCGGTTGACGGCGCGCGCGGCGAGCTCGGCTCCTGCCTTTCGCGGGCCCACCCTCCCACCCTGGGTATTTGGTGGAGTCGGTCTCGCATGGGCATGGCCCTCCGCGTCATGTCCCGCTGTGTCTCCTGCCCGCGACCTCTCCCTGGTTCATGCTCGCTCATCCGCACTATGGGTGGCCAGAGCAGCTTGTGTGTATCCCCCCCTGGGAGGGGGGGGAAGTATGTGTGGTATCTGTATCGGTGTGTCCCTCCGAGTGCGACCTTTACGCGAGACCAACTTTGAGGCTCGGTTAGGAAATTTCACCGCCCCCCCCCCCCTCCTCGGTACAGTGCCTTGCGGCTCTAATGCACGCAAAACCTCATTTTCCACGGCCTCGCATGCAATCAAATGTGAGTTGACTCGACTTGACTTGGCGAATGAAACTGAAACGAGACCTCGTGTGGTACGCGACGGCGGGATCTACACGCGGAGTTGTCGTCATGCACTGGATGGGCCATTTACGCTTCCTCGCCGCGATAGTTGCCATAACAGGCTATCCTCACGGCCGACGACTGGCCGACCGACAACCCATCGAGCTCCATGAAAAGGCCGAGGAACTCGTCCCGACTTCGCACTCAGACTCTACACCTTCAATACCGGCCCTTCCAGGTTCCAGCAGAGGGGGCGCCCTCGCTTGAGGAGCTCATCCACGACACCAACACCGAGCAAAGGGCGTCGCAACATGGCGTTTCCTCATCGGTCGTGGACGTGCCACCGGCCGCCGAGCCCGCCTTCCACTTCCATTATCACGACAACGATAGGTCGAGTCGGTGGAACTTGCCACCAGCAACACCAACCCCACCCTAGTAGAACGTATAGATGTGCAGATCTCATTCTCAACAAGTCGAACTCAAAACACACGTGCAAAACATGTGCGATATGTGTGGTCGTGGTGCGCGTACGGGAGTAGTACTTTCTGATGAAGATCGATAAACGAATAATACGATGTCGATAAGGCGCACGCATTGACCCCTTTCACAGCTGGACGGTAATTTTCACTTGTATACCCAATTTTACCGAAATGGCGTTTGACATACTTGTACGTTATGCTATACGATGTTTGGGGTTGATGAGATCCTAACACCTGCATCCCGCGCCTGCTGCTCCGCCCCTCGGCATCGTCGCGCCGGGCCGCCGCTTCCACAGCGGCCCCTGCGTGAAGCTGCCGGTGTCGCTCAGCGGGTGCAGCGCGACGAGCGCAAAGCGGAGGAGCACCTCAAGCGTCTGCAGCGTCAGCTGACAGCCGGTGCCGTGCTTGAGGCAGAATCCGGGGATCGGTAGGATTCCTTCCACTGGGACCGTGGACCCTGGCGCCCCAGCAGAAGAGGCCGTCGTCGATGCGGCAGACATTGCCTGCGCCGCGTGCACCGAGTGCGTCACCGACGCGGCCACGAGGTCGATGAGCACCGCTCCTCGGCGGCGAAGGCGAAGACGCCTGACGGCGCTCATCTCGGCGCTATCGGCGCTCAGAACGGCGCTCGACCGGTCGGCCACTCGAATCAGGAGCGACGCATTCTCGACGGACGCATCCAGTGCTTGCGACGACGCGAGCAGCCGCGGGCAGAAGCCCATGCCGCGCAGGTAGCGCGACAGCGTGTGGCGCGTGCTCGGGACGGCGCCTGGCTGCGGAGCGCTCGGTACAGCGCCTTGCTGAGGATCGAGCAGATAAAGCTTCTCCACGCCCAAGACGACGCCATCCTCACAGGGCAGTGGCGCTGGCCGAAGGCTCAGTGCCGTCGGCGCGCCGCCGCCGACGCTGCCGCCCTCGCTGCCGCCGACGCTGCCGCCCTCGCCGCCCCCGGCGCTGCCGCCCTCGCTGCCGCCCTCGCTGCCCTCTGCACCGTCCTCGGCGCCGCCGTCGCCGCCAATGCGCGCCGAGGATGCATGCAGCACGTGCGAGAGGGCCACCCCCGCCACGTGGCGCAGCTCATGAGACGGGACCGTGTAGTCTGCCGACTTGGCAATGTCGACGCAGTGGCCGCGCTCAAAGAGATTCGACCGGTAGAGCGCCGTCCTGAGCGGGTACGCCGAGCATGACTTCAGCTGCTCAAGCACGGAGTCGTTGCGGTAGCCGGGCCAGCGCGCCCACGCACTTGCCTTGAAGGCGCTGAGCGAGGCCGCAGGCCGCCGATCAACGCTCGGCCAACGCAGCAGCAGCGGCAAGTGAAGCACCCCAGCAGCCCGCGCGAAGAGAGGATACAAGCCGTACGCGTGGTCGGGAAGGAAGATTTCGACGAGCGCCGAGCGGCCGCGTGGCAGCCACATACAATGGGCCAGTGCGGCGCCATGCACTCCGACCAGCAACGACGCCGACCCAAGCCGTCGTGCCAGCGCAGACAAGGAGAGTTGCGAGGGCGAGAGGAGGGAAGGCTCGAAGCCCGCCGCGTCTAAGGCTGAGAGCGTCTCGGCCTCGTTGAGGATCGCGCGCCCGTTGTCGGACCGTCCGCGGGGACGTTGGAAGAGGATGGCGATCGGCCTTGCCTTTTTTGGAGGCGGCGGGCGCTCGGCCTTGCCTAAATTGGGACTACGCATCCGGCGAGCGGTCGTTCGGCCCCTCGGCGGCTCCCACTGCCATGCCCTCTGATGGGCGCCGTGCTGGGCGCCGTGCTGCGCGCCGTGCTGCGCGCCGTGGTGCGCGCCGTGGTGCGCGCCGTGGTGGGCAGGCAGCGAGAGCGGCGCAGAAGACGCGCCCACCACGGCGCCGGCGGGGCGCAGCAGGGCCCGGAGCTGCGCGACCGCCCGCCACGAGGCCCGCACGCGCGGCGCAAAGTCGTACGTCTGCACCACGCGCACGCCGCCGTAGCAGCCGACGACGGTCCCGCCACTAACCTCACTCAAACCGAATGGGGCGCCCGCTCGCCACACGTAACGGCTCATGTGCCGCAGCAGCGACAGCGCGTGCTTCGGCGTGGGGCGCTTCTGTAACGGCGTCCAGCTGAGCTGCCAGCTCGTGTGCGGTGCGTCCGCCTGCACGGCCAAGGCGGAGAGCAGCGTGCCCAGCGTTTCGCCCACGTTGTCGGGGTTGATCGTCGTGAGACGGAGAAGGTGGTGCGGCAACTTGAGCACGCGCGTCGTGTCGAGCATCGCACGCTCGAGGTCCGCGAGGTCCGCGGGCGGATGAGGCTCCTCGATCGGCAACCCCGACGGCGACAAGCAGTGCAGGCCCTCGAGCGAGCGCGCCACCGCCTGCAGCCTGCCAGTCTTTGACTGGACCGCGCGAGGCCCGCTACGGCGCACGACGGCGGCCGACTGGAACGCCGGCTCCTGAGCAGTGGCATCGTTGAGTCGAGACAGATCGCACGTTGAGTACCACGAGCAGTCGTTGTACTGCACGCTCAGGCTCATGAACTCGCAGCGAGGGCAACGCATGCACTTGGCCAAGCACTCGCCCGCCGCCGCGCTCCAACCCGTGCGGGAAGCTTCCCGGCTGAGACCTAGGGCGCCACGGCTGCCGAATGCGCAGGAAGCCTCCAAATGGCCGAGCGTGATGTTGCAGTAGCCCGGCTTCGCACGCTTTAGCCAATCGGCGGCGGCGGCGGCGCTGGAGCCGGGAACCATCGACACGAGCCGTTCACACTCCAAAATTCGTCAAACAGGGTTCGTGTGGAATAAAAAATCAGGTAAGTCCCCACCGCGACCGAGACACGAGACACTCCTGCTTCGAGTGGCATTCACGTGGTCATGTCACATGTGCAGTGAAGAGAGTTGCACACACATAAGGAGCCCGAACCGCGATGGTGCGGTCAGACCGGCTGGCCGACCGTCCACTTGCCCTCCCGGCGGACGGGCATCGGCAGCCCGAGGCGCTCGACACGGCGCTCTGCCTCCTCGAGCGACATCGTCTTCACCCATTTGCCGTCCTGCACCTGGATTGCAGTCCAACCATCGGCCGTCCACAGTACGCTCTCGCGCTCACCCACACTTGTGCCTGCCTTGTAGAACCCCACCTCGATGCGGCCGTCGGCACAAAGGTACGTCCCTTGCCCCTCCCGCTTGCCAGCCTTGAACTCGCCCTCGTAGACGTCGCCGTTGGCAGCACGCTCAATGCCGCGCCCCTCCCTCTCGTCAGCCTTGTACTCGCCCTCGTAGACGTTGCCGTTGGCCCACCGGAAGATGCCGCGCCCCTCCCTCTTGCCAGCCTTGTACTCGCCCTCGTAGACGTTGCCGTTGGCCCAACGGAAGATGCCGCGCCCCTCCTTCTCGCCAGCTTTGTACTAGCCCTCGTAGACGGCGCCGCTGGAAGACCGGAAGATGCCGCGCCCCTCCTTCTTGTCAGCCTTCCACTCGCCCTCGTAGACAGCGCCGTCGGCATACACGTACTTGCCGCGCCCCTCCATCTCCCCGGCCGCATTCCTCTCGCCGACGTACTCGCCGGCCTGCCCCTCGCCCGAGCCCGCCATCGCGATGGCAATCTTGGTGATGTAGTCATCGAACAGCTTCACGACCTTCGCACGGTCGGCCTCGCTCGAAAAGGCCGCCGACCGGATGCTCGAGCGCACGCGCTCGATGCGAGGTGCCCTGCCCTCGCTCCCACCGTACTGCTCGCGCGCCGCCTCGGGCGCCGCGCCGTCAATGTCGACCAACTTGGGCGGCAGCCGGTCGAGGATCGCCTTCAGCTTCGGAAAGTAGGCACTCTGAGCGACCCCTTCGGTGGCCACGCCGGTCTCCTCACAGCACCATCCGCGCGCGCCATACGGGCGCGGGACGTGGAGCGTCTGCAGGCGCGTCGCGCCGTTGACAATCGACTGCCCTCTGGCCGCCGCGCGCTCGGCCTCGGCGTGGCTCTGGAACCGCGCGCGCCACCGGTCCACCTTCTCGTCGCGCGACACGCTTGCGAGCGCGCCGTGGTGGGCGAGCCCGCTGCGCACGTCTTGCTCGGTCACCGCGGCGCCGTAGACCACGACCACCCCGTCGAGAGACGCGGGGCGGGCGGGGACTCGGGTGTGCCGGATCACCGTCGTCGAGAGCACCGACGCGTACGTGAGCGCCATCACGCCGAGCGCCTCGCCGAACACCGCCTCTTCGCTCGCGCTGCGCGGCTCCTGCGGCAGGCAGGGGCAGTCCCAGAAGACGCCTTTCACGTGCTCGCCCAAGGCGCTCAGCAGGTACCGGCGGACCGCGGCCAGGTACTCGCCCGTCGGGTCGTCGCCGTCGGGGGTGTCCCAGCCGTACGTCAGCGAGGCGATCTCGCGCTCGTAGCTGCCGTGCACCTTGATCGCTCGCTCGGCCGACAAGAAGAGCCGCACTCCACGCTCGCGCTCGAGGCGTTCGAGGTCCTGCCGGCGCATGATCTTCGCGATGGTGCCGTCGCGGATGCGGTCGGCGTCGACAAGCTTGATGGCGCTCGAGCGGAGCGCGTCGACGAGCGGCTTGTCGAGCGCCACGAGCTTCGGGAGTGCCTTGTGCTCGCTCAGTTTCACGGACGCGCTCTTCTTTGAAGGCGGTGCGTGAGGTTCTGCTTTACTGGCGGAACCGCCCATTCCGCACTCCCCGCTTTAGCCAAGGTCGCAAGGCCCAAGGGGCTGTCGGACGCCCTTTTGCCCAAGACGCCCTCCGTCGTGCTCGACTTTCATTAGTAAGTCACACAGCACGCACCAACAAAGTTGGACGTTCCGTTGTGGTTCCGTTCTTCACAAACGTGAACCGTCTTGAAATTTCGCACCACCGAAGCGTGAACGGATAGACGTCCCATATGCTCGCGACTGTGCAGCACTGCACACGACTGAACAAGTCACCGATTGTACACGCCCGTCGTCCACTTTCCACCGCGGCGGCGTACGGTTTTATGCTCACATGACACATCTCTCTCCTTTTGAGACGTTGCTCTTGGGTCTTGCGCGTGCGCGTGTTGAGGCTACGCGCCCTCTCCGATTCGAACGGCCGCGGCGAGGCGCGCGGCGAGGACTGCCGTCGAGAGGTGCGCGAGCTCATGCGGCGGGCCACCCAGGCCGAGATCGCCCAAAGCGCGACGCAGGGTGCCCGGCTGCAGGCGGCAGAGCATGGTGTGCACCGCCTGCTTCGCGGCCGCCGAGGTCGGTGGCTGTGGCTGACCCGGGCGGTGCTGGTTCTGCGCCACCAACGGTCCACTCTTGGCCAACAGCGCAGCCTGCCCGCGACATTGCTTCTCGAGCTCCGCCATCCTTGATTGGAGGCGCGAGATCTCCGCGAGGGAGATCGTGGGGATCACGCCCGTCGCTTGGCCGCGCAGGCCGAGCGCGGAGAGCGTCCCAACGGTCGACACGTCGTCGTCCTCGTCGTAGTCCTCCTCGTCCTCCTCGTCGTCCTCGTACATCGTGTCGTCCTCGTCGTCCTCGTCGTCCCCCCAGTCCTCGAGTTTCGTCACTTCGTCTCCCCAATTCTCGACCTCCTCCTGCGAGCGCGCGGAGAGGATGACGTCCAGCGCCGCGGCGGGCGCATGTGGCGCCACGGCCGGCCCGTGAGACGCCGTCGTGAGCGGTGGCCGGGGAGAGAGGCGCCCGAGGGCGAGGCGCGGCGGCGACTGACGCGGCGGCGATTGACGCGGCGGCAGCAGCGGCGGACGCTGCTGCTGCTGCTGCTGCTGCTGCTGCTGCTGCTGCTGCTGCTGCTGCTGCTGCTGCTGCTGCTGCTGCTGCTGCTGCGTCGTGGGCGCATCCGGCGTCCATCGTTTCGACTCCTTGCCGCCCCCGCCGTTCAGGCTGCCGCCGCCCACGCCGCTGCTTCCGAGGGAATACCGATGCGAGCCTCGGACAGAAACGTCCGAGGGGCCGTTGGGCCGGCTCGGAGGAGAGAGGTTGAGCGGCTTGACTCGGGGCGGGCGGCTGCTCGGCGAGGCGCCAGCGCTCGGGACGGCGCCGGACGGTTGTGCGCTCGGGACGGCGCCCTGCGGGCGGCTGCTGGGGGGTGTGCCCTTGTTGCGTGAGGAGACGGAGCCCGGGCCAGGTCGGGAACCGGGCGATCTGCGCGACGAGATTGACGGAGCACGTGGGGGGGTCCGATGGGAGGACATGGGCGCATTGGGTGCGCTCCCCACACGCTCTAATTGCAAAGGCGTGTCTCCACCTCGCACGGCCGCCAATGGCGTGCCGCCGCCACCGCCGCCCCCCCCGCCGCCGCCCCCCCCGCCCCCCCCACCGCCCCCCCCACCGCCCCCCCCCTTGAGAGGCGAGGCAGCGGTGGAGGCGGGGCGGTAGGACGAGAGTGGCCCGTCGCGCTCGAAGAGGGTGCCTCCCGATCCGCCCGGCGGGATCACCTGTGGGAAGGGGTGGGGAGGCGCCATAGTGAGCACTTGCATGCGGTCGTGGGTTGTCGTGCCTCCCGATCCGCATGGCGGGATCACCTCGGACTGTTGTGGCCATCAGTGGCGATCAGTGGCAATCAGTGGCGATCAGTGGCAATCACCTCGGACTGTTGTGGCCGCGGGCGCGACGTTGGCGTGCGCTCAAAGTTAGGAGAGACGCCTTTCATCAAGGTTGGGGAGGCGCTCGATGTATACTCCTCGGTGAGCCGGCGCATCATCGCGGCCGTGCCGGTGCGCGGCGCGCCGGCGCCGGTGCTGGTCGACGTGATGGTGCCTGAGATGGACGGTGGCCCACGCCACGAGGCCTCCGACGGCGTGGTCGATGAGGCCGCCGTCGAGAGGGCTCCGATGGATGACGTGGCACCCGTGTACGTGGACGAGGCGCCGGAGTACGTATGGGAGGACTCGTTCCTAATATGGGAGGGCTCGTCGCCCTTGACCCCCTTGACGATCGAGTCGATTGGGCCTCCACCCCCCTTGCCAGTGAACGCGTCGCTGCCGCCGCCCTTGCTGCCGCCGCGCGCGGTCGGCGACCTTTCCCCAACGGTTACGCCGCCGCTCCCGTTCTTGCCACCACCGCGGGCGAGCGGCGTGAGGATGGGTCCACGTGTCGGTGAGGCGCCGCGCCGGGTGATCGCGGGGGTATCGGTGCCTGAGCTTGGCTTTGCCGGCGACGGCGCGGAGGTGGCGGAGGTGGCGGCGGCGGCGGCAGCGGCGGCGGCAGCGCCAGGTGCGCGCTCAGCAGCGGGCTGCTGCTTCCGCGGCTGCTGTTGCGGCGGCTGCCGCTGCGACTGCTGCGGCTGGCGCTGCGACTGCTGCGCCTGCTGCGGCGCCTGTGGAGGCGGCGGCGGCGGCGGCAGCGGCGGCATCTTCTCTGGCGGACAAGACGGTCCGAATACCGGTAATGTAACCGGCACGTCCTCCTCCGCCTCCTCGACCTCCTCAACCGCCTCCGGCACTGAAGCGAGGGCCGCTGAGACGGCGCCGGGCGCGTCAGCCGAGGCAGCCGCGGGAGGCGGCGCGGCGGTCGCACCCAGCGACGCATGCGCCGCTGCCTTTGTGGGCGAGTGCGCGCCAGCACTCGGGGTCTGATCGAGATAGTAGCCAGTGCCGAGCTCTCGCGTTGTGAAGATGAAGCCGGGGCAGTTGCCGCCTTCAAAGGACGGTGCAGGGATGAAGGTACCGCCCGGACGCGGCGGGTCGGGTGGGCGCAGCGGCTTGGGCTTCGATGAGCCCACCACCTTCATCAGCTCCACGTCGAGAATCAGCGCCGCGCGCGGCGGCACCGCGGCGCCGCCCCCATCGGGCAGCTCGGCGCGACCGGCATCGCCGTAGGCGAGCTCGGCGGGGAGGTAAAGGGTCCATTTGTCTCCCTCGCCCATGAGCTGTAGCGCGAGAGAGAAGCCGTGGATGGTGCTGCGCGGCTGCACGCGCCGCTGCGCGAGTGGGTCCACCTCGGTGCCGTCGATCAGCGTAGTGCGCCACTTGACGTCGACCTCGCTCGTGAGTTTGGGCGAGGGCGAGCCGCGGCCTGCGCCCCCGACTGAGTTCACGACGTACTGAAGGCCGCTTGGAAGCGTGATCACGCCAGGCTTCTTTGCATTCTGCGCGAGCCACGCCATGCCCACGGGGGTGGTGCCCTGGCCGGTCGGCAGAGCGGCGCTGCGGACGGCCTTGGCGGCTCCGTCCTCGACGGCATTGAGCACCGCGCGGTATAGATGGACGCGCCGCACATAGTCCTCGCGCGCCAACGCCGCAGCAGTCGCGGGGGACGTCATACTGGGTCACCAAAAGTAGCGGGCCCGCTCGGCAATCGGGGTGGATGGGTCTGCCGAGCGGATTTCGAAAGTGAAGGAGCACTTAATGATGCCGGTCATCACGACACTTCCGGCGTCATTACACGACAAGATTAAACACGACGTACTCGAGTTTAAGCGGCGTGTCGCGCGTGTGTGGTGAAAACTGGTGAGAGACCTCCACCAGCCGCCCAGGAGGTGTAACACCTGGCCCTGGCAGCGGCCCGTGACGGGGTCCGAGCACACGAATGTAAAGACCCGTGGTGGTAATGTGGATGTGGGTGGTTCAAGACCCACCAGTTATACCGTGACGATGCATGACCATCTCATGGCAGACATGCCGCACCGATAGCATCATGCATGGCCTCATGTGGCTGAGTCAGCCTCGCTGCTGCTGCTGCTGCTGCTACCGCTGTCCGCAGCGGGCGATGCTTCGCTACCCTCTGGATGTGCGTCGCCAGGCGTATCGTCATCGCCGCCGTCGTCGTCATCGTCCGGTAGTGCCTGCGACCGATGGAAGACACAGCAGTTCTTGCTCTTCTTCCGGCACAGGTCTTCGTTGTCGATCGTGTCGTCGGTGAAGCGCACCGTGCGCTTGCGCTCAGGCTTGCGCTTGAGCTTGAGGAGGAGGTGCGAGGGTACAGGGTCGTCTAGCGGCACCTCGAGTATCGTCGCGACGGCAGCCAAAGGGTCGACCATCGCGGCCATGAGGCGCGTGGAGGAAGGCCGGCGCGCCGTCGTGCACGTACGCGAAAAAGTCAAGGCAAGTCCTAGAGGCCACGCCCTGGGATTAGGACATGATGCCGTCCCCTTGATCGTGCTCGTGTTCGTTTCGAAGGAGAGTTTCGTCAAAGAGAAAACCCGAGCACCGTTCGCCGCGAGTCGCTTGCAGTGGTCGACGCGTTGCAAGGTGAGTGGACGGCCGCGTCCTCATGAACACGGTCCATGATTGGTGGCCCGCTTGGCGGGCCTTTGCCACTGGAACCGACAGCACCGACAAGGCCTCCACTGCCAGCAACAGCAGTGGTAGCGACCGGCACCCCGAGTGGTCCTCGCGATTTCCGGAACCCTCAATGAATTCACAAGCGCGGGCAGCGATGACGGCCAAGGAGCAGTTGGCCGAGGTTGAGAAGCAGCGCCAGAGCTGGGAGAGCGCCAAGCACAACCTTGAGATGCGCTACGGCGGCTGGGCCAGGACCAAGCCTGCCGCAGAGGAACACCGGCAACCCGTACCAAACCCGATGCAGGAGTCGCTGCCCAAGCCACCCAAGGCTCCGACAGCCAGGTCATCGCGGAGTAAAAGGGGTCGGAATCCGGCCTCGCCCAAGGAGAAAGGCGCCGCGCCCAAGTCGGCGGGCCGGCGCTCGCCCGCCCCACGTTCCCCAAAGTCGCCAAAGTCGAAACGGCCTCGACCCTCCAGGGGGTCCGATCACTTCGGGGGGTCCGATCACTCCGGGGTGTCCGATCACTCCGTGGGGGCCAATCAGGCTAGGGATCATCATCAGGCAAAGGATCGTCATCAAGCGAAGGATCAGCATCAGGAGAAGGATCCTCCGAGCTCGCCGCCTCCTGCCTCGGCGGCCGCCGCTGCCGCCGAGGTGGATGGAGAGATCGGGTGGTCCATTCGACAGCTAAAGGAGTTCCTCGTGCAGCACGGCGCGGACTTGAGCGGATTCGCAGAGAAGAGAGAGCTCATCGACGAGGTGCAACGACTCAAGCGGGAAGCGCCGTCCCAAGCGCCGTCCCCGCCGCAGCCTTCAGGTTCGTCAGGTTCGTCTTCGCCTCCGCCCCACCCGCCCCACCCGCCACCTCGTGCGCCGCCACCACGTGCGTCGCCGCCCCCGCCGCCCCCGCCGTGGCGCTCGGCGAAGCCCCCCAGCCCACCGCCACGGCCAACGCGCCAACCGCAGTCTCGTTATGACCGCTCCGCTCGCGAGGCGCGGCGCGCTGCCTCCGCGCGACGCGCGGGTGCCACCGCGGGCGCCGCCGCGGGCAAAAGGCAGGCGCAGCCGCAGCAGCGCCCCTCGTCGGCACCGCAAACGCGCGCGATGAGTGCGCAGCAGCGCGGGGTTGCTGCGCTCGAGGCGGCGCGAAGGGCATTGAGGCAGGGTGACCAACGCGCCGCCCGCAGCGCGCTGCACGAGGCGAGAACGCTTGCAGGCAGCACCGAGCCGCCCGTTGTCTCGGCGGAAGACATCGCGTTGATCGCAGATATGATTGAGACGATCCCCGCCGCTGCAGTCCAGGTGCTCCAGCACGCCGAATCGAATCCCTTCTCCGCTCTTGGCATCAGCCGTCTCAACGGTGTCAAGGAGCTCAACACGGTGAACAAACGAGAGCTGCTCAAGGCATTCCGACGACTAGCGCTCGAGTTGCACCCGGACCGATGCGCCCACCCGCTCGCAAATGACGCGATGCAGGCTCTCAATGCAGCGTATGAGAGGACGCAGGCGCCGATGCGCGTGTGTAAAAGCGGTAGTCGATAAGCCGGCGCGTCCGCACTCAAACCGAACCGCACAACGACCGCTCTCAGGGGAAGCTGCCGTCGAGATCAAAAGGTATTTAAATAAAATTCCTTCAAGCGCCCCGCCCTCGGCGATGCTGGCGAGAGCGTGCGTGCCCGCCGTGTGCGGAGCACAGCCGCAGGCACATGGACATGCGCAGTGGACGCCCCACGACGGAGGCACTCCATACTTAGTGCATAGAGTGGAGTGCGAGAATGCCCCAGATCATGCGCCCCAGATGCGCCAGAGTGGCGGAATCGCCCCAGACGCGCCGCCCATTGTGGGTAATTTCTGACGTTTTTCTGACGATGACGCTCTAAACAAAGGGGACCTCCTTAATCCCTCTCGGGGTGCTCTCGATCTAAGCACCCATTATCCGGATAACTTTCGACCTTGACCGGCTTGAGTCGTCCAAAACGCGGTGACGTAGTTCATGACGATTGACGTAGAAGTTTCAAGTTAGAAAGTAGTTACTAAAACTACAGCTATTTAACCACACCTGTTCCAGGATAGAGGATTGTTGTCCGGTATGGGTATGTTGTTCGCGTCGGTTAGTCGACTAAGACGAGTGCGTTTTATTCGACTTCAACTGGAGTTCCGGAGTTGCGAGCGTTCGGACTTCGGTCAACTCAACATCACGACCGTGTTGAGGGTGTTCTAAGCATAGTCTAAGCTAATGAGCACCAAAATCATCCACGAGCACTACCCACGCGGGTCACTCAAGTTCACTCATTCCAGTCTACTCCACTCAGACTCACACACATGCACAGTTGACGCGCGTCTCAGACCCTGCAACTGCATGTGGACGGCGCATCTCCAAGTTCCCAGCTTCCCACCCTCTGCCTCTAGAGCATTCATCGTTGTCCAAACATGTACGTCAATTCCGCATGGACAGCACAGAGCGCACAGAGTGCCCATACGCTGCCCTCAAATCACCTCGAGGTGGTACAGCTCCCCTGACTCCGCGCCGGCAGCAATCCTAGGCCAACTCACAGCCACACACAAGATCCGGCTCGGTGCATAAAATGCTCCGCCCCCGTCTTTTATGCATATTGTCGCGCCATCTCGCACCACACCCTCCGCCTCTTTGCTGAAGGCCATGGCCTCGCCTGGACGCGTTTCGAGCAGGTTGAACGAATCTGCATCCCAGATTTTGATCGTCTTGTCGCGCGACCCAGACACAATCTTGATCCCGTCCGGGGAAAACGCAACCGACATGACATAGCTGCTGTGCGCGTTCGTCTTCTCGCTCAACAGCTCCAGCTTGCCTGCCAGACAAGCCAGCAGGCATCAGTTTTGGCCTTGGAAAGGCAATTTGAGGGCTCCAGCGCACCAAAATCCCATGGGATTCCGGAATTTCCGGTGCGCCTGAGTCCTCAACATCGAACCTGTCCTTGGCCAAAACTGACGCTTGCTGGCTTGTCTGGCAGGCAAACTGGAGATGTTGAGCGAGAAGACGAACGCGCACAGCAGCATGATTACGTCGGTCGCATTTTCCCCGGACGGTACCAAGATTGTGTCGGGATCTTACGACCAGACGATCAAAATCTGGGATTCTACAGGTGCGCCGCGAGCCCTCAAAATTACAAAAATCGCCCCTCGTTTGCCAAAAAGGGACGCCTGTTGGCTTGTCTGGCAGACAAACTGGAGCTGCTGAGCGAGAAGACGAACACCCACAGCGACACCATCCGGTCGGTCGCGTTTTCCCAGGACGGGACCAAGATTGTGTCGGGATCGTTTGACAAGACGATCAAAGTCTGCAGACTTTGATCGTCCCTTCCTGAAAGCCAGCAACGATGAGCGACTTGGATTGGTCTGTGTTCTTCTAGGAGACTTCACGGTAGCACAGAGCACCTTGTAGATCGGCGGCGTCGATGCGCTCGTGTAGATGGCGAGGATCTGCGAAATGTAAAAGTTGGCGACAAGCACGTTGCTCTTCTTGCCCACGATGTAGAGCCTGCCCTCCGCGACTTCTGCCGCCGAAAGTGGCTGCCCGCGCATCCCGTCTCACATCCCGTCGAGCCGTCGTCCGCGCGTTTCCCGAGACCGGCGCACCGTAAAATATTCCCGTGGGAATCACCCTTACGAACCGAGAGCCTCACTCGACGGCCACAGGGTTGTCTGACGATCCTTCTGTGGCGTCCAGGTCAATGACGTGCGGCCGGCCGCCATTCGCGCGAACGAATCCATCGAGCCAGCCGCGGGCAGTCTTATCATCCCATACGTACTTGGCGTCATTGTACCGATGGAGAACCGGCTGGATCGTATCCAGGGCGTAGTCTGTGCCCGCAATCACGCGGTCAAACGACCACATGAAGAGGTCTCCTTTTGTGGCACTGAGCGGCACGTTGGTCACCACCTGCTCACAAGGAAGCAAAAAAGAACAACATGCCGTAAGTTGCTTCAGGAGCAGAGAATAAAGCGTTCGATCCCCCACCCCACATACGGCGCCCCGCACGCACGCAATGAAGGCCGCTGCGGCGCAGACGGCGACACGCCGCAGATTCAGTCAGCTGAACGATTGCACCGCGCGACGGCCGGTCGGTCGACACCTCGCGTTGATGCATCTGCTTCAACTTCGTGGCGACGCTGCTCTCGAAGTCCATGGGAAGGGACGAGACGAGACGAGGGCGTGGCGCTGCATTGGCGTGTACGATGGCGCGAGTGAGCTCCGCCCGGTCGAGCGCGCCGAGGTCGTTGAAAAGGCGCTGACAGCCGAAGCAGAGCACCTGCACGTTCCCGTCGTCGTAACGGGCACCCATCTTGTCGAGCGACGCCATGTAGATTCCCGCGTCCGCCGCGAGAGTCACCTCATGCTTGCAGGAGGCGCATCGACCCTGCTGCTCGACGAGCAGTGTCGTGATCAGATTGGTGCACTCGCGCGCCGCGAGCGGCGCGCCCTTGTAGCGGGAACGCTTTGTCCGCGCCGCCGCGTCAGCGCCCATCTGAACCAGCTTGGCCGCCGGATCGTCGCGCAGCCGCTTGCACACCTTGACCGAGCGGCACGCGTCGCACACTGCGTAGTGGAAGGTCAAGCGCGTCTTTGCTTGATCGCTCCAGATCACAGATGTGTTGAGGGCCGTGCGCGGGACCTCACAGTCGACACACGGCGTCCCTGTGCCGTTGGGCTCACCTCCAGCCTCAAGCAGGGCGAGGCGCCGTTCGAGCTTGGTGCTTGCACGAGCACCGGACATGTTTTTAGGTATAGCGAATGTCGAGCTCGTGCTCTACTTTGGAAGCTCGGATTCTCAACTTCCACAATGCTCAGTGGGATCTATAACGAACCCTCGAACCGCCCCTCGCCAGTGGGGGAGTTCTAGCCGCCCGATGGTCGCCCGCCTCAGGTACGGTCCGGTGAGACAAAAGACAAATCGCGGACTTTCGAGATTTACGTGTTGTTACTAGTTGTAAAAAAACTTCAACAGAGTTTGGTCAACTCATCACGGCAGTTAGGGTGTTTTAAGCACCATACACGACCCATGTGGGTCAGTCATTCACTCACTCCAGTCTCCACTCTCAGAACTCACACATGCACAGTCGTGACGCATCCGACCCTGCAACCGAACTGTGCATGGCGCGGCGCATCTCCAAGCTCCCACCCTCTGCCATGCATTCATCGACATCGTTCCCAACGTGTACGTCGATTGCGCATGGACAGCGCAGAGCACACGGAACGCCCATACACTGCTCTCACATCATCACCTCAAGGTGGTACAGCTCCCCTGACTGCGCGCCGGCAGCAATCCTGGGCCAACTCACAGCCACACACGAGATCGGGCTCGGCGCATAGAATGCACCACCCCCGTCCTTCATGCGAATCGTCGCGCCATCGCGCACCACACCCTCGGCCTCTTTGCTGAAGGCCATGGCCTCACCTAGACGCGTTTCGAGCAGGTTGAACGAATCTGCATCCCAGACTTTGATCGTCTTGTCGTACGATCCCGACACAATCTTGGTCCCGTCCGGGGAAAACGCCACCGAGGAGATCCTGCTGCTGTGGGCGTTCGTCTTCTCGCTCAACTGCACCATTGTGCCTGCCAGACAAGCCAGCAGGCGTCAGTCTTGGCCAAGGAGGGGCAATTCTGAGGACTCCGGCGCACCCGAATCCCAGACTTTGATCGTCTTGTTGTCGTCCGATCCGGAAACAATCTTGGTCCCATCCGGGGAAAACGCCACCGACCTGATCCGGCCGCTGTGGGCGTTCGTCTTCTCGCTCAGCATCTCCAGTTTGTCTGCCAGACAAGCCAGCAGGCGTCAGTTTTGGCCAAGGAGGGGCGATTTTGGGCTCGCGGCGCACCTGAATCCCAGACTTTGATCGTCCGGTCGTCCGATCCCGAGACAATCTTGGTCCCATCCGGGGAAAACGCGACCGAGTTGATGTCCCCGCTGTGGGCATTCGTCTTCTCGCTCAACAGCCTCAGCGCGTCTGCCAGACAAGCCAGCAGGCGTCAGATTTGGCCAAGGAGGCGCGATTTGAGAGCTCGCGGCGCACCCAAATCCCAGACTTTGATCGTCTTGTCGTCCGATCCAGACACGATCTTGGTCCCGTCCGGGGAAAACGCCACCGACCTGATGTAGTCGCTGTGGGCGTTCGTCTTCTCGCTCAACAGCCCCAGCTTGTCTGCAAGACAAGCCAGCAAGCGTCAGTTTTGGCCACAAGGAAGGTCGATTTTGAGGGTTCTGGCGCACCCGAATCCCAGACTTTGATCGTCTTGTCGTCTGATCCCGAGACGATCTTGGTCCCGTCTGGAGAAAACGCCACCGACCTGATGAAGTCGCTGTGAGCGTTCATCTTCTCGCTCAGCATCTCCAGCTTGTCTGCCAGAAAAGCCAGCAGGTGTCAGTTTTGGCCAAGGAGGGGCGATTTTGAGGACTCCGGCGCACCTGAATCCCAGACTTTGATCGTCTTGTCGTCCGATCCGGACATAATCTTGGTCCCGTCCGGAGAAAACGCCACCGACCTGATGATGCCGCTGTGGACGTTCATCTTCTCGCTCAACAGATCCAGTTTGTCTGCCAGGCAAGCCAACAAAGCGTCAGTTTTGGCCATGAAGGGGCGATTTTGAGCTCGCAGCGCACCCGAATCCCAGACTTTGATCGTCTTGTCGTCCGATCCGGACACAATCTTGGTCCCGTCCGGGGAAAACGCCACCGAATTGATGTCCCTGCTGTGGGCGTTCGTCTTCTTGCTCAACAGCTCCAGCTTGTCTGCCAGGCAAGCCAGCAGGCGTCAGTTTTGGCCAAGGAGGGGCGATTTGAGGGCTCCGGCGCACCCGAATCCCAGACTTTGATCGTCTGGTCGTAAGATCCGGACACAATCTTGGTCCCGTCCGGAGAAAACGCCACAGACGTGATTGGTTGGCTGTGGGCGTTCATCTTCTCGCTCAACAGCTCCAGTTTGTCTGCCAGGCAAGCCAACAGTCGTCAGTTTTGGCCAAGGAGGGGCGATTTGAGGGCTCGCGGCGCACCCGAATCCCAGACTTTGATCGTCTTGTCGTCCGATCCTGACACAATCTTGGTCCCGTCTGGGGAAAACGCCACCGACATGACCCAGTCACTGTGAGCGTTCGTCTTCTCGCTCAGCATCCCCAGCTTGTCTGCCAGACAAGCCAACAGGCGTCAGTTTTGGCCAAGGAGGGGCAATTTTGAGGGCTTTGGCGCACCCGAATCCCAGACTTTGATCGTCCCGTCCTCAAAGCCAGCCACGATGAGCGACTTGGATTGGTCAGTGTTCTTGCCACCTTCCTTGCCACCGCTCTGGCCACCGTCCCAGATGGCGACGCTCCAAACCTTACTTGTGCCCTTGAGCTCCTCGAGCAGCTCCTGGCTCTCGGCGTCGTACACAAAGATGGAGTTGCCTGAGCCGCTCACGATGCGTGTGGAGCCGACCGCCACAGAGCTGACGGCCAGCTCATGCGACAGTGTGCCGATGCACGCATCCTTCTCTTGAGATTTGTTACGCCACTTGAGTGCACGCGTCGGCTGAATTTGCAAAGCTGCTGTACGAAACACCGCACTTGCATCTGGCTGCTGCAGGGCGAGCTGCATCATTGCCGCGCCCTTGTCACGCTGCAGCACGTCCATGTACTTGCCCACAAATTGGCGCATCTCGGTCGCGTCTGTCAGGTCCACACCGTCCACACCTCGCAGCTCGAGGTAGTCCTTAGCCACGCTCGAGAGAAGGCCTCTGTCGATACGCTCACGAAGTAGTGCGAGATCGGTCGCATACACGGGGGCGGCTTGGGCAGCGAAGGCAGCTTTCGCGCCCTGGCCATCGGCGCGACAGAGGTGCAAAATGCCGTGTCGCAGCCAGTAGTACGTCGCCTCATCATCCGGCGCACCGCCTTCGGGCGGTGTCGCGGTGCGGCGCCACGCGATGAACCCCTCGGCGAGCATCGCGTGCCCGTCCTTGCGCTGCACCTTGAACTCCGCCGATGGCTCTCTAATCGAGCTGCCTTCGGTGATCTCGCCCGTCAGCCAGTCGACGATGGTCTTGTGAAAGACATGAAACTTGCCTTCGCGCACCGGAAAGAGGAGCGCCGTCGTCTCAAGCACGCGCCCCTGCTGCCCATCGCCCCACCGAAGGAGCGCCGCCGCCATTGCCACCGTGATCGGCTCGCGTGCTGCCGCAATCAGCTCCACGAGGGGCTTCGCCTCGGTCCACGCGGGGTCGATCTGACCCTTGGGAAAGGCGCGCTTGAAATTGACGGCGTACACCTCGCCCAGACCGGCCGGGAGCGAGTCGAGGTTCTCGAAGTGAATCTCGTGGCCTTCATTAGCCTCACTCTCAAGGTGCTGGCCGAGCATGTAGGCGTACAAGAAGAGGCCTTCTGCCTTGGCCGAGAGTGCCTCGACTGCTGCGTCCAAGGACGACGTGCTCAGGCGGCCAACGATGAAAGCCTCGAGCTCCCCGGCATCAACCTTGGTGTCCTGGCAGAGGGCCGGCAGCTCCTCGCGGACCTTCTCGTAATGTACGTGCGCCTCCTTCTTTGCCTCGAGCATGTCTATGTGGTTGAGCTGGATCTCGCACACGTACCTCGTGCCATCTGAAAGCACGACGCCGGCACACGAGTTGAAGTCGGAGTAGCCCATCGGCGTCGGCGACGCGTACTTATTCTTGAGCGTGAGCACTTCGATGCCCGCCCCCTGGAGCCCCTCGGCAAGCGCGTGTGCCATGCGCGAGCAGCTGCTGAAGCGCAGGGTGAGCCGCGCGAGGTCCTTGAGCTTGTTGGCATGGCCACCGTAGTCGTTCTTCATCTTTTCAGACACCCGTGGCTCAGACTTGATACCCGGTGAGTCGGCGAACTCGACCCACTCTCTTGCCGTCCCCGGGACTGGATGGAGGAGCGTTTCCTTCTTTGGGTCCGCCTCCCATTTGTCCGCGATGAGGAACTCGAGCCTTTTTTGCGCCTCGGGCGCTTGCTTCAGATGGACGATGTGCAAATCGTCCGACACTTGCACGAGGTCGGCATTGCGCTTCTCCGGCACTGCGATGAGCTTCTTGTAGCCATCCTCCGCGCTCACCTTCTCGCGCACCTTGGCGTAGATGGCCTTGGACATCTCCATGGGCTTCTGCAGGATTGCAAGCTTACCTTTCATGTCAATGCCGTACGTGCGCTTGACATCAGCCTCAATATCGGCGATGGTCGCCTCGCCTTTGATGTACGAACGCGCGATCGTGCGCAGGTACACCTCGACGTCGGCCCTGTTCTTGGCTTGATCGGCGCGCAGCTCTTTGGGTTTGAAGCTGCTGAGCGCCCGACTGATCTGGGGCTCCTCACGCGACGTCACGAAGAGCTTGAGCCACGACGGCAGCCGAGAGAGCTGGCTGGCGATGACGGCAAGCAGTGGCTTCTGCGACTCCTTGGGCAGCTCGTCGAGCGCGTCAAGGATGACGAGCAGCGGTCTCTCGGGCGCCTGGACCTTCGAGACGAGCAGCGGCGTCTCGAAGAGCGCCTTGAAGAGCTCCGCGGGGTCGTCCACCGCTTCCCCTGGCACACCCGTGGCCTCAAGCTTCTCCTTGTAGCCCGGGAGCCGATGCGCAAGCATGGCGGCCAGGCTGCGGAGCAGCGAGCCGGGCGCCGACTGCGCCGGGTTGTCGTGGCGGCAAAAGTGCCAGGCGACGGTACGGTTGATGACACGGTCTAGGAGCTCAGCCGTTAGCACCGACTTTCCGGTGCCGCCGCCACCCATTAGCCAGAAGAGCTGAGGCGACGCCGAGTCGTCGAGCCACTTGAGGATCTCGGCAAAGGCCCACTCGCGCGTGCCTTGGAGGTGCGCGCTCTTCTTCTCGTGCCACAGCTCGCGAAAGTCATGAGGCTTCAGATCAAGCGTCGGTGGCACGCTCAGGTGGCCTTGCGTCGAGCTCTCGGACAAAGCAGAAGCACCCGCACCCATGCCGCCTCGGAGGCGCATCCCCCCTGCAAGTCGCTCCCCGGCAGCCTCCGCGTGCGCCTGCGCGCGCGTGCGCGCGCGTGTGGGCTGCGCTGGCGCTGCGACACCGCAGCACCGCTCCGTGAACGTTAACACGACAGATGCGACAACCGGTGCTCCCGTACAAATAGCTTGGAAAGGGGTGGGGGAGTAAGTGCACGCCCTCACGCGTGCGTTGCCTTGGGCCGGTGTGTGGCCTTCGGTCGGCCGAAGATGAGCGTCTGGGGACACGCTGGTGCACGGAGCCGGACGCCCAAAGTCGCATGCATTTCATTCACCAGAGCCCTTTTTTGGAACCTATTTGATGGATCGGTTTCGATTTTTCTGTTCGAGACGCCGACGGCGTCACCTTTGTCTGCAATACCACGCACGTGCCCACGCTCGGCACGGCAACGCGCTTGTAGGCGACCGGAGCGGTGCGACGTCCGTGCCCACCGTCGACGAGCACGGCGATGCGCTCGATCACGGCGCCGAGCGTCGCCTTCCCCACGCCCGTCCCATGACTTCTGACGCGACGCTCGTTTCCACGTGATCTGGTGTCAAGACGTCC
>Ga0210242_101164_pt1 | contig 21059 bp, 13 predicted proteins | sample ChrtobMeP5a_16mM_FD_155445 | JGI IMG/M metagenome (GOLD analysis project Ga0210242, IMG submission 155445) | Chrysochromulina tobin associated microbial communities from unialgal haptophyte culture, Seattle, Washington, United States - P5a_16mM | ecosystem: Host-associated > Algae > Haptophytes >... | reverse complement strand
GCCATCGCTGCCACGTCGATCGCTGCCACCAGCGGAGGGTGGGCCGGGCGGGATTGAGTATGGCGACGACTCGGATGGAGGGCATGGAGGGTGATCAGGCAAGGCCCAACGCGAGTCCTCCCATTGCAGATGAGTCTGCTGTTTGAAGCGGTGTTCGAGCAGCTGGAGGTCGAGCTGGGCGCGGTCGCGCGAGACCCGAAAATTGTCGGCCAGGCGGCGGTAGTGGCGGCGATAGAAGCAAACCAACAAAAGTCCCAGAAGTGCGAGACTCGCTGCGAGGGCGAAGGCGTGCATCGCAACTGCGGGTTGCTCGGGGACCACAACTGCAGCTGGTTGGTAGAATGGCGATGCAGGTGGTTGTGGCGAGCCATTACGTGATGGTGATGGTGATGGTGATGGTGCACGTGATGGTGATGGTGCACCGCCCGGCAGCGGTGGTAAATCTGGAGGCGGACCATCACACGAATCGCCATTGCAACCACCAGGCACCACTGGCATCATTAGCAAAGCAACAAAGCAGGTGGTTGCTGCAGTCTGGCTTGTTGTGGTGAGTGTCTTCGACCCGAATGATGCGTTGCCCTTGAAGGAGCCCGTCACGAGAGCCACGCCCGCGCCATCGTGCGCGATGCCGAGGCCTTCGTCATCGGACGCGCCGCCCGCCTGGACGGCCCAGTCGATGGCGCCCGATGACGTCACGTGCATCACGAAAGCGTCGACACTTCCTTGGCTGGTGAGCGACATCGAGCCGAACGATGCCTTGCCGCTGAAGAAGCCCGTCACGATAGCACCGCCCGCGCCATCGTGCGCGATGCCGTTGCCTTTGTCATAGGACGCGCCGCCCGCCTGGACGGCCCAGTCGATGGCGCCCGACGACGTCACGTGCATCACGAAAGCGTCGGTTATTCCTTGGCTGGTGAGCGACATCGAGCCGAACGATGCCTCGTCGCTGAAGAAGCCCGTCACGAGAGCACCGCCCGCCCCATCGTGCGCGATGCCGGTGCCTTTGTCATTGGACGCGCCGCCCGCCTGGACGGCCCAGTCGATGGCGCCCGACGACGTCACGTGCATCACGAAAGCGTCGTCACCTCCTCGGCTGGTGAGCGACATCGAGCCGAACGATGCCTTGCCGCTGAAGAAGCCCGTCACGAGAGCACCGCCCGCGCCATCGTGCGCGATGCCGTTGCCTTTGTCATAGGACGCGCCGCCCGCCTGGACGGCCCAGTCGATGGCGCCCGATGACGTCACGTGCATCACGAAAGCGTCGACACTTCCTTGGCTGGTGAGCGACATCGAGCCGAACGTTGCGCTGCCGCTGAACAAGCCCGTCACGAGAGCACCGCCCGCCCCATCGTGCGCGATGCCGTTGCCTTCGTCATCGGACGCGCCGCCCGCCTGGACGGCCCAGTCGATGGCGCCCGATGACGTCACGTGCATCACGAAAGCGTTGGCAAATCCTCGGCTGGTGAGCGACATCGAGCCGAACGTTGCGTTGCCGATGAAGAAGCCCGTCACGAGAGCACCGCCCGCGCCATCGTGCGCGATGCCGTTGCCTTTGTCATAGGACGCGCCGCCCGCCTGGACGGCCCAGTCGATGGCGCCCGACGACGTCACGTGCATCACGAAAGCGTCGGCACTTCCTCGGCTGGTGAGTGACACCGAGCCGAACGATGCCTTGCCGCTGAAGAAGCCCGTCACGAGAGCACCGCCCACGCCATCGTGCGCGATACCATGGCCTTCGTCATAGAACCCGCCGCCCGCCTGTACGGCCAAATACTTGGCCGTCGTGTCATGCATCGTGCCACCCGTGGCACGCGAGGGAGAGTTAGGTGCAGGGGCGTGCCCTGCAACCATTCCGCGACAACGAAGATTTATCTATCGTGTTAGCGCACTAGCTTTTTGGACGACCTATCTTATCCTTAGCATAGCTCGAAGAGCGCTCCGCGCTCTTTCTCATCGGAAGTTCACACTTCACTTCCTCACAAAAATATCAACGCGTCAAGCGCTCTGCGCTTCGCCCTTCCGCGGCCGCCGTCAGGCTGCTGCGCTGATATTTTATTTCCCCACCCTCACCTCCCTCTACACGTTTGGGCGCGCACCAAACGATGTTGTCGTCCCGACGGTAATTCAACATCCAAATATGGATGTTACGTCCCACCCAAGTGTCAGAGACACTTTCGGACATTCGGAGGATGATCTCACGTTTGAGATTACTTCAGAGACGCCCCGCGTCACGACTCATGGACTGACCAGTGCCTCCTTTGGAGGCCCGACATCCAAATATGGATGTTACGTCCCACCCAAGTGTCAGAGACACTTTCGGAGGATGATCTCACGTTTGAGATTACTTCAGAGACGCCCCGCGTCACGACTCATGGACTGACCAGTGCCTCCTTTGGAGGCCCGACATCCAAATATGGATGTTACGTCCCACCCAAGTGTCAGAGACACTTTCGGAGGATGATCTCACGTTTGAGATTACTTCAGAGACGCCCCGCGTCACGACTCATGGACTGACCAGTGCCTCCTTTGGAGGCCCGACATCCAAATATGGATGTTACGTCCCACCCAACAATCTTGAAGCTCTCGCTTGCAAGATGCGAGTCCCCCCTTCGGACTCATGGGGAGCGGTCGAGGCCGTTCAGCCTACGGGCGACCCTCCCGCCCCTCCACGCAAGAAATTGCAAGAAAGTGAGACGCCGCTGATTGCGTCTATATTCCTTTCTTATAGTATGGTACCCATTCGGCAACCATGCGGTACCACATGGGCAACCCGCGCGGGAGTTCCGTCCTTGCGAGGCCGGTCGGCTAGTCGAGCTTGCCCTACGGGCCTGCTCCTACCCGATGTCGGTACCGCATAGGTTCTCCGGTGTAGGCCGCCCGGTACCTACGGGCTCAGTCCCGTTGGCCTACCTTATCTATCACCATTGACTCTGCCACTGGTCAGGCCCATCACCTACTTCAACGAGATATCACGAGATATGCTGCTACACGGTCAACGGGCGACCACAAAGTTAGTACTAGTTCGAGAGAGAAGGTTGGTGGATTTGGCGGAGTAGCGTGGATGAATTTCCCTACAGGCGTCACGGGGCTCGGGACCAGCTCTGTGTGAAACGGCTGTGAGCCGGAGCGTGCTCCCGGTTTCGAGAAGGCACCAACTCACAGTTGAAAAGGTCGTGCCTGGCAAGGGGCTGGCTCGGGGCCCCAGGACGTACAAGAGGAATGGTCTTCCAGACGGCCCTAATCCTTCTTCTACTGAGGCCGCTCGTCGCACTCACCCTTGCCAGTGCGACCGCCTCCGCCTCGCCGCTGCCGCTCCGGCTGCTCTCCACGCCGCCAGAGGAGCTTCGTGAGCACTTTGGTTGGCCGGCGATGGAGCGCACCTCAGTAGACAAATCCCTGATTGTCTGGTCAGCGCTGCGCAAGGGCATCAACGTGCTCGACCCGGACGAGTGCGCTGCCACCAAGTACGTGAGCCCGAATCTGCACCGGCAGCTCGTGGAAGCATGTGCGCCGGTGAGCCCGCTGACGCTGGCGACCTCCTCCATTTCGGAGGACGGCACGCAAAAGCTGCTCGTCGCGCTGGCCGATGGCCTGTCGGTCGAGTGCGTCATTATCCCGATGCACGGTGGCAAGCACACGTCGCTTTGCGTCTCGAGTCAGGTCGGCTGCTCGCGCGGCTGCGCTTTCTGCTCGACCGGTACGATGGGCCTCGTGCGCTCGCTGACGACCGAGGAGATCCTCGCGCAAGTGTGGACGGCGGTGCGCGCGGTGCGCGAGCGCGGGCTCCCACCGCTCGTCAACGTCGTCTTCATGGGCATGGGAGAGCCGCTCAACAATTTCGAGGCTGTCGAGCGCGCCGTGCGGCTCCTAGTGCATCCAGAGGGCTTCGCTCTCTCGCGTCGAAACGTGTGCGTGTCGACGGTTGGGCCGTCGCCGGCGCTCATCGCGCGCGCGGGCACGCTGCCCTGCCGGCTCGCGTGGTCAGTGCACGCGGCGCAGGACCCGCTGCGCAAGCTGCTTGTTCCCACAACGGCGCATCCAATGGCGACGCTGCGCGACGCGTTCCTCGGCGCACTGGTCACCAAGCCCGGAGGGGACAAGGCGCGTGGGCTGCTCGTTGAGCTGGCGCTGATGCGCGGGGTGAACGACCAGCCCGAACACGCCGCGGCGCTCGCGCACCTCTTACGACCCCTCGGGCGTGGCGATGTGCTCGTGAACCTGATCCCCTACAATGAGAATGGCCTTGGGTTGCCGAATGGGCCCCTCTTCCAGCCGAGCCGACTTGAGGACGTGTACGCCTTCCAGCGCCACATGTGGTCCGAGGGCGTGCTGTGCACGGTGCGAGCGACCCGAGGCGCCACCGAGCGTAGTGCGTGCGGGCAGCTCGCGACGGAGGTGGCGGACGCTGCCGCCGCCCGCCGCCAGCCGAAGAGGGCTGCGGCGCCTGTGGTGGGCGAGCAGCAGCAGGTGTCATAGGACATAGGACTAGGGAAACGTCATCGTCGATGGCGAAGCCTGCGCCCGATACAGCGCCCCCGTGAGTGCGCGTGATTGCGCCCGATACAGCGCCCCTCTCGATGGCGAAGCCTGCGCGACCCAGGGATGGCTCGCAACCGATGGGCTGGAGTGAGGGGTACATGCCCGGATGCGTGTGGCAAGGCGTTCGCACAGCTCGACTCCGGCCGCGGCATGCCGTCGGGGCGGCAGTGAAGGTCTACTGTGAAGGTCTACAGTAAAGCTACTGGACGGCCGTTGCTTCGTGACGTCGACGGCATCATCCTCTCGTACGAGCTCCTTCATGAGCCCTGGGTCGGAGATCATGTGGGAGATCCAGATCTGCTCCTCGTCGGAGATCATGTGGGAGATCCAGATCTGCTCCTCGTCGGAGGAGATCATGTGGGAGATCCAGATCTGCTCCTCGTCGGAGGAGATCATGTGGGAGATCCAGATCTGCTCCTCGTCGGAGGAGATCATGTGGGAGATCCAGATCTGCTCCTCGTCGGAGGCGCGGCTGAGAGGGGACCCGTCGGGGAGCACGATGCGCGCCGTGGTGCGCGCGGTGGATCCACTCCGATGCGTGGATCCACGCACTCCGGTGCTCTACTCCCCTGCCCAGGTCTCCCCTGCCCAGATCTCGCCTGCCCAGATCTCCCCTGCCCAGACAACGACGTGCCATGCGTCGAGTCGGATTCGAAAGCGAGCACCTCCGCCGTGGCGCGCCGTGGTGGGCGCTTGCATGCCACAGGGAGTGCCATGCATCGAGTCGGATTCGAAAGCGAGCCGATGGCGTTCCATGTCTATTGCATAGAAGGCACCGACTCAGTCGGACCCGCGATCCCGCAGTGAAGGCCCTCTGCCACGTCAATGATGGTGCGCAGCTGGACGTCCGGCGCAGATCTGAAGCGGCTCGTAACCGGTGGGTTTGTGACCGAGTTTGGGACTGAAGCATGCATGTGCTCACCACGACGCGCTCTCTTCCCCACAGGGTGGGTTTGTGACCGAGTTTGGCGGCATGGCAGATGTGGACACGGGGCGTGCCGAAGTGCGCCACGTCGCGTCCCTTCTCGAAGGCACCTTTCCACTCTCATGAACTTTCTGGGCGGGCGTTCCTAGTTCGGATGCCTACCGACGGGAACTTGCGCGCCCATACCCACGCGCGGTGGCTGGCTCGTCGAGTAAGCGCGAACGCGACGAGCGATGGGCTCTATTCACAGCTCTATTCACAGCGATGGGCTCTCGCTCCGCTCGAGCCAGCACCATCTGCCACTATGCTCGCTGTGGGGAATTAGACTGAGATTGTCCTCTGCCCCAGGCGACAGGCGACAGGCTCGCCGCACGCGGCACGGGTTCGCGCGTCGCGCGCCGTCCGGCCCTGTTGCATGCCCTGTTGGCCCGGGCCGGCCGCGCGTGCGGCTTCTCGCCGTCTATGACATTGGTCTATGAGTGACAAAGTGATCCGGACTGTACTATGGTACCTAGTACGAGTCAATTTTTGATTCGAGAGTCGGCCAATCACTTCTCCGATCAACCACGACCGCGGCCGCTAAAGGCAATACCCCAGCCACGAGGCGCCCGCCGACCTCCGCCGCCCTTACCCTTGCCTGGAGGTGCATAGTCGCCTCCTCCCTCTGCACGTTGGCGCTTCTGAGCGGCCACGTGTTCACGGTAGGCCTCCGCCTCCGCCTCGGTGAGCAGCCGCCAGCTGGGTGTGGCGCCCCCGACCGTGGGCGTGCCCTCGACGAGCGCGTGGAGCGCCGCCCGTGCCACCTGACCAGAGACGAAACGCACGTGGCCAGACGGGTTGCCCGAGCGATAGTCCACAAAAGCGACTGCGCCATGTGTGCCACAGAGGGTAGCGAGGTCCTCGCGGCTCGCCGCGCTGCCCACGCCCTCACATAGCAGCACGGCAGACGGCTCGGCGGGCGTGCGCGACGACGACGCCGCCGCCGCGCGCTCGTCGCGCGGCCGTTTCTTCGCTTGCTGCACCGCCTCTCGGTACGCGTGCTCCTCCTCTTCGCTGAGGAGATGCCACTGCGGAGTGGCGCCGCCGATTACAGTCTTGCCATCGCCCAGTGCGCCCAGTGCGGCTTGCGCGCCTTCGGGGCTTCGGAAGCGCACGTAGCCTGCGGTCGAGCCAAAACTGAAGTCGACGAAGGCGACCTCGCCATGCGCCGCGCACAGGGCGGTCAGATCGGTTCGATTTGTCTGCGGGTCGGCTTGCTCGAATCGCAGCACGATGGCGCCGGCGCCGCCGCTGCCAGCCTTATGCGAGGGTCGTGGTGCCACTGCCGACGCCGCCGACGCCCCCGCCGCAACTCTCGCCTTTTTCGACTGCTCCCAGTATGCAGTGGCCTCGTCGTCGCCCAGCAGGCGCCAACGCGGCGTGGCGCCGGCAATCTCAAGCGACCCGCCGCTCAGCGCGGCCAGCGCGGCTGCAGCGCCCTCGGTCGAGCGGAAACGCACATACCCTAATGTCTCGCCAAAGCGGAAATCCACAAAAGCCACCTCGCCGTGCGCCCCACACAGCGTTGCTATTTCAGCGCGGTCCATGGTCGGCGAGGCGCCTTCAAAGGCGAGCACCTTGCCCAACTTGCCCTTGGCGCCGCCGCTCAGAGCGATTGGCGGTGCGAAGGCAGGGTCTGCTGGAGCGTCCACCTCCGCCGACTCCGCCATGTTGAATCGATCGCGCTTCCCGGAAAAGGCGAATCTAAAAACGTAGCGAAAGCGGCATCGCTACCTCCTGACAATTTCACGGAGTGACGGAGTGAAATGACTTGACTTGACTTGACTTGACTCTTGAACTTGACTTGACTTGACTGCCTATCCAAGCCGACGAGATCTGCTTTGTCGTCGCCTCTGACGGGCTTCATCACATGTCGGCCCCGAACATCTGGAGCCTCTTGCGCAAGCGCGACGTCGACGGGCTGAGCACGCTGCTCGCCTCGGGCTCAATTGACGTCAACGAGGCGGGCGCGGGCGAGCAGTCGCCGTTGCACCTCGCGTGCGAGCTGGACGCGACCGACGGCGTCTCGGCACTTCTCGCGGCCGGCGCTGACTTGCAGAAAAAGGATGGCCAGCTGCGCACGCCACTGCTGATCGCGTGCGAGTCCAAGGCTCTCGGTTCGGCGCAAATGCTCATCCATGCGGGTGCCTCGCTCGTCGCCCGCGACAAGAGCGACATGACTCCGCTGCACTGGCTCGCTTTTCACGGCGCTAAGGCAATGTTGCAGCTCGCGCTGGGCAAGGGCGCGGAGCTCGACGCGGTCAACTATGCGATGCAGACGCCGCTGTGGTTTGCGGTCACCAAGGGCCACCTCTCGACGGCGCTCGCACTCGTGGACGCGGGCGCCAAGGTGGACATGACCGACGAGGCGAAGCGCACTATGATGCACCTGGCGATGCAATACGGCGGCGGCAAGGACCCCAAGGACCTGAACGACAGCCAGGACACGCTCACGCTGCTCGAGCACCTGCTCAAGCACGGCGCGAACGTCAACGCCGCCGATCGCGAGAAGCGCACGCCGCTTCACTGGGCAGTCGGCAAGAATGCGCTGCCGTGCGTGCGTGCCCTCATCGCGGCCAATGCCGATGTCAACGCCCGAGACTGGTCGGATCACACACCGCTGCACTGGGCGATGCCGATGGACTGCGCCGAGTCGCTGGGCGCGCTGCTCAAGGCGGGCGCCGTCGTGGGCGCCGTCGACCGCGACCGTCGCACGCCTCTGCACTGGGCGAGTGAGAAGACGGCGGAGAGATGCATGCGGATGCTCCTCGAGGAGGGCAGCGCTGTCGTGGACGCCGTCGACTGGGGCGGGTACTCGGCGCTGCACTCGGCGGCGAGAGTGGGCTCGCTCGCGTGCGTCGCCATCCTGCTCGAAAAGGGCGCCGACCCAGAGCTCGTCGCCGCCAACGGCGAGACGCCGCGCGATCTCGCTGAGGATCCCGACGTGATCAAGGCGCTCGCGCCACCGAAACCGGCCTCCGACGACGGTCCGCCGTCGATGAAGCGGAAGCGCAACCTGTCGGCCAACTCCGCGGCTCTTGAGGCATCCCTCCCCACGCTTGCTGAGGCCTTCTACCAGGTCGCCGCCAAGGGCGACCTCGCCGCCGTGCGCAAGCTGTGCACGCCCGACGCGGCGCGCGGCGTGGCGGGCCAGGTGGCCACGGTGCTCGCGGCCAAGGTACGCGTGGGCGAGATGCATGTGAGCGCGCGCACGATGACGGCGCATGTCGAGCTGCGCATCGACACCTCTAAGGCCGTCCACCAGCTCGTCTTCGATGACGACGGTCTGATCGCCTCCTCAGAGCTCTTCAACGAGATGGCGGCCAGCTACACGCCCGTGCCCGTGGGCGCCGGCCACGGGCCGCCGAGCGGCTGAGAGGGTGATGAGCGCCGACGCAGGTGCGGCGGCGGTGCCGGTGCCAGTGGATGCGGGGACACGCCCGAGCAGCGGGCGACCGGAACTTGGAGCCGCAGGGAGGGGCGAAGGGACGAAAGGGACGAATTTGACGAATTTGACGAATTCGAGGGTGGCCGTCAAGGGGATGGCGAGCAGCTGCGGCACGAGGTGCGTGCGCCGTTCGCGGAGCAGAGCGCGTGGGAAATGGGGTCATGGCGTATATGGATGTGCGCGCGCGCCGCACGAGCGTCGGCCGGGCCGGACCTCTCGATCTTGCCGTTCTTGGGGAGCCCGTGCGGTGCGGGCTGCTTCGGCCTTGTTCGAGCTTCACGTCCTTCGTCTTCGAGACCGGCGGAGACCGGAGACCCGGGAGACGCCGGTCGGGTCAGCTCACAGCTGCCGAGCCGCCGCTGCGAGCTGCGCATTTAGAAGTGAGCGCCCGTCCGGACGGAACGCTCGCGAGAGAGCGAGGCGCTTGATACATCACAATAAAACACTGAAAAGGCGTGGCGGAATATAGAGCGTATGCTAACGGATTTTTCTCAAAGGTTCCAACATGCCGATTGATAGATTAGAGATGCGACTCGGCACTCGCGCGACACAAAAGGACCACACGAGGCCCCGGTACCCGTTGTTACTGTAGAGAGAGAGCCTACGCCGGCTTGGCCGCCATCGCAGCCTGCTGCTTGAGCACCTTCTTGACGATCTTCTGCTCCTCAATCAGGAAGGCACGCACGATGCGCTCGCGCACGCACGTAGCACAGCGCGAGCCACCATAGGGGCGCGACACGTTCTTCTGCCGCTTGCTGATGCGCTTGTACTCGCTCGGGCGAAGCGCCGGGATCTGCGGGGCAGGTGAGGCGATGGGTGAGCCAGCAGCGAAGGAGGCGGTGGGAGGATAGTCACCCAGCCGCAGCAGCAGCAGCAGCTCGCAGCAGGTGTGCTGACAGAATCGCCAACAGTGCCCGCGAAAGGCGCAGCCACGAGACCGTCGTCCACGGCTGCGATTGCGTTCTGCCGGCCGACGGAACCCTCCTGCCGCGAGCCACGCCATGATTGCTCCCAGGCCTACAGCGCCCTCAGCGCCGCCATCGCCGCCATCGCCGCCTCTTCTTCTGTGCGAGCAGGGCGCGTGCATGCACGTACCCCGTGCAGCTTCTTTTTGCAATCGCCGCAGCGCGGGCCGCTGCCCTTCTTGCCCACGTAGTGCAGCTTCAGCTCACCGCCCGGTGTCTTCACCTTGCGCACGTTGTTGCTAGCCGTGTTGAACGACTTCCGCCTCCGGTACGTGCAGCGCTGGACCTGCGAAGAGCAGAGCGCGTAGCGCGAGGATTCGCGACGGTCAGCGAGCGTGCTGACGGGATGGTGCCGCAGCATGGAAGCGTCTGCGGTGGCGGCGGCGCCCAGGCGCGGCTCCCTCAGAGGCAGGCACCGCCGCCGAGCGAGGCAGAAGGCCCAAGGGCTCAGCGCGTGCGTCATGCCATTTTGTTATAATAAGGAGACGGAGCACGTCGCTGTGGAAACAAGAAGGAAGGCGGCCCTCGTGGTGAGCAAATGCTCTCCGGCCCTCTCTTTCCCTCCCTCTCTGCGTGCACGCGTCGCGCGTCTTGGCTGCCGCGCCCATGGCGGAAGGCTCGGCGAGGGCCGCAGGATTCGCAGCAGCGTGCTGATGCTCCTCGAACGCTCTGGCGCTGCGACGACGACCAGCAGCCGCAGGCGGCCTTCGGCGTCAGTCTCCGCAGCAGGCTGCGCAGAGGGCGCAGTCTCTGCCTGCTGCTCCCTGTGCACGCTCTCTCACCGCGCTGCTCCTGCATCGCCTCTCTTCCTCGCAGATCACCTTAACGCGCGGCAGCCATGGGTATCAAACACAACAACATGGTGCCTAACACGCACTTCCACAAGGTCTGCCAGCAGGACCACATCCGTACGTGGTTCAACCAGCCGGCGCGCAAGAAGCGCCGCAGGCAGGCACGCCAGGCCAAGGCGGCCGCCATCGCGCCGCGCCCGACGGCGGGCCTGCTGCGGCCGGTGGTGCACCCGCCGACGATCAAATACAACTACAAGCTGCGCCAGGGGCGCGGCTTCACCTTCGCGGAGCTCAAGGAGGCAGGCATCAACCGCAAGGAGGCACGCACTATTGGCATCTCGGTGGATCACCGCCGCCGCAACCGCTGCACCGAGTCGCTGCAGCTCAACGCGCAGCGGCTCAAGGAGTACAAGGCGAAGCTGATCGTGTTCCCGCGCAAGAAGGGCAAGCCAAAGAGCGGCGATGCCGACGTTGCGGAGCTCGACAAGGCGGAGCAGCTCAAGGGCCCGATCCTGCCGATGCCGACGATCCCCGACGAGGCGCCGGTGGCCATCACCGACGAGATGAAGTCTTTCGAGGCCTACCACAAGGTCCGCATGGCGCGCGCCGACTACCGCCTCTTCGGCATCCGGCAGAAGAACCGCTTTGCCAAGGAGGGTTCCAAGGAGTAAATGTCATGACTACGAAACGGCGTCGAGGGGGGACACGGCGTATCGGGAGCGAGATGCGCAGTGCCGTCGATTGGCTATGGCGAATGATCGTCCCCCACTAGTGATGTCTTTGCGTGTCGAGAGTATGTATACGGATTACGGTTGCGCTGCTCGAATCATCTTCAGGTCTTTAGACTTTACCGACATGTATCTCCATCTCATGGTGTGCATTATTGGCCCGTCACAATGGCCGAAAAATCAGATGTTATCTCGACCGGAGCGCGGAGGGGTCACGGGCGGGCTGCCCGCGCGGCCCGTGGATGTTAAACGGATGAGGATTCTTCAACTTCATTCTAAGGGATGGCACCCGTATGTCGAAAACAAGGCGCGCGACGCGGCGACGGCGGCACGGTCCGGCGGCCGCGGCCCCGCCGCGCTCGACAGCGTGTGCGCGTGACCCACGACGCCCACTGCGCGCAAGTCGGCGAGGTGCAGAGCTGCGGACTCTTGTGGTCTCCACCCGCTCTCATGAGATCTCACACGCGACCCTCGCCGCCCTCAGGTGACATCGAGCTTGGCGGCAAAGCGGTTCTTGCGCTCGCGCAGCTTCTTGCGCTCGCCTTCGACCTCGGCAATCTTGTTGCGAAGGTCGGAGAAGTCGGGCGTGCGCTCCTGCTTGTATGTCCGGTAGTGCTTCTTTTCGGGCAGCACGTGCAGCATGAGAAAGTCGGCGGCGAAGCCCGCGAGCCAGAGCAGCGCGATGCCCGACGAGATCTGCAGCATGATCGCAGAGAGGGACGTCTTGTGTCCAGAGCCCATTGAGGTGACGAGAAGCCGGATGCCGTGGACCGTGTACAGGTCACGCGTCTCCTTACCGCCGTCCGCCTTGGAGACGGGGCGGTAGTAGTGCGCGTATTGGTACGAGAAGCCGCGCCGCCGCTCGTTGAGGTCGAGGCGCGAAACCTCGATGGATGGTACGCACGCCTGCGCGGAGTCGACGAAGCAATTCCACACAAAGTTGACGGCGATCGTGCAGCCCGTGCGCTTGACTGTCTCGTATGAGGTGCCCGCAAGCGAGAGCAGCTCGCCCACGGTGAAGTAGTCGGGTGGCGCGACACCGCCGCTACCACCCTCGCCGATCGTCGCAGACGTCGGCGACAGGACCACACTGACTCCCGACGTCCGGGCGTTGGCGTACGGCGTCGGCTCGCCTGCGTCCATCGTCGAAAAGATGCGCTGCGCGTCGAGCGACGGGAACTGGATGGCGGCGCGCAGCCAGATGCCAAAATTGTCGGCGTGCACCAGCTCGCTCACCGTCGTGTTCGCAGTGTCCGACTCCGAGTACGACGGGTGCCACCCAAAGTTGTAGCACTGCACACCGCCGCAGACGCCATAGTCGAGCGGCGGCATAGCTGGGCAGTCGACTGCGGCGGTAGAGGCGGAACACGGCAAGTTGGGGTCTGTCCTGTTCTGGATCGTCTGCCCGGCGGTGACCGCGATCGTCGTCGCGATGAAAGCCGCCCCATCCTCAAGCGCCGGCGTGGCCGCGTCGATCGAGTCCCACGGCGTCGCCCTCCCGGCGAGCATCGAGTAGGTGCTACCGTTGACGTCGATGAGCGCGTGCCCTACGCTCTTCTCCTCCTCCGCGTACCCCTGCTTGTACCAAAACACGTAGCCCACCACGTACACCAACACGACCAGCCGGATGCAGTTGCACACCATCCCGAGGCGGAAGTCGATCATGCGCACCTCCTTGGTGGTCTGATACGAGAAGATCTCGTCGAGGTCTAAACTTTCCCATCGTCGGTATGCCGCCGTGAGAAAGGACATGGCGGTCTGATGCGCCACCACGTCCAGGTGCGCGGGCGGGCGGCGGGCGGCGGCGCGGGCGGGCGGCGGGCGGCGCGGGCAGCGGCGGGCGGCTGTGCGATGGGGCCAGCCGTCGGTGTGAGAGCGAATCGCGAGAACAGCCCCAAATGAGGAGGGTCGGGGTCAGAAAAGACTTTTTCTTCATCCTTAGCGCCGAAGGTACATCATGCAACACATGAACTGAGCCGCGGCGGACGGCACAGGCGGCCGCCTGAGGGCGACGGACCTCTGCCTGGTTCTTGAGCACTGCGCAAAGCGTGCCTTGATACCTGTCACACGCCCGCTGCGCTCACGCCCGGGCCCGCAAACCCCTCCACACGCAGAACGCGTATCTTCGAAGCCGGGAGAAATGGATGCCATTATGAACACGAAGCTGCCGAATTTCGGCGGCACCAGCACGTCGGGCAACGACTCCAAGTACTTCCAGACGACCAAGAAGGGCGAGATCCATGAGCTCAAGGAAGAGCTCAACAACGCCAAGATGGAGAAGAAGAAGGAGGCTGTCAAGAAGGTGATTGCCGCGATGACCGTCGGCAAGGACGTATCCATGCTCTTCACGGATGTGGTCAACTGCATCCAGACGCAGAACATCGAGCTCAAGAAGCTCGTGTACCTCTACCTGATCAACTACGCGAAGTCGCAGCCCGACCTCGCCATCCTCGCCGTCAACACCTTTGTGAAGGACACGCAGGATCCCAACCCGCTCGTCCGTGCCCTCGCGGTGCGCACCATGGGCTGCATCCGCGTGGACAAGATCGTCGAGTACCTGTGCGAGCCGCTGCGAAAGTGCCTCAAAGACGAGGACCCGTACGTGCGCAAGACCTCCGCCGTCTGCGTCGCCAAGTTGTTCGACATCAACGGTGAGCTCGTTGAGGAGCAGGGGTTCCTCGAGATGGTCTACGACCTGCTCTCCGACTCCAACCCGATGGTGGTGTCGAACGCGGTGGCGGCGCTCGCGGAGATCGCGGAGCAGTCGGAGGCCGGCAAGCGGGTCTTCCAGATCAACACGGCCACCCTCCAGAAGATGCTTGCCGCGCTGAATGAGTGCACCGAGTGGGGTCAGGTCTTCATCCTCGACTCGCTCGCGCTCTACATGCCCTCGGACGGGCGTGAGGCTGAGTCGATCATCGAGCGCGTGACGCCGCGCCTGCAGCACGCCAACTCGGCGGTGGTGCTCTCGGCCGTCAAGGTCATGATCAAGTACATGGACCTGATCACCAGCCCAGACGCGCTCAAGCTGCTCTACAAGAAGATGGCGCCGCCGCTCGTGACGCTTCTCTCGTCCGAGGCGGAGATCCAGTACGTGGCCCTGCGCAACATCAACCTGATCGTGCAGAAGCGGCCGTCGATCCTGGCGCACGAGATCAAGGTCTTCTTCTGCAAGTACAACGACCCCATCTACGTCAAGATGGAGAAGCTCGAGATCATGATTAAGCTCACGAGCGACAAGAACGTCGACCAGGTGCTCATGGAGCTCAAGGAGTATGCGACCGAGGTGGATGTCGAGTTCGTGCGCCGCTCGGTGCGCGCCATCGGCCGGTGCGCGATCAAGCTCGAGCGCGCCGCCGAGCGCTGCATCAACGTGCTGCTCGAGCTCATCCAGACCAAGGTCAACTACGTTGTGCAGGAGGCCGTCATCGTCATCAAGGACATTTTCCGCAAGTTCCCCAACCGGTACGAGTCCATCATCGGCACGCTGTGCGAGAACCTGGACACGCTCGACGAGCCCGAGGCGAAGGCGTCGATGATCTGGATCATCGGCGAGTACGCCGAGCGCATCGATAACGCGGACGAGCTCCTCGAGTCCTTCCTCGAGTCTTTCGAGGAGGAGACGCCGCAGGTGCAGCTGCAGATGCTCACCGCGACCGTCAAGCTTTTCCTCAAGCGGCCAGCCGAGACGCAGAAGATGGTGCAGGACGTGCTCACGCTCGCCACGCAGGACTCGGACAACCCCGACCTTCGCGACCGCGGCTACATTTACTGGCGCCTGCTCTCGACCGACCCCGAGGCGGCGAAGCAGGTGGTGCTCGCCGAGAAGCCCAACATCTCCGACGACACCTTCTCGCTCGACCCGACGGTGCTTGACGAGCTCATCTCGCACCTGTCGTCGCTCGCCGCCATCTACCACAAGCCGCCCTCGACGTTCGTGACGGGCAAGCGCCCCGTGAACGCGCTCGGCTCGGCGCAAGACGACGTCGACGACGACGACGATGGCTCGATGATGACCTCCGACATGATGATGGGCGATGTGGGGGGCACGCAGGCGGCGCCACCCGCGCCGCCGCCACCCCAGATCATGGACCTGCTCGGTGGGCTGATGGACGACGAACCGCCTGCGCCGAGGGCAGCCCCGGCCGGCATGGGCGGCATGGGCGGCGGCATGGGCGGCCTGGACGACCTCTTCGGTGGCCCCTCGGCGCCGCCCGCGGCGCCCGCGGTGCAGGACAAGGTGGTGTTGCCCGCCGACAAAGGCGAGGGCATGCAGCTGCGCTGCGCCTTCATCAAGCAGGGCGCGGATGTGTGCATGCGCCTTACCATTGAGAATCGCACCATGGGCCCGCTCTCCGACTTTGCGATCCAGTTCAACAAGAACTCGTTTGGGCTGCAGCCCGAGAGCCCCGCGGCTCTGGGCCAGTCGCTGCCGCCCTCGATTGCGCCCGGCGGCTCGGCCACGGGCTTGGTCAAGATGCTCACCAACGGCCAGCTCTCCGACTCCAAGGGGCTCGTGCAGATGGCCATCAAGACCAACGTCAAGGTGCACTACTTCCAGGACGCGGCCGATGTGCTCCTCTTCCTCACGGCCGACGGCCGGCTGGAGCAGAAGGCCTGGCTCGAGCAGTGGAAGGGCACGGCGCAGGAGCACAAGATCGAGATCAGCGGCGTGCCGCCGCAGAGCGAGGTGGTCGAGCAGGTGTGTCCCAAACTCGAGGCCTCGATGGTCTTCTTCATTGCGCGCCGCAAGCTGCCCGAGGCCGACAATATCTACCTGTCGGTCAAGACCTTCAACGGCATCGTCATGCTGGCTGAGGTTTCGTTCAGGCCCGGCACCGGCCACGCCGCGATCACCGTCAAGTCGGCGCAGCCCCAGTACGTGCAGCTCCTCGCCGCCTCCATCGAAAAGCTCCTCAAGTCGTAAAGAATCGTCATGCGTTGGCGCACACGCTTGGCGCCCTATCCCTGTCTCGTTGTGACCGGCCGCCGTCCTGTAGTTGTGTGTGGTCTGGTCGTGTGGAGCGCGCGCTGACGATCATTATCGTTGGCGTCGCGAGTCGCGAGGTCTCGCGAGACGGGTGTTGCGGCGCATGAGGCAAAGCTGTGCGAACCATGTTTTCAAAGCTCACGTGATTCCGTACATGTGTCACAGACGTAATATAAACAACTGCGTTACTGCCCCCCCTCGGATGCACATAAAAAACGAGGCGCCCGAGAAGGCGCGTTGACCAAACTCGTTTACCTGCCGTTGGCTCAGGCGCCCGGACCGCGACGGTTGACGCATGCCAGACCGTCCGAGCTCAGCGGCTCCGAGCTTGGGGAGGCCGAGCACAGCTGGTTCCTTGAGGCCGAGCACAGCGGCTCCGGCGAAGGTGCTCGACCTCAAGGAGCTGCTCAAGGAGGAGCACCACCATGCGCTCGGAAAATGGTGGTGCAGCATCTCCGTCATCCAGCGTGCGCGTGGCCGTTGGGTCTTCCACGAGCCAGAGGGCCTTCCGTTCCCTCGGCAGCGGGCGCGCAATGAGATCCTCGACGAGGCAACCCTGGGCGTGGCGCTCGAAGACCTCCAACTGCCCATGGATGCAAATGAAGGCGTGGAGCGCCACAACATTTGCCAGTGGGCGCCCGACATCAAGGGAGAGCCGCTGCAGGCGTGGAAGTCGTTCGCTCTGAAGTCCACCAATCAGGTCTTCCAGAAGGTGCCTGAGCCGGATCCGATGTTTGGCCCTGGCATCTGGCTGCGCGTGATGCGCAAGTCTCACGGTGCGATGCTCAAGCCCGGCGGCCTCGAGATGATCCATGCCTGGTCGGCGACGAGCTCACAGAAACAGCGATCTGCACTCTCGGAGCTGTTGTGGTCCTTCAGCAGCTTCCTGACATCACTCCGCGGCCGTTCGGAGACGAAGCTTGCGTATGGGCCCAAAGTCCCCGAGATAGTGCACGTCAGCATCACCAACCCGTTCGAATCATCCCTCGGCCGGCCGTCCTCGGCGCCAATCGCGAGCGCGGTGCAGCTGAAGGCCGAGAAGAAGAGGCGCGACCAGGCGGTCGCGCAGTCGGAGCTTGCGGCGCAGCTGAAAAAGGACCGGATGGCACTGAAGGAGCTGCAGATGCGCGGCGGCTTCGTAAAGCCCTCGGTCGACACGCTCACCTCACAAGTCCCATTTGGGATGGCGGGTGCCGACATTCTGCCTCTCGAGAGCACCGCACAGGCGCAGATGCGTTCGGTCAAGCCTGCCCACCTGGCCATGGCGATCAAATGGAACCGGCCCGCGTTCAACGCGTGCCCACCCGCCACCTCGGGCATGGGCCGATGCCTCGGCGAGCCGCAGTATCATGGGGATGCCATGTATACCACTGAGTGGCCCACGGCAGATAAGATGACAAGTCGCACCAAGGTCGATGCACTGCGCCGACCGTGGCAAATCAAGGGGCCAGCCGCCGCGTGGGATGCGCTCGACCGACGCAAGATGCACCCACGCTGAGGGTGCAAGGCGTGCAACCGTCGAGGTGCTAGGGCATCTTCCTCTCAGATGGAGCTCAGCGTGACCGGTGTGGGCTACTTCGCCCTGTACTTTCGCATGCCGAAGCGCTTGCCGTCTGGACAGATGAGGCCAATTCTAAGCTCATGGACGGGTGCGGCCACTGAAAATATGGATCTGCAGCCATGCGCTCTTCAATACGTGATCTCTCTCTCTTCGACTTCGTTGTGATACCGCTGTGTGTGGCATGCAGTGTGCATGAGGCCAGCATTGGGTCTTGAGCGCCCTCAGGGAGGGTCCCCGCTCGAGAACCGACATGAAAACGGTCCGCGCCACGCACGCTCGCTCGCGGTTCCGGTTCCGGTTCGCGGTACCGTATTCGACAGTAAATTGATAATCAACTACGACTCAATCGTGTAACACGCGACGCTGAGATTCGCTCTCGTCGCTGACGACGGGCGTCACCGATTCCGAACTTTGAACTTGTACTCAAGTTCTAAAATAAGATTTCACACATCGTCACAACAACGCGCGTGTCGCTCCTAAACGCGAAAATGTCATCCATGCCGGCAAGAACCAGGGTGCAGGCACAAAACGCTGCATCTATAAGCCCCATCACATTTGTCTCAGTCTCACGCCCGCGATGCGGGAAGCGAGGCGGCTGTTTATGTCGATGGATGCCCTGCATCACGCCCAGTCGGGGACGCGGGCGGTCACGAGCCCACAGGACCAGGAGCGAGCAGCCAGCTGCCTCGAGGAGCCTTGTGATTCGTCGGGTTCGTCGGGTTCGTCGGCTCCACAACTAGAGCGCGGCTAGCAGCTCCTCGAAGGAGCACACGTTGCAGATGCCACCGTCGCGGTACTCAAAGAGCACCTTTTCATCCCTGACTGCGACGAGGCCGCCAAGCTGCGTGAGGCACCGGTCATCCACGCCCTGCTGCAGCTCGCTCCAGTGCTCGATGGACACTCCAAGCATCGTCTGCAGCCTCAGCGTCGCGAGTTCGAGCGGTCGGCGGCCCCAGCCTCCCACGAACGGCAGCTCGTTAAAGGCGTTTCGCACGACCCTACCGTTCTCGTCGACGTCCACGACCGTCTCGCCGGGCCATCGGCCAGCTGCCTTCCCCTGCGCGAGCGCCGTTTCGATCCACCCGTTCTTGCCACTCGGGTTCCCCAGGTAGCCGGTGATTACACTCGGGAGCGTCTTCGATGCACCCATCCCTAGCAGCATGCCAAGGAGTTTGCCGTACGCGGGCACATTTTCGTCTGGTAGCCATCCTCGGCTCACGCCAAAGTCTCGGCCGGCCTCACCCGTTGGATCGGCAAGGATCTCCACCTCTGACGGGAAGCTGACCAGCGAAGCGAGCTTTTTACACCCCGCAGGCGAGCCGTTGACGACGCACATGATCTTGCCCACGCCAGCCTTTTTAAGAGCCGGGGTGTAGTGAGCGAGCTGCTGCGCGTACTCGATCATATTGAAGTCGGCAGGATAGGTGCCAAGCACGAGCAGGGTGGTGCCGGGCCCGGCTACGAGCTCCGCGCCCACGTCGACTATGGCGCCATCGGAGACGCGTGGGAGCTGGCGACCTGCGAACGACCACAATTTGGACGGCGAGGCTGCCGACAGAGCGAGCGAGATTACGGGAAGTGACAGCATTTTCTCGCTCTTCAATCGTTTTCCTCTGAAGTTGCCTGGAACGAGGGTGCTTTTTCATGTGAAGATGTCAGTGGTTTTCCGTTCCCTAGTCCAGCGTGGCGCGTGATTTCCAACTTCTGCGCGCATGCAAACCAAAAAACAAAAGCGACGGAAACGCATTTTCGAAAACGCAAGACGGAGTTGCGCGTCAGAGGGTGTATTCGTAGTCCTCATGCTGGCCGTCTCCGCACACACAGAGCCGTTACGGCCAGCTGGTGGATTGGATAGCAAGGCGCCGGAAGCTACGATGCAGCTGCATGGGCTGGGGAACCTTATACGCATCGACGATCATGACCGCCATGCATTTCCATTTGCAGAGGCTGCAGTGTCGAAGTCGCATGGTTCTCTGCAGAATGTGCCTTTGCACGCCACTCGCATGTTCGAGAGCCGCCCCAAAAGATCACGACCTCCGCAGCCGCCCTCACTGCCAGCCGCGGGAGGACGACGAAGATTGAACAATGGACTCTCACCAACAACTGCACCTCCATGCACTCCACCTCCATCACCACTTCCAAGGCCGCCTCGGCCGTTCCCACCACCTCCGTCGCCACCGCCTCCCAGTCCTCCACCTCCGTCGCCTCCGCCTCCGCGACCGCCGCCGCATCCGTCGCCACCGCCTCTACGGCCTCCACGGCCTATACGGCCTCTAAGCCCACCGCCACCGATGCCGCCTCCGCCATCGCCACCTCCGCCCTATTTGCCACCCTCGCCGCCATCCTTTCCACCGCTCTTGCCACCACCCTCACGACCGCCCTCGCCACCACCACCCTCGCCACCTCCCTCGCCACCTCCATCGCCACCACCTTCACCGCTACCACCAGCCTTTCCACCACCCCCTTCACCACTTCCTCCCGAGCCCTCCCCACCCCCATCGCCACCATCGCCCCCGCCGCCTTCGCCACCACCTTCACCACCGCCATCGCCACCACCGCCGTCTCCACCACCGCCGCTGCCACCACCGCCGTCGCCACCACCGCCGACGCCACCGCCGCCATCGCCGCCACCGCCGCTGCCACCACCACCTTCGCCACCACCGCCCTCGCCGCCACCGCCGCTGCCACCGCTGCCGTCGCCGCCACCACCGTCCCCACCACCGCCTCGGCCGCCACCGCCATCGCCACCTCCGCCGTCGCCGCCTCCGCCTTCGCCCCCACCGCCGGCGCCGCCTCCGCCTTCGCCCCCGCCGCCATCTCCACCACCGCCTTCTCCGCCACCGCCGCTGCCACCGCCGCCATCGCCGCCACCTCCTTATCCGCCGTCACCGTCTCCGCCACCGCCATCGCCGCCGCCTCCCTCCATACCACCCTCACCGCCCCTGCCACTCTCCCCACCTTCGCCCCCTCCGCCCTCGCCACCCCCATCGCCGCCTTCACCGTCGCCTGAGCCATCTCCTCCACCGCCTCCACTTCCTCATCCACCTCCGCCTTCGCCCCCACCACCGTCGCC
>Ga0210242_101163_pt1 | contig 21074 bp, 7 predicted proteins | sample ChrtobMeP5a_16mM_FD_155445 | JGI IMG/M metagenome (GOLD analysis project Ga0210242, IMG submission 155445) | Chrysochromulina tobin associated microbial communities from unialgal haptophyte culture, Seattle, Washington, United States - P5a_16mM | ecosystem: Host-associated > Algae > Haptophytes >... | reverse complement strand
TGCTGCGTGACGCCCAAAGTTACGCAGCTGTGAACTCAACGTGAAGGGCCAGGTCACAGGGACGGTCTCCATCATGGAACCAGATCGGGGGGGATACGGAGAGCCCTGGGTATGGGGCGTCTCCGCCGTTTGGGGGGATGGGGCTCCCCAGGGGAAAGCCTCATAGGCACCCTGTGGGAAAAACGGAATGAGCTTGTATGCTGCTCACGCGGTATGGGCACCAGAGGAAACTTAACTCGCCGACGGTCCGTCGGCGTCAGTTCCTTCTCGGCTGCTCCGTTCCGACGATCGATGCGCACAGGCCAGATGTACATGAGAGAGATGATGTGTTCCCACCCACCCACCGCGATTCAGAGCCTGGTCTAGCTTTAGCAGGGACCGGGATGTCGCGCTCACCAGGCTGCCTTTGTGTAGTTTGATGAACCTGCAATCACCAACCTACGCGACCAAGTTTACACACACCTGCGTGGACTGTTGCGCTGTGTTGAGCGCCAGTCGACGTCGACGGTCGGTCCATGGCCGCCTCAGCGTCGTCGGCCGCGCTGCCCGCGGTCACCTCGCCAATCTTCACGCGGCGGGTTACGCTGTGCACGCACATCAGCCCCGCACATCTCGTACAGCCGCTCGAGGGCGTCCGCGAGCAGCTCAACCGTTCGATGCTCCGGTACGTGGAGCAGCTCGGTGGCGTGCTGGTTCACTACTCGGGTCTGCGCTTCACGCAGCCACTCGGCCGCATATCGGGTGACCAGCCCGAGGTGCACGTTCGCGTAAGCTTCAATGCGACGTACTTTGCACCCAAGGTTGGCGACTACCTCGACGGCACCGTCTCTCGCATCGGTGGCGACCACATTGCCTTACTTGTGCTTGGCGTCTTCAACGGCTCAGTGGCGCATCCGACCGGCGCCCGACGCGGCCAAATAAAGCAGGACGATAAGGGCGTCGTCTTCGTCGTGCGGAACGTCACGCACGCCAACGGCCTCATTAGCATGCATGGCGAGCTTGCAGAGCCTGGATCATTTCGTCCCATGCCTGCGGACGGAGCAATGCCAAAGCCTGCCGTCGTGCGCAGAGGTGGCGCGGCGGCGCGACAACGATCGGCCCAGCCGCCGCCGACAGCGGCCGCATCTGCTGTATCATCGGCCGCGGCCGCCGCAGCTCCCAAATCATCACTCGCCGCCGCGGCCGCTTCGGCCGCTTCCTCCGCAGCTCCCTCCGCAGCTCCCGCAGAGCCCTCAGCGCCTGCAGCAGCCAAGGCGGTGGCAGCGTCCTCGGGTTCGCCAACCGATGGCCCAGCCGGCACCAAGGCGAAGCGTAGCAAGGAGGAGAAGGAGGAGCGCAAGCGCCGAAAGGCGGAGAAGGCCGCCGCGGCCGCTACCGGTAAGGCCGCTCCAGCCGCTGCTGCTGCTGTGCCGGTACCGGTCGCTCCCGACTCCGCACCGCCCCCGAAGCGCGAACGCGAGGGCGAGGAGGAGGCCGAGGCGGCCGGGGGCAATGGCGCTGAGAAGGGGACGAAGCACAGGCACACGCCCGAGGAGCGCGAGGCGAAGAAGCGACGCAAGGCGGAGCGGGAAGCGGCGCGTAAGCTGGCCGAGGCGTGAGCGCACCTGTGTGTGTGTTTATATGTGAAGATAGAAATCTCCACAGCTCATACATGTAGCGAGGGGACCGCCGTGGTGAAAGGTTCCCCTTCTGCTCTTGATGTTGCATGCATTTGTGACCTAACGATCACTCTCTTGAAGAACTCGCACGTCGCGCGACGCTGACGTTCGGTATCGCCCTGCGCCTGAACGGACACGACCTGGAGGCCCAGAGGGGTTTCGATGCTGTTTAGTCTCGAAGCTGCAGTGGGGGATGCTGAGGCGCAGTTCAACCTTGGGGTCACGCACGATGAAGGTCAGGGTGTACCGCAGGACTTGGCGCGGCGGCTGTATGGCCTCGCGGCCGCGCAGGGGGATCCTGATGCGCAGTACAACCTCGGGATCATGCTTCACGAAGGGCAGGGCGGACGCAAGGACTTGGCCGAGGCGCGGCGGCTGTATGGCCTCGCGGCCGCGCAGGGGCTTGCTATAGCGCAGTTCAACCTCGGGGTCATGCACGATAACGGGCAGGGCGGACCGCAGGACTTGGCGGAGGCGCGGCGGCTGTATGGCCTCGCGGCCGCGCAGGGGCTTGCTAAAGCGCAGTTCAACCTCGGACTCATGCACCGCAACGGGCATGGCGGACCGCAGGACATGCCGGAGGCGCGGCGGCTGTATGGCCTCGCGGCTGCGCAGGGGCATGCTAGAGCGCAGTGCAATCTCGGGTTCATGCACGACGGAGGGAAGGGCGGACCGCAGGACATGCCGGAGGCGCGGCGGCTGTATGGCCTCGCGGCCGCGCAGGAGAATGCTTGGGCGCAGTTCAACCTCGGCGTCATGCACGGCGAAGGGCTGGGCGGACCGCAGGACATGGCGGAGGCGCGGCGGCTGTATGGCCTCGCGGCTGCGCAGGGGAATGCTGATGCGCAGTTCAACCTCGGACTCATGCACGAGGACGGGCAGGGCGGACGCAAGGACTTGCCGGAGGCGCGGCGGCTGTTTGGCCTTGCGGCTGCGCAGGGGCACGAGCGAGCATTGAGCAAGGCGGAGCGACTGGCCAACGCTATGGCTGAGTCTCTGCTGGCTGAGGATGAGGCTGAGAAGAGCAAAGCGTCCAAAGTCAAGAAGAAGAAGAAGAAGAAGAGCAGCAACCAGGTTCGTTTAGATGAAAAGGCCGAGGCGGACTTGGCGGTGGAGGCCGAAGCTCGGAAGCAAGCCGATGCTCGCGAGATCGAGGCAGCAAACGCCCTAGTGACGGCGAGGGAGCAAGAGGAGGCCGAGGTTGCCCAGGCGGAGGCGGAGGTCAAGGCAGCCCAGGCAGAGATGGAGGAGCAAGCTCGCAAGCAGGCAGAGCAGGAGGCACAGGCGGCGGAAGCACAGGCGCAGGCAGCAGCAGCGGCAGCAGCAGCGATGGAGAAGGCGAGGAAGCCGCCTGATCACTTCCTCTGCCCGATCACGCAGGACGTCATGATCGACCCGGTCTCGGCTGCGGACGGCCACATGTACGAGCGGCGCGCGATCGAGGACTGGTTCATCGGCCACTCGACCAGCCCGATGACGGGCGCGAAGCTCGAGGTCAAGATGCTCTTCCCCAATTACGCCATCCGCGGCCTCATCCGCACGTGGCAGGAGGTCCAGCGCTCAGTGCGAGAGTCATGATCGCCCAGGAGCACGCGCCGTCGTACCAGCCGCAGCACAATCCGACGGGCTCCCAAGCGCTGCACCCTTGACCTGCTGCTGTGCTTCAGACACGGGCTCCTCCTCTTGGCCAGAGAATGGGCGAGATGGGCATGGCGGGCGAGGCGGGCGCGGCGGCGTGCGTGGCGGGGACGGCTGGCGCGGTGGGCGCGGCTGTCGAAGCGGGCGTTCTGAATAACGTACTCCAGTAGATGAGAGCAAGCAAGCCAGAAAAGTTGTGACTCACCAAATGAAGAGAGCGGGAGTGGTTCGGTCTGAGTTACTAGCGTGTGGTGGTGCTCAACGTGACAACGTGGCGCGCAAAACGCAAATTGCGCAAGAGTCCCGTTTGTTGATAGTTTTAGTTACTACATTTTGGATACTAGTATTTGCTCACAGAACGACGAACTCGGGCTCTACTTGTCGGACTCTACTCGTCAGACCCAAAAGTGTGCACGGATGCCGAGCTCTCGCAGGCGGTGCATCGTGGCGAGCGCCGCGTCGACGCTGATCGACACCGGTATCGGACCCCAGCCGATGTCGAGGTTATCAAAGTGAAAGTGGTACTCAAAGAATAGCTCGTCGATCAGCGCGGCGAGGTCAGGGCGCTGGGTGAGGGTCCCGATGACCGTCTGCTCGATCGCCGTGTCAATGTCCAGCTTCACTGCGACAAAGTCTTCTGGTCTGGCTACGGACTGAAGCATCTGAAGGAACGAGTTAGGGTTGCGTGTGCCTGCCATGGCCTCGTGCAGCTCCCCCTCCATCACGGGCGCTTCGAAGAAACGGACCTTGTGACGGACCTCTGGACCCAAGTCACCCCACCATTCCGAGCCCGTGACTCTCTTGTCAAGTTCCCAGCAAAACACAGCGTCAGGCTCCAAGCACCTGTCCTTGTACAGCTTCCAGAACAGCGGCAGCGAGGGGGAGATGAACCCTCCTTCAACCACCGACGTCGGTATTCCACTTGGAATGCCCTTGAACCCCATCGAAGCCCCCATGTCGAACAGGAGCACCCCCGGCTTTGGCTGCCCATTGGTCCCGTTGCCCTTTTGACGGCCGCAGTCGTTGTGAACGAGCAAGTAAGTGAGGTCGAATGGGTCTTGTGAGTGCCCGGTGGCATTCGGTGCGCAATCCTCCACCCCGAATGGGTGGCGCGCGACGCCATGCAGCGGTTCGATGGGCTCCATATGCCCTTGCACGAGAAAGTGCGAGAGTACTTTGTCTTGATGGGGCTTCGGCGTCGGTGCTGGGCGCTCGGCAGGCGCCCACACGGCTGGTTGACTTGTGAAATCCACCCAAACTTGTGCCGCCGCGACGATCGCAGGCTTCTTGGCATGCTCGCAGATCGTGCCTTTTGCGATGTCGCCTGTCAACCACGTCAGTTCCATGTCGCTTGACTCGTACCGCTCGAAGGTGCCGTGGGCCCCCTGAGTCACGACCTTTGGGACAGTCTGCCCCGGCTTGACAATCCACCGAGTCAGCTCCGCATCCGCGAGCGCTTCCACTGGCAAGTTGTCGTCGATCAATCGGTTCCGAAGGCATCCTTTGGGCTGCAGCGCATAGAGTGGATCGGATGGCGACACGGGAACGACCAGCGCACGATCTTTGAGGAAGCAATTCCCGTGCTCATCGATGCTAAACGAGAGGCAGTCACGGCGGGTTGTACACGCGCCCCTGCAGCCCGAAAAGTTGTAGTATTGCAGAGGGCACGGCACACCGATGCACCGTGCCTCAGTGGATGTAACTGCCTGCGCCTGACACTTGAACTCTGCGTCGAAGTGCTCGAGCGCCAGGGGCTGGATTTCCGTGGACAGCTTCGTGAACCAATCCGTAGTGCACGTCCTCCTGAGCTCTGCACGCTCTCTCCTGAGCTCAGCCTTGAGCTCGCCCGTAGCATGGCCTAACGCATGAGATCCCGTGTGCAACACATGTTGGCTCGTGTCCACTCCGGAGGCAAGATGCCTACCGAGACAGATGTCGTAACCCCACCCTTTGCCGTTGGGTATCAGCTCCAGCAGCTTCGAGAAAGTCAGCCACGCCAGTGGAGAAAGCAGGGTCGCATAGAGTTCCACGAACTGGCCACGAGGCAACCTCTTGGACAACTTCCTCCATTCCTCAGCTTCAGTTCCGTTTCGCCCATCCTCTTGCATCCACCTATGACTTGCGCCCCGCAATGTCGGCGAAGCCACATCGAGACGGTGCTGCGACGCAAAAGTCTTCAGACGCGGCACGTCGAGGTCAAGAATGTCGACGTCGTCCAACATGAGCAGCTTTGTACCGCAGCCGTACTTGGAGATCTGTCCTAGGCTCATGTGGAGGATCTGCCCCCAGAAGGTGTTGTAGTGACGGATGACGTCGCACCTCTCCGGAAAATCGGTGCGCTGCGAGTGCGTGAGCATGACGCACTTCCACTCGGGCCCAAACTTCTTCAGGTTCCGATCGAGCAATGTCATATCCGTGTGGTTGCTCACGCTCGCCACGATCAGGAGCGAACAGCTCAGGAGGTGTTGCCCAGGGCCCATTCGCGGCACGACCCTCTCATCCCAGCCGGCATCGCTCATGGAGTAATTTATAGAGGCACAAATAGGCGACGAAGGGCGAAGGCGGCCCCACCACAGGGAAGGAGTCGCGTTGGAGCCGCGTGGGCCTCTCCACTTCGTTTCCCCACGCATGCATTCGCAAGGATCGCATATCGCAACGGCTTGCGCTTTTGCATGACGCTCGCTTCGTGTAGGTTGAGCTGGATCCAAAAGGTCTGCGAGTCTGTTGTCTGCGACACGTGGGAACACAACCGGACGCCCGTTCGGCGCCGAGTCGCTCGTCGGTAAAAATGTCCATGTCTCGAGTGCGAGAAGCGGCGAGGACGCATGAACCTCCTAGAGTCCGACCTAGAGTCCCTCCCACTACAACAGTTGTAACATCTCCTTCAGATCTACTCGAGTACAGTATTTACACACTAGTCGTCCTCGTCGAGCTCGACCACGTTGGTGGGCGGTGCTGGTGGTTCTGCCGCCGGTCCTGCCGGAGCCATCTTTTTGGGCGGCCGGAATGGTGCGCGCGGGTCGCCCTTGGGCTCTTTGGGCTGCTTGGGCTTCTTCTTCTTTATCTCTCGGGTCATGGGCGCGGACCCGGTGCGGCAGCTCTTGGTGCGAAGGTCATTCTCAAACTCTCCACGGAAGATGGCTTCGACGAGCTGCTGCTTCGTCGCAAAGGCCGACGCACCTACCTTGGCCGCCATCTGCTGCAGAAGGTTGATGTCGTACGCTTCGAGCTGAATCGGCCGAGGGCGCGTCCGGAGGGCACACAATTTGTCATGGAAGCCGACGTGTCCATCAGCATTCATGACCAGCGGGTCGGACCGCCACCAGGCCCAGCACATCGCCTCGAACTCGGCAAAGGTCGCCGCCGGACATCCTCCCTCGGCCCAGCGGGCACGTATGGATGCGCCCACCTCATCGTCGGTCCAGACGACTCGGAACTCCGTCTGCTGCATACAAAGAGGACGCTGCGGACACCGCAGAAATCGACGAAGTTCCGCGCATGCAAAAGTCAAGCTGAACAAAACCCAGCGAGGTGCACTGCCAGAAAAATGAAGTAAGGTACTTAGGTTAGCATGCAAGTGTTTCCATAACACCCTGGAGGGACACACAATTCAGCTCATTTTTCGACGTTCCGAACACCTTCACGTCACCACACGGTCTAGAGTGCCACGGCAAGGGCAAATTTGGAAATTACTCACTAGCATCTCTCCATGCATCTCTCAAACACACCTCGCCTTCATCGAACGCACCAGGACCATCAGAGCCGTGTGAGAGAAAGCTCCGAGGCTGAGCGATTCCCTCGCGTCAACGCTGGTCTTGCACCTAGGGTGTGGGGGCGCTCGGTGCAACGCTCAACCCTTCTCCCGCGTCGGCTTCGGCCGGGGGCGAGAAGGCGGGGGCGAGGATGTGCGGGCGTGAGGGCGGCCGCGCGGCGAGGCTGCCGAACCCAAAGAGGCGGGACAGGGTGGGGAGGCCGGACACGGCGCTCGAGACGGCGCTCGTGAAGAAGAGAGGCTCGCTCAGAGACGGGTCGTCATTGTCGTAACGGCCATCCGCTTCACGGCCCTCGCGCTCGGCACCTCTCGGTACCGGTGTGAATGGGGTCTCGGTGTCGCCTCCCACTGGCAGTGTGGGGAGGAGGGTGCTGCGCGAGCTAGGGGGGGCCGTCCGCTTCGGGGCTCGCTTGGGCGTGCTAGAGATTGCGCTCGGGACGGCGCTCGAGATTGAGCTCGGTACGGCGCTCGAGATTGCGCTCGAGATCGAGAGGGCGCCCAGAGGGGCGTCGAGCGTCGTGCTGAGCAGCTGCATGCTCGAGTCTTCGGACGTTGCGGGCTCTGGCGGCGCCGCATCTGCGACTTGCGAGGCGCTCGGGAAGGCGCTCGGGAAGGTGGTGGTACCGACGGCGCCGGCTTCGGTGAGCTGACTGGGGGTGCGTCGTTGGAAGCGCCCCCCTATCCCCTTCGCTGAGAAGCATCTCACCGGCGGCGAGTCCACCGACGGTGGCGGCATCGGCGAGGGCGCGGCCGACGGGTCGCGCGCCGTGCTGAGCTCATCGGACCATTCCTCGACGACGTCAACGGCCTCGGCGGTCGCGGACTGGAAGGCAGAGGCAACCTCGAGCTCGGCGGCCGAATGGAACACCGAGCCGAGGCTCTGACGCAGCCATCCGACGGTCTCGACCGCCGTGCTGGCCGCCGTCGTCGTCTTCTGCGCTGCCTCTTCAAACAGCTCGTCCACCTGTTCGTCCAGAGCGCCGCCTCGACCCATCAACCCGTCGTCCAGCTGGCGCTGCCACCACGGCTTGCCAAAGGTAGCCAGGGACGAGTCCACACGACGTGCCTGCTCCGGATTCAGGCCGAGCATGATCTTGAGCACGGAGCCGAGCTCGATGGCCACCTGATGAGGGACGCAATCAGACGCAATCAGACGCAATCAAGGATCATGAGCACAGAGCCGAGCTCGATGGTCACCTGATGAGGGACGCAATCAGAAGCAATCAGACGCAATCAAGGATCATGAGCACGGAGCCTAGCTCGGTGGCCACCTTCTCATCGCTCGCGTTCCGGCTGCATGCCTTGACGATGAACGTGACCATCAGCGATCGCAAATAGTCCGCCGAGACGTAACGTCCGTCGGGGCCCACTATCCCGAGCTCAGCGTCCTCCTGGGCACTTGCATGCTCGCCGTCCCGGGCATCGCCGTCGCTGCCGATGGCGTAGGCAGCGGCCGCGAGGGCGCCGTCAGCGATTTCGCCTCCGTCGCCTCCGTCGCCTCCGTCGCCTCCGTCGCCTCCGTCGCTGCCGTCGCTCTGCTGCGCCTCCCTCGCTTTCTTGTGCCCACTGCTGTGTTGAGGCGCGATCGCTGCGACCGCCGCCGTGGCCGCTGGAGAGAGCATCGGTGGCGGGGACATCATGTGGCGCAGCACGGGAGGAGTCTGCTCACTCGCCGCACGGCGGCGCATCCCACTTTCGGGCGCTGCGAGAGGCGACGAGAGAGCTGTGAAGCGAGAGCTGTGAAGAGGCGACGAGAGAGCTCGCGCCTCCGCTTCGAATGCTTCCGCGATGGCCTTTGATGCGACCAGCTCGGCCTTTGACGCGACCAGCTCGGCCTGTGACGCGACCAGCTCGGCCTGCGCGGCCTTGGCCTCCGTTCTCGCCATTTCGGCCTCCGTGTGCGCTGCCATCGCTTCCGCCAGGGCCGACTCGGCTTTTGCCCTCTCCGCCTGCGCCTCGGCCCTCGCCGCCTCGGCCTCGTGCCCGGCCGCCTCCGCAGCCTCCAGCAGCTCGCGCCACCTCGCCATGTCTGCTCGAGTTGCGTCGCTCTCCCGTTGCTCCGCCTGATGCAGCGCCAGGCGTATCCTTGCCGCCTCCTCCTCCGAAACGGCCCTCTCCCGCTCTGCCTTCGCCGCCCTCTCGGCTGCCGTCTGCGCCCTCATGTCCGCCTCGTCCGCTCTCTCGTCAGCGGCATGCACCTCCTCATCTGCTGCCTTCCTGTCCGCCTCCGCCTTGGCGGCCTCTGCCTCCGCCTTGGCTGCCTCGGCCTCCGCCTCCGCCCTGGCCGCCTCCGCCTCCGCCCTGGCCGCCTCCGCCTCCGCCCTGGCCGCCTCCGCCTCCGCCCTGGCCGCCGTCATCGCTGCGTTCGTCTGGCTCTGCAACTCATCGCGCTGCTTCTTGAGCTCGCGCGCAATGTGTTTGAATTTGGCCAATTCGGCCTCAACAGCCGTCAGCTGTTCTGACGCCGCTTGTGCCTGCGCCTGCGCCTGCGCCTGCGCCTGCGCCTGTGCCTGTGCTACGTCCGCAGCGGCGGCTGCTGCCGCCGCTACCGCGGCTGCATGGGCAGCCTGCATGGTGGCGTCGGCCTCTATCACTGCCTGCGCTTTCGCTTCTTCGATCGCCGCTTGCGCCTTCGCAGCTTCGATTGCCGCCTGCGCCTTCGCAGCTTCGATCTCCCGTTGCGAGGCTTCGATCTCGAGTTGCGAGGCTTCGATCTCCTGTTGCGAGGCACGGAGGTCCATCCGCGCGGTCTCCAAGGCTGCGCGTGTGCTGTGCAACTCCTCCTTAGCAGCTATCAGCTCGACCTCCCGCGCCTTCAACTCCTCCTTAATCGCCCTCGTGGCCGTCGCATGGGCTGTCTGCGCGGCGGCCTTCATGGCCTCCTCTGCTGCCCTCGCCACCTCTGCGTCCGCTTGAGCACTCCGACGAGCCGCCCCCTCCTGCGCAGCTCTCGCCGTGGCGTACGCCTCAGCCACCCGTGCTTCATCAACAGCTGCCCATGCGGCCTTAACCGCCGCTCTTGATTCATCTGCCTCGGCTCGAGCGGTCTGAGCCTCTGCGCGCGCGGCCTCTGATGACCTCTGATGACCTCTGATGACCTCCCTCATCAGGTGAGCCTCTGCGCACGCGGCAGCTGCCTCTGCCCTTGCCTCCTTCACTTCCTCCCTTGCCTCCTGCGCCTCTGCTCTGGCTACATCGTCCGGAACCTCTTTGATCACCTCCTTGATGACCTCAACCTCCTTGATGACCTCGAAGGGCACCTCCTTGATCACCTCGATCTCCTTGATGACCTCGAAGGGCACCTCCCTGATGATCTCCTTGATCACCTCAACCTCCTTGATGACCTCGAAGGGCACCTCCTTGATGATCTCCTTGATCACCTCAATCTCCTTGATGACCTCGATCTCCTTGATGACCTCAACCTCCTTGATCACTTCAACCTCCTTGATGACCTCGACCTCCTTGATGACCTCAACCTCCTTGATGACCTCAAAGGGCACCTCCTTGATCACCTCAACCTCCTTGATGACCTCGAAGGGCACCTCCCTGATGATCTCCTTGATGACCTCGAAGGGCACCTCCTTGATCACCTCAACCTCCTTGATGACGTCGAAGGGCACCTCCTTGATGATCTCCTTGATCACCTCAATCTCCTTGATGACCTCGATCTCCTTGATGACCTCAACCTCCTTGATGACCTCAAAGGGCACCTCCTTGATCACCTCAACCTCCTTGATGACCTCGAAGGGCACCTCCTTGATGATCTCCTTGATGACCTCGACCTCCTTGATGACCTCGATCTCCTTGATGACCTCGAAGGGCACCTCCCTGATGATCTCCTTGATCACCTCAACCTCCTTGATGACCTCGATCTCCTTGATGACCTCAACCTCCTTGATCACTTCAACCTCCTTGATGACCTCGACCTCCTTGATGACCTCAACCTCCTTGATGACCTCAAAGGGCACCTCCTTGATCACCTCAACCTCCTTGATAACCTCGAAGGGCACCTCCTTGATGATCTCCTTGATGACCTCGACCTCCTTGATGACCTCGATCTCCTTGATGACCTCAACCTCCTTGATCACTTCAACCTCCTTGATGACCTCGAAGGGCACCTCCCTGATGATCTCCTTGATGACCTCGAAAGGCACCTCCTTGATCACCTCAACCTCCTTGATGACCTCGAAGGGCACCTCCTTGATGATCTCCTTGATCACCTCAATCTCCTTGATGACCTCGATCTCCTTGATGACCTCGAAGGGCACCTCCCTGATGATCTCCTTGATCACCTCAACCTCCTTGATGACCTCAACCTCCTTGATGACCTCGACCTCCTTGATGACCTCGATCTCCTTGATGATTTCGAAAGGCACCTCCTTGATTACCTCAACCTCCTTGATCACTTCGACCTCCTTGATGACCTCAACCTCCTTGATGACCTCGATCTCCTTGATGACTTCGAAGGGCACCTCCTTGATCACCTCGACCGCCTTGATCACCTCGAAGGGCACCTCCCTGATGATCTCCTTGATGACCTCAACCTCCTTGATGACCTCGATCTCCTTGATGACCTCAACCTCCTTGATCACTTCAACCTCCTTGATGACCTCGAAGGGCATCTCCTTGATGACCTCGACCTCCTTGATGATCTCGAGCGTTGCCGTCGCCTCCATCTCTGCTGTTGCAGCCGTTGCGGCTGCTTCGAAAGCTGTCGCACGCTCGATTGCCGAAGTCATCTTGGCTTGCACTGCGCACAGCTCGGCCGCATGCTCAATGCGTGCCGCCTCAAGGCACCGCTGAGCATCTGCTTGCACTGCGCTCAGCTCGGCCGCAGCTGTCTCCAGTCGCGAGCGGAGTGCTTGTGTGGCTGCCTCATGCTCCGCGGCCGCCGCCAGCTGAGCTTCCAAGATGGCTGTCGCCGCCTCCTCGCGCACTGTCGCCGCGGCCGCCTGTGCCTCTGAGACGGCCGCTGCGACTGCAATCTCCTGCGCTGAGCGAGCTGCTTGCCTGGCCGCCGCTACCGCCTCCTCCTGCGCTGCCTGCGCCGCCGCGAGCACTTGTCGAACGCGCTCCGTTGCCTCTCCCTGTGCCTCATCCTTGGCTACCTGCACCTCCGCCCACGCCGCCTCCGCCTCCGCCCACGCCGCCTCCGCCTCCGCCCGCGCCGCCTCCGCCTCCGCCCGCGCCGCCTCCGCATCCTGCTGGGCGACGCTCCGTTCCTTTTCGAGCCTCTGGTGCTCATCGAGCAGCTTGCGCATCTGCTCCCGTGCCTTCTCCTTGAGGCTCTCGCGTTCCTGCACCGAGGATGCCTGGAGGCTCTCATGCTGCTGGCGAAGCTCGACGTGCAGCCGCCTCTCCTCGATCACTGCCGCCTCAAGGTTGTCACTACGCTGCTGCACTCGTTCGAGCTGCTCGTGCAACGTGGCATGCTCCGTCTGCCACGACGCCCTCAGCTCCTCAAGCGCAGCCTCGCGCTGCTGCGAGGCTGCCTCAGCCTCCGCCCTCGCCGCATGCATGGCGGCCTCATGATCGGCTGCAATCGCCGTCACTGCCGCCTCGTGCTCCGACTTCATGGCATCAACCGCCGCCAACGCAGCGGCTAACTCGTCTGATGCATCCGCCTTGGCCGCCGCCAACGCCTCCTGAAGCTGCGACTGCGCTGTCGCCACCGCAATCTCCTGCGCTGAGCGAGCTGCTTGCCTGGCCGCCGCTACCGCCTCCTCCTGTGCTAGCTTGGCTGCCTCAGTCGCCGCCGCTACCGCCTCCTCCTGCGCTAGCTTGGCTGCCTCAGCCGCCGCCATCAGCGCCGCCTGCAGATCCGATACCGCCGCCGCCTGTGCCTCTGAGACGGCCGCCGCTACTGCCTCCTCCTGCGCCGCCTGCGCCGCCGCGAGCACTTGTCGAACGCGCTCCGTTGCCTCTCCCTGTGCCTCATCCTTGGCTACCTGCACCTCCGCCCACGCCGCCTCCGCCTCCGCCCGCGCCGCCTCCGCCTCTGCCCGCGCCGCCACCGCCTCCGCCCGCGCCGCCTCCGCATCCTGCTGGGCGACGCTCCGTTCCTTTTCGAGCCTCTGGTGCTCATCGAGCAGTTTGCGCATCTGCCCCCGCGCCTTCTCCTTGAGGCTCTCGCGTTCCTGCACCAAGGATGCCTGGAGGCTCTCATGCTGCTGGCGAAGCTCGACGTGCAGCCGCCTCTCCTCGATCACTGCCGCCTGGTGGCTCTCCGCCTCTCCCCGCGCCGCCTCAAGCTGCGCCTGCACCTGCGCCAGCGCGAGCTCCGCGCCGTGTTGGGCGGCGCTGAGCTGCCTCTTGAGCATCGACATGGCGCCGCGCTCCGCCTGCCAACCCGCCCTCAGCTCTTCAAGTGCAGCCTCATGCTGCCACGAGGCAGCTGCACGCTCGGCCTGCCAGCCTGCTTCCAAGGCCTGCCGCTGTTGCTCCTGCTGCTCGATCATCTGCTCGGTCCGCGCAGCGAGAGATGCCTCATGCTCGACCTTCATTTTTGCGACTGCCGCCTCATGCTCGGCTGTCTTCGCTGTGAATGCCGCCTCGTGCTCTGACTGCATCGCCGCAATCGCAGCCTCATGCTCTGAAATCATCGCTCGAAGAGCTGCCTCATGTGCTGCCCCCGTCAAGGCGAAAAGGGTCTCCTGTTGCCGGTGTGACGCTTCGAGCGCCGCCATTGAAGCCTCTAGACTCGCTTGCCTATTTTGGGCCTCTAGACTCGCTTGCCTATTTTGGGCCTCTAGACACGCCTGCGTCGCCGCTTGAGCCTCGAGTGCTAGTGCTCTCGCCTCTGACACCTTGTGAACCGCCTGCGCCTGCGCCGCCGACTGAGCCACCTCCGCGGCCACCCGCGCCGCCTCAGTCACCTGGATAGTGCTTGTCGACTCGGCCAACCGCGCCTCGAGCTCCTGCACGTGTGCCTGCGCTACCTCCATCTCAGCTTGCGCCGCCTCCATCTCAGCTATCGCCTTCTCTGCATCGGCTTTCGCGGCCTTCAACTCTGCTTTCGCCTTCTCCGCCTCGACTTTCGCCTTCTGCTCATCGGCTTTCGCGGCCTCTGCCTCTGCTTTGGCCTTCTGCTCGGCCTCATGCGCCACTTGCTTGGTGCTCTGGATTGCAGACTCAAGCTCCGCGATGCGCTCCTTGGCCTTCTCCTTGAGCCGAATGATCGTTTCGTCAGCCTTCATGCGCGCCGTGCTGAACTCCTTCGCCGCCGCCGCCGCCGCCACCGCCGCCGCATCTCGCTCGCATCTCGCTCGCATCTCGCCGCATCTCGCCGCATCTCGCTCGGCCGTCGCCGCGGCCGTGGCTGCCTGCGCCTCTGCGCGCGAGGCCTCCGCCTCTGCCCTTGCCTGCTGCGCCTCTGCCCTCGCTGCCGCGTCCGGCACCTCGATTGGCACCTCCTTGATGACCTCCTTGATGACCTCCACCTCCTTGATCACTTCAATCTCCTTGATGACCTCGAAGGGCACCTCCTTGATGACCTCGACTTCCTTGATCACTTCAACCTCCTTGATGACCTCGAAGGGCACCTCCTTGATGATCTCGACCTCCTTGATGACTTCAACCTCCTTGATGACCTCAAAGGGCACCTCCTTGATGACCTCGACCTCCTTGATGACTTCAACCTCCTTGATGACCTCAAAGGGCACCTCCTTGATGACCTCGACCTCCTTGATCACTTCAACCTCCTTGATCACTTCAATCTCCTTGAAGACCTCGATCTCCTTGAAGACCTCGATCTCCTTGATGACCTCGATCTCCTTGATGACCTCGAAGGGCACCTCTTTGATGACTTCCACCTCCTTGACGACCTCCTTGAAGACCTCGATCTCTTTGATGACCTCCAACTCCCTCACCACCTCCACAGCCTCCCTCGCCGTCGGCGAGGCTCTAGCAGGCGACCCCGCCGCAGAGTTCGCTCTCGAGACGCTCGAGTCGCAAAAGCGCCGACTTGAGCGCCCGCCGCAGCGCGCAGCGTGCGCCCGAGTGCCACTCACGCCCGAGTTCACAGCGAGTTCACAGCGAGACAGGCTTCGTCGCGAGGGCTCGAGTGCAAACACTGACGCGACGGTCACCGTCGCGCCAATCTCCGAGTCTTGCGACGCCGTCTCATCTCCGTCTGACTCTGCCTCGAGCACAGGCGCGGAGGTAGCTTCACAGCTGCTCGCCGTGTTCACAGCGAGTCGTGTGCTCAGAGCCGATGCGGCCTTCACCTCCTCGAGCGCCACCGCCTGTGCTGCAGCTCGTGCGGCCATCTCCGCCATCGCCGTCTCCGCCGTCAAAGCACGCCTGACCGCGATTGTCACCTCGTCTTGCGCCACCACCAGTTTCTCTTCTGCGTGCGCTCGCGCCGTGTTGAGCTGCTCCTCGGCGTGTGCTCGCGCCGTGTTGAGCTGCTCCTCGGCGTGTGCTCGCGCTGTGCTGAGCTGCTCCTCGGCGTGTACTCGCGCTGTGTTGAGCTGCTCCTCGGCGTGTACTCGCGCTGTGTTGAGCTGCTCCTCGAGCTCAGCCCGGAGTGCATGCAGCTCGACACCTAGCCGCCGAGTGAACTCAGCTGCCAACTCGGCGCGCGCGCCGCCCAGCACGCTCATGTGCTTGGCATGAGCTGCGCACAGCTCGGCCGCATGCTCAATGCGTGCCGCCTCAAGGCACCTCTGAGTATCGGCTTGCACTGTGCTCAGCTCGGCCGCAGCTGTCTCCAGTCGCGAGCGGAGTGCTTGTGTGGCTGCCTCATGCTCCGCGGCCGCCGCCAGCTGAGCTTCCAAGATGGCTGTCGCCGCCTCCTCGCGCACTGTCGCCGCCGCCAGCTGTGCCTCTGAGACGGCCGCTGCGACTGCAATCTCCTGCGCTGAGCGAGCTGTTTGCCTGGCCGCCGCTACCGCCTCCTCCTGCGCCAGCGTGGCTGCCTCAGCCGCCGCCATCAGCGCCGCCTGCAGCTCCGATACCGCCGCCGCCTGTGCCTCTGAGACGGCCGCCGCTACTGCCTCCTCCTGCGCTGCCTGCGCCGCCGCCTTAGCTGCGGCCAGAGCCTGCTGATGTGCCATCTGGGCAGCTGCGGCCTCTGCCCTGGTGGTCACTGCGTCTGCCCGTGCCAGGGCCATCTCAGCCCGCGCCTGGGCCGCCTCGGCCCTGGCTGCCTCGTCTTCCTCCATCTCCCTGACCACCACCTTCTCAATCTCCTTGATCACCTCAACGGGCACCTCCTTGATCACTTCGACAAGCACCTCCTTGATGACCTCCACCTCCTTGATCACTTCGACCTCCTTGATGACCTCAATTTCCTTGATGACCTCGAAGGGCACCTCCTTGATGACCTCGACCTCCTTGATGACCTCGAAGGGCACCTCCTTGATGACCTCCACCTTGACTTCTTTGATCACCGTCTCGGGCACCACCTTCACCACATCGCCCGCCACCGCGCTGTCGTCCCGGACGCGCGCCGCACCGACTGCTGCGCTCGCCATCAGCGACAACACCCACACGGACGCTGCGAACAGCAGCAGGGAGGGCGAGGGCGGCCACATCTGCAAGCTGCCGCTATGGGTCGTACTCGCAGGCGCGGCGCCGGCAGCGCCGTCGGCTGCCTCGTCGACGCGACGCGATGCGTGCTGTGTAGCCTCGAGCGCCGCCAGGCACTCGGCGAGGGAAACCTGTGTGGCGACGATCTCCGTCTGGGCAGCCTCGGCGGCCACAGTCGCGTTCGCCACGCGCTGCCATGCAGTCTGCTGTGCAATCTCGCATGCGTCCAGAGCGATCTCGCATGCGACCTCCCTTGATCTCCCTTGACCTCCCTTGATCTCGCATGCGACCAAGCTCTCTCGGGTGGTGACGAGCGCCTCCGTGCACTCGGCGTGCTGTGCGCCTGCCGTTGCGATCGTCACCTTGTGCGCGCTCTCCAAAGCCAGGAGCTGCGCCTCGAGGGCCTCGTTTTGCTGCTGCTGCTGCTGCTGCTGCTGCTGCTGCTGCTGCTGCTGCTGCTGCTGCTGCTGCTGCTGCTGCTGCTGCTGCTGCTGCTGCTGCTGCTGCTGCTGCTGCTGCTGCTGCTGCTGCTGCTGCTGCTGCTGCTGCTGCTGCTGCTGCTGCTCCTGGCACTGCTGCACCTGCGATCGGCTTTGATTTAGCTCAACACGCAGAGCCTCAGCGTCTCCTCGCAGCGCAGCTGCTGCCTGCTCGCTCGCGGTCGCGCTCACGTTGGCCCGCGACACAGCCTCATGGCATTGGTTGGTCGGAAAGTCGGACGGATAGGTCGGGAGCTCGATCGCTCTCGTTGCCAATAGCATGGTGCCTTGCGGCACGTGCACCAGAAGCAGGCTGCCGAAGCGGCTGCTGGGCATGCTGACCACGGCGGTCAAAGCCACGGAAGAGGCGTCGACGGGCTCGTACGTTGTGCGCCCGAATGAGCGCACGCACAGTGGAATAATGGTGCAGAGCAGGACTGCTCGATTGGGCATTGTGGGGCGCTGGTCAAGAACTCGCAAATGGCGGCCGGATATGACGGAAGAAGGGACCTTCGAACGCAATCGGCCGATCCCCCGGCCGCCCACAACAGCGCTCGTCGACACACACTTTTACGCTCGACAGAATATTCGTAAGGATTGGCTGGATTCGAGAATTTCATGGATGCAGTGCGATTGCGCATGCGAAAAGCTCATTTCCCCTCGTGATCTTCTCGCGAGTTCAAAATCAGGTGGTGGGGATAGTGTGTGAAACTGTGAATGCCTGAATCCAGAAAAAAAAACCCCTACCCCTTTGGGTCAATCACTGAGTTCAAAATCTGGTGGTGGGGGTAGTGTGTGAATCCAGAAAGAATACCTCCCCCTACCCCTTTGGGTCAATGTCGTTGCCAGTGCTCGTTGCGCGTCGTGTATGGGAACGGTCCGCCCCTCCACTGTCGGCCTCACCCCTCCTGGAGCCTCACAACGAAGAAGCATCCCCTTTGCTTTCCACTTTTTATTGTATTTGAACAGCTGAGACGACCCAGCACCCACTACGCACTGATCTTTCGTTCACAGAGAAGGGTAACGCGATCACCGCGTGCCGGAACACCCTCAGTGCTTTCACCATCCGAGAGCCCGGCGTGCAACAGCAGGACACCAGTCGTCGCTGGCCGGGGCATCATCGCGCCAGTCGTCGCCGGCCGCAGCATCATCGACGCAGGCAGCTCACGACTGACACGAGGCGTTGTCGGTGGACGTGGCGCTGCGGCGTCCTTGATGCTGCGGAGAGCGACCGCATCATCGCGCCCCAGCGGCGCTGGTGCGGCGAGGTCGTCCTTTTCAGCCAGTGCGAGGGGGTTCCTCGCAAGCCTCAGATGGCCGCCCCCGACCGCCGCGCGCGCCGAGTGTGGCGCTGCCGTCGCCGCTGCCGTCTCGAAGGGCGAGCGCGGGCAGCTGCCCTGTGCCTCGAATGAGAGGCCACGTACCACGCGCTTCCGCTGCTGGTGCGCCGTCTTGCTGTAACTCAGCTGAGGTAGCTCCACGCGGATGACCATTTCGTTGGGAAGCCCTCGAACTTGCCAGTATTCGGGCTGCGGCTCGAAGGCCGTCGCCGTCAGCTCCTTTGGCGGCATCTCCTTGCCAGGGGCGGTTTTCGGACGCTTGTGCCCGTCTCCCTCCGAGCCAGGTACCTCGCGCAGTCCACTCAGCGCCTTGATGAGATGCGAGCGCAGATGGCGCAGCGACTCTAGGGCACTCGTGACGAGGGCTGCGCGCTTCTGCTGCTCCTCAAGCTTGACCTGCGCCACCTTTGCGTTGCCAATATCGTCAGCGGAGCCCATTTGCGTTTGCAGTGCCTTGAAGGCGCTTCGTGCTGCCCCAAGCGCGTCAGCCGTCAACGCCAGGTCTGTGCGCACCTGTCCGAGCAGCAGCACCACCTGTTCCACACGGCGCGCGAGCTCCGCGGGGGGCCACGACTCGTCGTCGTCCGCTATCCCATCCGCTGCCGCGTCCGCCGCGGCCTGCCTGCCGGCGGCCGCAGCTGCGCCGTCAGCAGGAGGCAGCACAGCGTCCAGCTTGGTGCAGCAGAGGCGCATCTCCATACGCAGCTTGGCCACCTCCGCCTTTCCAAACGCGAGCTTTGAGTTGAGCCCTGCGCCACCCGCCGTGGCCGCGTCGAGCTTCTTCTGCACCTCGTCGAGCTTGGACTGCCTCTCGACGAGCTGCTGGCTGAGGTCCGTCGCCGCGCGCTCGTGCCTAGCGCACGTGGCTGAGAGCGCCTTGTTACGCTGCTCGAGCTCGGCGTGTGCGGTGCGCGAGGCGGCGAGGTCCGCCATACTTTGCTCGAGAGTGGCCATCATGGTCACGCAATACGACGTCAGCACCTCCACGCGCGCCTCCAGATTCGGGGGGGCCTCCGCAGGATCGCCTTCCCCTTCGAATGGCTCCCGTATCTGCACCGTGCGGCCCGCTTTACCCTTGCTTCCGGGCGCGGGCGCGTTCAGCCCGAGCCGCTTGAATCCGTCCTCTAGCGAGGCCATGGCACTGTTGATGATGCCCCATAAGTTACCCGTCATTGTTTGAAGCTGCTCAAGCCGCTGGCCTTCACCGCCAGCAGCGCGCCGCATTTCCACCAGCTCTGCCGCAACCGCATGGTGCCGCGCCTCCGCCTGCGTCAACTCCCTATGCCTTTCGGCCAGCTGCACACGTGCTTTTGTGAGCTCGGCCGGCATGCTGCGGAGCGTCACGAGCTCGGCATTCGCGGCGTCGAGTTGGGCAGCGCGCTCCTGTTGGGCCGCATCCAGCTTGGCGAGGGCACCCTGCAGCATTCTTGCCTTCTCACTGAGTGCGTCGCGCTCCCGGCGCACCGCCTCGCCATCGCCCGTCTGGGCCACCAGTATCGTGATCTGCTCGGATAGCGTCATGTTCTCCTCGATCTTAATCCCAAGTTCGGTGAGCGCGTCGTCCAGCTGAGCGTGCGCCTCGAGGTTCTCTCGCCGCAGCCCATGTGAATCCACCTGCAATGCCGCCTCCGTCTCGGCGAGCGCGTCGTGCTTGCTCTTCCAGTCCGAAGCCGTATTCTCGCTTGTGCGCAGCATCTCCTTAAGCACGCCCATAGCCTCGTCGACATTGCTGCTCTTGAGCTTCAGCTTCGCCAACTCTTGCCGCACCGCCTCAAGCTCGGCGTGCGTCTGCGTGAGCAGCGAACCTTCGGCCATCGCCAAGAGCGCTTCCTCGAGCTTGCGGTGCATATCCGCTTCCAACTCAGTCGCCCGCGCCTCGAGCGTCACCGCCGCCGCCGTCCGCGACGTTTCCAGCTTCAAAGCAAAAGTCACCGCCTGCGCCTTCAACGCCTGCCGCGAACTCTGTTGCGCGGCCTCGATGACATTTTCGAGCTCTTGGGCAACGTTGCGCGCGAGCGTCTCGAACGTGCTGTGCACGCTGCCGGTAAGTGCATAGAGTTCCACATCGCTCAATTTGTCGCGGTGCATCGCTGAAATGCAGTTGTCCACGGCCCCGTGCATGGCTAGGGTGATCTTGCCCAGGCTCTTCTCGAGGAGCTCGGAGTATCGCACCTCGGCAGCATCCTCGGTCGAAGGCTGCTTGGCTCGACTCCGCATGGCTCAGAAAGCGAAGGTCACAGAAGCGGTCTGAGTGCGTTTTTGCGAGTTCCGGCATCGTATTACAAAACCACACAAACTGTTCAGGATTAGGGCAAAACTTGAAAGCCCATCGCCCAGTGAACTTAGAGCCGCCGCCGAGCGCCCACCATCCGAAACCGCATCGCTCATGTGGTTTGCGGGTGAGCTATTGAAGAAGCCACCAGCACAGCGCGCGCGTGTTCACAGCTTCCGGCTCGGCTCGGCCTGGAGTCACCGCGGACGCGCGGTCGTCGGTGTGTCGCGAGCTAGACCTGGTCCTCGTGCCGGGCTAGCAGTGTGGGTGCAAGCCCGGGCGACACAGCAGACGAGGGCATGAGCGCTCTCGACTGTCCCGTGTGCCTCGAACCCTTCGACGAGGGTGAACGCGAGCCCAAGATCATTCCTTGCGGCGGCAGCC
>Ga0210242_101158_pt1 | contig 21107 bp, 10 predicted proteins | sample ChrtobMeP5a_16mM_FD_155445 | JGI IMG/M metagenome (GOLD analysis project Ga0210242, IMG submission 155445) | Chrysochromulina tobin associated microbial communities from unialgal haptophyte culture, Seattle, Washington, United States - P5a_16mM | ecosystem: Host-associated > Algae > Haptophytes >... | reverse complement strand
AGAACATGTGACACAATTTTATAACAACATGAGGACACACATTAGGACATTTCAGATTTCTTCTACATCGCATGCTCTCGCATGCTCTCGCGGCGTTATCGCGGCGTCATGCACATTCATGCTGGCGCCTGCCGCCCACGCTTCGCTGGCCGTCGCTCGGCCACGAGACCCTCGGTCGACCCGCCACCGCCACTGCTGTGCGCGCTCTCAGCCGGGCGCGGCGCGACGATGAGCACGTTCGCAAACACAAGGCAACGAAGGAGTACCATGAGCGACGCTGTCGTGAGCGCTGTCTTGCGCACGAGCTCAGTCAGGCACGAGACTGTCGCTCGGCCATCGGCGATCAGCCTCGCAAGCGCCGGCTGCAGCTGCGCATCGCACACGACTGAGAACCGCAGGTAGTCCATCGCGCTGAGTGGAGAGCTCGACAGCAGTCGGACCACTAGTGCCGTGCCGTCGCGCACACTCAGCGAGATGGCGACCATCTTCGAGATCACTACCTCGTCGCTCGAGATCAAAGCCGAGCGCGATGAGAGGCAGCCACGCGCCTCGAGCCACCCAATCGAGGCGCCGCGGTTGAGCCCATCCGAGTGTGCAGGCTCGCACGGCAGCGGCCGCGGCACGGGGCAGAAGACGAGAGTCTCCCGAAGGAGCGTCGCGGCCGATAAGTCACCGGCAGCGCCCACGACAGCGCCGTGAAGATCGGGAGCCAGCACCGGGCCCATGGGCAGCATCAGGCCGCTATCTGGCCCAAACAATGAGCGTAGGCTCGAGCTGCCGCGATCGCCGCCGCCGAGCTGGGCGTATATGGCCTCGCACAGCCACTTTCCCGCGCTCAGGTGACCCAGGCGCACATCGATGCTCAGGCTATTTCCCACAACGGGCGTGACGCGGTGCCAGTGCCCTGGCGGCAAGTACAGCAGCGAGCCGGCGATGAGATCGAAGCGTTCGGCGCCTGTGAAGCCCTGCGGCACGGCGCGGGCCGACGAGTCCTTTTCCGCGAGCTGATCTGCACGGTTGCGCGCTCTGTCAAAGAGGCCGCGCGAAGTGACGTCGGCGGTGGCGGGCTTGGTGGCTGCCAGATGCTGCCACTCTTTTGAGCCACGCAGCTGAATGGTGAAGTTGTGCACCGCGTCGCAGTGCCACTCGGCCACGTCGCCGCCCGTGCGCGAGATGTACAGCCCGACCTCGATATCATTTACTCGCTCGCCGTACGCGTCAACAAAGGCGGCCTCTAGCTCTTGGGCGCCACGTGAGAAGCAGTAGGGCAGGTTGAGCGTGACACCGCTCGTTTCAAGATCGCGCTCCATTTCATCACGCTCCTCGGGTGTGTACCGTGCATTGTCCGCCTTGCGGCACGCACAGAGCAGCTCGGCTGTATCGCCATCCTTGAAGCCGTCAAGCAGGCACTCGAGCAGCTCCTTGCCGAGTGCCCGCGAGTACGGGCGCTGATTCCAGTGGTCTCGCAGAAAGGCGGGCCAGTCGGGAATGAGATCGGTGATGTGAAGAGCGCCTGCAGCCATCGTCGTGATTAGCGCCTGCAGCTTGGGGATTTAGATGTCCGTGGATACGCGGGCGGTCTGCGTCCAAAAAGAAGGCCTGTGGACACGAGGACCGCGTATCACTCCATCGTTCGTGCCCGCGCGGTTTCGCAGCGGCGTCCAGGATTAGGTGTGAACTGACTGTTAAGCAGCAAGCAAGCAACTCTCCACGGAAAGACTTCCGCTCCGAGTTCGACCACTTGTCACTTGTGTTCCAATGGTCACGAATCACTGAAGAGTATGACCGTGCCGTAGCAAGCAACTCTCCACGGAAAGACTTCCGCTCCGAGTTCGACCACTTGTCACTTGTGTTCCAGGCCTCCAATGGTCACGAATCACTGAAGAGTATGACCGTGCCGTAGCAAGCAACTCTCCACGGAAAGACTTCCGCTCCGAGTTCGACCACTTGTCACTTGTGTTCCAGGCCTCCAATGGTCACGAATCACTGAAGAGTATGACCCTGCCGTGGACGAGTGTGTTCAGATTGTACCGTTTACGTGTCGTGTGTACATGTATAATGAACAGATTGTGAGCGAGGGGTCGGCGCTCATGCAAGCGCGTCACCTGGGGGCGCGTTTTAACAAGGACGAAGAAAGGCCACGGCATCGAGCATCGAGCTTCGAGCAACACGGAATGCGAAGGATTTAACGATTTTGTGGCAGTGTCTTTGTAACTCTGTGACTGAGACTGGGGACCGGCCGGGGGGCGGGCGCGGGTAGCGCCCGCCCGTCGGGTGGTCGGGGCCCCGCGGGACGGAGTCGGCGTACCCACCACGCAGCACCCACCCGCCCACCCGTGTGCGTGCGTGGGTCTCGTACGAGGCCGACCATGGGATGTGTGTCATGTCGGATCCGGCGTCAGAGCCGTGCCACGAGCTGCCAGGAGTGGGCGAAGGGGTATGTGGGTAGCAGCGCGGGAGCGCCGCCGCCCACCCCTGGGACCTGGGGTGACGGGGGGTTTCCTATCCTTTTTGGGGGGGGTTTCCTATCGGATACATATCCTGATGTATTTCGATGTATCCTGCATGTATCCTGATCGTATCTTGATGTGTCCCGTCAAGATACATCAAGATACATCAAGATACAACAAGATACATTTGCAGATACGTACCTCTCTGGATACAACTGAGATACATGTATCTCATTATGTATCCCTCATGTATCCCTCATGTATTCCGCATGTATCCTCCATGTATCCTCGAACCTCTGCAGATACACGTATCTCATATGTATCCCGCATGTATCCCGCATGTATCCCACGTGCACGATACATGTATCTTGATGTATCTCATATGTATCCCAAAATGTATATTGGACTAGTTCGGGATACGTGTAAAATACATGTCGATACATGTATTCTCTTGGAATGTAACAGGGCATTTAAGATACATTTTTGAGATACATCAGGATACATAAGGGATACATGTATCCTTCAGGATACGATCAGGATACATGCAGGATACATCGAAATACATCAGGATATGTATCCGATAGGAAACCCCCCCCAAAAAGGATAGGAAACCCCCCCTAACCCCTGGGACCTGTTCTGTTGTGTCAACCGTGTGGAGGTCATCCCCTCGTAGTGAGGAAGAGCTCAGTGAGCTACCCGTGTGTGTGTTGTGTGAACGCCTGGTACGGCGCGCGGAGTGACAACCGTTGCTTGTTCACACCGGCAGGGAAGCTGCGATTCGCCTATAAAAGGCGAGCTCCTATGAACGCGACTTCCTCGACTTGCTCGGTAAGCGCCTCTGGGACGAAGGGCCGTCGCCGGAGCTAGCTGACTGTAGCCTGCAGCCTCGATCGGGCACTCCTTTTCGATGGAGTCCGGACGTCCGCCGCCTGCACCGCCGGACTCCCCCGGCCCGTGGGCTAGAGCAGATGGTGCACCCGTGCTTGCACGGCTTGCGGCGGCCCACGCCGACTCGCAGCGCCGACTGGAAGTCCAGAAAGCCAATTGGCGCGAGATTGAGGCGCCTGCCATCGAGCGCCAGATGGCCGCCCTCGAAGAGAACATCACGCTTCTTGAGCGAGAAATGCGGACGGCCACAGCAGCGCTCAACAAGGCCGAAAGCGAGGAGCGCAGCGGTGGCCTCAGCTCGAGCGGCACGCCAGCTGACCTCGAGCTCACCTTGGGCGCACTAGAGGACAAGCTTCTATTCACCACACAGGAGCTCGAAGACTTGCGCCGTCAGTCCTACTTCCCGGCCGTCGAGGGCTATCAGCTGCGCTTCTCGTACAAGGACACCTTCGTCGGCTTAAAGGAGCTGCTGCTCGAGCAATTCTCGGCTGCGATCACGCTCACGGTCACTCCAGGCATCGGAAAGGAAGGCCAGGCCGCTCGCGTTCCGACGGTCGTGCTCCGTATCGCCAGTCCGACGCCCACTGTCGCCGCGACCAGCTGCAGCAGCGCTGGTGGCGGCAGCCGAAGCTGCGCATGTAGCAGCGGCCCAGCCAGCGGCGGCGGCGGCGGCGGCGGCGGCGGCGGCGCTTCCGAGGAGGAGGGCGCACTGCTCCGCTTCCGTGGCGAGGGTGTGTCGCTCGTGTCGCGGCGCGAGATGCTCGGTGTGGCGCTCGCTCCGAACGTCCAGCTGCAGCGGCTGGACGTCTCGGTGCGTTTCGCGGCGACGATCCCTCTGATCTACTTCCCACGCCGACGCGCATGGCGGCCGGAGGCTGGTTTCAAGATTGAGCTGCTGCCCGATAAGCGCGCCGGCGGCGCGGACCCCTTTGGCGGTGCTCCGGAGCAGCTACTGCGGGTGCTCCTGCAGACGATCATCGAGGGCCTGATGAAGGCTGTGGTGCATCGGCAGTTCGGGCCGCACCTGGGCGAGTACCTGCGCCACGCGGCGGAGGGCTGCGTCGTCGAGCTCGAGCTGTTCGTGCGCGGGCTGCCAGTGCGAACCTATGACGGCAAGTTGGCGGCTTCTGGCAGGCTCGAGGGCGGCTCCGCGGAAGAGCGTGCCGTCGCCGCCGCCGCCGCCGCGGAGGGCCTAGTGGCGCTCGGGCTCTCGAGTGCGCAGGCATGCGAGCTTGCGGAGGCGGAGGGTCTCGTCTCCTCATTGCCTGCAGGCTGCTTCGGCTCGCTGAGTTCGATGCTCCAATATTTCCAGTCGGCCGGCCTCACGCACGACCAGCCGCGCCGCGCCGCCCTCGCGTCGCTCTGGCAGCAGGCCCTGGCAGCGCGTGTGGGCGTGGCGGAGGCGCCCAAGGCAGCGCGTGTGGGGGTGGCGGAGGCGCCCAAGGCAGCGCTCGTGGAGGCGCTGCCCAATTCCACGTGCGGCGCGCCGATCGACGTGCCGCAGCTCTTCGAGCGCCTTGCGGCGCTTGCGCGCAAGCCCGTCCAGATGAGCTTGCGCTTCCGTCGTGTGCGACTCGGAGTCACCCTCGAGCGTGCGCTGGCGGCCGGCTGCAGCGCCTTAGCCTCCCAGCTCGCGCGCCAAGGGCAGGTGCACTCGTCCGCACGCACATTCACATTCACACGCACGCTGCTCGAGAGCTTCCGCGAGGACTGTACCCACGCTCTCCGTGGGCTCTCGCGCCACCTCGTGCGCGCGAGCGCCGTACTGAGCGCCGCGTTGCGCGGAGGCCCGCAGGGGCGGCTCACCTCCTTTGTGCGCGATGCGAGCGTTGAGGGGACGTGGCGGCTCGCCAGCCTGATCTCGCCGCCCGTGGCCAAACCTTACCAGCTGCTCGTGAGCGTGCTCCCCACGGGGCAGCTGCAGCTCCTTCTCTCATTAAGCCCGGCGCCATCGACGCACACGGCGCCCGAGACGACGCCCGTGGCAGACTCAGATGTGGTCGCCGTGGCGAACGCCGCCGCGGCGGCGGCAGGGGCCAGTGCGGGCGCGGCCGGCGCGCCGCCGCCATCGCTCTCCGCGTTGCAACTGCTCTCTCTGCGCGTCGCCCAGCTGAGCGCGTCGGTGCTCGCCGGCGACTATGAGGTCCTCCGTCTCGATCTCGTGCAGCTCGAGCCGAGCTCGAGCTCGAGATCGAGATCGTCACCTCGGGAAGCACCGGGGCCGCCCGAGCTGCCGCCGCTACCAGGTGCCCAGACGAGAGAGCAGCCTCCGCTCGTGATGGAGCGGCGCGTGGGTATTGCCGGCGCCGTGACGGGCATGGCTGGCGCCGTGGCGGGCATGGCCGGCGCCGCGCGATCGACGCCGAGTGACTCCGGCGTGGCCGAAGGCGCAGGCGCGCGCGCCGTCGTGGGCAATCCGGTCGCTCCCCCCATATTAGGCAAGCCTGCAGCTCCGACCCGAGCTCGAAAGCTCGTCGAGGTGTGGGAAAACCAGCGACGACTCGCTGCCTTCCGACCGTATAGCGCGGCGGACCTGTTGCCGCTCGACCCGGGCGCGTGGACAGACGAGGCCGGCCACCGCAGATTCGCCGAGATTGACCTGGTGCCCTTGCCTAATATGGCGCCCTTGCCAAATGAGGGAGCCCAAACCCAAACTGCATCTTCGATTCGCCCGTCATCGTCGTCGTCGTGGTTGTCGTCGTCGTCGGAGCAGCTGCAGCAGCTGCTGCTGCAACAGCAGGCTGGGGCCAGAGCTGGCACGGCGGCGGCCAAGCCCGCAGCGGGGCAGCTACCCTTGATGCCGTGGCAGTGTGTGGGCGACACGCCGTTGCAGCTGCCCACACTACCGACGATCGCCGATATGAAGCTGCCTCAGATGCCCTCCATCCCATTGCCTCAGCTCCCGTGGCACACCTCGAGCTCGTCTGACGAGCAGAAGCAGCAGCCCTCGCCATTGCGCTCAGGACGGCGCGTTCAGGACGGCGCGTGGTTGCTTCCGACCGACACGGCGCCCTCGCTCGCACGCTCAGTGCCCTCGCTCGCTCCGGCCCTTGGTGCTGCCATGGGCGACGGGAACGGCGGCAGAGGCGCCGCTCTGGTGAGCAGCAGCCTCAGCGTTTCGAGTCGCGCCTTGAGCGGCACCGGCGGCCGGCTCGGCCCACCCACGCCAGCCCCAGCGGGAGCGTCCATCAGTGCTTCGTCAATCGGCCCACCCACGCCAGCCCCAGCGGGAGCGCATCCCGCAAAGGGAGGCGGTCCGTCCATCAGTGCTTCGTCAATCGGTGCGCATCCCGCCAAGGGAGGAGGTGGCGGCGGCGGCGGCGGCGGCGGCGTGTACGGCGGCGGGCAGGGCGGGCTCTGGCGTTGGGCAGGCGAGTGGCGCATCGATGTCGACGGCGCCTCCAAATCGGAGTTGACGAACCTCAAATCGGAGTTGACGAACCCCAAATCAGAGTTGGGTCCGACGAACCCCAAATCGGAGTTGACGAACCCCAAATCGGAGTTGACGAACCCCAAATCGGAGGACGGGTGGCAGTTTGCATGGAATTGGAGCACTGGGTGGCTCTCGACCTCGAATCCCCTCACCCACGTGCGCCGTCGACGCTGGGTACGTTGGGCCGAGTTCGTGCCCAAGCCCTTGCATGCATGCGCTCACCACGGCGCCTCCCTCTTCCCCACAGGTCCGTTGGGCCGAGTTCGTGCCCGAGGCCGAGCTGGCCTCGTGGGCGGTGGGCAAACTCGAAAAGGGCTCTGTAGAGGGTCGTGCCGCCACCGCCACTTCCGCCACCGCCACTGCCGCCACCGCCACTGCCGCCTCCGCCACTGCCGCCACCGCCACTGCCGCCACCGCTACTGCCGCCACCGCTACTGCCGCCACCGCCACTGCCGCCTCCGCCGCCGCTGCTCCGCCGCCGCTTCTGCTGTCCCCAACTGCCGCCGCGCTTCTGTCAGAGCGGGCCGCTGCCGTCGAGAGCTTGCTACAGGATCAGGAAAAGATGAGCGCCGTCCTGAGCGCAGAGGCCACCGCTTGCCTGACGCCCCCGATCGACGCAACGCGCTCAGGACGGCGCGCTCAGGACGGCGCTTGGGTGACTCCGACAGATGCGGAGCGCTCGGCATCGTCGCGGTTTACCTCGCCGTTGAGGGCGCGTGCTTCGTTTCTGCCTCCGCCTCCGCCGCCAGCCCTTGCAGTGCCAACCACGGCACTGCCCTCTGCCCCCACCATCGCTGCCTCCCCGCCGTCGCAACCGCTGGCTACCCCTGAGAGGTGGGGTGGCGATGGCGACGTGGCCATGGCGAGCGGTGTGAATGTGAATGTGAAGGGCGGCGATGGCGACGTGGCCACGGCGAGCGGGATGGCCGGTGCCGCCGCTGCGGTCGGGACCCCTTGGCTCGGCAGCGGCGGCGCGGCGCTGCTGCGCCTGGCGGTTGCCGACGGCGCGTGCGTGCGGCTGCAAGCCCAGCACGTCGAGCTGCGCGCACGTGCGTCGTTGCTCTTCGACCACATGAACGCGTTACTTCAAGAGCAGCTCGAGGCGCATCCTTGGTATGCTGAGCCCCTCCGCGTTGCCGCCGAGCGCGCACGCAAGCACCTGGGTTCCGAGCGGCTCCGCGTGCACGGCGCTCTCAAGATTGAGCTGAGCGTCGATAGCGCTCAGGACGGCGCGCGCGAGAGCCACCTGGTCGTCGAGGGGATGCCGCGCGCTATGTTGGGCATGCCTTGCGCCATCGAGGCGGATGAGCGCGAAGATGACGGTCCCTCCTCGCCGTCGAGGGCCACAAGCAGCGGCGTGTGCGCGACATTCGAGATCGACATCAACCTGCTCGACCTCGTGACGGACGTCCAGGACATCTACCGCTCCTTCCTTGCCAACAACCACACCCTGCTCGACAAGATGGCCAAGGGCGGGGGTGTAACAGCTGCCAAGTAGAGCGCGCGGGAGCGCCGTCAGCTCACACAGCTCATGCTCGCTGCGCCGTGCGTGCTGACTTTGCCAAGAATATAGCTCCGTAGTATACGAGTATAGCTTATTTCTCTTGAGTCTCGTGCGCGGTTGTAGGATAACGTCGCAACTCGCGCGCGCCGCCGCGCGCTCGTCGAGAATCGTTTCGTAGTACAGGCTGTGAGTGGCTCTGACCCTAAGTGTAAGTCCCCATACTTGGATAAATTTAACCATCGGGAACAGACATCCAACTCCCGTCCTACGTCCTACACGTACTCGTACCGGACACGCGCTCGTCCGCGCCGTCCCGCACTTTGCATCCCGTAGTTCCTCACACAGCCGTTAAACCCAAGGGAGAGTGCGGGTCTACTATTTTTCTGTTTATAAGGGCCCGCTCGATAAGGCGAGGGCCCAACCCTACACACCTGTTTGGGAAAATGACGCTCGATCGGATGCTCGAACCACGATGCTCGATCGACGACGGCATCATTAATGCATCGTGCGCCCGTGTTAAACCGTGTCGGACGTCCTCTCCTTTCCCACGTCCGACGCATATCCCAAAAGCAAGCGCCCACCCTCGCCTAATCCCTTTACCCGTCCGGTCGAGCACGCAGCCATTGCTCACGCGTGTGCTCTGACCTGCACCTTACATGTAATGGTCCTCGGAGCAACGGAGGGCAAAGGTCATGTCTATCGCATGACACCGCGCGCGCTGTGCCACACGGTCGTCGCGTCGTCCGCTTCACGACCAGCGAGGACTACCGTGCATTCTCGACGCAAAGAATGTGCCGTTCACATCATGCGTCTTGAATAGGGTCCGACCTTGTGCCGGCAACTTGAGCACCGTCAGGTTCCAAAGAAAGCCGAGTGGGACGCTGCCATGCATACTCTCACCCGCCATCTTGCTCGTACTTCTTTCTATGTGCTTGACGGCCTCCTCTATGAGGCCCGGCACAGCCTTGCCAAAGTTGAGTGGACGGTATTCCTCGTCCTCCACCACCACGTGATGTTCGGGGCGTCCTGAGATACGGCAGCCACGCGTGATCAAATCCCGCAGGCCGAGCCTGAGGGCCACAATGCCCAGCCGCTGCTCTTCGGGCATCGCGTTGAGATGCCACTCCACGCGGAGGTGGCTCAATGTGCACAGGGCTTCCTTGACGAGTAGGTAGGACAGTAGATCGGCCTCACCGCCCTCAATGTCCATCTTCAGGAGAAGAAGCGATGGGACCTCCTCGCGCGCGATGCCGTCGCGAGCGGCGACCAGCGCGTTATGCTCTCGAAGCCTCGCATGTTGGTGCATGAGGAGTCTGGCCAGGTTCACAGTGGGCACCGTGATCCTAGGATGCCCATGACGATGCCCGTACCGATGTGCATTTGTGGCGATCGTGGATGCTGCCTGGCGATTGCTGCCCAGGTGCAGCGTCACGTTACGGCCGTCGTGTGGCCCTGCGACGGCTGCATGAAACACTGCGTTGTAGCTTGGGTTGGCAGCAAGATCCGCCAGATGCTGAGTATACCGAGGCTGCGGCTCGATCATGGTATGCCAAAACGTGATGCTCGGACAGCACCGTGCCATCACATCCATGAGCGACTTGGAGAAGCTCCCGTCATTCGTGCCCACGTCAAAAGCAGCTGCGCTCGCATTGGGCGGCAGTTGCTTGACAAGGTCGAGGAAGCGGCTTGTGGCCGGTGAGCCATCCACCACACCGTTGTGCGTGCTTTTCAATACGTCGGGTCGCATGGGCGGCCAACAGCACAGCCCTCTGGGTGCGAGTCCGTGAGCTTCCTATCGTATCCTTGCGGAAACCACGACAAACTCCACGACATGTCGATCCTGGCAACCAAGAAAGAGGGCCTCGTCACGATCAATGCATGCGCCTGCACGTTCTCGTTCGTTCGTTTCAGGGCCTTACGTTATCGGCCAGACACATATACCCACAAGCCCCTAAAAAGGCGTGCGCGGGAGGCGCTCACGCCACACGCGCGCGCGGCGGCACGTTCGAACATCGAAGCTTCGAACACACCGTTCAGGCGGGCGCCTGCAGTTTCTTGTTTTGCGTACCTACACAGGACTTCACAGGACTTTAGTCGACACACTTTCGCCCGCTGGCCTGCTGCTCATTTGCTGCTCCGTCTGACTCTCTCCTGATCGGGTTTCTCGGGTTGCACCAAGACCATCTGCTCGTGGCGCTTGGCCGACAGTCAGAGTCACTCCATGGCGTGGTATGGCCCCCAGGGGTCGACCCAGGGCGGGGGGTGGACTTGCCTCATTGACCTTTGTCGGCAACGTCTTGCTGTGGCCTGTGGGGGAGCGGGATGCTCTAGCAACCACGCTGGACGCTCTCTAGGAGTCCACAACTACCACTTTCAAAGCAGAGGCAACCAAGGCAGCAAGGGCCTCCATGGTCTGTTGCAGCTTGTCCTCCCGCTGCGTGAGAACAGAAATCGTCGTCCGCAGCTCATGTATCTCATCATGCAAGCTCTTGAACTCCGTTTTCAGCTCCTCGCCGAGCGGTTGAACGGCGCCACCAAGGAGGCCACTGGTTACCGGGATCTCATCGACCTTTCCGCCGGCAACGTTACGTGCACTGGCCTCAGCCGCATCAATGGCACGGTCGAGAAAGTCGCCCTTAAACTTGAGATTTTTGATCGAAGAGTCCGTCAGCCCCTCGCTTTCTTTCACGAGTCGCGCAAGATTGATGAGGTGCCTCCTCATCGCAAGTAAGATCGTGAATCGTCGCACCTGCAAGATGTAGCAAGATGAGGCGCACAGACAAGAGTCACGTGGGGCAGTGCCGAAGCGCGCAGCAGATAAGTGGGGTGATCATCTCAAAGTTGAGTGAGACAGAGAGCGTGCTCACCTTGCTTTGGGCGACCGGGAACTTGCTGATGACAGTAGAGAGGTCCTGCTTGCTAATTTTTTGCGTAGACACGTACGACATGGCGCAGGCCGAGTGCGGCAAAAAATAGCTCTCGTCGTTCAGCAGCACATCGTCACCCCACGACATGCCTGCCGTGAGCACACGTCCGCCAAAAAGGACGATGCCGCGCATGACGACATACAGATAGCCCTTGACGGCCACCTCGCCCGGAGTGAAAGTGCGCGATGTCATCAACATTGCCAGGCGCACGAGGCAAAGCTCCTCGGCGCCTTTCAGAAACGAGATTCTAGACAGCCAGTGCTTGTTACTGCGCACTCATGGTGGCGTGGCAAGGAACGGGGCGTCAGAGTCAGTTCGGGCTGACCATGGTGGCGTGCGGCAAGGAGTTGTGTTGTCAAGGGTCAGCAGAGACACACGGTCGGCCTGAGCGATGCTGCTGCTGCCGTGTAAGGCGGTGCGAAGGGGTGTTGCGTACACATGCATAACCACCTCGATTTGGAGGGCGTCACTAAGCAGAGGCAGGACGGAAGCGGCATGGTACTCCCTCAGATTAACCTCTTGGGTCTGGTGCAGGTACTCGCGCATGCGTCTGGCCATCCCCGCTGGCAAATTATTCGTACGTATGTAGCTGTTCATGCTGTCCAGGCGCTGTCGGAATTCGACCACGCCAGGGTCCGCATTGGTCGCCACGTCGCAAAACATGGCGAGCACTTGCGTCCAGATCAAGGCACCAACCAACACGAGGGTCATCACTATGATAGTCTCGCCCTGGCTTATTGAGGACGGGTAGTAATCGGTGCCTCCGGTGCCGGTGATGACCATCAGCGACCACGAGAAGGCGCCAAGGTACAAAGAGCCCGGGTCCGCACCGCCGCAGCCAGCGATGCTGAGTCCAGCCGAGGTGGTCGGAGTCATGGATGCCGATGGCACTACCGGGTCTTTGCAGTAGCCGTAACGCTCCGAGCCGAGCCACGTTGGCTCAGGCGAGTCGTGTAGAGACGCTTCGAGAGCCATCACGCACGCATACCAGTGCGCTCCTATCAGCGTCATCGAGATCGCGCGGAAGACGGTCTTCGTGGCGTGACTCATGCTAATCTTAGACTTCCAGCGCTCGAAGACCCGCGAGGCGCGGACGAGCCGCACGAGCTTGACGAGCCGGACGGCGCGCAGCACGCGCAGCACAACAACCGCCCCACCGCCTCCGTCACCTGCCCCTTCCTCGGTGGCAGCTATAGCCGGATCGGGTATCACCGTTTGGTAGATGTCGAAGCCGAAGGGCACAAAGATGGTGAAGGAGTCCACCGCGAACCAGCTGCGCAGGTAGTGGCGGATAATGAGCGAGTGGTCTTCGACCCAAATAGAGCCGCCGCGATCGTCCCGAGTCTCGTAAGCGACGAAGAATTGCAGCACCAAGTCGAAAAGAAAGACGAGGTCGAGCACGCGGTTGATCAGGAACCAACTATCGGTCCACGCAGCAGGACCGTAGACGCTTCCCAAGAAACCGGCCTCGAAGGGGGTGATGATTGCAGTGTAGAGCAGTGCCAGCGTCGTGACGACGTCCCAGTAACCGAACCAGGGGGTTTGTCGAGGATGCACAACCAGGCGCTTCGAACGCTCTCGCGATGCCATCAATCGCGCTATGCTCTGGCTTTGATTTCGGTACTTGTTGGCCAACGTCATACCATGCCGCTCTTCGTACAGTTTGCGCCGGAACTGCCGCATCTCGAGTCCAGTTTTGGGTCGCAAATTATTCGGTGAAATGTCCGCTGTCCTTTTGAGTCCGCCTGGTGCTGCGCTCTCCTCTTCCACGCGCGGCATGGGTCGCGTTCGGGCAGAGCGCTGGCTCAGCCATGAGGTCATGAATCCAACTCTTGAACGTCGCCAGGGGTCACTCTCCCCAACGCCATATCGTCGCGCGGGTTCTCGCGGGGAGATTCTCATGGGATTCGCTCTTCAGCTGCGCTCTTCCCCTCTTCGTCTGCACCCCCGGTGTTTTTGAACATGTAAAAAGACAAAGGGGGGCGCCGACGCACGGGACAAAGGGCAAACGGATCACCCCGACCCACCAACGCACACGCACGACCGCGGAGCCGACCCCGGGGCCGAGCACCGAACCCCCTCCCCTCTTGCCCCTCCCCCGGCGGCCGCGGCCGACTCAGAAGAGGCCGCCGCCAGCAAGCCCGCGGCCCTTGCTGGCACGGTTACCGCCGACGATCGCCACCGCCGACGGTTTTTGAAACGGACCCTTGTATTATGTTTAAATCGTGCGGGCGGGGTCTCGAATAACCCCGGGGTGCGGGGACAGCATGTGTGAACGAAAGGCGGCCGCAAAGAGGTGTGGAGCGTACGAGTATGCAGTATCGAGATGTTAGAGATGTTCGGCTAGTGAATTCATGTGCTTCCGGTACGAAACCGCGCGCGTGAATTCTGAATCCGGACCCCAGTCAGTGTGACTCAGTCAGGTTTAGTCAGGCTTGTAGTCAGGTTTCGCGTCGCGGTCCCCGCGACCACGTTGCAACAACGCCGGGTCGCTCCCCGGGACTCGGTCGGGATCCGGGACACAACCGCGGACACGCATTCGCCGTCTCGGCGCGCCGCACACGCTTCGGACCTATGAACGGCCGCCCCGGTAACGGTGTTCGGTGATGGGACATGGGTGCAAACAGGGTGGTGAAACCATGAATATACTCGAGTACGGTTAGTACGCATGGGTGCGATGGCCCGATGCACACATGCGCCATGCCCGCCCGCCTGTCGACCCGCCTGCAGTATATTGTATGGCCCGCAGCTCTCTCCTGTAGTCCTGTTAGCTCTCTCGAGGCCCTTGACTCCGGTCTCAGGGGCTCTTGGACGCCGAACCCGATCGCAGCAAGCGCCGCGGCGCCTCCCCGTCGCTTGAAGCCGCCGCCGGTGACGCTTCGGCACGGGACCTCTTCGCGCCCCTCGACGCGCCTTGCTCGGCCGTCTCCTTGAGCGATCGGCCCAAGGGCGACTTAGCCAGTTTCGACGCTGAGATCACCTCGCGCAGATCCGGTGGCGGCGCTTGAGACGGCGCTTGAGAGAGGGTCGCAGCGCCCTCGACGGCCAGCGGCGCGCGGGCTGCGGCAGCCGGCGCAGCTGCTGCCTGCGCCACCAGGTCTACCTGCCCCTGTCTACCTGCCCCTGGCGCCTCCAGGTCAACCTGCCCCTGCCGCCACTGGCCAAAGGTCTGCGCTCTCATCCCGAGGCTGCTGCCTTGGTCGTTGATCAGTCGCATCTCGCTCGCGCCCATCACGACGCCCTCCGGCAGCACAGCGAAGGCGGAGTGGTCGTCGATCCAACGAATCGAGACGGCAGGCGGCGGCGGAGCTGCACGAGGCGCGGTCGCAGGCGAGTCGGCCGGGTCGACCGGTACGGCGGCGGCGGCGGCGGCGGCGGCGGCGGCGGCGGCGGGTACAGCGGGCATTCCCGCCGCCGCCCAAAGCGTGGCTGATTTCACGAGCGGCTGCATGAGCGCCATCAGATCCGCCGTCGTCGTCAACAGGTTGAAAGAGAGGTGCAGCACGAGACCACTCTCCGTGCTTGGGTCTTCACCTGCTGGATCGAGGTTGAGGATGGAAAGCGAGCGCATCATGTAGCACAGGTTGCACCGCTCGGCCGTCGCGTGGCCGAGCTGCACCAGAGCCGCGTGAGCCACGCCGGTCAGGTAGGCGTCGTACCCGGCCTCATGACACCGCTCAGCGCCCTCGTAGGATTCGAAGCCCGCGGCGAGAGGCACAGCGCTGACTCCCGCAGAGCTGACGAGCGCCTCGTGCAGCTTGGCGAGCATCGTGTCGGCGTACCGGCCGCTCTGCATCGCCACGAGCTTTGTGTCCCACACTCCTGCGGGGAAGAGCTCGTGCAGCGTCGCCTTACACTCTGCCAGCGTGCTCGGCAGGGGGCTTCTGTGGAAATGAGACATGAGGAAGAGTAGGTCGTACGTCAGGTTGTGGCCGACGATCGGCTTGCGCGCGGCGGTCAGGAGGCGCCAGACACGCAGAAAGCCGGCGCGCTCGCGCAGCTTCTCGAGCTTCGCCGCCCGCCGCTCCGCCTTGCGCGCTGCCCGCTCCTCCTCACTAAGCCTCACGATCACGAGCTGCTTCTTCCATTCGGGCGCTTCCGGCAGTGCGCGCGACTCGGCGGTGAGCTCCGGGTATTGCTGCTGCAGCAGCTCGAAGAGCGCCTTGCGTAGGAACGCGTTGCACTCCGGAAGCACGAGCTCGTACATTCCACCCTCGCCTTCGCTGCTCCCGGGGAGCCACGCCGCGATGCTCGCGAGCGCGTTCGCGACGAACTGCTTGTCGGCTGGCCGTGTGAGCTCGATACGGCTCGCTGGCGCCGCCTCATCGGCGTCATCGTCGAGCTTCGATTCGAGAGCATCGAACTCCGCAGAGCTCAGGAAGGGGATCCCCTGACAGAGCCAGGTGTTGAAGTTCAGTCCGTTGGTTTTGTGGAACTCGGCGGTGGACACGTGCATCGTGAGGCGCGCGCAAGCGCTTTTCGCGTCCGGCAGCACGTAAAAATTGAAGGGGCGCGCAACCAGCTTGCCTTCTTCGCGATGGTAGAGGCACATGCCGACCTGAATGAGGTTGAACTCATGGGTCACCCGCTTCATCTTCTGGTAGCGCGTCTCGAGGGTGTCGCCTGCGTGCGGCGCCGTTGATTTGTCGAGCATGATCCCCGTCATCTCCTCATCGATGGCGACGAATTCTGCCGTCGGGAGCAGAGCCTCGAGTGCATCGACCGCAGCCGAGAAGTTTTCGCGGGTGACGTCCATGCGGGACGGCGTGGGCGACCAGCCTCGTCGTCGGAGTGACAAGTATGACGAAACCGTTTCACTTTTCATTTCTTTTTCTTAGTCTCGAGTGTACCTCCCCCGGTGTCTTTTTACCGGTACATGTACGTGTATCTCGCTCGTGAGATCTCCCTCATGCTGCGCTCGGCGCTCTTCAGCAATGGCGCGCTCACGCGCCGTGCGGCCATCGCCGTGACCGGCACCTGCTCCGCGGGCGTCGCCAGCATTGCATTGTGCGAGCCGGCGCCGGCAGCGGTGCCTTCATTCGTGCTTGGTGGCGAACAATACGACCAGACCACCTTCAAGGGACGCTTCACGAAGATTCAGGAGCTGATCGACATGCGGACGCTGCTGATAACGGACGTGGATCTCGCCGCAGCGCAGTCGAAGCTGGCTGAGTACAAGAAGCTTGGGAAGATGCCTCCGGGCTTGAGTGACGCGGACATGTGGGACGCGCAGCGAATTGTGGGTGCTATCATCCATGCACCGACGGGCGAGAAGATGAACATCTTTGGGCGCATGAGCATGTTCGTGCCGGCCAACGTGCCAATCGCTGCGGGGCTGCTGATGAGCAAGAGCACCGCTGCGACGCTCTTCTGGCAGTGGGCCAACCAAACATACAACGTCTTCAACAACTACGTCAACCGCGCGGGCCCGACGGTCGAGATGGGCCCTCTCCTTCAGAGCTACGTGCTTGCCGTGACGTCGGCCTGCGGCATTGGCGCGTTCGTGCTGCCCGCGCTCATGCGCACCTTCCCCGCGCTGGCATCGCTCGGCCCTTTCGTGCCCTACTTTGCCGTGATCACTGCGGGCTCTTGCAATGTCGGCTTCACGCGGATGGATGAGATTCAAAACGGCATCTACGTCTCGGACGCCGACGGCAACGTCCTTGGCCGCTCGATTGCTGCGGGCAAGATCGCCGTCTTCCAGACCATCACCACGCGCTCGTGCTTCCTGCCTATCTTCCCACTCGTCATCCCGCCCATATTGATGAAGATCGTCACTGGCTCCGGCGCTATCGCAGCAGGCTCGTCGCCGGCCCTCATCCTTGAGCTCGTCGTGATCACGGCCTGTATGTCCGTCGGCCTGCCTGCGGCCCTCGCGCTGCAGCCGCTCAAGATGGAGCTCGACGTGGCAGGCCTCGAACCTGAGTTCCAGGGACTAAAGACCAAGGCCGGAAACCCCATCAAGCAGGTTTTCGCGAGCAAAGGCATGTGAGTCCGGGTGCAGAAACTTGCGCTATATGGCATTGAAGCAGGAAGTCTCGAGTGATCGGAAGTGATCGCGCATCGCAACAGTGCATTTTCGTAATTGTCGGCTCTTACTCACAATACAGTCAATTCACAAGACTCACACGAATCGCTCAATCGTCACCAGATCTAAGCCGACCGAAAGGTCCACATCCATCATCCAATTCATCCTGCTTCATCCGGCGTGACCTCTCAGAAATTCTCCGAGGCCAAGAAAACAAACCGAATTAAAGGCCCACGTCACGCTCTGGCGAACGACCCGAAAAAAGGCTCTTTTGCACACGCCTCTCCGCTGCGCGCCCTCGCGCCAGGCCGGGCCATGGAGGGCCATGCGGGCACCGCGAGCGCGCCGGCGCCGCCCCCGCGCCCCGACGGTCCACTCGCTGCCACTGCGTGATGAGAAGCGGCTTCTCGCCGTCGGACGAGGACGAGGGTGGTGGCGCACGCGAGTGCCACGGTTGACGCTATCCTGAAGGCATCTGCGCGGCTTGCCGCGCACGGAGCATCCGCCGCAGCCAGCTGGTAAGCTGAGGCGCCGCATTCTCGGGGCAGTGGGCTCAACGCGTCGGCGATCAGCTCGTCGCAGAACCGGATGTGGCAGCAGCACGGCCCGTGTCGCACGACGCGCAGGACAGCAGATGGCTCCAGGACAGCGCAGATAGCGTCGCATGGGCGGCTCACGGCATGCCGGAGTCGCCTCGTGAGATATCGCGACCGGGCTGATGATCGGAGAGCATCACTCTTCTTGCGTAGTGGAGCACTGTGCGGTCTCGCGTGTGTCGTACCGGGCATCTTGTGTGCATCATGTAGGTTTCCGTACTGAAGTGTGCGTCATACGTCGTCCACTCTTTAACTTAGGATCGCACACCACTCTATAAGAGACACACCATTGATAACAGGCAAGAGAATGTGTTTTGGAGCTCGAATTGTGGAGCTGTGTGGCCTAATGGTTGACAGGTCGATATTCGAGGCGAAGCCGGATTTCGATGCACATCTCCAAAGATCGCGAGACAGCACATAGCTGGAGGGCCATGGATCGAGTCTAGGGACTATATGGAGTCATACAACACAGAAAATCACGCCATCCCAAGTCACTCTGCATGGCCCTAGTACCGAAATGCGACCAAAACGCGACCTCACAGGCCGTACTTGGGGTCACACTGTGACATCTGAGTGGCGACAGTGACTTGAGATGGTGTGGTTCTCTGTGCTGTATGACTCCATATAGTCCCTAGACTCGATCTATGGCCCTCCAGCTATGTGCTGTCTCGCGATCTTTGGAGATGTGCATCGAAATTGACCTTGGACGATAAGTAGGTCGACATTCGAGCCGAGGCCGGATTTCGATGCACATCTCCAAAGATCGCGAGACAGCACATAGCTGGAGGGCCCTAGATCGAGTCTAGGGACTATATGGAGTCATACAACACAGATAATCACGCCATCACAAGTCGCTTTGCATGGCCCTAGTACCGAAATGCGACCAAAACGCGACCTCACAGGCCGTTCTCGGGGTCACAATGTGACATCTGAGTGGCGACAGTGACTTGAGATGGCGTGATTTTCTGTCCTGTACGACTCCATATAGTCCCTAGACTCGATCTATGGCCCTCCAGCTATGTGCTGTCTCGCGATCTTTGGAGATGTGCATCGAAATCCGGCTTCGCCTCGAATATCGACCTGTCAACCATTTGGCCACACAGCTCCACAATTCGAGCTCCAAAACACGTTCTCTCGCCTGTTATCGATGGTGTGTCTCTTATAGAGTGGTGTGCGATCCTAAGTTAAAGAGTGGACGACGTATGACGCACACTTCAGTACGGAAACCTACATGATGCACACAAGATGCCCGGTACGACACACGCGAGCATGCACAGTGCTCCCCTACGCAAGAAGAGTGATGCTCTCCGATCATCAGCCCGGTCGCGATATCTCACGAGGCGACTCCGGCATGCCGTGAGCCGCCCATGCGACGCTATCTGCGCTGTCCTGGAGCCATCTGCTGTCCTGCGCGTCGTGCGACACGGGCCGTGCTGCTGCCACATCCGGTTCTGCGACGAGCTGATCGCCGACGCGTTGAGCCCACTGCCCCGAGAATGCGGCGCCTCAGCTTACCAGCTGGCTGCGGCGGATGCTCCGTGCGCGGCAAGCCGCGCAGATGCCTTCGAGTGCGACACCGTTGCCCTTGTGCTGTTCCCAGAGGCCGCAGCACCGGCCTCGGCGTCGCCGGCTTCGCGATTCGCTCTCGCCGTGATCGGCATCGACCACGGGCGTCGCCTCAAAGCCCAAACGGGCCGACCCGAGCGCGAATGAAGCCGCCAGGGAGCCCGGCAGCGACGCGCACAAAGGCCATGATTCGTCTGGGCCCAGACGAGGCTTGCGGACTGAGGGCGTGACGTGGGCCTTTAAAGGCCCACGTCACGCTCAATCCTTCGACCCGAAAAAAGGCTCTTTTCCCACGCCTCTCCGCTGCGCGCCCTCGCGCCAGGCCGGGCCATGGAGGGCCAGGCGGGCACCGCGAGCGCGCCGGCGCCGCCCCCGCGCCCCGACGGTCTACTCGCTGCCACTGCGTGATGAGAAGCGTCTTCTCGCCGTCGGACGAGGACGAGGGTGGTGGCGCACGCGAGTGCCACGGTTGACGCTATCCTGAAGGCATCTGCGCGGCTTGCCGCGCACGGAGCATCCGCCGCAGCCAGCTGGTAAGCTGAGGCGCCGCATCATCGGAGCAGTGGGCTCAACGCGTCGGCGATCAGCTCGTCGCAGAACCAGATGTGGCTGCAGCACGCCCCCAGCGCACGACGCGCAGGACAGCAGATGGCTCCAGGACAGCGCAGATAGCGTCGCATGGGCGGCTCACGGCATGCCGGAGTCGCCTCGTGAGATATCCCGACCGGGCTGATGATCGGAGAGCATCACTCTTCTTGCGTAGGGGAGCACTGTGCATACTCGCATGTGTCGTACAGGGCATCTTGTGTGCATCATGTAGGTTTCCGTACTGCAGTGTGCGTCATACGTCGACCACTCTTTATCTTAGGATCGCACACCACTCTATAAGAGACACACCATCGATAACAGGCGAGACAATGTGTTTTGGAGCTCGAATTGTGGAGCTGTGTGGCCAAATGGTTCACGGGTCGATATTCGAGGCGAAATCGGATTTCGATGCACATCTCCAAAGATCGCGAGACAGCACATAGCTGGAGGGCCATAGATCGAGTCTAGGGACTATATGGAGTCATACAGCACAGAGTATCACGCCATCCCAAGTCACTGTCGCCACTCAGATGTCACATTGTGACCCCGAGTACGGCCTGTGAGGTCGCGTTTTGGTCGCATTTTGGTACTTGGCCATGCATAGTGATTTGTGATGGCGTGATTCTCGGTGTTGTATGAGTCCATATAGTCCCTAGACTTGAGTTTTGGCCCTCCAGCTATGTGCTGTCTCGCAATCTTTGGAGATGTGCATCGAAATCCGGCTTCGTCTCGAATGTCGACCTACTTATCGTCCAAGGTCAATTTCGATGCACATCTCCAAGGATCGCGAGACAGCACATAGCTGGAGGGCCTTTGATCGAGTCTAGGGATCATATGGACTCATACAGCACAGAGAATCACGCCATCTCAAGTCACTGTCGCCACTCAGATGTCACAGTGTGACCCCGAGAACGGCCTGTGAGGGTCGCGTTTTGGTCGCATTCTGGTACTAGGGCTATGCAGAGCGACATTGAATGGCGTTGTTTGAGTCCATATAGTCCCTAGACTCGATCTATGGCCCTCCAGCTATGTGCTCTCTCGCGATCCTTGGAGATGTGTATCGAAATCGGACTTCGCCTCGAATATCGACCCGTGAACCATTTGGCCACACAGCTCCACAATTCGAG
>Ga0210242_101156_pt1 | contig 21158 bp, 10 predicted proteins | sample ChrtobMeP5a_16mM_FD_155445 | JGI IMG/M metagenome (GOLD analysis project Ga0210242, IMG submission 155445) | Chrysochromulina tobin associated microbial communities from unialgal haptophyte culture, Seattle, Washington, United States - P5a_16mM | ecosystem: Host-associated > Algae > Haptophytes >... | reverse complement strand
TGGCGTGCTCGGCCGCAGGCGGCTGGCGCGCGGGGCGTCCGCCAACAGCTGGAGTGCCAACTGCAGGCACCAGCCAGCCAGCGCTCACTCACGCGCGGCGGTGCAAGCCACTACGCGGCGCTGGGCGACCGTGAGCCCGGCGCGCGCGACGGCTGTAGCCTGCTGAGGCGATGGACAGCGGCCTGAGCAGGCGAGCGTGGCCGGGAGCGTGCAGGCCAGATGCGCGCGATCGTTATGGCGCACCCACCCTCTCTCGCAAGGCAAGCGGCGCCTCTACAACGATGATGCGGACAACGGCGCTTTTTCCACAGAAAAGTTAACCTTCGGAGCAGTTGCATTTCTTATCCAGAACAACAGTAGTTGAAACACAATGGACTTGACTCCCTGGCTCAACCTACACGCATTATCCGGATACTCGCCCGGTTTTGCCGCCCGCGCGCGCGCGCAAAATGTAATCCCTGGGCGCGCGACGCCTTTGCCTACAGTACTTGTGGCGCTTCGTGAGCTTTCACGCTGCTCATCTTGCGTACCCGCTCAGCCACACCGATGCCAGTTCCTTGGATGTGCAACGCGGACCACGGCGCTCAGCTCGCATGGAAAGCGGCATCCAAAGAAGCCGCAAAGAATGCGGAGGCATGCTCTCCGACAAGGGTTACGGCGGATCCTTTGTTCATGGTCGCGAAAAAGCCTCCGCTCGCGCGGCGCGCCTGTTTCACACCGCACCCGAGCTGGCAGTTGCACAAGGGAGAGAAGGCAGCGACGTCGGTGCCGTCCAGCTCGATCGTCATTAAGACGGCGCTGCTCTTTGAGTGCGCTGCTTCCGACGACGACGCCCGTGCCGCCAGCGCTTTGTCGGAGGTGGTGAACCTCAACGCCTGCTGCACCGGGACTGGGGATACTTTAGTGCACGTGGCCGCGGCGCACGGCAGCCAGCGAATGCTCGCATGGCTGCTCGAGCGCGTCGCCGAGGGCGCCTGCTGCCCGACCCTGGTCAACGACGCCGGGCAGACCCCTCTTGAGGTCGCCGAAGCGCAAGGGCATTCGGTGTTTGCGGCGACACTCCGCGAGCGCCTTCGCGACCCGTCGAAACGAGCCCACTACTGCGGATCGGTTGGCTGCTGGAAGCTCGGCTCCAAGCGTTGCAACCGCTGCCAGCAGGCCTGGTACTGCAGCACTGAGTGCCAGCGCGCTGCGCACAGCGCCCACAAGGACGCGTGCTTCGAGGTGGAGGCGGCGAGCGTGGCGGAGGCGGCCTATACGGCGGCCGTACCGCCCGAGGGGACGCCCACGTCCAAGGAGCGCTCAGCCGAGTGGCGCGCGCGCGGCCTATACGGCGTCGGCGCCCTGGAGGACGACGAGCATGCATGCACGCTCGAGAGATTGCCAGAGGACGTGGCGATGTGCGTGGAGCGCGTCGCGGCAGCGAGCGTGTGTGCGCGCACGCCAGCAAGGGTGCTGAGTGAGCCAGAGCTATGGCGTGCTCGGCCGCAGGCGGCTGGCGCGCGGGGCGTCCGCCAACAGCTGGAGTGCCAACTGCAGGCACCAGCCAGCCAGCGCTCACTCACGCGCGGCGGTGCAAGCCACTACGCGGCGCTGGGCGACCGTGAGCCCGGCGCGCGCGACGGCTGTAGCCTGCTGAGGCGATGGACAGCGGCCTGAGCAGGCGAGCGTGGCCGGGAGCGTGCAGGCCAGATGCGCGCGATCGTTATGGCGCACCCACCCTCTCTCGCAAGGCAAGCGGCGCCTCTACAACGATGATGCGGACAACGGCGCTTTTTCCACAGAAAAGTTAACCTTCGGAGCAGTTGCATTTCTTATCCAGAACAACAGTAGTTGAAACACAATGGACTTGACTCCCTGGCTCAACCTACACGCATTATCCGGATACTCGCCCGGTTTTGCCGCCCGCGCGCGCGCGCAAAATGTAATCCCTGGGCGCGCGACGCCTTTGCCTACAGTACTTGTGGCGCTTCGTGAGCTTTCACGCTGCTCATCTTGCGTACCCGCTCAGCCACACCGATGCCAGTTCCTTGGATGTGCAACGCGGACCACGGCGCTCAGCTCGCATGGAAAGCGGCATCCAAAGAAGCCGCAAAGAATGCGGAGGCATGCTCTCCGACAAGGGTTACGGCGGATCCTTTGTTCATGGTCGCGAAAAAGCCTCCGCTCGCGCGGCGCGCCTGTTTCACACCGCACCCGAGCTGGCAGTTGCACAAGGGAGAGAAGGCAGCGACGTCGGTGCCGTCCAGCTCGATCGTCATTAAGACGGCGCTGCTCTTTGAGTGCGCTGCTTCCGACGACGACGCCCGTGCCGCCAGCGCTTTGTCGGAGGTGGTGAACCTCAACGCCTGCTGCACCGGGACTGGGGATACTTTAGTGCACGTGGCCGCGGCGCACGGCAGCCAGCGAATGCTCGCATGGCTGCTCGAGCGCGTCGCCGAGGGCGCCTGCTGCCCGACCCTGGTCAACGACGCCGGGCAGACCCCTCTTGAGGTCGCCGAAGCGCAAGGGCATTCGGTGTTTGCGGCGACACTCCGCGAGCGCCTTCGCGACCCGTCGAAACGAGCCCACTACTGCGGATCGGTTGGCTGCTGGAAGCTCGGCTCCAAGCGTTGCAACCGCTGCCAGCAGGCCTGGTACTGCAGCACTGAGTGCCAGCGCGCTGCGCACAGCGCCCACAAGGACGCGTGCTTCGAGGTGGAGGCGGCGAGCGTGGCGGAGGCGGCCTATACGGCGGCCGTACCGCCCGAGGGGACGCCCACGTCCAAGGAGCGCTCAGCCGAGTGGCGCGCGCGCGGCCTATACGGCGTCGGCGCCCTGGAGGACGACGAGCATGCATGCACGCTCGAGAGATTGCCAGAGGACGTGGCGATGTGCGTGGAGCGCGTCGCGGCAGCTTGCGACGCGGCGATCATGGAGGATCTCGAGGAGGCAAAACAGGCGCCGGAGGAGCTGCGCACGATCCTCGACGAGGCCGAGCGAGCCGCCGCCTTCCTTCGCGACTGGCGCGGCCTCGGTGAACGCCCCGTCGGCGCTGAAGCTTGGTCGGGGATCTTCGACTGCTGGAAATGCATGCAAGGGGCCGTCTCGGCTGGGGCGACCGAGTTCGACGACACGATCAGCGTGGCCACGCGCCAGCTCACGGACGTGCTCACGCAGCCTCTCACGGCGCTCGTCGCGCTCCATGCCGGCGGCGCCGTCAATCGGTCAGACGAGGTGATTGTGCACGTCATCGGCGCGGCCAACGGGCGGCTGGTCCATGCAGACGGTCGCAAGGCCATCGGCACTGAAGCCCTCGGCGGCGATGCCAAGTGGCTGCTCCTGCAGGCACTGCTGCCGGGCAACCCGCCGTTGCACGTCGTGTACGTCGGCCTCCAAGTGACGCCCCACGCCACCCGACGCCTTCGGCCACGCGAGGGGCGCGCGGGCACGTCGGTCAGTGCGCACCGTTGCGAGTACGAGCACGCGCCGCTGCTGCCGCGGCCGCATCTAGTGCTCTCGCAGCACCCAGGGCTGCAGGATGGCCCGACGCTCGAAGCATGGCGCGCACGCCTCGAGCTGCTGCGCGCACGCCGACTGCTCACCGCCCTCACCATGTACGACGCGGGTGAACGTGTCCGGACTACACGCTTCCTGCTCGCGGGTGGCTTTGGCCAGCTCTTTTCGCCTCTCAGCTGCCTGTACTCGGGGCGCAATCCACTCGGCTCGCTCTTCCTGGGCGTCCATGCAGCCGAGTACTTCAGCGTCAACCACGAGCTGCTCGTCGTGCGCCCCGCGCGCCCCTCGGCCGCCGCGTCGACGGACTCTGCCGAGCTCTGGGGCAGACGGGTGGTGCTGCGCGGCCTGTGTGGCGATCCGAGCCTCAACGGGCGTGCAGGCCTGTGCGGGGAGCTTCGTCAGAGCTCGCAGCGCTATCGCGTGGTGCTGGATGCGAACGAGGACCATCTCGAACGCACTGTTCTCGTTACGCATGCGAACCTACAGTGCGACGAGATCGACCTCGCACCCGAGATCGACCTCGCACCGCCTGCGCCGGCCGACGCGCCGGCTGCCTCGCCGGACGCGCCCGCTGACGCGCCGGCTTCCGGTCGCGGCGGCGAGTGTTGCGGCGGCGAGGGCGGCGAGGGCGGCGGGTGCGGGTGCGGCGAGGGCGGTGGCGCCGAGGGCGGCGGTGTCCTGGACGACAAAAGCGGCGGCGGAGGCAGCGGCAGCGCCGGAGGCAGAAGCGCCGGCAGCAGAAGCGGCGGCGGCGGCGGTGGCGGCAAAGACATGCCTGATCGGCACGACTTCAGCCGCTTGAGCGCTCCCACGGCCGCCGCGTTGCCCGTGCATCTGGACTGGTGACACAAGTAGAGAGCGAGAGCAGCGCGCGCGCGTGTGCTTTTGCGCGTGCCGTAATTCGCATACCGATAATAAAACGCTTAGTTTGCGGCCCGCGCCCGCATCAAATGACCGTGATCGACGGCACGTAAACAACGAAATGTAGAGCCCGGTACAGCTGAACGCCTCACCGCCGGGTCGGTCGTATGTACACCCGGGCAGGGGGGCGTAGGCGTGCCGCGACGCGAGATACAAGCTCAACGGAACGCGACCACCTTTGAATCCACCTCAGCGTTCAGTCACCTCGAGCTCTGGCCCACACCGAAGCCCCTCGAGCAGCCCATCGATGATGAACTGCCGGAGCACTTCACGGTCCTTCACACCGGTCTGCTTCGGCGAGATACCGACGAGCCGAGCCGCCTCGCCACCAAATGTCGCCGACCCACCGAGTAGCGACGGCTCGAAGAAGCGCCATGCGAGATGCGGCACCGCATAGACGAGCGCCAGCACGTCATACATGTTAAGTGTTTGCACGAGGTCCCAGACCGAATCATTCCCTGAGCGGTCGTTCCCGCTGCCCTTTAGGAAGGTCTTGCAAAACCATTCCTTGTCACACCGCGGCGGCAGGCCGAGCCGCGCCTCGCCCGCGGCGTTGCACCGCTTCCAGAGCCCCTCGATCGAGGTGCGCTGCGCCAGGAAGAGGCGCTCGGCGATCGGGTTCTTCGTGGCGCGCATCACGTCGTACACCTTACGCGGCATCGGGCAACCGTACGCGGCAAAGCGCGTGAGCACGTTGAGGCGGATGCCGAGCTGCTGCACACGTTGATAGAACTGGAGCGCTGCCGGGAAGTCAAAGGTGTTGTTGTTCGCCGTGTCGGGCTTGAGCAGCCGCTTCGACTTGTCGGTGGAGCCGCCCTTGCCTGTGAGGGAATCGCTCGAGAGGCGCCGCCTTAGCCCTGCACGGCTGTGCGCCCCCTCCGTGGCACCGCCGTCGGCTGCCTTGGCCATCTTTTTGAGCGCGTTCTCATCGCCCAGCTCGACAAGGTTGTCGTCGGAGAGCTCAATGCCGCCCATGATGGTCACCGAGTGCACCTTGGCAGTAAAGAGCGCCTCCTCTGCCTGCAGGAAGCCCCACGCATCCGTCAGAGACGAGATGCACACGCAGAGCACAGTTGCGTCCGCCTCTGCCTTGAGCACGCGCCGGAGCATCGCGTTCGCGTCGCTCTCGACCTCGGTCTCCGACGCGATGTATGGCGCGGTGCTCGAAAAGGTGTCGACGTGGTCGGTGCGCCCGCCGTCGGTGCCGACGGCGACGGGCACGTCGGGCAGGCCGAGCACGCGCATCTGCCCCTTGAGGAGGCGCGCGCGCGCGTCGGACGGGTGCAGGTTCGCCACGAGGCCGATCGGCCGCACGAACCTCTGAGCGACGAGCGAGCGCAGCATGATCATGGCGAGCTCGTCGTCGAGGTCCTGCCCCGGGTCGGTGAAGACGATCATCGGGTACGGGTCGGGCAGTGACGAGACGCCCGCGAGGGACGCAGAATGGATGAGCCGCATGAGCTCCTTTGGCCGCCGTACGCCGGCGAGCGCCTCGGATTGGCCAAAGAGCACATGGATGGCCACGCCGGCGTCATACTCGTGCTCGGGCTCGTCTGCAAAGAGGCGGTAGCGCAGCTGGGGCACCGACGCGCACACAGCGACGCAGTCGTACATGTTGAACGAGGCAATGTACTCCCACGGTGTCGCGCCGAGCGGAGGCGGGCTCCCGCCGCAGAAGACTTGGCCGAACCAGTCGGCAGTGCAGCGCTCAGGCATGCCAGCGCGCTCGGCCGAGCCGACAGGCGCCTGCACGCGATGCCACAGCTCGTCGATCGCGCGGCGCTGCGACGCCTTGAGCTCCTTCGCAAAGGGCGAGTTGGTGCGCGCCAGCTCGTCGTAGAGCGCCGCCGGCACCGCCGCGGCATACACGGCGTGCCGTCCGACGACGATGAGCGGCACGCCGAGCTCCTGCAAGCGCTGGAAAACGTACTCGGAGGCTTCGGGGTCGGCAACGTGCTGAGGGTGTGTCGGGTCGGGCCGTAGGTACGACTCGGTGCCGCTGTACGCCTTTGCGTTCGTGAGCGCGTCGACGCCGGCGGTGGTCGCCGAGACGGCGCCGAGCATGCACACGCACTTGAGCTTGCGGGCGATCCCCTCGCCGCGCTCGCGGAGCATGGCCGCGAAGTCGGTGGGCGCGCAGAGCAAGTTGACGATGAGCGTGTAGTCGGCGACATGGGGATCATCGAGCACCCGGTAGAATGCGCGCGCCGCGTCGAGCACGGCGAGCTCGGGCCGCGGCGGGGCGAGGTTAGGCGAGCCGTTGGAGCCGTCGGAGCCGTCGGAGCCGTTGGAGCCGTTGGAGCCGTTGGAGCCGTCGGAGCCGTTGGAGCCGTTGGAGCTCTTTGCGGGCGGCGTGTAGCCCTCGCACTCGGCGCCGACCCCGAAGACGACGCCGTGCTCGAAGCCCAGGGAGACGATTACCGCATGCGCCCGGCTCGTTCGGCCGACAGGGCCGGCGCCGCTCAAGATGATGGCATGCTGCGCGCACGGCAACGCACGCAAGCAGCGGCGCGCGTGAGAGGTGACGGCTGGACTCTGGGCGAGAGAGCTGGCGGGTGGTGGGTACTGGGCGGCGTAGCGCGGTGTGTTCCTCTCAGGTTGGCGCACCGTGCGGACGAACTCGAGCGTCTCGAGCCCACGGAGCATGAAGAGCGCGACCTCGTCGCCCGTGTCCTCCTGCCGCCCGCCGAAGTCGGTGAACACGACAAGCGACAGCGGCTGCACCTTCGAGTGACCCTTGCCGTCAGTCGTCGCGCGCAGGTCGGCCTCGGCGGAGAGTAAGTCCTTGGCCCAGCCGCGCTTGGGCGATTTGAGCCCTTTGCCCGCCTCGAGCCGCGGTGTAGTCGACGGGGCCGAGCTCTGCGGGCAAGATGCGTCGAAGCCGCCCCAGTCGCCCTCTTCGTCGCCCGCGTCCAGGCCACTGTGCTCCATGACGCGGCCGACCTTCTCGTTGAGCAGCCCTATCATGTTTCGCAGCTCACGGGCAGTAAGATCGCGGTCCGATTCGCCGCGCCTGCGCATCGCCATGTCTTGCACCTCCTTCTCGCGCAGCTTCGCCTCCACACGGCGAGCGAACTCGAGCCCGGGCGTGACCTGGCGGGCAAAGCTGCTTTTGGCGACGAAGTATGTGGCGAGCGTGCCGATGACGCCACCCACCAGCCCCAGGACCAGCGAGAGCGTGAGCAGAGCACCGTCTGAGAGGCCCGTCGACATTACATCCACGAGAAGAAGTTCCTTATGAATACCCAAACCCAAAAAAGGCTTTCCGCAAACTTTGCGATCTCGCATAGCGTGAGACATCGTGCGAGGATCGACTGCAACGTTGCTGTTCACAGTCCGCTTTCCTGCAGTGTCCTGGTTCAAGTCAAGTCAAGTCAAGTCAATGCAAGTGACGGCCCGCGAACTGCACCTGCGAACGCGCTCGCTCGAGGCCACGAGCGTGACCCGTACTCGCGATGCTCGTGACTGCCCTATTCATCGCAGCTGTAAACAATCACGTGGCATGTACACGCCAATGCAGCACAAATGTGTTCGACGACGACGATGCTGTGCCGCAGCCGCAGCCGCTCTCCGTCTCTCCACGCAAAGGTCCGACGCTCGGTGGCACGCGCATGCGCCTCGAGGGACTGCGGCTCTCCTCGATTTCGTCGGTTGAGATCGCCATGCCCAACAGCCCGCCAGTCGTGTGCAGTGGCCTTCGCCACATTGCCGACAACCTCGTCGAGTGCAGGACGGGTGCTGTGCCAGCTGAGGGCGAGGGCCAGATCCTGGTGCGGGTGCCGTGCCCACCTCCAAAGGATGGCAGGGCGGACAGCAGCATGCACGACTGCGTGCTGACGCGCCTGCGCTACGACTACGTGGCGCTCGCGCTCGGTGAGCTGACTCCCGATGGAGGCCCGCCTGCCGGCGGCACGCTGATCACTGTGCGCGGCGCCAACTTCGACCTCAACCAGCTGAGCTTCAGCGTGAGCATCGGCGGCACGCCGTGCACAGGCGTAAAGGTCGAGCGGCAGGACGCGCTCACGTGTAGCACGGGTGTGCTCACGGTGCCGCGAGAAGAGCTGCTGGGAGAACCGGCGCGTGTGGATGTGAGTGTGAGGACGGGCGACCAGCTCGACGACATCCACAATGTGACAGCCCTCACCAACGACGGCCGGCAAGGCCACCCGGCCTTTGTCTACTACGCCCCGCCGCGCGTGACGCAAGTGTGGCCGAATGTGGGCCCTGTGGAGGGCGGTACGAGCCTTACCATCCGCGGCCGCGGCCTTGCCGACACTGTGGCTGTGAACGTCCGCGGCGCGGCGTGCGCCTACGTGAAGCCGAACGAGGGTGCGTGGGCTGGGGCTCTTGAACCCCCGAAGCTTCTCTGGCGTCTGCGCTGCCGTGTGGCGCTCCTTGTTGACCCCTTTTCGACCCCTGACCAATGCGGATCGAGCCATGCCTCTGTGAATTCACACTGTGAGCAGCGACGCCCGACGCAGAGCTGTCGTGCTTCACTACGCGCGCGTCGGCTGGCATGGGTCCGGTGGAGGTGACGAGCAAGCGTGGAGGTCGCGCCCTCCGGTTTGGAGAGCACCTGACGTTTCGGTACGCGCTGCTGCCACACATCGAGAAGGTGCTCCCCTCCTCTGTGTCGGTCGTCGGCGGCACCGTGTTGCAGCTGCACGGCAGTAGGCTAGGCGACACTCCATCAGAGCTTCTCGCGGTGCTCATCGACGGGCGGCGGTGTGGAACTCTCACCTGGGACTCGCCCTCGCTGATCGGGTGTACGGCTCCCGACCTCGAGCGTGCCGACGGCAGCGCGGGCGCACCGTCCGTCGACGTCGTCGTGTACGTCGCGGCAGTCGCGGCAGCCGCGGCGCCTGACGCGCCGCGGCGGCGTCTGGTTGTGGAAGACGTGACGAAATTGGGCGAGGTGCTGCCCTCGGCGGCGTACAAATTGGTCGTGGCGAGCCAGCCGCGCGTCGCACAGATCACGCCCTCCTCCGGCCCCCTCTCGGGCGGCACGCGCGTCACGCTCACAGGCTCCAGCCTCGGGTCATCGAAGGAGGACATCCTCAACGTGACGATCGGCACCGTGCAATGCACGAGCATCTTCCTCGCCGAGAAGCACAAGGAACTCAAGTGCACGACCGGACGCGCCGAGCGCGTGGGCGCTGCGCCGGTGCGCATAGTGACCACCTCCCGCGGCCGCTCCCTCAGCCACCCGCCGCCGCCCACCTTCATCTACCTGCCCAGCGGGCTCGCTGGCGGCCCACACGGCGGCGCGGCGGCGGGCGGCGGCTTGGCAGCGCCTGCCGAGGAGCTGAGTGCGAACGCGTCGGGCAGCTGCTGCGGGCGCTCTGCCTCCGCCGCCGTCGATGGCAGCCTCCGAACGGAGTGGCGCTCGCCGGTAGAGCCCACCACGACGCCTACAACCCTCACGCTCGATCTGGGTCGGGCGCGTTGGGTGGGCCGGCTCGACGTGGCCTGGGGGTGGGAGTACGCCCCCGCGGAGTGGGCTGTGCTCCTCTCGAGAGACGCGCAGGCGTGGGAGGAGGTCGTCGAGGCGCCGGCGTTGGTGGACGGTGCGGGTAGTGCCGTAGCGGCGCCCGATACGGCGCCGAGTACGACCGCTACTACGCCACTCGTGAGTTGTGGCGGCCATAGCGCCCCCGACTGCGGCGCGTGCCCTCGGTGCGGTGCCGAGTGGTGCGGCGCCGCCTGGTGCGGAGGCGACTGCCAATGGGAAGCGCCGCCGCCGCCCTGGCAGTTGGTGCCCCCCACCTCGCGCGTGCCGAGACGGCGCGAGCAGAGCGCGGCGGACGCTGAGGAGGAGGCTGGGATGAGTGAGGGGCGCGCCGCCAATGCAGATGGCCATTCTGGAGGAGGCGAGGAGCCCACTGGTTCCGAAACCGTCGTCGGTAGCACAGAGGCTGCCGATGGTAGCGTGGAGAGCGGCGACGAGGGCGGCGGCGGCGAGGAGAACGGCGGCAGCGGAGGCGGCGATGCGGGTACGTGCGTGGTGCGTCCAGCAGCGCCAGGTGTGACGCGCGAGCGGCGCTCCCTGATGAGCGAGGCCTGCCGCCGAGCGCTGCAGGCGGAGCCACGCCTCCAGCTGTGGAAGAACAATCGCAGTAGCGATCGCAGTAGCAATAGCATTGGCCACGGCTGCCACCTCGCACGCTACGTGCGCCTCGTGCTCACGCGAAAGCAGCCCGAACTTGCTTCGGATCCGATCATCGTCAAGGAGGCCGCTGTCATCGGTCTCGAGGCGTTCGTCGACGGAGCGATCGCGCACGCCATCGCCGAGGACGACGAGGCACAGGCTGCCGAGCATACAGCGGGCAGCGGCGTCGGTGGTGGCGGCGGTAGCGGAAGCGGCGGCACCCGAGCGAGGAATAGGACACTAGCCGGCAACGCGAGGTCCGACGAGGCCGCGATGGGCGGCGGCGCCCCGGAGCCGCCTGCGGCGAGCTTGCTGCCCCCATGGGCACAGAGTGTGCTGCCGCTGCTGCAGCCGTCGTTCCAATTTGAGGCTGTGGGGATCGGGGGCTTGGACGCGGAGCTCCGGGAGCTCTTCCGGCGTGTCGTGATGCCACGGCTCGTCTCGCCCGCCACGCGTGCGGCGCTCCGACTTCAAGTCGTGCGCGGCGCTCTGCTGCATGGCCCGCCTGGCACGGGCAAGACCCTCACAGCCCGAAAGATTGCGGACCTGCTCCATGTGCCACCCGAGCGCACGACGGTCGTTGATGGCCCTGCGCTTGTCTCAAAATTCCTAGGAGAAAGCGAGAAGAATATGCGCGACCTCTTCGTGCCAGCACAGCTGGAACAAAAGAGCAAGGGCGCCGCCTCCAACCTGCACATCATCATCTTTGATGAGCTCGACGCCATCTGCCGTGCACGCGGCCACACCGACCAGAGCGCCGGGCTTGTGTACGACTCTCTGGTCAACCAACTCTTGAGCTTGTTGGACGGCGTGGCGCCACTCGACAATGTGCTGCTGCTCGGGATGACGAATCGCAAGGATCTGATTGACGAAGCCCTGCTGCGCCCGGGTCGCTTCGAGGTGCAGCTCGAGCTCAAGCTCCCCGATCTCGCGGGGCGTGAGGCCATCCTTCGCATCCACACAGGCGCCCTCGCCGCCCAGGGGCTGCTCGCGCCTTCGCTCCAGCTGCGCACCATCGCGCAGCGGACGGCCTCGTTTAGCGGCGCGAGCCTCTCTGGCCTCGTACGCTCGGCGACGAGCCGGGCGCTCTCTCGCGTCGTGGCGGCCCTGCCCAAAGGGGCGACCGAGATCCCCTCCCTCTCGGGCGCGACGCTCCGGCTGCGCGCTGCTGACTTCCTCGCTGCCGTACGTGAGGTGAAGAAGGCTCGAGGCCTCTCCCGCGAGGAGCTCCGTCGTTACCGAGGGCCGTTACTCCGCCATTCGGACGCGTTTGACGAAGCGTGGCACACGGCGCGCCGACTGGTGGCGCCGTTTGCATCGGCGGCGCCCGTGGCGGCGGCGGCGGCGGCAGCCTCGTCGACGCGCAGTGTGGACAAGGACAAGGACGGCTTCGGGCGCATCGGCAACATCCTGATCAGCGGGCCGGCAGGTGGGGGGCGCACTTCTTTTGCGGCTCAGCTCGCGGCCGCGTGCAACTTTTCTTTCGTGCAGGTGCTCTCTGCAGACGAGCTGCGTGGTGCGAGCGAGGGCGCGCGTTTGCATGCGCTCCAGACGATGGCGGAGGACGCGGCCGCCTCGGACACCGCGGCCATCGTGCTGGACGACATCGAAAGGTTGCTGGGGCATGTGCTGCTCTCGCACCACCCTGCCGCGGGAGGCATGCAGGAGACCGTCGAGGCCGCAGGCGCCATGTCACCCGCGATGCTCGAGGCCCTGCTGGCGCTGCTGCGCCGGCCGCCGCCACGTGGGCGCTCCCTCGTCATCATCGGAACGACTGCCCACTACCCGCTCATCGCACGCACGTCGCTGCTCCATGCTTTTGACGCGCGTGTCGAGCTGCCTCCGCTGGAGCACCCGGCCGGCGTGTATGAGCTGCTCAGGCTCGCGGGCGCAACACCGGCGCGCGCGGCGGCGGCGGAGGTGGAGGCGGCGGCGCCCGATATGGTACTTGATGAGATGGCTGAGGCGGTGCCAGTTGGGGCCACGATCAAGCAAGTGCTGCGCGCGCTCGAACTCTCGCGCATGCCCGAGGAGGAGGCGGAGACGAAGGGGGCAGAGGCGGAGGGGGCAGAGGCGGAGGTGGAGGATGCCGAGAAGGCGTCGATCGAAGCGGAGGAGGCCGCACTTAGCGCTGCGGAGGCCGCCCTAGCCGCCGAAGAGGCCAAGCAGAAGGCCGCGGCGTCATCGGAGAGTGCGGCAGCGACGCGCGCGACTTCATCGGACGGCGCCTTGCTGACGGCGACGGTGAGTGCAGAGGGCGTCGCCCGTGTCGACGAGACGGCGGAGAGCGGCGAGGCGGCGGCGTCGGAGGAGGAGGCAGAGCCGGCGGGGGAGGCTGAGGCGGGCAACGCAGAGGACGAAGAGGACGACGACGACGAGTCGCCTGTCATGGTGACCGAGCCACTTCTCTACGTACCCGTCGACGTCGCGCGCTTCCGCGAGCTCCTTAGTCTCTCTCCGTGGGCGCTCCGTCTCAAGGAGCACGGAGGCGGTGGCGCGCGCACGCCGGTGGCACACGTGCATGTGGTTGGTGCCAACGAGACGATGCCCACGGAGGCTGTACGGTGGGCCGGCGTGCCGAGCCGGAGCCGCGGTGAGGGGCATCACACTGACAACGCGGAGCAGTTCTGAGAGCCGAGAGCGGTGAAGAGCGGTGACGTTTTGCGCTCTTCATCTTTGAGCGGCCTCTCCTGGATACAGCGTAAGATGTGCAAGTTGGCAGGACGGGACGTTTGTTTCGTTTACGTTGAGGATCGGGATCGCGCGGGGAACGCGCTACGGACGCTTCACGCTAGAACCGAAGCCAACGGTCTAGCCGAGCTAGAATATCGGTGGTAAGCGGCATAGAAAAATATATAGTATACACGCAACCGGTCCGGTTAACGCATTTAACGGCGCGCGACCTCGCACAAGCGAAGAGGCTCGCCGACGACGCGGTCGCGCGCGCGCTGCCAGCGTGGACGGTGGAGTCTCAAGCGCTGAGACGGACGTCGACGTGCCTCGGAAAGGTAGCCGCGAAACGGCCAAACAACGTTTCCAATCACTTGCGTTCGCTGTCCGGCAGGCTCAACACCTCAAACACATGTTTCGAGATCGTGAATGTGATTCCGACGGCTATCATGCATGTTTGCCCCTCGGCCGCGGGGCCTACAAACCGCCACCCCGCCTTGCCTGCCACCGCCGCCTACGAATCTACGTCCTCTGCTGCTCGCCACGGCGTTCAGACGACCTCCGTCTCAACGGGCGTGTCGCCGTCCTCATCGGGCGCTTCCACCTCGAGGCCCGTGGCGGTCGCCTCGGCCTCAGCCGCTGCCGCCTCCTCTGCCGCCTCGAGCGTGGCTAGCGCCGCCTCGCCGCCCTCCATGAGCGCGACCACGCGCCTGGCGAACGCGCCAGGGTTGGTGAGCTCGTACCCCGACGCGACCGCGGCCACGTCATACAGCAGCTCAGCGAATCCCTTGGCCGCGCCGTCGGCCTTGCCGTCGCCACCCTTGCCGACCATCGCCTGCAGGCGCGCGACGACGGCGTGCTTGGGGTTGATCTCGAGGTTGGCGGCCATCCCAGCCATCATCGCATCTTCGGTGCCCTGGGCGGCCGCTTGCGCCCGCATGAAGCGCTGCATCTGAGGCGACATGCCCCACTGCGGCTGCACGAGCGCCGACGGCGACGCCTCGAGGCGTGACGAAACCTCTACCTTGTCGACGCGGTCGCCGAGGACGCCCTTGAGAAAGTCGGTGACCGGCTTGAGGCTCTCCTTGGCCTGCTTGGCCTCTGCCTTCTCCTCCTCTGACACCTCGCCCAGGTCCACATTCTCCTTGGCCGCATCGATCACGTCGTACTCCTTGTCCTTGACCTTGAACTTGCCCACGCCCTGCAGCGCAATCTCGTCGATCTGGTCGAGCGCGAAGAGCACCTCGAACCCCTTCTTCTTTAGGCGCTCGAGCACGGGCGACGAGGAGGCGGCCGCCTTGGACGCACCCGACAGGTAGTAGATCTGCGTCTGCGCCTCGGGCATGCGCGACACATAGTCAGGCAGCGAGGTGACCTTATCGCCGAGCGTCGACGAGAACGTGACGAGATCGAGCAGCTTCTCCTTGTTCTCGGTGTCCTCGATGACGCCCACCTTCAGGTAGCGCCCAAAGTTGGATTGGAACTTGACCCATTTGGCCTCGTCCTTGGCGAGGTCCTTGAACATGTCCATCGCCTTGCGCACGAGCCGCTTCGAGATGATCGAGAGCGTGCGCGACTTTTGGAGCAGCTCACGAGACACGTTTAGAGGGAGGTCCTCGGAGTCCACCATCCCCTTGAGGAATGACAGCCAGCGCGGCAGCAGCTCGGACTCGAAATTATCCGAGATGAAGACGCGCTTCACAAAGAGCTTCATCGGCTTGTTCTTGTCCGAGAACATGTCCTGAGACAGCTCCCACGGAACCGACGACGGGCAGAAGAGCATCGCCTTGAATTCTACCTGGCCCTCGAGCGAGAAGTGGGCCTGCGCCGCCGGCGTGTCGTACGCCTTGAAGGTGGTCTTGTAGAACTCGGCGTACTCGGCGTCGGTCACATCCTTCGGGTCGCGCATCCACAGCGGCTTCGCAAGGTTGACCGTCTCCCACACGTTGGTCGTGCGCGGCACGGTCTTGGTGGGCGGCGTCTCACCCTCCTTGACCTCCGCGTCTGGATCCGGCACTGTGTCGTACTCCGTCTTCTCGGCCCACATCTCGATGGGGAAGGAGATGAACTCCGAGTACCGCTTGAGCATCGAGCGCAGTGTGTAGTCGTCCAGATACTTATCCGCATCCTCCTTGAGTGAGAGGATGAGCCGCGTGCCGGAGCCCTCGATCGGCGCGCTGTCGTCTGGCGAGATCGTGTACTTGTTGGCTGACTCGCTCTCCCATCGGAGCTGCGGCTCGCCCTCGGCGCGCGTGACGACCGTCACCCGGTCCGCCACGAGAAACGCCGAGTAGAAGCCCACGCCGAACTTGCCGATCAGATTGCTCGCGTCCTTGCTCTGCCCGAGCGCCTCGGTGAACTTCTTCGTGCCGCTCATACCAATCTGGCCGAGGTTGGTCTGCAGCTCCTTGCGCGTCATGCCCACGCCGTTGTCCTCGATTGTGAGCGTGTTCGATTTCTTGTCGCCGATGATGCGGATGCGCCCGCTGAAACCGCCCGAAGCTTCGTCGGTCAGCTTGATGAACCGCTTCTTGTCGCACGCGTCCGACGCATTGCTGACGAGCTCGCGCAGGAAGATGTCCTTGTCCGAGTACAAGCTATTGATGATGATATCCATCACTTTGCTCACCTCAGCCTCGAACTCGTACTCAGTTTTCTCGGCCGTTGGCGCCTCAGCCTGCGCGAAGATGTCGCCTGACGTGCGCTTTGGCGATGCCGGCGTTGCGGTCGCTGCGCTGCTCGAGGCGGAGCGAGAGCCGCTGGCCGTAGGCGGCCGGGAGGACGGCACGAAGCCGCTCACGGCAGCCGCGAGGCAGGCTGCAGACACCAGAAGCGAGAAGGTCCTCATGATTGGACGATGTGTGAGGTCGTCGGCACGTGTCGGGATGATGAAAAGCTTCGAGAAAAGCGCCGTCTCGAGCGCGAAAGCAGAATTGTGCACGGGCTTCCGCCTCTCCTCCCCACATTTTGCATGCGCAATTGCGCATCGATTGTACGTTTCTTCGTGTGGCTCCAATTTCCGCGACCGCGGCTCCTGCTCCTGCGTTGAACGCTGGAGCGGCCCTCACGAGCGACTCGAGCACTACAGGGATATCGAGCACGCAAACTAATCAACGGCTTTCCAGTTGGTTCGCCTTCCATGTCAGGTTGTCTAGTCCGCTCACCTGTCGAGCTGCGACGCTTTGTCGTCCAGCAGGAGTTGAAGCAGCTCGTGCAAGATCAACAAGTTTTAGCACAACCTTCCCCGCCCTCGTCGCCCTTCCACGCACTTCGCAACGGCACTGCAGGCTCGCCGGCAAGTGCGTCGACCCGGTCTGCATCTGCATCTGAACAGAGCACGGCGCGGGCGCGCAGCCCCTTTGCACACTCGCCCAAAGGATCAGCACGAGGAATATCTAGTGCGCGATCAAGTGCGCGTGCCAAACTGAAGGAGCCACGTGCGCTCAACTCGAGTACCATGTGCATCTCCGACTCAAGTACCTCCGCGTCCCGCGGCGTACAACCCGAGGATCCTGTCCGGCCTTCACCCGTGCCGCGCTCGTTAGTCGCTCGCTACGACGCCTCTCTGGGCAATTATCGCAAAGCGGAGGCCATGCGCAAAGAGCGCAGCGAGAGGCGGGCAGTGCGTGCGACTCAAGCGACGCTGCAGCGCGAGCATGTCCAGAGCACGGTACGAAGTCATCGGCAGCTGGAAGACAACATTTCCATGGCGAGACAGGAAGTGCAGCAGCGGAACGCGGCGCAGGCAGAAGCTCAGCGACAGCAGGAAGCGCTCTGGAAGAAGGCGCGTGCACAGGAGGACCGAGCGCTGCTTGCCGACGTCAAAGAGCGTGTGGGGCACTCACGCTCACTCGAGGCGAAGCTGCTCGAGCACGGGCGCAGCATCTCGACGGTCGGTCAGACGGTGGGAGGGCCTACAGGAGGCATAGGAGGATCCTCTGCTGCCTCTTTGTTGTCCATCGACCTCAGGAGTCATGATCACGGCAAAGGTCGTAGCCGAGAGGAGGCACTTCCAGGCAATCGCGAGCATGAACGTCGCAAGATGCAGCAGCAGGCGCTCAATCGAGAGCGTGCCGCAACGCAGCGCGCGCAGAGCAGCTCGCGCTGTCAGGCGGCGCTGAGCGCAGTCGAGGGGTTGAAGCGAGCTTCCGCGGAGGGCGGCCGGCAAGATGCCGCGTGCCGACAGCGAACCTTGCAACATCTCGAACTCCAGAGACTGCAGCGCGCGCAAGAGGGCCGTGAGGCGCGCCATGCCCACCGTGCCGAGGCGCAGCGCGAGCTGCGGGAGCGCTGCCGCCGGCGGCGGTTGAAGGCGCTCGAGGAGGAGAAGGCCGCAGACGCTGCCATCGCCCAGGCGCGTCACGAGGCGTGGGTATCGAAGCGAGGGCTGCGGAATCGAGTCTTTGCCGAACGGTACGCAAGCGCAAGCGCGGCGGGGGCCTTTGTAGAGGGCTCTCCATTTTTGGATCTGTACCTTATGGATGAGGTCACCCATCCCAAGTAGATTTTTGCTCAACAGATTTTCTTCGAAGTAAAGCGTCATTTGAATTCCAAACTGGTGGTTTTACTCACATGATGGATGGTCCGGACCGGTCACATAAACAGAGAGACATTGCGTTTGCAGGCTGGGCAAGCTATTCTAATGAATTCACCATTCGCACGCTTGAGCTGCTGCGCCATGTTGCAGCCATGGCACTGGCGCGTGACCGACTTGGGCGTGTGCATGGCGGCCATCGCCTCGGCCTCCCGGCTGCGGCCTGCCGTGATCATCAACTTGTCACGCTCCACTTGGTCCAACAGCATCTGCGAGCGACTGCGAGCACATGGTGATACAAGTGAGTGTGGCACTCAAATCAGGGGCTGGTTCGCACGCTTGCATCGCGCGCACAGTTGCGTGTTCTCGCTGACCAGGTGGAGCTTGCGGTTCCCGACGTGGTTTGGATCCTCGCAGCACATCGCATCGCCGCCACGGCCGTCCAGTGCCCAGAACAACTTGACGATTGCCTCCAGGTCGAGGGGCTCGTGGCCGAACTGGTGCGTGGCGAGCTTCGAGGCGTTGTCATTATGTTTGATACTTCTGGTCAACATCGACACTCTGCTTGCCGCCAGGTTCACGACACCGTTGCCACCCTTCCAGCTGCGGTCTTCTGGTCCTATCAACTCGTGGATCTTCCATGGGTTGCCAAGGGGCCCATGCGTCGTCGCGTCCTTCTTGGAGATGCCCTTGCGGATGGTGCCCTTGCGTGGCTTCGGCAACTTCAGCGACTTGGCGAGGTCCGCGATCTTCTTTCCGAAAGCTCGTGGCATGTGCGAGCAGGAATCCAGAGGCCTTTTCGGGAGGTGGAGCTTTATTTGGTTATCGGATTCGGGTTGACTGATGACTGCTAGATCTCCCTTTTTACAGTCGCAGGATCCGAAGGATTTTCCAACGCTGAGGGGGCTTTTTTTGAGGTGGAGGGTGTCAGATCAAAGGGATTCATCTCATGTTACCAAATTTAGGTCGCTTTCGCTTTCATGCTCCACTCAGGGCACGGCGGACCCAAGGGTGAGGAGGAGGAGCGGCGCCTGTATGGCCTCGCGGCCGCGCAGGGGAACGCTCAAGCGGCGAACTGCCTCGCTGGTATGCTCGTCCAAGGGCGTGGCGGCCCCCCGGACGAGGTGGAGGCGCGGCGGCTGCTTGGCCTCGCAGCCGCGCAGGGAGATGCTGACGCACAGAGCATCCTCGGTGGGTTGCTCTACTCAGGGCGTGGCGGACCCAAGGACGAGGTGGAGGCGCGGCGGCTGCTTTGCCTCGCGGCCGCGCAGGGGCACGCTGACGCGATGTGCGATGCCGCTCTCATGCTCGACGAGGGGTGTGGCGGACCCAAGGACGAGGTGGACGCGCGGCGGCTGCTTGGCCTCGCGGCCGCGCAGGGGCACGCTGATGCACAGTGCCGCCTCGCTGACATGTTCTACGAAGGGCGTGGAGGACCCAAGGATGCGATGGAGGCGCGGCGGCTGCTTGGCCTCGCGGCCGCGCAGGGGCACGCTGATGCGCAGTGTAGTCTCGCTGGCATGCTCGACGATGGTCGCGGCGGACCAAAGGACGCGGTGGAGGCGAGGCGGCTGTTTGGCCTCGCGGCCGCGCAGGGGCACGCTCAAGCGCAGTTCGCCCTCGGGGTCGTGCTCTACGAAGGGCGTGGCGGACCCAAGAACGAGGTGGCGGCGCGGCTGCAACTAGGCCTTGCGATTTTGCAAGGTGTTGATTACGCACAGAGCTACATGGCTCGATTGAACAACGTTGCCGACGGCAGACCATCGCTCGAGGCCGAGGCGCAGCAGCCGCGAGCGACCACAGCGCGCAAAGGTGCATCCGAGGACGCTACGGCTCAGGTCGAGGACGCTGCTTCGCTGGCGGCCGCGGCAGCGCGCGCGGATGCGGCCATGGCAGCGCTGCTGGCTGAAGAGGAGAGCAAAGCTGAAAAGGCGCGGCGCAAGAAGGGCAAGGCCAAGGCGGAGAAGAAGGCGAGGGCCGCGGCACGAGCGGAGGCGGAGGCCAAGGCCGCCCATGCAGAGGCAGAAGAGCACGCTCGCAATCAGGCGGGGCAAGAGGCTACGGCGTCAGCAGCAAAGGCGCACGCTGCAAAGGAGGCCGCATCAGTGGAGGAGCCGCCCGACCACTTCATCTGCCCCATCACGCACAGCCTCATGATCGACCCGGTCTCCGCTGCGGACGGCCACATGTACGAGCGGCGTGCGATCGTGGACTGGCTCGTCGGCCACTCGACCAGCCCGATGACGGGCGCCGAGCTCAAGGTCACGACGCTCTTCCCCAATCACACCGTGCGAGGCTTCATCCGCACGTGGCAGGAGGCGCAGCGGTCGAGGGGCCAGTAGAGGAAGAGACAATTGCTCCGCCTTGAGAGTGTAGTAGCGTCGGAGAGTGCGGTGAGCAACGCAGTGCCAGAAGCTGGGCTTTCACTGCCAGAGGCGTGGAGAGCACCATAGCGGCGCCTTGCACAGGCAGGCAGGCAGTGGCAGGGCGCCAGCGCGCACCAGCGCAGAGAGGCTCATAGGGAGACGCGCAAAGACGTGACGCGACGGCAAAGATTGCCGGTTGGGCTGCGTTGCACGATTGCGGATTTGTCGCGAGGGGGGTATCCTCAGGCATACAAAGCGTGGCCGGGAGCGCGGAGCCCGCGCGGGACGTGTGGTAACCGAAGACTGGGGTTGATGAATAAAGTCATCAGTCAAAATACTCAGTGAAGGACTTATGGGGACCGGAGGACCATTAAGGACCATATTTGACCCCGTCCTAAGAGGGCAGACCACCGCTATGGAGGACGTCTGAGTTGCAATCTCGGCGATTTAGATCCTTCGCGCGCGCCGGCTTAAAAGTCTTGAAGAGGGGTAAAAAGTCGACAGACCCGCGCAACACTACTTGTGGCTAACTCGCGGCGCTTCGCACACGAGACCACCCCGAAGGGCACGTTCCACGGAAGATCCCACAGGGAAAGGAGACACGCGCGCCGGTACAACGCGACACATCACAGATGAAACGACAAGCGGAACGGGGGGGGTAGAGGGGTGACGGGGGGTTTCCTATACAAATTGGGGGTGGTTTCCTATACAATACGTATCCTAATGTATCCTGCATGTATCCTGCATGTATCTTGCATGTATTTCGACGTGTCCTATCAAGATACATCAAGATACATCAAGATACATCAAGATACATTTGTATCTGTCACTTTGGCTATGATGATGGCATCGAAACATTCCGAGTTTCCGACAACCCCAGATATACATGTATCAACATGTATCCCGCATGTATCCCGCATAAATCCTTGCATGTATCCCACATATATTCGTAATGACGCGTCCAAGATACATGTATCGTGATTTTGTATCTCGGTGTATCCTGATGTATCCTGATGAAGAG
>Ga0210242_101151_pt1 | contig 21246 bp, 8 predicted proteins | sample ChrtobMeP5a_16mM_FD_155445 | JGI IMG/M metagenome (GOLD analysis project Ga0210242, IMG submission 155445) | Chrysochromulina tobin associated microbial communities from unialgal haptophyte culture, Seattle, Washington, United States - P5a_16mM | ecosystem: Host-associated > Algae > Haptophytes >... | reverse complement strand
ATCTTGCTCGCGGCTGGACTGGCTGGCATGCGAAGTGGGCGGATGGGGTCGCCGCTCGCATGGCAACGCGCAAGAGCCTCGGGCACTTGCTCAACCGCGGCTTCGGCGCGTGGCTCGAGATGGCGATTGAGCGCAAGAAGGTTTGGGAGAAGCAGGGCAAGGGGCTGAGCCGGACGACCAGCCGCAAACTTGGGCTCGGCATTGATGAATGGCGCGCTGCGATTGCACCTCGCGTCGACCTAACGGTGAATGCGTTGAGCTACTCGATCAACCGGATGCTCGCTCTCGGCTGGAGCGCATGGTTCTCTACGTGGGAGGGTGCTAACAAGCGCTCTGTGCTGCAGCGTGGTGTCAGGCAAATGATCAACCGCGGCCTGTCGCGGGGCTGGGGCGCGTGGGTCGAGATGGCCGTTGAGCGCGCCGAGGTCGTGCGCAAGCTTCGCAAAGGCCTGAGCTTCGTGATCAGCCGGAAGGTGGCGCTCGGCTTTGCCGGCTGGCTGTCCGCGATCGGTCATAAGCAGATGCGTGAGGCGCAGCAGGGCCACATGACAAAAGCACTGCTGCACCTGATGAACCGGGAGCTCTCACGCGGCTGGACGACGTGGTACACGACGTGGGAGGCGCTCAAGGCGAAGCGCGGCTCGATGCGCAAGAGCCTGAGCCACATGCTCAACCACGGGCTGTCGCGAGGCTGGGGCGCGTGGCTCGAGATGGCCGTAGAGCGCGGTGAGATCATTCGCAAGCTTCTTAAAGGCCTGAGCTTCGTGATCAACCGGAAGGTGGCTCTCGGCTTTGCCGGCTGGCTGTCTGCAATTATACTCCAGCAGATGCGTGAGACGCAGCAGGGCCAAAAGACAAAGGCGCTGCTGCACCTGATGAACAAAGCGGCTCTGCTGCACCTGATGAATCGGGAGCTGTCTCGAGGCTGGTCAGCGTGGTACCTGACGTTGCCTGCGCTGAAGGCGATGCGCGACGTGAGTCGCATCAGCCTGAGCTATCTGCGCCACCGCGGCCTGTCGCTTGGGTTCGGTGCATGGCTCAAGATCGCGAGCGCGCGCGCGGAGGTCCTTCGCATGCTTTGCAAGGGTCTGAGCCGGACGACCAGTCGCAAGCTCGCGCTCGGCGTCGATCGGTGGGTCGCAGCGATCGCGCCTCGGGACGACCCGATGTCGAAGGCTCTGAGCTACTCGATCAACCGGAAGCTCGCGCTCGGCTGGAACGCATGGTTCTCTACGTGGGAGGAAGTCTGGTTCTCTACGTTGAAGCTCGCGCTCGGCTGGAACGCGTGGCAATCGACGTGGGAGGAAGGTTCCCGCAAGCGCGCTACGCTGCAGCGTGGCCTCAGCCACATACTCCACCGCCTGTTGTTGCGCGGCTGGGTCGCGTGGGTCGAGATGGCCGTCAAGCGTGCCGAGTTTGCGCGCAAGCTTCACGTGGGTCTATTAGCCGCTTGGGCCAAGGGCCTGAGCTTCATGATCAACCGGAAGGTGACGCTCGGCTTTGCCGGCTGGCTGTCCGCGATCGGTCATAAGAAGCAGATGCGAGAGGCGCAGCAGGGCCACACGACGAAAGCACTGCTGCACCTGATGAACCGAGAGCTGTCACGCGGCTGGACGACGTGGTACACGACGTGGGAGGAGGAGCTCGAGGTGGAGCGCGAGTCGATGCGCAAGAGAATGCTCAACCGCGGCCTGTCGCGTGGCTTCGGCGCATTGTTCGAGATGGCGATCGAGCGCGCAGAGGTCCTTCGCATGCTTCACCAGGGTATGAACCGGATGACCAGTCGCAAGCTCGCGCTCGCCTTTGAGGAGTGGCGCATTATTAATGATACTCTGCACCGTGACGCCCCCGATACGCCTCGTGTCGACCTGACGCCGAAGGCTCTGAGCTACTCGATCAACCGGAAGCTCGCGCTCGGCTGGAACGCATGGTTCTCTACGTGGGAGGAAGTCTGGTTCTCTACGTTGAAGCTCGCGCTCGGCTGGAACGCGTGGCAATCGACGTGGGAGGAAGGTTCCCGCAAGCGCGCTACGCTGCAGCGTGGCCTCAGCCACATACTCCACCGCCTGTTGTTGCGCGGCTGGGTCGCGTGGGTCGAGATGGCCGTCAAGCGTGCCGAGTTTGCGCGCAAGCTTCACGTGGGTCTATTAGCCGCTTGGGCCAAGGGCCTGAGCTTCATGATCAACCGGAAGGTGACGCTCGGCTTTGCCGGCTGGCTGTCCGCGATCGGTCATAAGAAGCAGATGCGAGAGGCGCAGCAGGGCCACACGACGAAAGCACTGCTGCACCTGATGAACCGAGAGCTGTCACGCGGCTGGACGACGTGGGAGGCGCTCAAGGCGAAGCCCGTCCCTGCACGCCGACTCGATCCGTTACAAGAGGCCTATCTGCACGCTGCCATGTTGCATGCCCTGGCGGAGGCCGAGGCAAAGGCCGAGGAGGAGGCCGTGGCGGAGGCCGAGGAGGAGGGCCTGATCGACGAGCTGTGGAATTGAGCAACCCATTGCCACAGCAGTTATATTGGTTCACCACGGTGTATGAATGTATATATCTGTAGCTAGACACTCAGACAGAGGGTGAGCTCGTAGAGCGGGTCGTGTTGGTGTCGTGTTGGCGATAGAGGCGGCGACGCAGGCAAGGGGGGCATGAAGGGGGGACTGCGGAGGCGGCGGCGACGGACAGAGGCGCCGGTGCCAAACACTTCACCGCTGCCGCAACCCTCGCCACCGCCGCCCGTCGCTCTCCGACAGTTGCAGTGCCAGTCACTCAGTGCCGTTCACACACGTAACAGTGACGGAGCACCGGTTGTCGCGTGTTAACGTTTACCACTGACGAAATTCGTGTGAAATTATATCCATAACTGTGAACGGCAATGCTCGAGGCAAGAGTATCTTGTCGAAGAGGTTTATATTGCATGCAATCCAACGAAATCGAAACGACCTGTTCATGGCAAGCGGGGGTTCCTGCTCCAAAGCATGTCGGTGACCGCCTCAAGCTTCCAGGCTGCGTGGGAGCCCTTGAGGGACGAACGCTCCCGCTGCGCAACGCACGGCTCGCCGACAGTCTTTGCTGACTGTGTGCGTCAGCACTGGCAACGCTGCATCAATGGCTCCAGCGCCGGCAGCAGCAGAGATTGTTGGAGTGATGAAGCACGCGCAGCGAGGCCCAAGTGGCTGCAGACCATGCGGCCGGCATCTGCCTCACCGTGCAGACGCGATGCTGACTGGGTGTGGGCAACCGTCCTCTGCGGCAATGCGATCAATTACACCAACATGGCGCTGGTGCAAGCATACTCTGTCCGTCTCTTCTCATGCTATCGGCATGTTACCCTCGTCACGCCGGACGTAAGTCATGCAGTGCGCGTACTACTCGGTGGCGTGAGCGAAGTACGCGAAGTGCCACGCATCAGCTGGCCGAATCTGCCAGCAGGGCTGATTGATGGGTATCGCTGGGTGTTCTCAAAGCTCAATATCTTCCGACCTGGAGCCGTCGGCCACGAAATTGTGGCCTTCCTTGATGCCGACATCTTCCTCTTGAGCCCAGCGGCCGATCAGCTCTTCGACGTGGACTGCGCTGAGGTGACGCGCCCACAGCGCGATGGTCGGGTCGACATCTGCACCTCTGTTGACATGGTCTCCCGTCTCGTGCAGAGCGGAGTGGTCCTTGCGCGACCGTCCGAGGAGAGATTCGCAGCCCTCATGCGCCAGCTGTCGGCGTTCAACTCGTCGCGCAACGCTGAGCTCGCCGACGTGGCGTTCTTCACTCATGTGCTTCAGATGCACGAGCACATGGCGTCGACGGCAAGGCGCAACCGCACCCGCCTGCTTCGGCGCAGCGGCGTACAACTGTTCAACCTCGACAGCCGGGCCACGCGCTTCCCGTCGCCTCACGAACCTTGCCCTCACATTGCCAAGTACGCACACTGGAGCCACACAGCCCCTGCTCGCGCGCACATGCGTGACCGCGCGCTGCGAGGGCAGATCGAGTCGATGGACCTGTGGCATCACTGCGGACCGTTCAAGTTGGATAGGCTGCCGACGTGCCTGCACGAGGATGGTCGATGGGCCGAGTGGCCCACTCCCTTTTGCAACTTCCGCGTGCTGCGCCTGTACCAGTTTCTAGCCGCGCAGTCCAACCCTTGTGCTGCGCTCGGCGCGTCGGCTCGTCACTGCGCCGCGCATGCGAGCGTGTGCCAGTGGTGTGGCCTCGACGTGCGCTGCGTGCCTCGTGAATGGAGCTGCTGGCTCGAGGACCCATCCACGGCCGCTCTTGCGAGTCGGCTGCGCGCGGGGTTCACTCACGACCACGTGCGACCCGGCTGGTGCTCACTGACCTGCGACCCGGAGTGCTGCGCCGCCAAGAAGCAGAAGAGAAAGAAGAAGCCGCCAGCGAGGGCCGTGCGTTCGTTGGATCAAAGTTGATTTAGTGAACTTTCACACGACCGGACACACCGCGGTGCAGCACTCGCTCCACTCACAAGCGCGAGCGTGACCCACTGCACAATCGACGACACATCTTCCTGCAAGGGGTCAAACGACTGTCAGCGCTCAGCAGCTCTCGGTCTCTCTCTCTCGTCTCCGCGTGCTCGGCCATCGCGCTTGCGCTTGCGGGGTGTTGGGTCGCCACTTGGCCACGTTGCCGTCGCGCATCTGCCGTGCGTCGTCGCCTTCGGCCGTGCGCACCCGCCTCAGTAGCCCTTGCCACCGCCCATTCTCTTGAGCGTCTCGGTGCCCGAGTGGAGCATCCCATCGACGAGGCCAAAGAGGCTGACGGCGCCACCGATGATGGCGCAGAGCGAGACGAGGAACTCGGTGGTGGCGCTCGTCTTCTCGACGATGTGAGCGTGAATGGGCGACACGTCGTACGTGATCATCAGGTGCGGCAGCGTGTCGCGCGTGCGTCCCTGCGAGGTCGCCGTGAACTGGTAGGTCTCGATCCGGTATGAGCCGACATACGGGCCTGTTCCTGTACCATGGCCGTACGAGGTGGGCATAATGTTGACATGGTGCTCATACGTCTCGCGAAAGCGCATGGCTGTAAAGTGCGCGCCGTCGAGGGTCATCAGACGATCCCGCACATCGACGGGCAGCCGTGCTCGTTGGCGTGCTGAGAGTTCGAGCCCAAAGGACAGGTGGTCGATGTGGTGCGTCGTGTTGACCGCCGAGAAGTCAAATGAGTGACGCGACGCGTGCGGCGAGATGTGCAACGTACCAGGCGCGCGGGAGACCTCGACGTAGCCGAACAGACTGCATCCTTCGTGCGTCTCGGTCTCGATCCACACCTCATTATCGGTGTCTCCGAGCACCCCAGGTGTGGCCGCTCGCCCCGTGAGCAGCCCAAGTACCACGTCGCTCGCCCTCTCGTTGATGAGCTTATCCTCCATGGCGAGCTCGAACTCGCTAATCTTGTGAGGCAACTCCGCGTAACGGGCCTCGAGCGAAGGGCCCTGCCACTCCTTCAGGATCTCGTGTCGCGAGAGGCCCTTGGCGCCTGTGATCGAGCCGACGGCCTCAGAGATGCGCTGCAGCAGGCCACGATCCTCTTTGATCTCGTCGTCGGCTGAGAGAGCATCCTCCGACCAGTCTTCATCGAGGCCCTTGGCACGGCGGTCCATGACGAGCCGCAGGTCCTTGGAGACGTGCGCGATCTGGGTGGCTAACGAAGGGAGCGAAGGGTCAAGCGTGAGCAGCTCAGCTTCCTTTTGCTCGGGCGGGACTTCATTCATCTCGCCGACGAGCGCTTCGGCCGCCATCTTGACGAGATGCAGCCAGATCACATCCACTTCGCGCCCATACTCGTACGATTCATATGCATGGCTCGAGCCGCGAAAGATGCGCACCGATGGGAAGGCATGCACCCCCTGCGAGCGGCAGAGCTCGCCGCCCTGTACGGTGGTGCAGTCGACCTGAATCATCTTGACGGAGCGCGACCACGCCCGAGTATGGAGCCTTCTGGCTACATCGAGCCAGACCGGCGTGAGCTTGTTCGACCAGAAGCACCAGGGCGCGTAAAAGTTGACCATGACGAGCGGATGGTCCTCGAGCAGTTTCGCAAACTCCTTCTGCACTCCGAGGATGGCATCCACGAACTTGGCCGGCTCGCTATTGAAGGGCGCGGGCGGCACAAACTTCTCCTCGTCGGGATCATTGGGCGCGTGGAGCCCCATCGGAACTTCGGGCATCGACGGCGGCGCGGGGCACGAGCCGGGGCACACCATTGCCATGAACTGGGTCGGCATCGTGCAATGGCCCGCCTCAGCCCATTTGTGGCAGATGCTCGGGTCCTTCATCGCCACCACAGAGCAGCTCATCTCGCACGCAGCGAGCATGTAAGCCGAGTTGGTGAGGCATTCTCCTGCACCAGCCCAGCTCGAGCACGAGGGCGACGTGTCGTCCGCCAGCCGCTGGAGCGGCTTTGGCTCCTGCTTCGGCGGCTCCGGCTGCTCCTGCTCCTGCTTCGGCTGCTCCGGCTGCTCTGGCTCCTGCTTCGGCTGCTCTGGCTCCTGCTTTGGCTGCTCTGGCTCCTGCTTTGGCTGCTCTGGCTGCTCCTGCTCCTGCTTCGGCTGCTCCGGCTGCGGCCCAAGGTGCGTCGCGGGCTGCATCGTGGGCTGCGTGCCGATTGTCGGCATGCTGCCCACAATCGGCGAGGCCGGCGAGGGCGAGGCGGGCGAGGGTGAGGTGCCAGCGTCTTCGAGCGCGAGCAGCCGGCGACCCGCGTGCGCGCTCTTGCCAGCTCTTTTGATCGTTGACTCCACCTCGACCACCGCGTCGCGCTGCTCCTGCGACAGGTGCTTCTTTGTCTGCTGCTCGCGATGGTCCGCGTCACCCTGCGCATCCTCCTTCTTGTGCCACGGGAACACGTGGCTGGCCAGGTCCTTGCCGTCCGAAGCGACATTGTACTTGTGCGGCTCGAAAAGACCTAGAGAAGCACCGTCTCTGTCGAGGCGCACCTTGTGAACGTTGCGCACGCCGCCGGCCTTGTGCGAGCCCACATGATCGGTGACGTGCAGCTGCGCAAACTGGCAAGGTAGGTGGAGCATCGAGATGTTGAAGTTGATGCGGATGGTCGTACTCGAGGGCTTTGCCCAGCCCTCTGGGTCCAGCGGGGTGTCGAGCCGCAGATGCGTCACGCGCTTCGCGCCGCTGAATGACTCGTTGTACTGCGTGAGCACGAGCCAGCAGATGGTGATCAAGGCGCCGACGGAGATGAGGCCGCCCGCATTGGTCGCCTCTGATAGTTCCGAGGGCACGCGCCGGAAGAAGTGCGCGTCTCGGATGCCCATGCAACTGCGGCCGATCGGGGCAGCAGTGCTGCGAGTCTTGTGGTTGAGACACGATGCGGCAGCAGCTATAGACGTGAATGACGCGTTCCAGTTTGGAGACGTGCATGCAAATGTCGTTCACGCACACCGGGGGATAAAAAACATCATCCCCCCCAGTTCTAACAGCTTTCCCCCCACCCGAGTATAACAGCCAGTTCACACTGAAGAGTGCTGCGCTGCGGGGCCTTCACGGGATGGCGTCCGAGTTGGCGGTGTCAGCGGCTGCTCATGCGGGGCAAGCGGGTCAATTGTAGCGGGTGCCCTCGCCTCCGCGCTCTCGTCCGAGGCACCAAAGAACGCGGGCTCGCAGCGGGCGGCGGCGTCGTTGGGCTCGCGGCTGGCGAGTGCCGCGATGGAGATGGCGCTGGCCGACGAGACCAGGGACGCTGCCGAGAGGTACGCGGCCAGCCTCTGGCGGCAAGGAGGTCTGACGAGGCGAGGGAGCGGCACAGAAATAGCAATCGCCAGCGTCGAGGCCGCGCTCAATCTGGATGATGATTCGTTAGCGCTCCTTGAGCGTGAGACCGTTCTCCAAGGACGCTCTACAACACCATCCGCCTCCGTCGGGGGGTGTTGAGCCCACTCGAGCGGCGGAAGCGGCAGGAAGTCTAAGCGATCCCGCGCTTGCGGGGAACGTCGAGCAGCGGTCGGAACTGGTGCGACCCGAGCTGCGTGACGAGACAGTGACAAGACGCTCCGGCGATCTCGACAAGTGCCCAGCGTGCGACGCCTCGGCAGATGTCGGGGCGCCGCAGCGAGCAGATCGAGAGCTCGACGAATGTCCTCACTTCAGCCCTCGAGTGGCGACCTGTCTCGGAGCAACAGGACGTCAATGAGTTCTGGGTGATGCTCCACGAGCACCTCAACGTCGAACACGAGAATACGGCCAACGCTAATCTCCTCAACGACCTGTTCCAAGGTGAGTACCTCTGGACTATGCACTGCCACGGCTGCAAAAAGAACGTCTCGTACCGCCTCGAACCCTTCCTAAATATCGAGCTCGAAGTGCCATCACGTGATGGGCCCACCGCCACCGGCATCGACACGGGCGGCCCCTACGGCGCGGCGGCGGTGTCGAGTGCTGGAGGCGGCGTCGGCGTGGTGAACCGAGCTGATCCTCATCATCGCCAAGCTGCGCATGCAAGCGCCCAACGTCTCGGCCGCCGACCTCGCGGACGGGGCGTGGCGTACGCCAAAACCTTTGTCTACGCCAAGCAGGGGTAGGCGGCATGCAGTCGCGAGGACCTTGGAGTGCTCGACGTAGGCGTCGAGCTGCTTCTGCAGCGCTGGGTCAGCGGCGAGCACGGCATCCCCGCGCATTGGCAAGCCGCGGCGCGAACTCGTCGTCAAGCATGTTGTGGGCGCTGGCCGCACAGCGTAACTGTTCTTGTTATTGGTTGGTGGGTTTGGTGGGTTTGGTGGGTTAATTCAAGTCACCAACACGCGGGCAGTATTTTGCCGCGCTCCGACGAGCACCCACCACGAATTCCCCCTTCCCCCCCCTTCCCCCTCTTGCATGCTGCTTACTAGGATTCTTCACACTGTGAAGTGTAACAACTCCTGTGACACTCGCACGGCCTCGCACGGTCTCGGCGCCCGGCCTCGCGGCGATGGCTGCCAAGGAGGAGCTCGTGGACAAGGCCATCGCGCGTATAGCACGTGCTCCCACCGCGGAGGAGCTCGAAAGGAAGCGCCTTGCACAGGAGGCGGCGGAGGTCCGGCGCGCAGAGCGACGTGCGGCCGCCGAGGCGGCCGCTGCGGCCGCCGCGGCTGCTGCGCCCGCGCCGGAGGAGGAGGAGGAGGCGTCCGAGTCGGACGGCGCCAAGTACAAGATCGAGCGGCTGCTCACGTGTCATGCCCTCTCCGCGCGCGCCAAGTTTATGCTGGTAAAGTGGGACGAGTGGGACCTTGACCTGCACACGTGGGAGGCGAAGAAGCACATGCACAAGGATGCGATCGAGGACTTTGAGCGCACCGCGAAGCTGCCCTTTGTGCTCTCCGAGCTGCTCGAGCTGCCGCCGCATGCATCGGCTGCGCTGCTGGAACGCGAGCACCTCCTGCCGGTGCAACCGCCGCGGGAGGACGACGACGAGGACGACAACGATGAGGACGATGAGGACGAAGAGGTGGTGGAGGAGGGCGCGGGCGGCGGCGGCGTGGACGGTCCGGCAGCAGCCATCAAGCTCGAGCAGGGGCAGGCGGCGCGTACTGCTGGCTCGGCTGCCAGCACAGGTGCTGCGGCTACGGCGGTCCTCGAGGGAGCGACAGCGGTGGCTGCCGAGAGCGAGAGCGAGGATGAGAGACCAATCCCAGTGAGGACGCTCAACACGGCGCTTATCCCAGCGAGGGCGGCGGAAGCACTGATGACGACAACGGCGGTGGCTGGCACCACCATCACGACCACCAACTCCTCCGCCACCGCCGCGGCCGCCGCAGCGCCTCATGCGCCGGACGCCTCCGTTCCCCACAAGTCGCGACGACGCCGGCCGGCCCTCGATCGCAAGCTAGCCGAGCCGCCGCCGCCCTTCACGTCGGCGGTGCGCGACGGGCTGCTCGACGCGCTCAACACGGCGCTCCGAGAGACGACGCGCGCGTCGCCGGCGCTCCACACGGCGCTCGTCGCGGAGAGCGCGGCGGGGAGCTTGCAGGCGGCCGCGCTGGCGCTTCGGGCGGAGTTGAATCTGCCCCTCTACTCCATCCTCCAAGCTTGCATTGCCACGCCGGCGCTGCCGGCGGCCGGCGCCGTGCTGAGCGCCGTGCCGGCAGCGGCGTCGCACTCTGCCTTCGTCGGGCTGGGCTGCGGGCGAGAGGACCGGCGGGTGCGCATCGTGCTGCCGCCGCTGCCCCGAACTGACGGAACTGACGGAACTGACGGAGCTGACGGGACTGGCGGTGGAGGCGCCGCGTCGAGCGCTGGCGCCCTCGTGATCGAGCTGGAATTGCCGCGAAAGGCGAACATTGAGTACGACTCTGAGGAGGAGGAAGAGGAGACTGGCGGCGCGGCGCGCGCTGCGGGAAATGGTGGTGGAGCTGCCAAGTTGGAGGAGCTCCCGCCCGCCGCCTCTTTCACAGCCTCCTTCACAGCCAAGGTGGAGGAACTCCCGCCCGCCGCCTCCACGTCCACCGCTCTACCCGCCAGCAGCACCACCTCCACCGTCTCTTCCGCCGCCTCCTCCTCCGCCCCGCCGGTCAGCTCGTCTCTCTCGTCGGAGCGTAACGTCATGACCCATGATATCATCGCGAGCGTGCGTGAGGCAATGCGTGAGGCTATACGTGAGGCATTGCGTGAGGCGGTCTCGGCCTTCGATCGCGGCGTCACAACACGGCTGCGCGGTTGTGACCTCGCGCTCGGAGGTGGCCTCAGCTTGCCGAACCTGGGCGGCGCTGCACGCCCACCCGAGTTCTATGTGGCGGCTCCCAAATTAGGCAACTCTACGGCGCCAGCTGGCGCTGTCATGGGCGCCGCTGGGCTGGGCTTGGCGGCGGCAGTCAAGGAGCTTGTGCTGCTTCTGCTCGCGGACCGTAACATGATCGTCGAGCCCACCAATGGCTTCCGAATGGCCATGTGCCTACCGCATGCGCTCTCGGCCAGACCGTTGTGGCCTCGGCGATGGGAAGCGACGAGTGCACCGGCGGCCGGGTGCGGCGGCAGCGCGGCGGGCGGGGCGGCCGGTGGGATGGCCCGGCGCGCGCGCGGCGCAGCGGCGAGCTATGCGGAGGTCGATGAGGACGCCCAGGACGACGCGGAGGCTGCATTCGGCGAGGGCTCGTCGTTCATCCCGTTTGGCTCGGTGGTGGCGGCGAGTGGCAATTCTGTACGCGCGATCGTCGGGTGTGCCTCTGATAGCGTTTGACGGCGTGTGATGTCCTTTGAGGGGGTTTGATGGCATCTGATGGCGTCTGATGGCGTCTGATGGCGTGTGATGGCATGTGATGGCCTTTGAGGGGGTTTGATGGCGTCTGATGGCGTCTGATGGCGTCTAATGGCGTGTGATGGCGTGTGATGGCGTGTGATGGCGTGTGATGGCCTTTGAGGGGGTTTGATGGGGTTTGAGTTTGAGGGCGTGCCTCGCTGTGGAACGCTCTGATGGCCTCTGATTGCGTTCGATGGCGTCTCATGGCGTGTGATGGCGTCTGATGGCGACTGATGGCGACTGATGGCCTCTGATTGCGTTCGATGGCGTCTCATGGCAGGTGTGCCGCCGGGCTCGCTGTGGAATTGCCGCTGTGGGGAGTCCATTTGCGCGGCGATCAGCCGTGGGCCATCCGTGCGCTGCGCGTGAGACACCCGGTAGTCTTGCGGGAAGGTGAGCGATGACACCTGATGACACCTGATGACACCTGATGACACCTGATGGCACCTGATGGCACCTGATGGCACCTGATGGCACCTGATGGCGCCTGATGGCGTCTGAGCGCCGCTGAATTCCTTTGAGTGGCTCTGTCCTCAGGTGAGCGGGCACTCGTGCAAGCCTCCCTCATTGACGCTGACGGTCGGGGCATCCCGTCCGCCGAGCGCCTTCTGCGCGCCGTGCTGCTGACCACGCCGCTACTGCCGCCCAAACTCTCCGCGGCCGTGGCGCTCCAGCGAGACAACGCGCTTGATCCCGCCGCCCAGGGGTGCACACCTCCGATGATGCGCGAGCTGCGCGAGGTGCGCGACCAGTATCATCAGCTCAGAGGTCAAATGCGCGAGGGACGATTCCTACAGGTCCGAGTGCCTCTGAGTGCCTCTGAGTGCCTCTGAGTGCCTCTGAGTGCCTTTGAGTGCCTCTGAGTGCCTCTGAGTGCCTCTGAGTGCCTCTGAGTGCCTCTGAGTGCCTCTGAGTGCCTCTGAGTGCCTCCGACCACCCCCTTCTCACAGCGCATCAGCGAGTTCGAAGCGGAGCAACGTGAGCGTGCGGCGCGAAAGAAGGCGAAGGCCCTCGAGATGGAGCTCGATGCGGGAGATCAGCTCGATACCTCGGTGGTGCTCGCGCCGGGCACGAAGCGCTCCTCGTACCTCGCGGCAATGGAGGAGGTTGACGAATTCGAAGAGGAGCCCGAGACGGCGTCTGCAGCCGCAATGGAGGAGGTTGACGAATCCGAAGAGGAGCCCGAGACGGCGTCTGCAGCCGCAGTGGAGGAGGAGCCACCAGCGTCGCCATCGCGCTCGCCAGGGCGCTCATCGGCGGCGCTGCTGCTGTCACCGCTCTCGCGCTCGTCGGTGAAGATGCTTCCGGCGGCACGCTCGCGATGCGTGTACTCTGGCTGCCAGGAGAGCGCGGCCGCCTCGCCACCTGCGCCGCCACCACCGCCGATGTCGCCAGAGATTTTGCACGGCGTGAGATCTTCAGATGCGCCGACGCCGCCGCCTGCAGCTCGGATCCTTCGCCCTGCATCTGCCGCCAGCTTATCCAGCGTGCCGAGCTTATCGAGCTTACCTGACGAGGCGCCAAGCTTGCCAGGTTTCTCAGATGAGGCGCTCCTGCGGCAGCTGCCCTCGTCGCCGCCCTCGACGCCGTCGCCAGCGCCAGATGCGACGCCGTCGGCCGCTGTACGCTCCGCGTCCACCGTAGGAGCGCTCGCGACCACGCCGAGCAGCTACTTGCCGAGCGTGAGGCTCGCGGCGACACCCACCTCGGGGCACTCGCTGGAGTGCCTCATCACCCTCGATTTTGGCACGAAGTCAGTGGACGAGGGCGAGGACAGGGCGGCGGTGGCGGCATCGGAGGCAGCATCGGAGGCAGCATCGGAGGCAGCATCGGAGGCAGCATCGGAGCTGGCACCAAGGGCAGCGGACGCTCCGCCAGTGAGAGAGGCGGTAGCGTCCGAGCCAGCGTTGGCTCAGGGAGGCAACCCTGCTCGTCCTTCCATATTAGGCCAACCTGCACGTCTTCGGAGGGCCATCTGGCCGCTGGACTTCGGAGGGCCAGCCGAAACAGATGAAATTGGCGCTCTGGACTTCGGAGGGCCAGCCGAAACAGATGAAATTGGCGCTCTGGACTTCGGAGGGCCAGCCGAAACAGATGAAATTGGCGCTCTGGACTTCGGAGGGCCAGCCTACGACGAGCCAGTCACGTCACCAGCCACGCTATCAGCCACGTCACCAGCCACGTCACCACGCATGCCCTCCCTCTCCGCCGCGCTCTCCTCCTCACTCTGGGAGTACGAAGAGCGCTCGATGCCTTCGTGGATGTACGTCGCGCCTTTCGCCAACGCGAGCGTGGCCGATGGCAACGGCCCGAGTGCCGATGGCCATGGCATGGGCCCCGATGGGCTTCGCGAAGGCGAGCCTGCGCGACCGCCAGCAGAGGCAGCCGCGGGGTCTCCCCTCGGCCCTACCGCCATTGGCGCGCCCGTCGGCATGCATGGCAATTTCCAGTCTCAGTGGGAAGCTTTGACGCAGCTCGCCCAGGCTGGCGCCGTCGTGCATGCGGGCTTCTCTCGTGTCGCGTCCGAGGTCTCCGGCTCAGATGCCGATTCAGATGCGGCTAATTACGACGGCTCGACGGTTCAGACGCCCGTGCCCTCACCCTCCGCGTCACAGAGCCTTGCACCGTTGCCGCCGACGACGACGCACGCGCCGCCGTACGAGGCGTCGTGGGAACAGCTCATTCAGTTGGCGGCTTCGCGGACGCAGATGTTAATGTCGCCGATTGAGTGGGCAGAGGCGCTCGAGCCTCATCTGACAGTGTTGCGGCGTGCGTTGTGCCGGTGGGCGCAGCATGTGCGCAATCGGCTCTTGCGCCAGCGCGTCCTGCGAGCAGCCACCGTGCACTGGCCTCACGCGACCCTCATCAGCGCGCTTCGTCGATGGTCCGCGGCGGTCGGCGAACGGCGGCTGCAGCGCTGGCTCGCGCACGCCGCGCGCGCCCGCGCCGACGAGTGCGCGGCACATCATCGCACCGCCCGCGGGTTGACCGCTCTAATTGCGGCGGCGGCAGCGCAAGTGCTGAGCGTTTCGCTGCACCAGCTGGCACTGGGCGTGTGCGTGCAGCACGGCTGGCAGCGTTGGCTGCGCGGCCTCGCGTCCGTGGCCATGCTCGCCCTGGCGCAGCGCCAGCTGTCTGGGCTCGCAGTGCGGGCCCTATCGGAGCTCGCCCTGCGATTGTGGGTCAGCTGGACGCTGCTGAACAGCTCGTCGAGAGCACTGCTCCGCGCGGCAGCTGCCTTTCTCGAGCAGCAGAGGCTCGTTGACTACCGGCGCGCCTGGCGCCGCTGGCCGAGCCGCCGTTGGATCGCTGCCGTGCTACTCGCAGAGGCCATGGCGCTCGGTGCGACGTGGGCGCGCTGGAGCGAGGCGCGTATACGCGAGGCGGCGGCGGCGGGTCTGCTGCTTGCCGGCCGCGACGTTGGCATCGCTCTCAACCTCCAGGCCGCCCTTCACAGCTGGCGTGAGAGCCTTCACAGCTGGCGTGAGAGCCACCAGCGCCATGCGCGGGCCGCGGCTGGCCTGATGCACGCTGGCTGCGCCGTTGGCGTCGCTCGCATCCTTGCCGCAGCCTTCGGCCGGCTGACGTGCGAGTTGGGTCGGCAGCGCTTCCTGCGCAGCGTTGCGAGCGCGCACCGGCGCGGCTGGTCGCGCGCGTGTGCCCTTGGGCGCTGGCACGACCTCGCGCATACACGCTCCATGTGGGCCACTGCGGCTCAGCTGGCCAGCGCCCGTCAGTGCCTCGCGGCCCTCGCGCGCTGGCGGCGGGAGCGCGTTCGGGCCGTTGAGGTCAAGGGCAGTGTGCGACTTGCCCGTGCAGTCGCGCTGCATACGGCGATGCAGCGATGGTGGACCCATGCGCACGCGCAGCAGCGCAGCAGCCGCGGCAGCGGCCGGAGCAGCGTCGTGTCCAGCTTGCCGAGCCTCACTTCGAGTAGCACAAGCCTCACTTCAAGCTTGCCGAGCCTCCTCAGTGCCAGCTGCACCAGCTCGCTTCGGACATCTGGGAGCCCCAGCTCGCTTCGGACATCTGGGAGCCCGAGCTCGCTTCGGACATCGAACAGCACCCTCTCGGCGCCGGTGCAGCGCGCTCGCCACATGACAACGGCGCAGCTTCGCGCGGCACTGCGTGAAAGTGGAGTCGATGCACCAGAGGGAGCGGACCGAGAGACCCTCGAAGCTCTGGTGACGAGCACGGCGGCGCTGAACACCGACGCGGCTGCGGCAGCAACTCCCGCGCCCGCAGCCGCACCGCCTGCCACGGAGATGGCTTCGGCGGCTCGGGCGAGATCGATGGCGAGATCGATGCGTGCGCCACTGCTCGCACGCCACGCCGTCCAATGCGCGCTGCGCCACTGGAGGCGTGTCGGTGGGGCGCTGCTCGCGCGCTGGCCGCGCTCGCAGCTGGCTCTGCGCGCGTGGCGCATACGTGCTCGATGGGGTCGGCGGCAGGGCTGGCGCGCTTGGCGGGCGCGCTTCCACGAGCGGCAGCAGAGCGGCGCGCTGTTTGCACGTTTGGCGGCGGCGCACGCGCTCTCGCGTCGGGTGGCCGCGCTATGTGGCACGCTCGCGCTCTGGTGGCATCGTCGCGACGTGGTGGCACGAGAGCAGCACCTTGCACGTCTCAGCGGGCTCGGCCGTCTTCGCTGGCAATGGCGTCGGTGGAACAGACATGCCGCCGCCGCCAAGCCCGTTGTATGCACCGCCGCCATCGCCGTGCGGCGGCCTGCAGCCCTTACGACGGCGCTGTCGACGTGGCGGCACCTGGCAGCTGTGGAGCGGATGGGCGCACGGGCGGCGCGGCTACCGCCTCGGCTGCGTCGGTGCCTTGTGCGCTGGCGATGGGCGGCAAGAGCGCTCAAGGGACGGCAGACGCTGCAGCGGGCACGACAGGTGGCGGCGGCTCTAGGCGAGGCCACCATCGAGCCAGTTGCTCGTCGTGCGCTGCGCCTCGCGCTGCACGCCCTCGCCAACGCGGCTCGCGCACGCACCCGCCTCCTCGCCAGCAGTGCGATACACTACCGCATTCGCGCCCTTGCGGGCGCCTTTCATGCTGTACGCGCTGACGCAGCCGAGCGAGAGCGTGCGGCGACTCTCCGGCAGAATGCCTCGATGCATGCGCGCCGCCGTTCGCTTCAGAGCGTCTGCCGCGGCCGCTGGTGGTTCGAGTGCCAGGTGGCTCGACACGCGCGACGCGCCGTGCGGCACATGGGCGCACTGTTCGCTCTTCATGCCGTCGCCGTGTGGCAGCGCGCGGCGGTGGGCCACGCCGGCCGCGCAGTAGTGCTGGGGCAGCACACGGCGCTCATTTGCATGATGCGACACCGCCGGGACGATGCGCAGCTGCGGCGCGCGACGGTGGCGCTGCGGGCAGCCGGCGGCCGTGCATTAGAGCTGGGGCAGCACACGGCGCTCATTTGCATGATGCGACACCGCCGGGACGATGCGCAGCTGCGGCGCGCGACGGTGGCGCTGCGGGCAGCCGGCGGCCGTGCATTAGAGCTGGGGCAGCACACGGCGCTCATTTGCATGATGCGACACCGCCGGGACGATGCGCAGCTGCGGCGCGCGACGGTGGCGCTGCGGGCAGCGGCGGATGCGCGAGCCCTGCAGGAGTTGAGCCACCAGATCGCCTTTCTCTACCTCGCACGCCGTGTGTGGCGATGCGTGGTTGCCGCCTCTAAGGCGCCAGTGGCGGTGGATGAGTTCGGCAGGGATTATACCTTGCGTACTCTCTTGCACTTCCGTCGCGCCTCGCTCCGATCGGGCTGGCAGCGGCTGTGCCAGTGGGCGGCCCAGCGGTGCGCCATCGCTCTCCGTCGTGGCTTGCTCACATGGCGAGCGTCGGCTCGACGCCTCCGCCGCGTTGCCGTGTACAGTGCCCACCGGGACGCGTTGGCCGCCGCCTTGGCGGGTAGCCACACGCAGCGGCAGCTGCGGCGGGTACTGGTGGCCCTGCGAGTGGCGAGCGACGTGCGAGCGCTTTGTACAATGGTCCACGGAGTCGCGTCACTCTTCCTTGTGCGTCGTGTGTGGCGGTGCGTAGCGGCCGCGTCAGAGGCGGCGGTGGCGGCTTCCGATGTCACCTTCCGCACTCTGACACACTCCCGCCGCGCCTCGCTCCGATCGGGCTGGCAGCGGCTGTGCACGTGGGCGGCGCAGCGGCGCGCATTGGAGATGCTCTTCGTGCTCGCTGACGATGCGGCGGCCCAGTTCCGTGCGGATGAATCTCGTCGGCTCGAGCTCGGCCAGCGTCTCGCCTGGGCAGCATGGCGGCGACTCTGCGACCGAGCGAATGAGCTTTGGCGCCTCGAATGCGAGCGCCTCGAGTTGCTGCAGCTGCTCGACGAGATGCGAGCAGCGGCTGCTGCGGCCGAGGCGGCTCGAGCTGAGGCGGCAGAGCTCCAAGAGACAGCGGGGCGGTCGGCGCAGTCCGCAGAGGCCGTGGCTTCAGCGGTGAGCGCGCAGGCGGATGAGCTTGCGGCCGCCGCCGAGGCGGCCGCCCAGCGGAATGCGGAGTGGGAGGCGGTAGCAGCGGCGGCGGAGAAGGAGGCCGTGATGGCGCGCATCGCTGCGGTGGCGCAGGCGCAGGCGCAGGCGCAGGCGCAGGCGCAGGCGCAGGCACAGGCGACGCGCGCTGCCGTCGAGGCAGCGGTGGCGGCGGCGCTGCGCGAGGCAGAGGCCGCGGCGGCGGCGAAGCTCGCGGCCGCTGAGCTTGAGGCCAAGAAGGAGGCGGAACTGGAGGCGGCGCTAAGGGAGGCGGCGGAGGCGGAGGCACAGGCGGCCATGGTTGCCGAGGCGGATGCCAAGGCGCAGGCGGCCAAGGCTATGGCGCGCTTGGAGGCGGAGGTGGCCGCGCGTGCACAGGTTGAGATGGCTGCGCGGGCGCAGGCGGAGGCGGCCGCGGCGGCCAAGGCGGCAGCGGCCGAGGCAGCGGCCGAGGCCGCACGCGAACACGCAGCCGCTGACGAGGCCCGGAGGGTCGCACTCGCAGAGCAGGGACGTGCCCAGCAGGAGTGGCAGCAGCAGCAGCAGCGGCAGCAGCAGCAGCAGCAGCAGCAGCAGCAGCAGCAGCAGCAGTTGGCAGCAGCTGAGGCGGCGGCGGCGGCGGCTTCGGAGCGCGCGGCGGTGGCGGAGGCGGCGATGCGCACGGCGGAGGCGCAGTCGCAGGCGGCGCTCGGTACGGCGCTCGAGGCGGCTCAGCGCGCTGTTTTGGAGGTGCAAGCGGAGGCGCAGCGGACGACCTCCGCGGCGATCGAGGATGTGCGGCGTCAGTCCGCCACGACAGCGGAGCTAGTACGTGCAGAGGCGGCCGCTGCTTTCGAGCGTGCACTCGCCAAGGAGAAGGCCATAGCCGAGGCGGCGGCAGCCAAGGCAGTGGCCGCCGAGCAAGCTGCCTTGGCTGCTCGAGCGGAGGCGAAGGCGATGGCCGAGACCTCGGCGGTCGCCGCGGCACAGCACTCGAGCTCGAAGGCGCAGATGGCGAAGGAGGTGGAAGCGTATCAGGTGCGCGCCGCGGCAGCGCTCGCCGAGCAAGCTGCCGCGGAGGCGGCGCGGGCGACCTTGGCGGCGGAGCTCGAGGCACTCCGACGTGCCGAGGCGGCACGGCGCGAGGCGGCCATGAGCGAGGTCGAGCAGCTGCGCAGACTGGCTGCCGAGCAGGCGGGCCGATCCGCCCAGGAGCACGCGCGACAGAGCGCGGAGCACAAGGCGCAGCTTGAGGCAGAGCGGCGGACCCGAGAGAGGGCGGAGCAGCAGGCACAGGCGGAGCGGCGGACCCGAGAGAGGGCGGAGCAGCAGGCACAGGCGGAGCGGCGGACCCGAGAAAGGGCGGAGCAGCAGGCACGTGCGGCGCAACAGCGCGCCGAAGAGGCCGCGCGACAGGCAGCAGCCGAGGCGGCGGCGAGGGAGGCGGCGGCGAAGGAGGCGGCGGCGCGAGAGGCGGCGGCGTGGGAGGCGGCGGCACGGGAGGCGGCGGCGCGGGAGGCGGTGGCGGCCGAAGCAGCGGCGAGGGAGGCGGTTCTGAGGAAGGCGAGCGAAAGAGAGCTCTTGGATAGAGAGGCGGCAGTCAGGGAGGCGGCGGCGAAGGAGGCGGCGGCGCGAGAGGTGGCGGCGCGGGAGGCGGCGGCGACATCGCGGGAGGCGGCGGCGCGAGAGGCGGCGGCGCGGGAGGCGGCGGCGCGGGAGGCGGCGGCGCGAGAGGCGGCGGAGCGCGAGGCGGCGGAGCGCGAGGCGGCGGCGCGGGAGGCGGCGGCGCGGGAGGCGGCGGCGCGGGAGGCGGCGGCGCGGGAGGCCATCGAGAGGGAGGCTCAGCGGAAGGCTATTGAAGCGATGCAAGCGCTCGATGACTCATGGGGTGCCTGGGCAGATCCGAGCCCTCCGCCGCGCGGCAGCGCCGCTGCCTCCCGCGGCCACGGCGATAGCGGCAGTTCCATCGGCGATGTGGACGGCGACGTCAGCGCGAGCGGCCCGGCGCCCACGACGGCGCCCCTACTGCGCTCCGCGACGACAGTGGCGGCCTCGGCGCGGCTGGCGGTGCCGAAGCGGATTCGTGTGGCACGCGCGGCGTGCGTGCAGCTGCAACGTGCATGGCGCCGTCGCCACCCGCCGCCGACTTCCCGAGCACCAGCATCACGGACGCCTTCGCCACCCGCTACGGTTCGTCCGCCGCTTGCTGCGAAGCCCGCGGCACCGTGGGTGCCTGCCGAGGATCTGATCTCGAGGGGTACCGAGGACGTGATCCATCGAGATCCGATCTCGAGGGGTACCGAGGACGTGATCCATCGAGATCCGATCTCGAGGGGTACCGAGGACGTGATCCATCGAGATCCGATCTCGAGGGGTACCCCGTCACACCTTGCGCCAACCGACCCTACGCGAAGCGCCGGCCGCATCATTGGCCACGCATGGAGTGCTCTGAGCGGTCTTGTCACCCCGCTGGCCCAGCAGGCTGTGCAGCAGGCGGTGACGCAGAGTCAAAAGGCGGTGGAGGTGGCGCGCAAGACGGTCGCCGAACTCGACGACACGGCCGCGCAGTTTGAGCGGCTGTTCGAGGCGGACCTGTCCCAGCAAACCAACTCGAGAGTCGCCCTCCCGAGCTTGGCAGCCATGCTATCGAGCGCCGCCGCCGGCGACGTGGTGCGCCAAGATCCAGCCGCTCCACCGACGCTCTCCGATGCTGTGGGCTATGCCGTGGGCTATGCCGGCGAAGTGGGACGGGGTGCCCTCAGCCTCGCCGCTCGCGTGCCACACACGCCCGCGCCACCCACGCCGGCACCGCTGGCCGCGGCGGAGCTCGTGCGGCGCGCGCGTCGGCGGCTCGCGATGGTCGCAGCCGAGGTGAGCGCCCGAGATGTGGCGGCTGCGCCCGAGGAGGAGCCTGAGGAGGAGGAGCCCTGCAGTGAGGAGGCGCTCGGCAAGGTCTATTATCTGAAGACGCGATTCGCCGGCCGGCGGCTGCTCGGCCATTGGCTCGCGTGGCGCGAGGAGCACACGCGGCAGCAGGCCGCGTTGGGCGAATGAGAGAGCTTTAGCGGCCTTTTAAGTAACTGTCTCGTATGACGGTATGAGTACACAGTGTCTAGACGAAGTACAGCCGGAAGTATCCACTGTATGCCTTGTATGCCTTCTTGCCCAAACTTGCCCAATTGGGTCCAAACAAGGTGTTTGGACACTTTCCGATCCGGATTCCAACAGGAAATCCTGACGAGCAAACATCTCGTCTTCCCACAGCCCGCGGAAGCAGAAGTGCGTCCACAGCCATGGTAGACGAGGGGCAAGCGGCGGCCGATGTTGTCCCGCCAGCGGTGGTCCCCGCGTCGGATTGGGACGCCGCCGACGCGACCGATGGCCTCACCGATGCCATCCTGGGCGCGGACAAAACCACCGGCGGCGATAGCTCAGTCGACTCGCCCCCCATCGGCCTCGGCGCGCCCCGAGTGGAGGGGGCCGCCAGGGCGCCTCCACCGGTCCGCTCGGGGCGGCAGGGCAAGGCTGACGAGGTGCCCGAGCA
>Ga0210242_101145_pt1 | contig 21338 bp, 13 predicted proteins | sample ChrtobMeP5a_16mM_FD_155445 | JGI IMG/M metagenome (GOLD analysis project Ga0210242, IMG submission 155445) | Chrysochromulina tobin associated microbial communities from unialgal haptophyte culture, Seattle, Washington, United States - P5a_16mM | ecosystem: Host-associated > Algae > Haptophytes >... | reverse complement strand
GACCCCCCGATTCCGGCTCCCCACCTCAGTCAGCCTCATAGGTTACTGGCCTCTGGCATCGGTCCTACCCCGGTCCCGTCATAGGATACCGAGATAGAAAGAATGCGTCGATCTCATGAATCTTCGCACCCCATCCTACTTCACAGTGTCTCATACGCGTCGCACCGGCGGCGTCGTTGCGAATTCATATAGTTCGCGGAGCTGTGTTTGGGGGGTTACGGCCCGAAGCATACTATATGCAATTCGCAACGGCGCCATCCGGTGCCGACCACTCCTAGACACAAGCGCGCCCACCAAGGCGCGTTCACACATCCCTCTCTCAAGCCACTTCGTTTCGAACGAATGGCTTTCCCTCTCCGTCACTCGACGGACTCGGCCCTCTCGGCCAGCATCGTCAAGATGCCCTCCCATCACCGACGCCTCAACCCACCGTCGCGACTGCAGCCAGGCTTCAGCCTGCTGCATCTTCTTTTCGATTTCGCTCCCTCTTCCAGTGGAGCTTCTCATTCTTCTCTCCTTCCGACGTTCGCCTCCAGGCTCGAACGGAGATCTGTCGCTTCCCGCGGCTCTCCTTCTTGACCCGCTCGGGCTCCCGCCCGCAGCTTCTCTCTTCTTTCTCATCCCCTCTCTGGGCTGCTCCTGCACCTTCAGCCTTCCCGGCTCGGTCTGGAGCTCAACCTCTTCCCGCGGCTCCACATCAAGCTCGATCCGGAGTCCGCCGCTCCTGCGGCCCTCCAACTTGCCTCGCCCGGGTTTCTTCCCGCGGCCCTCCTCTTCGCCATCGTCAGCCCTCCGGCTCGGTTCTGAGTTCAACCACTCCTCTTACCCTCCATCTCAGTCGCTGTTCTTGAGAGTCGTCAGCCTCTCTGGCTCGGCTCCGAGCCCAAACTGCCTCCTGCGGTCTCCCTCTCCCCACCGCCCAACCCCGGCAACCTCTCCACCTCCTCCTTCCGTCACCTCTCCTCCTCCTTCTCCCGTCACCTCTCCTCGCACCAGGAGGATGGGATCTGTTTCTTCCCCCCCCCTGAGACGACCCCCACTCTCCCGGCTTCCGCCGTTCCACAGTCTTCTCGCGCGTGTCTGTCCATTCAGGACCATGCCGTACCTCCTCCGAGGCCCCCTATGCGGCTTCTAGGACCATGGGTGACACGTGAAGCCATCGGGGTCCCTTCTAGACCCCCCGATTCCGGCTCCCCACCTCAGTCAGCCTCATAGGTTACTGGCCTCCGGCATCGGTCCTACCCCGGTCCGTCATAGGATACCGAGATAGAAAGAATGCGCCGATCTCATGAATCTTCGCACCCCATCCTACTTCACAGTGTCTCATACGCGTCGCACCGGCGGCGTCGTTGCGAATTCATATAGTTAGTGACGCTTTCCTCACTTTCTCTCTGACAGTGTGCGCGGCCGGCGTGCCTCCGTCGTGCGTGCATCCTTCTCGTATCTCGACCGATCGCGTGGGTTCCGCCCTGTGAGCGTGGACGAGCCGGGCTACGCTGTTTATTTTTCGCCGTGTCCAGAGCCGCGGTATGGGTATATATTCATGGTCGATGGCGGGCGCGGGCGCGGGGCGCGTGGCATACTGAAAAGCCACAGCAATTGCACAGCACTGCGCTGGTATAACAGGTAGGGTAGACTGTTATAGGTGAGCGGTGGCCGGCGCGCGCGCGCGCGCGGCGACTCGTCACCACATCTTCACCGGCGCTACCGCAAAAAGATCACTCCTCTTGCTCTGTCTCAAGCTCATGAATCGTCGGTGCGGGCGAGGCGTTGCCATGGGCGTCGCCCGGCGGGAGCGCTGTCCACGCGATCTGCGACGGCTTGAGTACAAAGAAGGCATCCTTGAAGGTCTCGCCAGCACTCGTGAGACCGAGCTGGCAGTATGCATTCAGCCCGAACGTGAAGACCTCACCAGAGGTGAGCCGCACCTGATGAGCCAGGCAATCAGGGCTCATCAGAGGTCATCAGAGGTCATCAGAGGTCATCAGAGGTCATCAGAGGTCATCAGAGGTCATCAGAGGTGAGCCGCACCAGCGTGTGGTGATCCCCACAGGCGACCTCGGCGACGTTCGGGCGTCGTATCGGGCGCAACCGGAGAGTCCCTAGGCTACCCCTGCCCACCGACCGCGGCAGCAACACAGGAGTCGGACGCTCGTAGGCGTCGATGCCGGTCGCAGCAGTCCAGCCGTTACCCAGCTGCCCATAGATGGGGTCCCCAAATGCAAGCGCCTCGCCGTCACAGGTAAGTACGACAGAGTGGAGCTCGCCGGCAGCGGCGTACGCGACGGTCTTGCCCGCTAGGGCGCGCACCTTCTTGGGACGGTGCTGAGACAGCTGGTCGCCGTGGCCGAGACGGCCCTTGTCGCCGTTGCCAAAGGAGTAGAGAACGCCCGACGTCGAGACCGCAAGGGAGTGCTGGTGCCACGCGGACGCTTGACGGATGCGCGTGCGCGCGCTGCCGAAGCGCACCCCCGAACGCGCTGTGGTGAGCACTTGCATGCAACGGATGCGCGTGCGCGCGCTGCTGAAGCGTGCTCAACATCAGTGCTCATCAGCAGCAATCAGACGCAATCAGACGCAATCAGTCGCACCTGCCGAAGCGCACACGCGCCGGCGTGAGCTGCTCGGGAGGCGCGTCGGCGTCCATCGATCCGAGCCCTAGCTTCCCCGCCGAGCGGTCGCCCGTAGCGAAGAGCGCGCCTTCCTCGGATACATAGAGACTATGGGCTGAGCCCGCAGACATTTGGATGATACGCTGTCCGTGGTCCACCAGGGAAGCTATGACGGTGGGCGAGGCGAGATGCTCCTTGATGCCGTGGCCGAGCGAGCCGCTGTCACCCCACCCCCACGTCCACACGCGCCCGTCGCTCGTCAGGCAGCCCGACTGGAACCCACCCGCCGCCACCTGGACCACCGCCTCCAGGATGGCAGGGGCGTGTGCCTTCGACGTCACTCTCGACTGGCGCCAGCACGCGTACAGGTGGCCAGGCAGGTGGCGCCAGTGCTTTGCGTGCGCCTGCCGCGTGCTCACCGTCTGGCCGGCCGTGTGCCCGAACCCCCATTGAATACGGCACGGTTGGCTGCGCTCGAGGCACTCGGAACGCCCATGTCGACGCACGTGCCCCGTGTCTTCCGAGGCGCTCGTAGCGTCCCAGCCGTGGCCGAGGCGGCCGAACTCGCCGATTCCGCACGAGTACACGTGGCCGTCCCTCGAGAGCAGCAGTGAGTGCTCATACCCCGCCGCCACCTCGCAGATATGCACCGCGTGCAGGCCCGCCATGGGCGTCGGGATACCCACGCGATGGCCGAGGGCGTGGCCGTGCCCCAGGTGCGAGACGCGCACGGACGGACCGTTGATGTCGTCGTCGTCGTCGGGGTCGTCCGGATCCGCAGGACGCTCATGCCCTCCAAAGGAGTGCGTCACGCCGTCCTCTGGACGGATGCAAACGGTGTGGCAAGTATCACCAGCCATCGTGCAGCGCGGCCGCTTCGCCACCATCTCGATGAAGCGGAGCGCGTGCAGGAGGGACTCACCCACGAGCAGTGGTGGGAGCGCGTAGCCCAGAAGGGCGCACCGCTCCTGCACGGCCGAGGGCACGTGCGTCTCCGCGAGCGCGCGAGAGCACGCCGCCAATGAGCTCAGCTCCTTTACCGTACACGTCCGGAGCAGGAATCCGATGAGTTCGGGTGGCAGTATGTCTAGCAGGTCGTGAGGAGCGTGCGGCGAGTCGCGCGCCTGGCGTGCACGTGTTCGCGTGCGCATTTGCGGCTTGGAGAGTGACTTGGAGTTTGGCTTACGATCTTTCTCAATAAAAGTCAATTCAAGTCAAGTCTTTCCCTAAGCCCCGCACCGCAGCACGATGTGCGACGACCTGGCTGTACGTGATAAAAAAGGGTTCACACGAGTCCAAGAGCGTGCACGTTCCACAAACCTTTGCGGATTCTCCGACATGTCGTCAACGAACTCGCTGGATACCTTGGCGACGCTCGTGGGCCGCCTCGGACGAGAGTGCCCCTGGACAAAGTCTCAGAACACGGCCGACATGCTGTACTGGACACGCAAGGAATGTTTGGAAGTGGAGGACGTCTTACGCACGAAGGAGGTCGACGGTGACGAACTCACAAAGGAATTGGGTGACGTGCTCTTCGACGTGCTGATGATGATCGAGGTGTCCGGCCGCGACCGACCAGCGATTACGCTCGAATCGTGCGCCGCGTCCGCTTGCAGTAAGCTCAAAAGGCGCTCTCCCTACTTGTTTTACGGATCGGTGCCAGCAACGGTCGAGGAGGCGGAGGCCGCATGGCAAGCAGGCAAACAGCTCGAGCAGGCCGAAGCTGGAGCGCAGCCGATGCCGCCGCCGGCCAGTCCGGCCTCACATCAGCCGCCTCTGATACAGGCGCCGCCATCAGCGCTCGTTGAGCCCGTGCCAATGCCCGTCCCCGAACGGCAGGGGCAGCAGCAGCAGCTGGCAGAGGCAGCACCAGGCAGCGCCAGGCAGAGGCAGCAGCAGCCGGCGGCACCAGCTAGCAGAGGTGGTCGGCTCGTCACGACCGGCGCAGCAGCAAGGTCGGTGGGGACCGGGTCGACGATCTCTTTGCTTGCAGGAGCCATGCCCCCGAGTCATGGCGAAGACGAGGACGAGGACGGGGACGAGGACGGGGACGAGGACGGGGACGAGGACGTTGGGCTGACAGAGTGGGAAAGGGACTTTCGTCGTGGCGCAGGCCCGCCGAGCGAGAGTGAAGACGAAGACGACGAGGCCATCCATTGAACACGTGGGCAGCAATCCGTGCTTTCGGCGACATCCGGCTGTAGACACTCTCTGTCGCGGATGACGGCTGTGAGTCCCGCTTCTGTTTTGCCACGTCGGCTGTGCGTCCCGCTTCTGTTTTGCCACGTCGGCTGTGCGTCCCGCTTCTGTTTTGCCACGTCGATTTTCGCGCACCGGGCACACTTGTGCCGTCCGGCTTGAGACCTGGGACCTCACCGACGTGCCGTCCCTCAGGCAGGGAGGTCCTCCTGGAAAGGATGGAAGCCGTCTCGTAACGAACGCGGAAGCGAAGGCGGTTTGAGACGATGACGAGATACAAGTGTCTAATTGTATAGGGTCCTTGAGCGGCTTCAACCTTTCGACCGTGTGCAGGGTGCGCGTCGTCGCTCCGACCTCGCCCGTCGGCCCGGCCAGGCCTCGATGGTCGATCGCATTTTTAATACACCCATTGCTCTACGGTTCGGTTCCGTTCGATGACCGGATGTTCCGTTCGTCGACCCCGACCCGGGGCCGCACGGCGGCGCTCCCCGGCCTCCGCCTCCGGCCCGGCCTCCGGCGCGCCGGCTCGCCGCGGGGGACCGCGGCTTAGCCTTTTGATGCGATGCGATGCGGAGGACGGTCAGTGAATTGTTCGGACATGTTACCCCACTAACCCGCCGTCCTGCCCCTTGCCGCCGTGCGCCGAGCGCACCCCTCTGCGCCGAGCGCCGAGCCCCTCTGCGCCGAGCCCCTCACAACAGATGATGAATCGCATGCCGATTACACGAACAGGTCTGAATCACATCTGAATCATTGCTTAGTTGTACTGCTAGGCTCCAAGCTATGGCTCACCACTCGATGGCCTAGCTTTGCGCAGCCCCCTCTCCCATAGTGGCAGCGGCGCGGGAGCACGCGGGAGCGGGTCGAGAGCGGACTCGATGGCGACCGGTGACTCGTGTGTGGGCGCTGGTGCGGCCGCGGCGATCACTGCCGGCGCGCCCGCGTGGTGGACGCTTGCGCAGGACGAGTTAGTCGATAGGAGCTCGTCTTCGGCGCTCGCTTTATTCCCGCAGGGAGCACAGATAGGATGTTCGGGCGCCTGAGCACGCTGCTTACGCGAGTTCTCCGCCCTAGACTTGCGCTCCATCTCCGCCTCCTTTGCCGCCGCCGCCTCGGCCTGCGCACATGGAGTGGGGGTGCGATTGTGTGGGCTTGAGGTGAGGATTCGAGTGAGGCAAGCGAGGGGGGCAGATCGGCGGTACCTGTTTGTGCGCTTTGTGGCGCTCTAAGCGCTCCCTGTTCGCCACTTCATCTGCCTCCTTGGTCGCCTGCTTGGCAGTTTCCGCCGCAGTCTCCGCCGCAGCCGCAGCCGCAGCCGTCGCCATCGTCACTTCCTCTGCCACCTTCGCCTTCGCCTTCGCCTTTGCCTCCGCCTTCACCGCCGCCGTTGCCCTCGCCTCTGCTTCTGCGAACACCGTCTGGACTCGAGAGTGCAAGGGTGGCCAACTCCTACTCTGCAGGCGGTGGACGTTCTCATGCTCTTGCGCCTGTGCGACGCGCGACACCGCGACAAAGAGGGTCTGGCCCAGTACGAGCGTCGGGTCTGCACGCGTCGCATGCTCGTCGAGCACGCTTTCCATGGTCCGGACCAGACGCTCGTGCGAGTGGTTCAAGATGAGCCTAGCCTCCTCGATGCTCTCGCTGCCCCTCACAGCAGCATCTGATGTGGTACGTAGCTCCGCGACCGCCTCCAAGGTCTTGCGCAAGATGTGCAACACCTGCGTACGCTTGGCGTCGTGCGGCCAACGGTAACGGTCGAGAAGCGCCCCAACCTCGTCGGCAGGAAGCCTGAAGCCTTGCTCGGTGATATGTTCGAGCGCGCCATTCGGAAGGATCCGCTGCTCCACGAAGCGCTTGAGGCCAGCGACGAGCGGCGCCGCGGTATGACTAGCCATCGAGCACGCGCGGCTGAGGGCATCGGTGATCTCTTGCACCTTGGCGAACGAGACCTCTGGCGCCATCGAGGTGTGCACACGCGAGATCACGAAGAGTTTCCCGCAGCACTCCTGAAAGGCGTCAGCGCTCTCTTTGGACATGTTCGCGTCGAGATAAGGGCGCAGCTTGGCCAGCCCGGCCTTAGAGTCCGCCTTGAAGACGGCATCGATGGCCTCTTCGTAGATCACGCTGAAGGCATCGTAGGCCCTCGAGGGTGGGCTGGGCGGGCTCAAGATGGGCGGCGACTCAGACGGTGGGCGTGCAGGGTGACCAGGCACGGACCATGGCGGACGATTCTGCTGTTTGTCCGACATGCCGACCAAACAGGGGTCGGAGGGGCGTCCTCCGATCCTGGGTCGGAGAACGGGGTTCCTCGACCCTAGGATTGCAGCCTCGCCCGACCGTCACTAATCAGGTGCAACTAATTAGGATTCGACCGACACTAATTAGGATTCTTCTTGAGGAATTTGGACTGTTTTTCTGATTAATGTCTGATTATCCAACAAGAACGCATAACGCGTAACGGTGTCTAATGTCGGTCCCGGCATTAAGTCCCGGCACTGGCACCAAGACGAGGTCACAGCGTCACCAGACAGTATAGTGCAGGCGTGCCTCGCGTCGATAGGTTGGCGCTCGCGAGACTCCCTCTCTCAGCTCGCTCACAGATGAGCGTTACACAGTCACAGATATCGCCGCCGCTGCCATCCTGCGACAATGGCTCCTGAGTGAGACCTCTCTTGAGTGACACTGAGCGTCTACAGTGCGCTCGACTCTCTTCCCTTCCTCTTCCCATGTGCGCGACCGCTCCTGTCCTCATGCTGTGATTCTTGCCTTGGTTGTGCGTAGTGTCTATGGTTTCGCGTGCTCGTCTCAGCCTGCTCCCTGCATGGCCTCCTCGGCCTCATCAAGGAGGGGCGGGGAAGGCGAAGTTCTGCTGGGCCGCTCCCGCCGCGAGGCTTGACGCCACGTTCACCATCTCGCCACTCTCCATCTTCTGGTAGATGGCGTTCGGGTCACTCTGACACTTGGTGACCGAGAATGCCTGGACCGACTTCTCGAGGTCCGCGCCGGTCATCTTCAGCGTGCCCTTGCCACCCATCGACTCGGTCGACAGACCGACCAGGTCGAGCGCGTCAGCGAGGCACTGGTCGGCACCCGCTGCGGAGGCCAGGCAATCGTCGATGACCATCTGGTCATCGGTGGACGGGTAGTGCGCGACTTCCAAAAAGGCGCTCGGCTCGCGCGCGATGCTGCAGTCGAACTGCGCGCCCACCGGACCGTTCGCCTGGAACACCGCGAACTGACGGTCACGCTCGTTGCGCGTGAGGGAAAAGGTCGCGATCTTGGGGTTGCTCTTCATCGACTCGAGCGCCTGCTTCCACGCGTTCATGGCGAGCTCGTTCTTCTTGGTGACGCAGAGCGAGTCGGGCGCATCGTCCTTCATGTTCTGGCCATACGTGGGCGCGTTGACAAACGACGGCATCATGTTGAACGTCACGACGCAGTCAGCGGGGGCGCACACATCCGCGGGCACGTTCTTGCAGATCTGATCGCGGATGCGGACGGCATACTCGCCGAAGTCGTACGGCAGGCCAGCGTACAGCGCCGGGCTGTCGCCGGCCATGTCGATGTGGGCGATGCCGCGCTTGAGGACGCGCGCGTTGTTGATGAACATGGTGCCATGGATGGCAGCGTGCGAGGTGAGCAGCGCGGCACGCGTGGTCAGAACGGGGTTGCTGCTCTTGATCATCGAGCCAGTGTCGGCGTTGAAGATGGCCGTCGACTGGTCGGTCTCAGCGAGGCCGGTGCACTCCGCGACATCGTTCATCGCCCAGATCGTGTCCTTGGCAGCGAATGGCTCAGCAAGGTTGAAGACGCACGGGTGCGTGTTGAGGGCACCGCCGAACTCGGTCGTGCCGCTCGCGTGGTCAGCGATGATGACGAGCACCTGCGCGTGGTCCGGACGCAGCGGCGCCGGCGCTTGCATGGCATCCACAGTGCTCGTTGGGAGCCCGAGGGTGACTGACGCGAGAGCAGAGAGCAGCATTGGCGAATACGATTGCCCAATTTGGTTCTCGTGGAGCGTCCCAAAAATAGGAGACGTCTCGCATGCGTCGGCTGTGTCAGAAACACGATGAACTACGGTTGAGCACAATTCTGTTCATGAACAAGGCGCCGAGCGAACATCTCACGCAGCTAGAAGGGTTTGGATATCGGACTCATCGCATGACTCGGCGCAGCGCGAGCTAAACTCCTGCGCGCGTCGGATCCGGTCGACGATGGCGGACTCGCCCGGCTGCTGCCGCGCACGGCTCGCGATCCGCTGTCGGCGCTCGTCGGCCGTGAGCCGCGGTCCCCTGGCTAACCTCTCAAAGGTCGTTTTGAGGTCGTCGTCGCTCTCGAGGCGCTGTGTCGGGCGCCCCCACCCTTGGCGACTCACCAAGGTCGTCGCGAATCGAAGCTTCTCCGCGCCGTAGCCGCCCCCTAGGGCTCCCTCTGCCGGCGGGCGGGGTGGTGCAGGTGGGTGCGTCGCTCCCACATCCGCCACAGTCTTCGGGCGCACCCATTTGGGAGCGGGCAGCACCGGTGCTCCGAGCCAGTGCGGACCAGACAGCCGGAGGTCCATCTTCTCAGGCTTCGCGAGCATCTCGTAGAGCAGCCACGACACGCCCTTCGCGCACCACGTGCATGGGACCAGCACTGAGCGCACCTGACGCAGCCGGGGATGGTGCATCTGCACGATGCTCGCCACAAGGCGAACGCGCGGGCAGCGATTGAGAAGGTTGTCCATGACGCGGCCGTTGATGCCCGACCCAAACATGATGTTGCACAGCACCACTACTGTCGCGTCCCGATAGCTGCATGCAATGTCGGTGATGTCTCCAAGGATGGCGCTCACCGCGGCGCACTTGTCGGTCCGTGAGAACTGGGTCATCGTCGACGGCACATCCACGGCAGCTCCGCCTTTCAAGGCGGCGCTCAGGCGAGCCCGCATATGCGAGCGCTTGCTCGGCGGCGACTCGCTGCAGTTACCACCGTCGGGCTGCGGCGCGGGCGCTGGAGCGTTCCCAAGCAGCGCCGCAAGCCGTGCGCAGCCGCGCTCTGCAGACGAATGGCGCTTGATGCCCACCTCGACGCCCGTGCACGAGGCGCATTCGTTGCGTAAGGCTGCATACAGCACAAACTTACCCACGCCACTTCCGAGGTCATACAGGTGATCGTCAGCCCGGAGTTTCAGAACGTCGTGCAAAGTCTGCATGCCGACCCAGGTGAGCTCGCCGTACACAAGCTCTGTGGCGGTGGCTGGGCGCATTCCTAGCGTATGGTCAGGCCCCTCTCCAGCGGGTAAGCCCTCCAAGGCCTGCTTCACTATGCGCACACAGTCAGAATGTGTCGTCGATGCGTCCGCGGCGCCTCCCACGGTTGTACCGACGGGAGCCTCGTTCAACATCGAAGTGGACTGCTGCCGTTTTGAGTCAAGTCAAGTCAAGTCAATTGGTTTGTCAATTGTTTCTTACTGAATAGCTTTGACTTGACTTGATCATATTCAGCGAAATCAATTCAAGTCATTTTTTGTGTCCGTGTGACGCGGACAAAGTAGGGCCTCTATTCCTTGAGACGACCCTGGATTTGTGTCTGTGCGTTTTGTTGGTTGCGCTGCAAGGTGCGCGCCTGTGTGAACGTTAACACGACAGAACTCCCAAATATGGTTCGGCGAAAGCACTCCCAAATCGGGCATTCGCTGTCGCCAATGCTGCTCGCTGCTCTTTCCTCGGTCACCCTCGGGCTCCCCACGAACGTCGTGAACGCCGCGCAAGCGCCGGCGCCGCTGCGTCCGGACCACGCGCAGGTGCTCGTCATCATCGCTGACCACGCGAGCGGCACGACCGAGTTCGGCGGTGCCCTCAACACGCACCCGTGCGTCTTCAACCTTGCTGAGCCATTCGCTGCCAAGGACACGATCTGGGCGATGAACGATGTCGCGGAGTGCACCGGCCTCGCTGAGACCGACCAGTCGACGGCCATCTTCAACGCCGACACTGGCTCGATGATCAAGAGCAGCAACCCCGTTCTGACCACGCGTGCCGCGCTGCTCACCTCGCACGCTGCCATCCATGGCACCATGTTCATCAACAACGCGCGCGTCCTCAAGCGCGGCATCGCCCACATCGACATGGCCGGCGACAGCCCGGCGCTGTACGCTGGCCTGCCGTACGACTTCGGCGAGTATGCCGTCCGCATCCGCGATCAGATCTGCAAGAACGTGCCCGCGGATGTGTGCGCCCCCGCTGACTGCGTCGTGACGTTCAACATGATGCCGTCGTTTGTCAACGCGCCCACGTACGGCCAGAACATGAAGGACGATGCGCCCGACTCGCTCTGCGTCACCAAGAAGAACGAGCTCGCCATGAACGCGTGGAAGCAGGCGCTCGCGTCGATGAAGAGCAACCCCAAGATCGCGACCTTTTCCCTCACGCGCAACGAGCGTGAGCGTCAGTTCGCGATTTTCCAGGCGAACGGCCCGATGGGCGCGCAGTTCGACTGCAGCATCGCGCGCGAGCCGAGCGAGTTCCTGCAAGTCGCGCAGTACCCGTCCACCGATGACCAGATGACCATCGAGGAGTGCCTATCGTCCATCGCGGGTGCCGACAGGTGCCTCTCTGACGCGCTCAGCCTCGTCGGCCTGTCGGTCGAGTCGATGGGCGGCAAGGGCTCGCTCAAGATGACTCAAACTGGCACGGACATGGTCGCTACCGCGGCGGTCAGCAACTGCAAGAGGGACCAGAACGCCATCTACCAGAAGATGGAGAGTGGCGAGATGGTGAACGTGGCGTCAAACCTCGCGGCGGGAGCGGCCCAGCAGAACTTCGGCTTCCCCGCCCCCCAGGAGGCGCCCCCCCAGGCCCAGCAGGCGCCCCCCCAGCAGTTCCCCCCCCAGCAGTTCCCCCCCCAGCAGTTCCCCCAGGGCCCGACTCCCGAGGGCGGCCCCGCCCCCTGGCCGCACGAGGAGGAGTTCGCCGAGGGCTTCGCCCCTGACTATGGCCTCAAGGGCGCCCTGCTCTGGGCAGATGCCAAGGAGTGAGGAGCGTAGAGAGTAGGCGTGCGGGCTGCGGGTGGGTCGCGCGGCATCTACTAAGGGAGGGCAAGATGGAGATGATCCTTCATCTCGAAGTCGGCTTGATCGGGTGTCATCGTCGGAAAGGTACTGCGGCGGTCTCCATGTACGGAGTGATCCTGCCACATCTTCGGCGTTCGGCGGGATACTGTTGAGTGTACACAGAGAGCAACCGAGGAAGAGGGTCTCTGTTTATGTGCGAGTGTGTGCGAATGTCGGTTCTCTACAGTGCGCGGTGACTCCATCAGTGTAGTGAAGATGTGTTTACAAATCATAGATTGTGGGACACGCGTGGGAAACAAACGAAATCACGTATAACAATAAATCGGAAGGCGGGCGAGCGAAGTCTGTCGCGGTGACTTAAGGGCCTTAGTGACACGACGCCAACAGCAATTGGCCAGCAGTCGACTTAGAGGTGACTTAAGTGCCTCTACATGTATGAGTGATTTTGAACTGAGTGACGACTGTTAATTCCCACAGGTTCTGCAGGTACTTCGTATAGGTTGTACGCATTGGTACGCATGTGTGTACTCGTACGGACCGACGCGCGACGGAGCGCTCGGTACGCATACGCACCACACAGTTATTATATACACCACTCACCACCGAAAAAAGTTGAAGTGCCTCTTAGCGTCTCTACCTTTTCTTTTGGCGTCGTTTCGAGCGGAGGCGTCGTTTCGAGCGCCTCCCCTTCGCGCCCTCCCGCCCTTCGTCGCGACCGACGTCAATTCGGCTTGCAGCTCCTGCGCCTTGCCTACAGCACATGAGCGACTCGGAAGAGGAGACGGTGGGCCAGGCGCGCGCGCCCGCGCCCGCACCCACGGGCTCTGGCAGCAGCCCCGCGTCTGCCGCGTCTGCCGGCTCGGACTCGGACGGCGACGACCTACCCGACCCGGTGAGCCAGCTGCGGGCTCGCTCATCGGACGTGGATGGCAACGATCCGGACGACGAGCCTGGCGCTAGCGACGACGACGACAGCGATGATGACGACGCCGATGACATGCCCGTGCGCCGTCGCAAGGCGCCTGCGGCCACCGCTCCCGCTCCCGCAGCCGCTGACGATGACGACGACCTCTTCCTCGAAGCGGAGCCAACGGCCGGCGAAGGGCGCTCGCGGCTCAAGAAGGGCGCGACGGTTCCGAAGGCCGCCCTGGGCGACCGCCTCGCGCGCGAACGCTCCTCGCGCGCGCGCGCCGACGAGAAGGCTGCGAAACGTAAGCGGCGCGAGGCCAAGGCTAAGGCCAAGGCGGCCAAGAAGGCACTCAAAGACCTGAAGCGCAAGCGCAAGCGTGCGGCGGTGGCGGCGGCGGGGAGCTCGCCGGCGGTCGCGGCCGGCGACGAGGGCGCCGGCGAGGCCTCGAGCGGCGCCAGAGGCGCCAAGGCGGAGGCGGAGGACTTTGCGTATTCGGAGAGCGACGAGGTGAGCGACGAGGTCGATTCGGAGGACGAGTTCTCGGACGAGGTGTCCGAGGAGGTGTCGGAGGAGGAGGCGATGAGCGACGAGGTCGACTCCGATGACGACGACGACGGGCGGCGCAAGAAGAAGGTGTCGTCAAGAAGGGAGTCGTCACCAGCGACCAAGGAGCCCAGAAGGCCCAAGAAGGCGCGCAAGCGCTCGGCCTTGTCCGAGGATGAGGAGGAGATGGTACCGGTACCGACGCGCCCGCCCGCCGCGCCCGTGGCCGTGCCGCCGATGGCCGACGGCGCCGAAAGTGATGAGGACGCGCCGATTGGCGTGGTCGCGGCCGCGGTGCTCAAGGCGGCGACTGCCCCAACGGCTAGGGCACCGGTGCGCGCGCCACCGACGGCGGCAGAGCTGGCGGCGGCCGAGAAGCTGCGCCATCGCTTCTCGGCGATGCCGCGCAAGGAGATCGACACCAAGGTGCTGCCGCACGGCGCCTTTTTGGTCGTCGGCAAGATGGGCCTGCGCGCCACGTGGCAGTTGCCTTATAAGGATCTCAAGGGGCGCGTCAACGTGCACTTGCTCGAGGTGGCGCGGCGTGTGGTGCAGACGGGGAAGACAGCCAGCGGCAAGAAGGACGTCGACTTCCTGATCAAGGACAGCGTGCGCGCGGTGAGCCGCGCGCCCACGACAGCGCTGCCCCGCCCCGAGCCCACGACAGCGCCCTCACGATGCCGCCGGGCGCGTCCCCCCTTCTCGTCTTTCTTGACGAGCCACATGTCGCGAGCGCCCATGACAGCGCCTCCCCGTCTGGGCACACTCCCCGGACCGTTTGCGCTGACGCCGGCGGTGCCTCCCAAGCCTCACGCCGCCCACCCCCCGTTGCCGTTCGTCCCCTGGATGCATGCAGGAGGTCGAGAAGTTGTGGACGCAGGCCAAGCTGTGGCATAAGTGCTACGGGCGCAAGGTGCTCGACTCCCGCGCGGCCACTATGGTCCCTCTGCATGCAAGTGCTCATCACGGCGCCTTTGCCTCTCCCCACAGGTGCTCGACTCCCGCGCGGCCACTGCGGAGGAGAAGGCGGAGAAGCTGCGCGCGGAACGCAAGGCAGCCAAGGCGGCTGAGAAGGCGAAGGCGGCCGCACTCGAAGCCAAGCGACAGCGGCGCGCCGAGGCGGAGGCGCGCGGCGAGATCCTCGATGATTCTGAAGACGAGGCCATCGGCGAGGCGGCGGGCGCCGTGGCGAGCGCGGCCAAGGACGGCAACGTCGGCGGCGGCGCGCTCGTCGGCGGTGGCGGCGGCGGCGGCGGCGCGCTCGTCGGTGGGGGCGGCAAGGGCGGCGCGCGGCGCGCCGGGGCCGCGGCGGACGAGGACGATGAGAGTGCTTACCTGAGCAAGATCCAGGAGGAGCAGGAAAAGGAAAAAGCGCGCTCGGCCTTCTGGCGCCGCGACGCGTTCATCAACGACGAGTCGGACGAGGAAGGCGAGGAGGGCGCCGAGGGCCACGAGAGCGACGAGGCGCTCGAGCCGGGGCAGCGCGAGAAATCTCGACCGCTCGAGATGGACCGTCTCGACTCGAATGCGCTCTACGAGCAGTTGCACTCGGAGAGCCAACGGCTACTCCGGCAGGCGACCGCGCACCTGCCCTGCCACAAGGAGAAGGCCGTCTCGCTCCCGCGGCTGCTGAGCAAGATTGGGCAGCGGCAGGCGAGCCACGCGAGCCAAGAATCGGTGCCCGAGGAGGCGCCCGACGTCGAGGAGGAGGCGGCGCTCGCCACGGCGCTCGCCGACTGCCACCAGTGCCATCGGTGCCAGAAGACGCTCGACACGGACGACACGCCGCTGCGTGAGGCGACGCCGCCTGGCAAGCACGGGCGCGCTGGCCTGCAAAGCTTCTTCTTCTGCTCCAAGCTGTGCCTCGAGGTCCACCGCAAAAAGGCCGTGGCCATTGGCAGCGGCCTTCGCACGACCGATCCGATGGACGTTGACGCCGACGTCGCCGCTCCAGCCGCTCCAGCGCTGGCCAAGGCGTCGTCGTGGGCGTCGACTTCGGCTCGCGGTGAGGGCGGCGCGCAGGGCGCGGACGCCGACGAGGACGACGACGACGACGACGCGGCGGAGCTGCTCGTGCTGCCTCCGGCGATCAAGGCAACGGAGCAGGAACACAAGACGCAGCTGCAGAAGCTGATGACGGGCGGCGCCGGCGGCGGCGCGTCGGTGAGCCGCTGGGGCAAGTATAAGCGCTCGCTGCACGCGAGCGCGGCGGCCCAAAAGAAGAAGACCGGGATCGAGTCGGGGCGGTACACGGAGGCCGAGGAGCCCTCGCAGCTCGGGTGGGGTGCGATGGACCACGAGGAGGGCGAAGAGGAGGCGGGCGACCAGGACGGCGCCGATCACGGCGGCGAGGACGAGGGCGAGGAGGCGGAGGAGGAGGACGAGGAGGGCGATGTGGAGGTGGACGAGGGCGAGGAGGAGGAGGAGGAGGGCGAGGAGGCGGAGGAGGAGGAGGAGGAGGAGGAGTTGGCTGGTGCCAAAAAGAAGGTCGTCGCAGCTGCTCCATTTGCCGTTGGTGCGCCCGTCCGCTACACTGACGCCAGCGGCGCCAAGCTCGCTGCCACCGTGCTTGCAGTCCACCCCGGCGGTGTGGAGGACCCGACGCCCTCGTACACGATCTTGCTGTACGACACGGAGGTGGAGCGCGACACTGAGGCTCACCGTTTGGAGGCGCGCGTCGAGACCGACGCGAGCGGCGACGCGACCGGCGACGCCGCAAGTACCCTCGGCACCAACGCAACTGACGGCACCGACGGCACCGAGGCGTCGGTGCCGCAGGCGGACGAGTCGGCGGCGGCGGTGGCCCGAGCGGCGGCGGCCGCTGCCGACGCCGCTGCCCGCGCGGCGGAGGCTGCAGCGGCCGCTGCGGCCGCGCATCCTGAGGACGCGATTAAGACGATGTTCGCCGAGACGGCGCGAGCACGGGCGGCCAAAGCGGCGGAGGATGCGGCCATGTCGCTCCGGGTCCTCCAGGAGCTCCAGGGCCAGATGGACGTGGGCATCCGCGTCAACCCCGCCCTCGCCCGGTTGTGGGGCGTCGGCGGCACCGACGGCGGCGCACCAGCAGACGCGGCGGCACCGACGGAAGCCGCCGCGGCGGCGGCGGCGGCGGCGGCGGCAGCAGCAGCCAAGGCAGCTGTGGGCGGCGAGCTGCCGGAGACGCAGGAGGATTCCCGCCACGCAAGCCGCCTTGAGAGCGATGAGAACGAGGCGGCGGCGGCGGACGCTCCGGCGGCGGGCGCCTCGGGCGCGGCAGCGGCGCCGTCGACAGCTCCGGCGTCTCTACTTCACCGGCCAGCTGCAGCTGCGATGCGTACTTTTGGCGCGAAACGCCGGCCGCAGCAAGCGACGCTCGGCTTCGCAGCAATGCCCAAGGCGGACGCGCCAGCGCCGATCCCGCAGTCGGTGGACGAGCTGCTTGAGCAGCACGAGGCAGAGGTGGCGGCCCAGGAGGCAGAGGTGGCGGCCAAGGCGGCGGCCAAGGCGGCGGCCAAGGCGGCGGCCAAGGCGGCGGCCAAGGCGGGGTCAGAGGAGGAGGAGGAGGAGGAGGCGGTCGAGCCTCCCGAAGACCCGGCGACGTACAAGCAGTGGCTCAAGGACGAGGCGGCGAAGGCGAAGGCGAAGAAGGCGAAGGCCAAGGCGAGGGCCGCCGCGACATTGGTGGACTCGGAGGCGGAGGAGAGTGAGGGCGACGAGGGCGGCGGCGGCGGACGTCGGGCGAATGACGAGCCTGAGGAGGGTGAGGAGGGTGAGGAGGGCGAGGAGGGCGTGGACGATTTGATTGTGGATGATGATGACGAGGGCGTGGGGGAGGCGGAGACGGGCCACTCACACCGACAACTCGCGGCCGCGCAGGAGGATGCGGAAGTCGCGGCGCTCATGGAGGAGGTTGCCAACCGTCGCAAGCGGCGCACCGCCCACGACAACGACGTGGCCGACGAGGCGGAGGAGGGCGCTGGCAGCGGGAGCGAGGGCGACGCGAAGGCGCAGCGCAAGCGGCGCAAGAAGGAGAAGCGCGAGGCGCGCCGTGCCGAGCGCGAGGCGCGCCGCGCCGAGCGTAAGGCTAGCCGCAAGGCCGCCGCGCTCGCCGACGGCGACGACTTTGACTCCGAGGGCCTTTCGTCCATTGAGGATTTCATCGCGTCGGATGAGGAGGCGGAGGATGAGGTGGCGGCGGCCGAGGCGAAGGCGCTTGCGGCACAGCGCGCGTACGCGGCGCAGCATGCGGCCGAAGAGGAGGAGTCCGCCGTCGATAAGGTCATCAAAGCGCGGCTGGGCTCGGCGTGGATCGTGGCGGACCGCTCGATGCCCCTTCTCGACGCGAGCCCCACGAAGGACGTGGACGACGCGCAGAAAGCGGCCCGGCTGCGCGAGCAACTGCGCGCCAAGCGCAAGCGCGAGCGCGAGCTCGCCGAGCTCGAAGGCGCGAAGATGGCCGCACTCGAGGCCAGGCTTGGCGGCGGCAGTGGCGGGCTGGGCAGCTTCGCCACGCCCGTCGCGCGTACGCTCGGATTCCATGGCGAGCGCTCGCTTTTGGGCGACTCGATCCCGCTGCTCCCGGGAATGGAGCGCTCGCTCTCGTCCTTTGAGGCCCTCCCCGAGGAATACCTGGGGGGCGCTCCGGTTCCAAAGCGGGCGAACTCGAACTCGATGCCCGGCGTGACGACGTATGGCGGCGGTGCTGCTGCGCCGCATGCGCGCCCGCCGCCCCTCTCCCGCTTGTCTTCGTCGATGCGCTCCACCGCCTTCTTTAGCGGCGGCGCGTCGGCGGCCGCGGCGGCCGGCAGCGGCGGCGGCAGCGGAAGCGGCAGCGGAAGCGGCAGCGGCGCCGGCGCCCCGAATGGGACGGGCGGCGCGGGTGCGCGCGTGGTGCCCCCGCTTGCACGCCAGTCCAGCTCCGCAGGAAGCGAGAGCGCTGTGGGCGAGCGGCTGGTGAGTGCGGCTGGTCTTGAACAAGGTTCCTTAGCACTGCCGCCTCAGGTGCTGCGTACCGCCTCATTCATGCAGCAAGCGCGCACGACAGACCTCATGCGCCAACAAGTGAACGACAGACCTCATGCCTCCGCGATGACTTCAGGCACCAAGGGCTTCATCTTCCGCTCAGGCAAGGAGCATTCCAACTCGGGCTTCGGGGAAGACAAGAGTGGCGGCGGCGGCAGCTCAAAGCCAGGTGGTGATGAGGGGGGCAATCAGTGGCACAATAGGGCCAATCAGAGCTCCAAGCCAGGCGTCACGGGCGATGAGCGCTATGCGCAGAAAATGGGCCGCGGCAGCGCTGTTCTGGTTGCTACCGCCGAGGCGGACGCGCGCTCGGCTTTGGGCTCTGTTGGTAGCGGTGCTCAAAACTTTGGCGGCTGGGGGGCGAAAGCCATCGCGGCAGCGGGCGGCAAGAAGACTCCGCCACCACCCGTGCAACCACGCGGCGGGAGCGGGGGAGGCTCGCGCGGCACCTCTCTTCTTGCCACTGTGCTCAACGGCGCCAAGAAATGGTCGCGCGCCGCACAGGCCTCTATCGCCGCCAAGGAGGCCGGCGCTGCCCTTTGAGAGCGTGGAAAGGGGCGGGGGGCAGCACATGCACGGGCACGGGCGGGCTCTGAGGCCACTCTGGGAGCCTTGTGTGCGCCGATGTGAGCGCAGTGGCGGCACCCGCTGAGGCGTGGATGCCCGCGGGGATGGTTGGGGTGGGTCGTTGGAGTTGTCGTTGGGCTCCCACTGTTGTGTGGCAGGCGTGCGGACGTGTTGACGGAGATCGAAGATGGGGGTGGAGAGTGGTCTTCTCGTTTGCATGGCAGCAGCTACATGGAGAAGCTACGCTGGATTGGGGGGACGATTGGCCCAGCGCCGCGCGGAGCGGCTGCGGCAAGGGTCTGACTCGAGGACGTGCGAGGAGCGACTCTGAACCACGCTTAAGCGTCACGCTAGCTGGCCGGGAGGTCAGATTTGTACCGTATCATGAAGTTGAAGACCTCCCACCCGCGACAAACTGTGTATTTGGGACTTGTGTTATATGTAGTTGTGCAGTTTAGTCTCTGGAAGGGAGACAATACAGATCTCTAGACCGGACGAGATTCGTCCACGAATCACGCCGACTGAGCTCTGAGGTAGTAGTGCACACTGTCGGCACCGACTCCGGCGTGAAGCGTGATAACTTTGATGAGGGCTCCGCGTTGCTCTATCTTTTTGATCCGATCTTCTCTCTCGTCTCCGAGTTCGATGAGTCCTGCCTGTCATCGCCGAGGGAGCCGCGGGCTCAATGACGTCCGTATTGTGGAACCCTGGGGCCACTGGAAGCTGCTGGGTAGCGTGCAAGTGCCCGCGTGGCACAGGAAGCGCTTCAGGATTGCGATGGGCCGGTCGGCCAGCGGCCGCGCAAGCAAGTCGGCGGCAACGTACACGTGGCCACGCACGGCTGCGTTCCAGGTGCAGCAAAGCGACACTGTACCAACACGCACAAGGTGAGGCTGCGTGGGCAACTCTCGAAGGCTCAGCAACGCCTGGAAGCGCGGGAAGGCGTCGCGGTTGGCGAGCGACTCGGCCATTTGACGCAGCAGAAAATCGTCAAAGCAGACGGAGCAGCTGTAGGCGTGCGTGAGCTCGCGGAAGCCGGCACGCTCCTGCGCCGCCGCGCCGATCTCAATGAGATCGCCCTTCCACAGCGTCACCGGCGACCTGAGATGCGTCTCGATCGCGCCCCGCAGCGCCTCCGCAACCGCATGCTTACGGCGCACCAGCTCAACGCCAAAGCAGCCGCGCAGCGATAGCGCCGCCGCCACTCGCAGCAGCGCGCCGCCGCGCCCGGACCCGAGGTCGGCAAACACGTATGGGGCTGTGATGGGCGCTGTGATGGGCTCATCGGAGCTCTCATCGAGCTCACGAGCTCCGGCTGATCTCCCGTTGAGCTCGAGTGTCTCGATCAGCATGGCCACACCCTCGTCGACAAGTTCGCCGTCGGTCGTGGCGCGCGCATACAGGGCGGAGAAGGCCTCTTCCTCCTCCCCACCACCACCCTCCGGCTGTGGCGCATTGGCCGCGGCCGCAGCGAGCTCCTCCTCGGCGGCGTGAATGTACTGCCAAGCCGGCGGGTGTACACTTGGGCGAGGTGCCGCAGAAGGTGCCGTCATGGCCAGCAGAGTCTCCGCGATGGCCTCGGCTTGCCCTTTGGGCTCTGCCTGCGGCATTCGGGCGGCTGGCATCCCCCCGCCGCCCAACGACCGGAGCGCCGCCTTGACTCGCTCGACGGTGAGAGCCTCATTCAGGTGCTCGTGGAGGCGCTCCAGCCGCTCGGTGCATGCGGTGCACTGAAGCAGTTCGTGCGCCTCATTGAGCTCGAGCTCCACGTTGCCGGCGAGCGCGAGAGAAAAGGCGGACGAACTCGCGCAGGCATCAGCGGGATTGAGCGCGAGCAAGTGGGATGGAAGTGTCTGGCCAGACAGCATCGCCAGCGCATCCAAGCTCTCCCAGACCTCAAGGTGCCACTGGCGCTCGTTGTCGTCGGGCGCTGCTGAATCCTGGAGCTCCTCATACTCCTCGGTGACGACGTCGCCGACTGCTTCCGCGGCCTTCAGGCGAAAGCGACTGCCGGTCGGAGTGCACTCGTACAACCCGCTACGCACTCGGCGAGCGTTGGCGACCGTGCCTACGTTTGCGGACGGACCCACTTTGTGGTGTAGCAGCCCGACCATCGCCGTGGGTACGTCGATGGCGTTTGTCGATATCACTATTGACGGGGTGTGCGGGAAGACCACAACACCACAAAGCCGCACGAGTTGCAAAGGACCGAGCATGAGAAGGACACCCGTTGCGTTCACAGCCAATGGTTATAATGTTTAGAGTGCTACCGCCGGCTTCCCCACCCCCGTTTGTCGTTTCTCGTTTCGGTCGTGAGGAGCTCTTACTTTAGACACAATGCGGGGAAGTTGAATTATTACCGAACAAGAAAAAAGAGTTCCCTTGCCTTCGCGGCCTGCCGTTTGAATGTCATTGGGCTCCTTGCCTGAGTCAGCGCACGCCCAGATCTCGA
>Ga0210242_101120_pt1 | contig 21694 bp, 15 predicted proteins | sample ChrtobMeP5a_16mM_FD_155445 | JGI IMG/M metagenome (GOLD analysis project Ga0210242, IMG submission 155445) | Chrysochromulina tobin associated microbial communities from unialgal haptophyte culture, Seattle, Washington, United States - P5a_16mM | ecosystem: Host-associated > Algae > Haptophytes >... | reverse complement strand
CCCCCCCCCGCCCGCCCACTCCCCACTCCCAGACGGTGACGAAGGCGCAGATGGCCCAGCTCGAGCGAGATTTCCTTCAGGCGATCGACTACAACGTGGGTATCAAGGCGGCCGTCTACACCGAATGGTACTTCAAGATCTGCACCTTCGCCGAGCGGCTGAGCGCGCCCCTCCGACCACTGGGCAAAGATGTGGCCACGCTGCTTGAGATTCGAGGCGCGGCGTTTGAGGAGAAGATTCTCGCCGAGCGCCCCCAGTCGCAATCTGACCCCACCTTGTCGGACAGCTGCAAGGCGCCGCCCGCGCCGCGCTCGCGCATCGTGCTGAGCTGACGCGCGCACGCGCACGCGTCGTCGCGTCTACACTTGCTTCACTGACGGTCCCCCGCGTCTGGTCTGTACTATGCGGGGCGAACCAGCCGTAACTATCTGTTCGTCCGATCGTCTAATCTCCCTTATGGACGGGAGGCCCGCAGACTGGGGCCGATACGCCGATTATGATTCGGTTATGTGTTCTAGGTACTAACTAGCCGTGGTGTGCCGAGAAATGTGACACTGTGTGCATGACCCTCGAATTTCGAATTAACGAAAAATAACGCGGAGCTACTTCGGGCCCCGAGCTACGCGGCTACATCCTTCGTATAGCGCGGGCGCGCGGGCGCGCCGCGCGCCTCGAGCACGTGCGCGAGGGCCACCGAGATTCTCACCGAGATTCTCCCCAAGGCTCCAACAAGGCTCCCTCAATAGTCACCGAGGGACGTCTCGAGGGGCGCACGCGGTGCCACGTAGAGGTCGATCAGGTCTCCATGAAAGCCTCCAACGGCCTCGCCCTCGCCGCCGCCCTCGCCGCCGCCCTCGCCGCCGCCCACACCTCCCGACCAGCGAACGCCGTCGTGAGCGCCGCCCATGCGCCAAGGTACAGCTGCATGCGAGTGCTCAATACGGCGCCATTTCCCACAGACGATCGTCCATGCGTCAAGGTACAGCTGCGCTGCACACAGTAGCCAAAGGGCGGCGAGCCATCCCTAATATGGTCATCCCTAATATGGTCACACAGTGGCCAAAGGGGGACGAGCCAGCGGACGCGGTGGCAAGCGCCCGTAACAGCGACGCAGCTCGCCCCATCGAAGCCTGAGGTCGGCCAGCATCGCGAGCATCGGCCACAGGAGGAGGGCGATCGCTGGGAGGACCGTCTGTGGGGAAATGGCGCCGTGATGAGCACTTGCATGCAGGGCGATCGCTGGGAGGACCGTCTCTCGCACGCTCGGCACGGCGCCGATCTCGTCGGGAGCTCCGCCGATCTCGTCGGGAGCTCCGCCCATCCGTCGGCTGAGCTCGTGTGACCAGAGCACAGACGAGCCAAAGGCGGGTGCGGGGATGGCCGCGAGGAGGCCGAAGCGCACACCGAGGAGGAGGGCGCTGTTGAGGCTGAGCGCACGGGTGAACACTACCACGGACGGCGCGTGCGGCGAGGCCTTATCGATCGAGAAGTACAGAAGGTACAAGACGAGGGTGCCTTCTGATGGGCTGACGAGCTGGCTTTGCTGGGATCTGGTCGTGGGCAGCCCGTCGTCCTCTCGAGTTCGGCGAGCGCGACCACCTGAGCGCACTGCTCAGGTCTGACCAGATGTGCCTTGCTGGGCGCAAAGTACACGATGAGCGCGACGAAGCTAAGGAAGAAGAGACGCTCGACGATCCACGGGAGCGATGAAGGCTCGGCGCGGAGTGCTCGGCACCCTTGTCATGGCTGGTGGCGACCTCTGTGCCATGGCCCGCACGCTTTGTGGCCGCAGCACGCTCTTGGGCAAGCGTGGGTTGAACGCTCTTGGGCGTGCTGCTGCTACGCTGCTCACGCAAGAAAGACATGCGCAAAACATGAACCTCGAGATCGATGCTGACACTGCGTGGCCTACGAGGTTCCTACACACGAAGAGGCTCGAGAGCGAGAGGACATCGGCACATCGGCCATCCTGTGACCGCTTTTCGAAGCCTAAGATTTCTTCGAAGTCAAAAATTGGATCCACAAATGAGGAATCTCCGGACCGTGAGAGGTCAAGCATGCGTTCCCATTTTCTATCAAAATTGGAAAAAAGAGGGGTCGGCCGCCGCGTGGTCACGAGAAAAGGTGTCCCTTTCCCCTTGCCTCCCTTTGCCCGCGCCGCGTCCCGCGTCGGCCGTCATTGACCCGGGACTCGGAGCGGATCGCGCTCTCAGACAAACATGGCCAAGCGCAGCAAGAACATCAAGCACAAGTGCATCCACCTGAACGACATGCGCCTCGAGATCGCCGAGGCCGCGAAGGCCAAGTACCTCTGGCACGAGGAGCACGTGAGCTCCTCCCCAGCGCCCGTCCCTGATCATTCCTCTGCTGCCGCCACGCTTAATTCCCTTGCTGCTGCCGCACCAATGATCCCGAGGAACCGCGCCGCTCCTCTCACCGCCGCTCGTCGTGCCCCGTGCCTTTCACGTGCGCAGAAGGAAGCGGCCGAGAAGGCGAAGGATGCCTTCGTCAAGCTCTACGGCACCAGCAAGAAGAGCATCCTGAGCTAGGCACGCGTATCGCATGATTTGTACTGGCGCGCCCCCGGGCCCCCTCACGCCGGTGGTCCGGTCCGAGACGTCGTGCCTGCGCGGTCTCTCTGCCAGGCTATCCTTGAGAGTTCTGTGGGTTTTACAATTGCAGCGGGTGCAGACCGCATTAAAACGGAACTGAAACTCGATGCGTGGACACCGCCACCTCTCTTTCTCTGCCACGCGCGCCACGCAGGAAGCTGTCCGCTGCCACGCGCTCTCTCCGCTCGCGCACCTTCCGGCTTCCGGTTCCGCTTCCCACACACCGCGACGGCCCCGCCGGCGCGGGCGGTACAGTGACGAGTGAGACAAGTTAAGAGGGTCCGATTCTCCTAGTAACGGCCGACGTCCTAGGTCAATCCTCTCAGTTGTCCCACTCATCGTCGTCCTCCATGTCGTCGTCCTCCTCGTCCATCGAGTCAGCGTCGCTGTCGACTGGCGGTACCGGTAGCCTGTCGTCCACATCGTTCGCCCTGCCGGCCCCTCCCCCTTCCACCACAGCGCCACCGACACCACCGACACCAGCGCCACCGACGCCTCCAACACCGACGCCGAAGCGCATCGCAAAGTGTTCACGGAGCCTGGGCGGCACCGAAGGGTCCTGAAGGATCCCGTGGACGTGCAACACCTGCACAGGCAGAGCGCCGTGGTGAGCACTTGCATGCTGGGCAGGCTGTGGGGATCCTATGGACGAGCAATACCTCATTCTCGAGCCTCTGCACTTCGAGACGACCCCCGACGGTCTGGCCGAGCTCCTCCACCCGCTCGGCGACCACAAGCGCCGCCGCCGCCGCCGGTGGCAGGCCGAGCGGGTCGCGTCCCGCAGCGCTGTTCAAATGGGCACATAGGAGACCGCACTCAGTCGCAATCAGTCGCACTCAGTCGCACTCAGTCGCACTCGGTCGCACTCAGTCGCAATCAATCGCACTCACCTGTTGAAATAGGCGCGGTGCGCTTCGGCAAAGACACGCAGCGTGAATGCTGTGTGGAGCGCATCGTGACGCAACGATTGCTCGTTCAACAGCCTTATGAGTTGCTCCCCTCGCTGTTGCAGCTCGTCAGCGACACCGTCCAGCTCGCGCCGCGCCTCAGCGAAGAGCTCCTCCTCGTCGCGATGCCGAGCTGGCAGGCCCAGCCCGGGAGGAGCGGCGCGCGCGCCGTCATGGGCGTCGCCCACGACGGCGCGCGCGCCGTCTTGGGCGCCGTCCACCGCCGCTGCCGCCACCCCGGCGGCGGCGCCTCGCCCGCCCAACACGGCGCCTCGCCCGCCTCGCCAGCCTCGCAGCCACGCCGACGGGTCGAGCGCCGTGTTGAGCGCCGGCCACACGCGCGGCGCGAGCGTGAGTGCGCATGCAATCCCCGCCGGGAGTGCGGCGAGGAGCACGGCGCGATGGGCGCTGTGGTAGGGCGGCAGCGGCGCGCCCCCGGAGGGTAGGCTCGGACCAGACGGACCATACGGACCATACGAGGCGCTGAGCTCCCGCGTCGAGATGCCGTCCGGAGAGGTCTCATCAGAGGTCGTTACGGAGGCTGCCCAAATGGAACTCCCTCCCTCGCCCTCGCCCTCGCCCTCGGCGCCCGACACGGCGCCCTCGTCGCCCATGCGCGCGAGCATGGCGAGCATGCAAACGAGGAGACCACTCGACAAGACGACGAGCACGACCGCCGGCACACGGCGCACGCCGCCGCCACGGCCGTGGAACAAGGCGCCGTCTTGGGCGTCGTGGCAGTGGAAGGCGCTTAAGGACAAGCCGACCCAGCACACATTGAGGAGCGCCGCCATCCATCGGAGCGCTTCCCACGTCGGCGAGGCGGCGGCGGCGAGTTGCACGGGATCGTTCCACAGTGAGACAAGTCCATCGGTCGGGTCTTCGAGCCAGACGCGAATGAAACTCGGCAGGCAGGAGCGCAGCCCGAGGAGTAGCAGCACGAGAAGCAGGAAGAGGTACGAATACAGACGCACCTGTGGGGAAGAGGAGGGCGCCGTGGTGAGCACGTGCATGCCTGTGGGGAAGAGGTACGAATACAGACGCACCAGCTCGAAGCCATGGCTGAGGAGCTCCTCGGTCGGCAGGAGCAGCCGACCCGTCCACACGGTCCATAAGGGGATCCATAGGGCGAGGAGCTGCCCCACGTGCGCCCCGAAGCCGGTGAGGCACACCTGTATGCAATCGAGAGGCGTGGTCAGCATGCAAGTGGCACTCAGCATGCAATGCGGGAGGCGAGGTCAGCATGCAATGGAGGTGCACTCAGCATGCCATGCGAGAGGCTATGCGAAGCGGGCGAGGCACACCATCGCGGCCGGCAGGTGCAGACCGTGCAGGAGGGCGTGAAACGGGTTGATCCCCACAGGGAGCACCGAAGACAAGGGCGACCAGATCAAGCCAGTGCTGAAGACTCCGGCGGGCGCGAACGTGGCCTCAAGGTCCGCCCACAAGCCCACAGAGTAGCGATCGAACGCGAGGAAGAGGGATGCATGCATCAGTAGCGCCCGCCCGTCCATGAGCAGCCGGAGCGCGTCGTAGTGGAGATCCTCGCACCTGTGGGGAAGAGTAGGGCGCCGTGGTGAGCACGTGCATGCCTGTGGGGAAGAGGAGCTCCTCGCACCTGTGGGGAAGAGAAGGGCGCCGTGGTGAGCACGTGCATGCCTGTGGGGAAGAGGAGCTCCTCGCACCGGTAATTGAGCTCGCCATCGAGGCGCAGCTCGTCGAGCTCCACCTCGGGGTCGATGGCGACGCGTGAATGCATTTGCCGCTGCACGCCCGCCTGCTCCACGCCACCAAGGAGCGATGCAACCGCAGTCCAGCTGAGCATGCTCGTGAGGGCGCACGAGAGCACGAGAGTCCCCACTGTTCCGAAGGCGCCCCATAAGTAGGCGAGGGCCGTTGGGAGGATCGCCAGCAGCCGGGTGGGGAGGGTGGCGCCGGCGGGTGCGACGCATGCCGCCGCGAAACGGACGAGAAGGCTCGAGATTGCCCAGAAGGCAATGAGCACGAGCCGCGTCACGAGCGACACGAGCCCCGCGGCGAGCGGCGCGCACACGACGGGCAGTAAGCTCTCGAGCTCATACGCGGCGTTCGCGACGGCGGGCAGGGCGGCCCGGCAGCGCCGGCTCATCGAATACCCTTGTGCGTTGTTCAGTCCAAACGCCAACGGTCGGGCTCTATGGGGCGCTGCGGGCTCAGGCGGGTCACGGCACGCTGGTATCACGCGCACGGACTCTCGCGCGCTGTACGCCGTCAGCCGAGGCGCGTCGTCCCGAGCGAAGATCGCGCTGACGAAACTTTGGAGCCGTTGGACGAGCCTATCTCGCATGAGCTCCGCCCTCGGCACGGGCGGCGGGTGCGGCGGCAGCACGCCCCATCTCTCGAGCCTCTTCATCAGCGCGATCAGACGGAACGTGCCCATCCCCATCAACGAGATGTCGACCTGGCGCACCGCCAGATAGGAGGCCAGTCGGCGAGGCACTGCGCGCAGGCTGGCGCGTGCGAGGGCGAGGTGCGCCAGGCTGAGCACGAGCTGCGCGACCGCCAGCTGCGTCGCGCGCGGCGCCTCGAGCAGCGCCGTCAGCGCCGCGCACACGCCAGCGCACAGGAGGTCCGCCTGCTGCAGCACGGCGCCCGCGAGAAGAGCACCGAAGAGACGTCGCAGTGCGGCGGCGTCGGCGGCAAAGAGGATGGCACGGCGCCAGGAGACCGAGGCGAGGCGCGCCCGCGCCTCGGCCGTGCGCCGCCCGCCAAACTGCGGGCACGAGCACCGCTCGGACAGAGGCCCCAAGCAGAGCCAGCAGAACGAGTGGCCGCAGCGGCAGTCCATGTGGTTGCAGCCGGCGCGCCGTTCGATGAAGACGCCGCACTGAGGGCACTGTCCCGCGTCGCGTCGCGCACACCAGCGCACAAGCTGCGCCGCGTGCAGCTCCTCGCACAGCGTGCCCGGGTGCCACGGGGCCTTGCAGTCCTGGCACACCGAATGGCCACACGAGGGGCACTCGGCTCGCCGGCGCGGGCCAACTCGGCCGCTCCCTTTCCAAAAGGCTCCGCCGAAGCCGAGGGCGCCGAGCACGGCGGTGGCGATGCCAAGTCGGGGCGTCAGTCCGATCGCCTCGCTCAGCGTCGGGTACAGGAGCGGCAGCGAGGCGAGCGCCGCACTGCCCGCGAAGCATGCCACCGCCGTGCCTGCCGACACCGGCGACTCCTCGACGCACGGCAGGCACACGGTGCCGCAGCCCGGCTGCGCGCACCAGCGCGTCTCCGGGTCACGCTCGGCGCGCTGCGCGGCGACGAACGCGTCGTACCGGTGCAGCCACGCCCCATCCAGCGATGCCGCCACCTCGGCACGGCTCACCTCCGGGCAGTGCCGCTCGCCGGGGTCGGCGCCGCTCGCCGGGCACGGCAGCTCGAGCACAGAGCGCTCGTCGATGCGCACGCGCAGATATTGCTGCCAGCAGGGCCCGCAGAAGGTGTGGCCGCACGAGTGGCGCGGCGCCCCAACCACTTCGAGGCAGATCAGGCACCTTGGGAGCAGCGCGTCTGCAGCTTCGGAGGCGGCGGCTGCAGCGGCGGAGGCTGCGGCGGCGATGGCGGCGGCGGCGGCAGCGTCGGCCGCGAAGGCAGCGGCGGGCACGATGTCACGTCGTTGGCGCACGGGCGAGCGTGAGGCGCGGCGAGGCAGCTGAGCACGCCCCTCGACTCGCTGCTGCAGCGAGCCTCTCATCGCGCGTGTGAGCACCATGGCCTTCAGGCTCGACTCACTTGAGATTGTTCGCGCTCACTCGCTCGCTCTCGCTCGCTCGCTCAGAACGCCCACCGCCGCGCCCTCTCGAAAAGTCGATCGATCCCGCCTATAAAATACTTTTCCAAGCTTCGCCTGCGACGCAGTTCTCTGACCGACACTTGGGAAGGCTATGATTACAAAGCGTTCGAAACGAAACCGATTTCAATGTTTTTATCGCGGACATGGCGCTTCGAGCATCGCCGCTCGTGATGCATAAGCTTCCCGAGGGTCCTGAAGGTCCGAAAAAGTGCCCAACAACGGTTCCTTTGCTACGCGTGCGTTCTGCGTCTGCACTTCTTGGCCCGCGCGGCTCACCTCGGCTTTCCTCGCCACGGCCACACACATCAAGGCATCAGTCCGCCTCGAAAAGCCCTCGCTTCGCTGCGGGACAGCTCGCCCGAGCCACCCGACCACCTGTCAAAGTCGCAGACGACGGCTCCGCCACCGGCACGACTGGAGCGCTGCCAGAGGACGTTTGGCAGCAATTTGGCGGCGCAAGCAACGCGCCTGCTAAGGATGCCGCAGCGGCTCACAAGCCGGTGCTCGGCCGGCCCTCAACCACGAGCCGAGGCGACATGGAGCCCGCGGTCATCAACAAGTACAAGACGAAAACGACGGCGCAGCTCCGCGAGCTCTCTGCCGACTTGAAGGGTGAGCTCAAACAGCTGCGTGGCAACCTGCGTGCGTGCGAGGACGCCGTCAAGGAAAGGGAGCGCGCCAAGCAGTCAAAATTCGCCGAGCTGCGTGAGGCCTCTGCCGGCTCCGCGTTGGATTGGGTCCGGCTGAAGCACGGGGCGCAGTTTCCGGAAGTGTTCGATGCCTGCATTGAGGAAGCGCGCGATGCGGCGCAGGACGCGCAGGGACGCGTGAGCGAGTTTGAGGCGCGCTTGGTTGCGATTCAGGAGATGATCGACAAGGGCGATGCGGCGAGCGAGGAGGGAGCCACGGCGCTTTTCATTCACTTTGTGCCGCCAGCACTCCGCGCTCACGGCAAGAGCGACCTGCCGTGGATCATTCACACGTGCGACGGCTCGGGCTGCTTCGAGGCGCGCCACGTGTCCTTCCACAGCGTCTCCGCCTTCTCCACATTCGAGGGCACGCCGCCCGAGCAGCTCGAAGGCAAGGCGTGCCGTTGCCACATTGCCAATCATCACCTGCGCGGCCGCGGCCGCGTGCGCTGGGACGGGCCTGACGCCGTCATCGAGAATGACGCGACGGGCAAGAGTGGCGCGATGATCAATGGCCAGGCGTATCGCGAGCATGCCTACCGGCAGGCGGCCGCGCTCATCCAAGCGCGCGAGGAGATCAAGCGGCTGCGCGCGCTGCGGCTCGAGATGGCCCACCAGAACAAGCAGGAGCTCGTCGAGCTTCGCGGGGCCCTGGCCGGACTGGAGGAGAAGAACCGGCAGCTCGCGATGGAGCACGCGCTGCTCAACATCAAGCACGACACGCAGAACCGAGAGTGGCAGAGGCTGTTGACGGATGCGCTGCAAGAGCAGCATAGACCATAGAACTCCGGCTGGACTCAAGGGGATCTCTATCGGATATTCGGAGTGCTCCACGTTTGTCGTTTCGACGACGCACCGGCGAGGCGTCGATCTAAAAGATGATCTATCGACTATCCACGCTAACAAAGCTATAGCCTATACATCGGTTCGAAGTTCCACGATCGCCCACACAGATTGTCCGTGAGGGAGTGACTCGCTCTCTTCGCTCCTTACTCACCCACTGATTTTCCCGCTCGCCTTCTGTGTGAGCTGACCGCATTTTGCGAAGACTCGTCAGAACCGGTAAATTTCGTCTTTCTCATCAGGACAGAACCGTCCGGCGGAATATGCCTTCGCTGCGTCTCGTGGCAACTCTCGCGCTCCTGGCTGCGGTTGCTCATGCCGCCGATCGGCCAGGCTTGCGCGCACGCAAGCCGCTGCTGCCGAGTGCGCCGCTGGCGCACACGGCGCCATCTACAGACCTCATCGCCGGCAAGGCCATGCCAGAGCCCGCGGCGCCGCTCACGAAGGGATACCTGGCGGTCCTGGGCGGCGTCATGATACACCTCGTGTGCGGCAGCCTGTACTGCTGGGGCAACTTGGTCACCTACATGCCCGCCTCCCTCAAGTACTGGTCGCCCGAGGGCGGCGAGGGCCCTTCGGACGCGGGACTCGTCCTCGCCTTCACGCTGCTGTCGCAGATGTGCGGCATGCCCTTCGGCCCGCTGTTCGAGTCGCTCGTCGGCCCGCGGCTGACGGCGCTTCTCGGCGGCGCCATGATGGCCTCCGGCCTCTGGCTCGCCTCATCCGCGACCACCCTCACCCAGTTCGTCCTCAGCTATGCGGTCCTCTTCGGCCTTGGCATCGGTCTCTCGTATCAGATGCCGTTCATCACGGGCGGCCGCTGGTTCCCGGGTAAGAAGGGCTCGGTGCAGGGCGTGGTCATGACAGGCTTGGGCTCGTCCGCCTTCTTCTTCAACATGCTCTGCACGCACCTCCTCAACCCGCAAAAGGTCAACGCAGTCGGCGGAGCCTTCCCACCAGAGGTCTACGCGCGCTGGCCTGGCGTGCTGCGCAAGCTCTCGCTGTGCTATGCAGCGCTCGCGCTCACGGGCGCGGCGCTCCAGTCCAACCCGTCGGCGCTCGGCAAGACGTGTACGCAGCCGCGCACACGCGCGCCTCGCAATGCCCTGCGGAGACGCTTGAGAAGCTCTCCGACCCAAATTTGGATGCTTGGCACGTCTCCCACGTCCCAAATTTGGATGCACGTCTCCCACGTCCCGCGCTCGCGCCTCCCACCAGCGGACCACCGATTGCATGCAAGTGCTCACCACGGCGCTCGCCTCATTCCCGCAGACCCGATCCTCGAGTTCTTCAAGCGGATGGGGCGGGCTCCGCCCAAGCCGTCTCCCAAGCCACAGGCACACGCGACCCTGCCGCCCGCGCCCGCCGCGCCCGCGCTCGCCAGAGGCAGCAGCGGCAGCAGCAGACCTCGCGGCGGCGGCGGCGGCGGCGGCAGCGGCGGCGGCGACGGCGGCGGCGAGCGGGCTTGTGTTAGGGCTGATGCGGAGCTGGCGTGGCTCCGATGGCTGCGAACGTCGGGTGCCGGCCAGTTTTACGGCGCCGATACCGCCACGCCGGCACGCCGCTGCCCGCTGCCCGCGCCGCCCGCGCCGCCCGCGAACGTCTCCTTGCCAAACTTGGAAGCGAACGTCTCCTTTGCCCTAATTTGGAACCTGTGTGCCTTCCTGACCCCTCCCACCCCTCCTGCGCCCCTTGCCACCCCTTGCCACCCCCCTTCTGGCAGAACCGCTTTGGCGTCCCCTTGCCGCGTCTCGCACCCAAACGGCCCGCGCCCGCGACGGCGCCGTGCCGCTCTATCGTGTCGGACGCGCCCGCGACGGCGCCGTGCCGCTCCGTCGTGTCGGACTTGTGCTCCTGGCGCTTCGCTCAGCTCTGGCTGATGATCATCATGTCGGCCACCTCGGGGATCAACATCGCCTCGAGCTACAAGACCTTCGCGCTCAAGCAGCCGAACCTCAACTCAGAGGCCTTTCTCGCCCTCGTCGGCTCCATCGCTGCCCTCGGAGGCAACGCAGCCGGCCGTTTCTTTTGGGGTACCATGTCGGACAAGTTTGGGTTCCGGCGCTGCTTCCTCACGCTCACGGCGCTGCAGGCCTCCACGATGCTGGTGTATCGGAAGCTCGCCGAGCGACGACTCACCTTCGCCCTCGGCACCCAAGTCATGCTCTTCTGCATGAGTGGCAACTTCGTCATGTTCCCCGCCCACTGCTTCCGCACTTTTGGCGCCAACGGCGCGGCCGTCTACTCCTTCTTGTTCACCGCCTTTGGCAGCGCCGCGCTCCTCGGCCCGGTGCTCACCAAGGCGCTCCTGGCCAAGGGCGGCTACGCGCTCGCGTACAACGTCTTCGCCGCCCTCTCGCTCCTGGCCCTCTTGCTCGGCTCGCTCGTCTGACACTGAGCGCCCGCGCGTTCGCCGGGGTCTCGGACTCCCGGGATCTCGGACTCGTCCTCACTCCTCTATGTAGTAGTATGTACGCCGATGCGTCAGCTGATGTCGTATCGGTATCGCGCGAAAAAATTCCTATGTAATTACGCCCGCCACGCAACCGCGGCGACACGCGTCGCGCGCCGCGGCGCGAGTCCCGCGTGAACGTTTCCGCCGGCCTGACTGTGCCGGTGTGCGCGCGCGGTGTATCGCAGCGCAGTGTGCCGACGGGCCCGCCGCGGCCGCCGGCTCCTGTCGCTGTGAGCGGGCTGTGGATGCCGAGTTTCGCCGGGGGATCGTCCGGAGCGAGTCCCCAAGGCGCTTGCCAACGAGCAACGATCCAATCGAGAGGATCGTCCGACGTCCCGCGGCGACGTCCGGGGCGTGGCGGACTGGCGGCATGACTGGCGGAGGCCGCGACGCGCGGGTCGCGCGTCGGTGTGCGTTCCCAGCGTTGTCGACTCGTCGTCGAATTTTGTTGAATACGAGTCTTATTTATTCCCAGAACCCACTTCCGACAACTTCAAACATCCCACACGCGAAGGCGAGCCGGACCACTATCACAACACGACGACACATCTTTGACATTGGTTCGTCGTTCGTCGCTGCAGTGCAGACAGAGCATATGAGACAGAGTATGCACCTTGGGTCCTGAGTCCAACGGCATGAGTCCATGATCCAGTACTCCTGGCCCCGACTGTTCCGTCATCGCCTGTCATCGCCACCTCGCAGCTCCTCGATCTTACTGCCCACGACTGGGTCGAGATAGTCTGCAAAGGTTTTAGACCAGTCGATAGACCAGTTACTTGCCCGGCGGTTTAGCGCTATTGCCCGACGGTTTGATGCTATTGCCCTGGTTGTGAACCGTGTTCGAGACTGGACTCCGCACGTCGCCCGGAGGTTTGAGGGATGTAGGTTGGTTGGCCTGCTTGGGTGGCATTGATGATGTGCTCGGAAGAAGGGCGAATCACGAGGGTGCACAGGATCAGGGATGAACGAAAACGGACTTCTGGGCCTAATTGACAAAACCTGACGAAATGTTGCACATCCCGCTTGCTTTGACGAATTTAGATTGTGCTTCATCAGCTGCTGACAGCCACATTGTATACTTATGGATGAAACTCAATCCGTTCCCCACACTCAGGGTCACCGAAAACCAAGGGTGAAAGTAACCGAACCCCCCGACGCGCGACGCGCGTCGCCGCGGCGTCCGTGGGTCGAGGTTGTTCGCCCTCGAGGCTCAGATATTCTTCGCAATGATTCTTCGGTATAGCAGACTGTCATAGACACCTCCTATTGAAGCATTGAATACAAACTTGCTTGCACACTTGAGTCTTGACCGACGACGCGAGCCCTCGGCGCGAGCGGTCGCACTTTCGCACGCCTCAGCGCGCGCAGGCCCGCCCGTCGTTTGGCGTCACTGCCCGCATCACCACCTCTCTCGCCACCCTCGTCATCGCGCGAGCTCCGACTCGAAGTCGATGACGATGCGCGGCGAGGCGGGCTTGTGCTCCCAGAACGGGATCCCCGCCAGCTTGAGCATCCGGCGCGACGCCACCGTCGAGAGCTCGTCGTGCTTCTCGTCGGACAGGTATACGACGTCCAGCAGCCGGCTCTGGACGATCATCTTGGTGCACTCGTTGCATGGAAATAGGGTGGTGTAGATGCGGCAGCCCTCGAGAGACGAGCAGTTCTTGTTGAAGATAGCATTCATCTCCGCGTGGCACACGTATAGATGCTTCGTCTCGAGCTTGCTCGTCCCTGTGCGCGCCCACGGCAGATCGTCGTCGCTGCATCCCCATGGGAAGCCGTTGTAGCCAATGCCCACGATGCGCTGGCGCTTCGGGTCGACGATGCACGCGCCCACCTGCTTGTTCGGATCCTTGGAACGGAACGCCGACAGCATCGCGACCGACATGAAGTAGTCGTGCCAGTCAATGGTGTTCTCGCGCTTCGTTGTCGCATCCACGTCCTTGCTCAGTCCGATCTCGCGCGGGCTGCCGCCACCCAGGAGAGCGCGTCGCGGCGTCAAGCGCACGCCCGGCGACGAGCTCGGCGTCAGCGCCTCCGGCAGCGGTCGCTTTCCGCCAGCCGTCACCGCCTCGCCCTCTGCAGGCTCGCACGGCTCGCACAACCGCGCCGCCACGCCGTAGCCCGAGGAGCGTCGGCGCCGGAGCAGGAGCAGCACCGCCGCGGCGGTCGCGGCGGCGGGGAACAGCAGCAATGAGCGCGTTGATATAGTGATGGTTGGTGGAAGGCTCAAAGATGGCATGCTCGATGGACACGCCGCCGCGCAAATCGTTATGGAAGGCCGTCACTGAGCGGGAGAAGTGCCAGAAATGACGTGAATAATCTGGGATTCATGGACTGAAGAACATAGTGGAGTGCTGCACGCGCGAGCGCGCGCCGCCTCCACCCCTCGCGGCAGCAATCGTTGCAGAAAGAGCGGGTGTGAATGCTGTCGAGTAAAGAGAAGCGGAATGCTGCCCGAGCGCCTCCGTGCTGTGGGTAAGAGAAGGGTGATCAATGTGTGAATCGTGGGAATGAAGTGATCGGTTCAAAAACTCCGGTTCAAAATCACCGAGACCTTTTCCGGAATGCTCGGAGAGCTATCTAGAGAGCCTCGTCCATTTCCGTCCCAACCTCGCTGCACTCACCTCGCTGCCACCAAGCGGCTCACCAGCCGCGGCTTCGAAAGGGTTTGGTAACTACCGCATTGCCATGGCTCCGAAGAAAGACACGGGCAAGAAGGACAAGGGCAAGCTGCCAGCATCAGGTAGTGACTCGCACCGCGGCGACACCCCGAGCCATCGCGGCGGGACCCCGAGCAATCGCGGCATCACCCCAAGCCATCGCGGCAACAGTCCGAGCAAGAAGGAGAAATCCAGCCGCGGCAAAGTCAAGAAAAAGGGGAAGTCTGCGTTGGACGCTGTCTCAGAGGGAGCCTTGGAAGACGACGGAGACGACACCAACCTCGACGACATCGACGACGACGAGGAGCACGCTGTGCGGCCCACCGTGGCCATAGGCGCACAGTCCGAGTTCGGACGTCTTTTCAGCCACGCCATTGGCCCCGCGCAGCCATATGCCTTGGATGACGGGGGCGACACCAACCTCGACGACGTCGACGACGCCGTTGCAGAGACGGCGCAAGCGGCTCAGGCAGCGGAGGCGGAGGCGGAGGCAGAGGCGGAGGCGGCTGCGGAGCGACTTGCGGGGATGATGCGCGTCCGAGGCGGCATGGGTGCGGGTGCCTCTGTTTTGACCGTCGAGAGCCCAGACGCGGACATCCAGGCCGCCTACGAAGGTGCATCGGCGCAAGAGCGGTCGGTCTTCCTCGTCCATATTGGCGAACAAGAAAAGAGGAAACTAGTGAGTCTCGGCCTTGACGTGTCGGAGGCAGCACGAGAAGACGTGAAAGTTGCCGAACCAGGGCCCGAGACGACCGACACCATGCCTACGGAAGTTGTGGAGCCGGCGGCCGGAGTGGCGACGGAGGCAGAGGCTGCGCAGGCAGAGGCGGCGGTCGAGACGAAGAACCCGATTGTCGAGATCGGCAACTCCATTATCGAGGCGATTGTGCTAGCCTTCACTCCGCGTGGGCTGTTTTCATCGGGGCCGTCCAATGGCCCCACGCAGCCAAATGCCTCGGACGACGGGGATGACACCAACCTCGACGACATTGACGACGACGACGCAATGCAGCCCACTGTGCCCATGGGTGCACCGCCCGAGATCATTCGCGTCCTCTCGGGACTCGACGACCGGCTCGCCGACGCGCTCCGTGCCGGCGACATCAAGCTGCTGCGAGTCTCGTGGCTGCGGCGGCTGCGGCGGCTGCTGCGGCAACCGAACGAAAGGCGGCTGAAGCGGCGGCAGGAGCTCGAGGCGCTCTTCCTCGCACCGGGGAAAAAGCCGCCGCTCCTCTCTGCTGAGGAGGCCGTCGCGCTGCTGAGGCGCGGCAACCGCGGCGTGGGCGCGCTCACCCACGGCTGGCTATCGCCTGGTGAGTGCGACCCGGACGGCGCGCGCCTGGACATGGTGCTCGCCGCCCTCGACGAGCACCCGCACATTGAGGGCGTCTTCTGGGACTACGCCTCGCTCTTCCAGAACCTGCCCGACCGCGATCGCACGCCCGACGAGAGCGCCGCCTTCAAGCGCGCGATCATGGTCATGGCCGACGTGTACGCCTCCGCCGTCGGCACCACCGTGCTGCAGTCGCGCGAGATCCCGCCCCGTCCGGAGGCGTTCGACGGTGCGTTGTGCCTCTTTGGGCTGAAGGCCACGAAGGGCGAGGCTGCCGTCCGCGAGACGCTCGGCAGCTTCGGGACCATCGTCGCATTCGAGCCTACGCGCAACCCGCCCGTCGTGCGCTTCGCGTCACACGAGGCGGCGCTCGCCGCTAAACGCGCGGGGCCATGGCCAGAGCTGTGCGACGCCGTCGACACGCTGTACAATGAGCGCCCGTACGACGAGCGCGGCTGGTGCGTCTTTGAGGATGCCGTGAGCCACGAGCTGCTCGCGCGGCTGGGCGCGGTGCCGCGCGTGCGGGAGGTGCTCGACGCGCTCCCGTCCAAGGTGCTCGTGCTGCGCAGCGGCCGCCCCACGGAGCCGTGCGTTGCGCCGACTGGCGAGCTGGCCGACCGCGTCGAGCGGGTCATCGCACGCATTGCCGGCGCCACCTTCACCGGCAAGGGCGACAAGGACACGGTTCCCGCCCTATACCGTGAGTACGTCACGCGCATCGTCGGTGTGGTGCAGCCGGTGCTCGCGCTCGCCGCCGAGGCGGCCGCCGGCTCGCAGGTGGTGGCGCTGCCGCCGATGCCCGCCGATACCGGATTCGCATCGATGCGCGCGTGGCACCTCCACTGTCTGCGCGCGCAGCACGCGTACATCCCCGACGCCCTCTCCGGCCAGCAGCTCAGCACGCTCACGGACTGCGTGCCCATAGGCGTGGAGGGGCACGATGCCGACGGCAAGCCGCTCGCTGTGCGCGACGCACGCTCGCTGTGTGCGTGGCTGCACGACCTACGCTCCAGCGCACGCACATGCGCGCTGCTCACCGCCGGCCCGGCGGCGGGCAAGACGTGGCTCATGTCGCAGCTCATCATGCACGCGCTGGGGCAAGGCGACGGGCGCGCCGAGGACGACGGGCGCGCGACGCTCGTGCCCGTGCTCGTGCGCGCCGAGCAGCTCCAGAAGCGGCTCGCCGAGCAAGGGGCAGCCTTCGACGCGGCAAACGATTGGGTGGACGCCGACCTCAAGCTCACGTGCGTGCCGCCGCACTACGCGATGCTGCGCACGGCGATGCACGAGCGGCGCGTGCTGCTGCTGCTCGACGGGCTCGACGAGGCGGGCGCCCAACGGGCGCGCATTGAGAAGCACGTCGCCGAGGTGCTCGCGCCCAAGGGGTTTGTAGTCCTGTGCACCTCGCGCCCGGCCGGCCTGGACGAGGCGTGCTTCGCTGGGTTCCACAGGCTGACCCTCGCCCCGCTGACCGACGCGCAGCAGGAGGGCTTTCTCGCCAAGCGGCTTGGCGACGAGCGGGCGTCCGCGCTCAAGTCCTACCTGCGCGACAAGGTGCCGCTCGACGCCGGCGGCGAGGCCGGCACGAAGCGCCGCGTCACCGCCAACCCCCTCATGCTCTCGATGGTGTGCTCCATTGCGCAGCTGCGCGTCGGCATCGACATGCCGACTACCACCGCCGAGCTGTACGAGGTGGCGGCTGGCGCGATGCTCAAACGGTCGGGCGCCGCCGTGTCAGACGATGCACGCGCGCTGCTGCAAGCCACCTTTTTCGAGGCGCACGCTGCTGAGCAGCGCATCATCACTGAGGCACATCTCGGTGCCGCCGCCGCGCGCATCGGCGCGCGCATCGGCATGCCCGCCGCCCAGCGCGCGGCCGACGAGCTGCGCGCCCTGGTGGCGCGAGACGGGCTGCCGCTCGTGCGCCTGCTCGAGGCGGAGCCGCTGCAGATGCAAGCCTTCCACCTCTCCTTCCAGGAGTACTATGCGATGCTCGCCATCGGCGAGGGCGGCGTGACGCTGCCGTCGTTCGCGTGGGGTGTGTGGTGGACGAACGCCGTTCTCATGGGCGTGCAGGCGGGTGGCGCGGCGTTTGGCGACGCGTTCGTTGAAGCGGCGCAGCTGCCGGCGGCCGAGGCGGCGGCCGTGCCAGACAATGAGGCGTGGCGGCTGCGCGTGCTTGCCACGCTCGTGCGCGAGGGGCTGCCTGCCGCGTGGTTGCCCACGGCGCTCGAGGCAGCCAAGGGCGTGGCGCGCGAGGCGGCGCGCGAGGCGGGGAGGCTGGCGACTGCCGACGCGCTCGTCGTGGGCAAGCGCGTGCTCGCCCTCGACAAGATCTGGAAATCGGCCGTCGTCGAACGCGTGGAGGGCGACGCGGTGGACGTCAAGATTCTTGGGCGGAAGGAGGAGAAGGGCCTGCCGCGTACCAAGGCGCTCGTCGTCGCCACCGACGGCGTAGGCGCGCTCCTCCGACTCGCCGCGGGAGCGGGCGATGCGGCGCTCGTCGAGGCGCTGCTCGATGCGGGCGTCAACCCGCTCGTCGCCGACGAGCGCGCCAACACGCCGTTGCACCGCGCCGCCGCGGGCGGGCACGTGGCCATCTGCGATAAGCTCGTCGCAAAGGGCGCCGACAAGGAGGAGAAGAACACGCAGAACCAGTCCGCAGCCTACGCAGCACGGAACGCCAAGCAGCACGCCGTCGTCCGCCTTTTCGCGCCGACGCTCTCGGATCGCGAGTTCACCGACGAAGCGTGCACGCGCACGAGGCGGCTGCGCGCCGCTGCGACGGGGGACGTGGCGACCCTCGCACGCACGCAGGACGAGGGGAGGATCACGGCGCTCATGGTCGCATCCCGCCGCAAGCAGCTCGCGGCCGTCCGCAAGCTGCTGGAATCCTCAAACGCCTCCACGCTCAATGCGCAGAGCGCCGAGGGCTGCTCCGCGCTCTACCTCGCCGCAGAGGAGGGCGCCGAGCCGATCGTGCAGCAGCTCCTCACTCGAGGGGCGGATGCGGCGCTCGCCGCTTTCGACGGTGAAACTCCGCTCATGCGGGCGAGCACTTTTGGACACGAGCGTTGCCTTCAAGTCCTGCTCGAGGCGAAGGTGGACCCAAATCAGGCAGCTTCCGACGGCTGGACCGCCTTGATTTGGGCTGCCAATAATGGACACGAGCGTTGCGTTCAAGTCCTGCTCGAGGCAAAGGCGGACCCAAATCAGGCAAACGCGAAAGGCTCCACCGCCTTGATGTACGCAGCCCAAAATGGCCACGAGCCTTGCGTTCTCGCCCTGCTCGAGGCGGGGGTAGCCGTTGACAAAACCGAGGGAAAAGGTTGGACCGCGCTCCTGTTTGCTGCCCAAAATGGCCACGAACGCTGCGCTCACGTCCTGCTCGAGGCCGGAGCAGCCGTTGACGAAATCGAGGGAACAGGTTGGACGGCGCTCATGTTCGTGGCCCAAAATTGCCACGAGCGTTGCGCTGACGTCTTGCTCGAGGCAAAGGCGGACCCAAATAAGGCAACGTCCGACGGCGCGACCGCCTTGATCATCGCTGCCCAAAATGGTCACGAGCCTTGCGTTCACGTCTTGCTCGAGGCAAAGGCGGACCCAAATAAGGCAAAGTCCGACGGCTGGACCGCCTTGATCTTCGCGGCCCAATACGGCCACGAGCGCTGTCTTCACGCCCTGCTCAAGGCGGGGGCGGCCGTTGACGAAACCCAGGAAGAGGGTTGGACGGCACTCATGTTAGCTGCAAAAAATGGCCACGAGCCTTGCGTTCACGTCCTGCTCGAGGCGGGGTCGGCCGTTGACGAAACCGAGAGCACTGGCTGGACGGCGCTCATGTTAGCTGCCAAAAAAGGCCACGAGCCTTGCGTTCACGTCCTGCTCGAGGCAAAGGCGGACCCAAATAAGGCAACGTCCGACGGCTGGACCTCCTTGATGGCAGCTGCCGAAAATGGCCACAAGCGCTGCCTTCACGCCCTGCTTGATGCGGGCGCCGTCGTGAACGCTCAGGACAACACCGTGTGGACGACCGCCTTGATGAGAGCTTCCCGAAATGGTCACGAGCGCTGCGTTCACGTCCTGCTCGAGGCAAAGGCGGATCCCAATAAGGCAATGTCCGACGGCCGGACCGCCTTAATGTCCGCTGCCAAATATGGGCACGAGCCGTGCCTTCAGGACCTGCTCGAGGCTGGCGCCGTCGTGGACACTCGAGGGCCACAGGAATGGACGGCGCTCATGTTCGCTTCGTCAGATGGCCATGCGCCTTGCGTTCGCGACCTGCTCGAGGCAAAGGCGGACCCAAATGAGGCAAGCGCGCAGGGCAACACCGCATTGATCCTGGCTGCCCAAAATGGCCACGATCCTTGCGTTCACGTCCTGCTCGAGGCGAGGGCGGCCGTTGATGAAACCGAGGAAGAGGGTTTCACGGCGCTCATGCTCGCAGCCCAAAATGGCCACGAGCCCTGCGTCCGCGACCTGCTCAAGGCGGGAGCTGACCGGAACAAGGAGCTTCCTGCTTACAGCGGCTGGAATGCTCTGAGACTTGCGGAGAGTGGTGGACACGTTGCTGTCTGTGATTTACTGAGGTAACACTGTGTAGTGACCCCTTGACGAGTGTTGACGAAGGGGCTGAGCAATGTCAGGGAGGATTGAGCTTTGACGAAATGTCTAATGTGTGGCTAACACCATGGGCTAACACGTCCCGATTTCCGCCGTGGGGTCGGGCGGGTGATTCGGTGTTTCAACGAGTGTTCAGACACCGTGGACCGTGACCGTCGAGGGCGTACGATCTACGATGACGTCGTGCCGCGACTTGCGCCGTTGCCGCCGCGTCGCGGGGGCGCGAGCCGCGACTGACGTCTGACCCGGCAAATGAAAAGTTCAAGTCGATTGTGTCGTCCACAGTAGTTACTTTGTGACTGTAGTTTACAGCCATATTCCTGAACGCCGAAGTCTTCCTGTCGAGGCCGTCCCAGAACTCCGTGTCTTGATCGCATAATATGGGTGAAATGGGGGTGAGTTAAAAAGTTAACAGGGCGCCAACGGGGGGACTTGTTTGAGCTCAGTGTTGAGCTTGCACCTTCTGAGAAGAGGGAATAGCAAACGTTTTATGTACCGCGATCGACCGGTGGGCCGCGAGCGTCTTGCGCCGTTGGCGCATGGCGCGCGCCACGACCTTACCACGACCACAGTGCACTTCTGAAAATCTGATTTTTCCACAGTAGTCATGTAGTCTACAGCATGTCTACAGCCGTAGTCCTCTGTCGAGGCCGTACCTGAACTCCGTGTCTTGATCGCGCGCGGCGAGAGGGTCAATGTGTTCACACCAGGTGCCTCAATTCACGCGGGAAACTTTCACAGCAGGTTCATCCTGTGAATTTTTCCACATGGCGACCTCGCCAAAGATCGCCGAAAAGGGCGAGTGCCCGATTGCGCTCTGCGGCGTGTGGAAGCAGCATATGTCGTCATGCGAGTCCATGTGCCCCTTCCTCGCTGGGCTAGGCATGCCAAACGCCCTGCAGTACGTGGCTTGTCCTCTGGTAGACACGTTGAAGACCACGCTTCGGATCTCGTGCTCGGATCCGGGTGTGCTAGAGATCGTGGACAAGACGGCGTTTGGACGAAACGCAACCGTGGTCGCAACGGACGGCACCGAGGTGGAGAAGCTCACGCGCAACGGCCGCAAGACGTACATGCTCTCCGCGACAACCGCGACGGCCACCGAGTCCACACTGACCTGCCGGCTCACGTCTCGTGGGCCGGGCTGGTACACGAGGCAGGAGCGCTCTCTGAGTCCGGACGGGCAGAGCCTAGTGGAGCGCAACGTGCTCGTGCGGCCAGGCAGTGACGACGTGGTCGTCACGCGTCACTTTGTCAGGGCAAATGATGAGGACCTGCGGCCGAAGCCGAAGGAGGCAAAAGCATAACTGCATAAGCCACATCAGAGTATACAGTATAAAAGTTTTCTTCTGTCTCACCGGACCGTACCTAACGAGGCGGGCGACCATCGGGCGGCTAGCCAACCCCCCCTTGGCAGAGGGCGGTTCGTTGGACCCCCCCTACGAGCCACCCCCACAAGTATAACGGCTTGAGCCCTGGCAGCCTCGACAACTCGACAGGAAACTCGACAGGAACTCGACAGCTCCTTGACAGGATACTCGACAGCTACTCGACAGGATAGCTCGACAGCTACTCGACAGACCTCGACAGACCTCGACAGACCTTGACAGACACCCCCCTGACTGCATGTGCCTGGGCGTCAAGCTGTCAAGCTCGACAGCTCGACAGACCTCGACAGACCTCGACACGAGGTTAACGAGGTAACACGA
>Ga0210242_101094_pt1 | contig 22106 bp, 21 predicted proteins | sample ChrtobMeP5a_16mM_FD_155445 | JGI IMG/M metagenome (GOLD analysis project Ga0210242, IMG submission 155445) | Chrysochromulina tobin associated microbial communities from unialgal haptophyte culture, Seattle, Washington, United States - P5a_16mM | ecosystem: Host-associated > Algae > Haptophytes >... | reverse complement strand
TGCCGTCGTTGTCTCGCCGCTGCCTCTGCCGTCCTTGCGAGTGATGCGCTTTTTTCAATCATGCCGATCATCTGCGGTCCGATCTTGATTTCTTCCGTTAGCCTGCCTGTCGCAGTTCTCGCGTCGGCGATGTGCGGTATCTTTTGTTTGCGCGGTCCCGTCCTGTGGCTGGTCTCGTCGTATGTGGCTACCCTGTTCCTTCTGCGCGCTCCGGCCAGGACCGCTGCAACGGGCCCGCTTGCCCCACTCGTCGGCGCTGTTGCGCGCGCCGCACGATCTGGCGCCGTGTTGGTTTGTTTCGTTAACGGATGCGAGCAAGTTTGCGAGATTTGCGGTCGAGCTTCTTCGTCCGTCCGGGCGCGCGTGCGCGCGCGGCCCTCCTGAGCAGTGGGACAATCGGGCACACGGATCATACTGACGAACCTCACAACCAAGCCAACCCAGACCACCGCACCCGCCAATTGGCACCCGTACCGCACGACCGTGCGACGGCCGGATGTCCGCGGCCGACTCAACAGCCGCAGCCCCGGAGCAGACCGCTCCCCGCGGCCGACTCAGAAGAGGCCGCCCCCTGCGAACCCGACCCTGCCGCCTCCCGCTCCCAAGTTTAAAAACACCGGGGGGAGCCGGGACACACACTGGACAACCCCGGCGGCTCGACCCCGGCGGCCCAACCCCGGCGGCTCGACTCGTCCATTCATTCACAACACATCAAAACGTCCATTCACAAGCGTTCACTTTTGCAAAACGGCATGCCGGACACATCGGCCGAGATCGCAACAGTCGGCACCTATGATCGTGATAGCGAGTGTCCAATCTGCCTCGCGGAGCTGTCAGATCCAGTAAGGACTCCGTGCGCACACGTCTTTTGCGGACGGTGCATTCGTGCGGCCCTTGACACAGGGAGTGGTGAGGTGACTCCGGCAGGTCTCGGCTTTTGCCCTGTGTGCCGTTCATTCATCGCGTCCTCGAGTTTGATGGATCTGGCTGATGGATCTAGCCATGATGCAGCACCCTTGAGGTTATGGGGCTGTGTCTTCGAAACTGCGCATTTCGATTCAGACTCATCCAGCCATGTCTCCTTTCACTTTCATGATGAAGCGAGTGGGCACAAGGAATACGTCGACACAGATGGAAGCACCATGATCGAGCCGTTCGTTGAGGCATGTTACGAGGCAACTCAGCGATGCTTTCGAGGCACAATCCTCTCCTATAGGCGCACCACCGATCGGCAGCTCGAGCAGAGCTGGGAGTACGAGTTGTGGTTTGGGGCTGGCTTTGCCACCATCGAGCGGGGCCATGTCCACGCCTTCAACGGTGCTCGAGAGCTCCTGTTTACGCAGCGCCTTGGCGCTTACGCCAATCGCAAGCTTCCTGAGATGGCATCCATCGCACGAGGGGGGGCTGCGCCATGCGTTGCCATGTTTGGCGAAGAGAACGTCCGCGCACTCCGACGATGGATCAATGAGACCAACCCCACACTGGGCGAGGTGTTGGAACGGATGAGAGCACTGGCTCCTCCGGGCGTAGAGGGAGAGATCATGCCTTTGTCTCTCGTTGCTGACGGCAACGGTCGGCCCCTGCTGCGGGACTAAAGACGCGAACAAGCGTGAGGCAACTTGTCGAGCGGTAGTATTTGTTAAAACTCGCCCTATGGCAGGCTCCTGGGGGCTGCGGCTGTTCTTTAATTTCAACATCCCTTTCACAGATGCGCTGCACAGAGAAGATTCGGCCACTTATTAGGCAATCAGTGGGTTTCGTCACTAGGGCTACCGGTACACAATCTCCGTACAATATAGATAAGTGGCCGAATAAGTGGCCGAATCTCAATAACGCAGTTCGCCCTGTCGCGTGTCAGCGGTGCACGATTGTGGCTATCGTGGTGTTGCCGAGCATTAGTTCTGCGCGCACGATGTTTCGACCTCGGTTCGCGGTGCGGTACTTGCCGGTGCTGGCCCTGCCGAATCATGTCTATCGTACCCTGCGTGAAGAGAGCGACGAACACAACCAGTTTCGCACCAGAGGTGACCTCGCCTGCAGCCAAAAGATCCCGCGGCAATTTGCAGCGTAAGTGAACATGTGCTCCGAGGGAGTAGCTCGAAGTGGCGTGGATCCCAGTACATCTCAACAACTGCGTCACTGGAATGCGCTGTCAAGTTTGCTGCGCCGTTCAACCCAATCGTCAAGATCGATGTCGCGAGATTCCTGGCAGCTGGCGGCAACGTGGTTGACTTGCGTGATACCAACACGTTTGCGGCACTTGTGCCTCCGGTCGAGGATGAGGTTGGCTCTCGAGAGCGAGCCGCTGTGCTAGAGCGAGCTCAAATCACTTCCGATCTGCTAAAGCGCATGAAGGTACGCCACAGACACGACCTGAGCTTCAGCTCCGCGAGCGCAACGCAAACCTCTTGTACACCCAGGCCGCGCATTCGCCGTGGGAGTGCGCGCGACTCTTTTCAACTCACTCGAACGAGATTTCGCTGGCTGGACACGAAATCTCCTGCGTGCCTGCGTGCCTGCGTGGAGCTCCTCTCTGCGACCGTCGTCACAACAGGCATCTCGGAGCTGCCGTACGGGTAGTGGCTTGGCGTCAAGGAGCTGAGCGAGCTGTAGCCACTTTTCAACCCCATGGCGGAGCAAATGCAGGCAGGATGGTATGCAAACTGGTGGACGCGGAGGTCCGTGCTCAAGCAAGCCAAACCTAACCTCGAGCCCGAGTTGAAAGACGTGTCAGCGATGCGCTTTGCCGTCGATTCGGAGTTCGCTGCGTTCTGCGTGTACCACATCGTGGAACAGCATCTCCCTACATCTCCCAGAAATGGACATTTGTGTGAGAGATTGCATCAGGACTGTCGAAGGCTGCACAGATTCGCTGGCATGCCTGCTATTTCGGCAGCCTCGTGAGCTCACGCCAGTCCGTGTCGGCTACAAATTGATGGTTCAATAGTGCACAAGGAGCTTTGTGCTGCATTTCCGGCGCCTCTGCCTTCAGGGAGACGTTTGACACCTGGCGACATTGTGGCGCGATGGATGGCGAAATCACACTACATCCGTTTTGAGATGGCGATGAGAAGCTTTTCCACGAGTTTAACGCTGGCGTTGAAGAGTTCGTCGTGAGGTACGTGATTGCGCCGGAGCTTGCGCCCAGGGCTCTCAAAGGAGTTGCTGTCGACATTCTGATCGCGAATACGTATGCGTGGAGCTTGTATGCAATAAACAAAGCTCCTGCGGTGTATCGAGGAAAATCCAGATGACTTTGCCGCTGCATTCCAAGGTCTTGGGGTCCCTCCTGATGTTCACAAAATGGCCCGGACGCACCCTGAATGTGAGCATCTGCTACTCTCCCACCTGATCTTTTGTGGAAAGGATACTTGCGTGAGCGGTACCTCGGGCTGCAGCGCGAGGCTGTGAAGACGACACGGGATGCAGCTGAACGCGAAGCTAATCAGACACTTCTTAAGAGCGAAGTATCGAAGCTCTGGAGGCGTATCCGTGCTTGTTGTGCCCATTGTGTACTTGATGCATGAATTGATGTGCCCATTGAAAGCGGCGCAAATGGGCACAACAAGTACACAACAAGTGAAGGAGACTCAAGCGGCGTTTGCTCAGGGCAACATATTTACAGAGTGCCTGTGCGACTTCACACGCGGAGGTTGTTTCAGCAGTGCCTTGGCAACTTACTTTACGTAGTACATGGAAAACCGAACCACTCGATGGGTGATGTGTTCGATTCAGACCTCAAAGTAGATCTGCTTCAGATAGCTTCTCAACTCACGTAAAGAGGAGATCCTTGGGCAGCATCTATTCGCATCGCCCCACAATTTACCACAGTGACGCTGAGACTCAAAAAATTGGCTGGTGGCATCGAGGCCAACCCCAAATCTTACTCAAATCTCAACCAACATATGCCTTCTGGCAAGCGGAACATCACAAGATGCTAACAAGATGCAGGCGCACGAAGCACTCGAACACACCACGCAGCAGATGAACAGGTGGTGCTCTTCTATCCCAAGCTCTGCATTACGACTCGCTCGCCGTACTGACTCAGTGGAAGCGATGCTCGTTCTCGCCGTCCAGAACCTAACGGATGGCGAGACCCAGCTTCTTGACGATGCCATCGCGATCTTGCAGCGCCTGCAGCGCAGTCTCGAGCGGCAGCTTGTTCTTTCCCGCGTGATGCAGCCGGGCATGAGTTCATTCGCGGCGAACCTGAAGCCGCGCTCCGACGTAGCTCCAACGGTGGAGCGGCGCCTTGACTGCACATGTCCAGCTAAAATGATGGCAAAGTTGCCCCGCGGTATCAGGCCAAGTAGCGAGCATCTGTATCCGATTGCCTTAGCTCTGGCCAGCTTACGCCAAGGAGGCCTGCCGGGCTGGGCGACATTTGAGGGAGTTCCATCCGAGGTGCTTGAACGTGCCGCGCACAGGAAGCTCGGGTCCTGACAGATGAGACCCTGAGTGAGATTCTGCCGATCAACCTTCACCGAGCAGGAGACTGCTTAACGATTTACATCAAGTGTGCCAACGTAGACAGCCCCAAACTGCCAGAGGCGCATTGCTTGCTCGCTCAGGTAGCATTTTGGCTGTTACTACTTCGGAGCTGCCAGATCTGATGACAATAAAAGAGATGCTTCCTCAAATGCTGCAGCATCTTGCGGATTGCGATGCTGCCTTTGAGCGACGCGCCCGCGCCTGATAGCTTACCCGAGTCTACACGAGGAGCCTGCAGGGTTCAGGTCGCAACTCGAGAGGTCAACGAGGCCATGATCAACATGATTGAGCTATGGCTACGATCATCGACTACCCGATAAGGTCATGGATAAGGTACAGTACACAGCGCTGCAGGACTGCGGCGTTGTCAATGTACAATGACAGCAGCCGCGTAACTGACGTGTGATGCTGCGGCACGTCCCGTCCGTCGGGCGACGCTCTGCTTTCATCTAAGAACATCCTACTACCCCTTCAGTCTACCCCTTCAGTTCAGTTGAAGATTGGGAATCGGCGGTGCGGGGTAGAAAGTGCTTGATCGGGTCGTCGAGGTTGACGGAAGTATCACGTCCGACAACCTCGACGACCTCGACGAGGTTGTCGCTGCTCATCGCTGCTCATGCATCATGGCGGCCGACGCCAATTGAACCGGCGTCACTGTTTTCCGGCCTTCTTCTTCTTCCCGCCTGTTCGATCCGATGCCACGGGGTCTTCCTCTTCTGCTATTCCCTGCCGACTGCTCCACATGGACGGCAGCCATCCGGCCGTCGTCGAATGCTGCCCCTTCATGATCACTTCGGCGAGGTCGTTAATCAGGCCCTCGACCTTGTCCATCCTCTTATGGAGTTGAACATCCATGTACTCTTGCTTAGATATGATCGTCCTCACATCGCCCCCAACCTCATTCATATCCGTGGCATCCTCTTGAGCTCGCCTGAGCGAGTAGAGCAGCCTCTTTGCCACCTTATCCAATTTCTGGTTTGCCACCTTAATGTCGGCAATTTGATCTTCATCCTTGGCCTTCGCGGATTGCTCGCCTGTGCCGGTGGTCGCCTTGCGATACATGAAGGACAAGAATGCAAAGAGAGTGATCGGTAGATTGAAAGGCGGCGGCACGGCGCAGAAACGGTCGTTGCACTCGATGATCGATTGAAGTCGACCAAACTTCCATTCCAGGTCCGCCTCCTCGATCATGGTCTCGAAAGTGTGGCCCATCATCGCAATCAACAAGTTGACAAGCACGACGTTGGAGAAGATAACGTAAAGCCAGAGCATCGTCTTGCCAACCGACGGATTCCAGTCGTGGTACTCCTGGACGTCAAAGTCCCCGAGCATTGCCCACAATGGGGCCGTCATCGGATCCCCCCCCGACGACTCGACGACGTATGGGTCGGCGATGCTCACGAAGGCGACGGTGAATGCGATCAGCACGATCGCGTTCACCACGCCCCACACCACAATGTCTTTGGTCATGCGCATGAGAATGATGACCAGCACACCAAGGTTGTAATCGAGTTGGAGGAACTTGAGAATGCGGACCCAGACCAGGATCACTGCGAAGCATTCAATCTCCACGGAGCGCTCGAGGGTCACGAAGCGCATCGACAACCCAATCTGAACAACTGTAAACGTCAGGTAGTCGAAAAGGTTCCACCCCAATGCCTGGAACGTCTTTGGGTTCAACGCATATTTGTAGAATTCGTCCAGGCAAGAGGCAATGGTCCAGATCCATAGAATAGCGTCGAGCTTGCTGTTCTCCAAGCCGCCGCCATGGTGCGCGGCAGAATCGATGGGAACGAGCCCCATAAGATCATGCACTGCGAGGCGAACGGCCGTTACACGGCTGTGGGGTCAGACGAAATGCAAGGGTCGCGCGGTGAGGGTGCGCAGGGTGCAGCAGCGCGGTCGCGCGCACCTTCCTGAAGCCAGGGCATCGGTGTTTGCAGGGTGGCGGACGAAAGCAAGAGCGTATAGAGGAAGTGCATGACGAGGCGTACGAGCAGCTTCACCGCGGGGATTGTGTAATAGTCCCAACAATTCGGAGTCATGCCAGAGACGTCCGCGTCGCTTCCGCTTGGTGAAGGTACAACCTTGAGCATCTTTCTCATCAAGGGTGGATCCAACGGCACGGCCATATGAAGGAGCATCCTGGCGGTTGTGAAGGCGGTGCCATTCAGCATGACCGCGGGCTTCTCGAAGTCGGCACGGCCATAGAGCCACTCGTCACCAAGCGTCTGGCAGTGAACGTGGTAGACGAACTTCTTGAGGTTCGCCGCCACAGCTTGGTGCAGCACTGGCCTCGTCCACGTCGTGGACTTGGTGATCAGCATGCGCCACGCATCTTCGAAAGTCTCGCACATGTCCAGCAGCTTGATTGCGTACGCCTCGTGTTCCTCGGCCGCTTCTTGAAGCGTCACTGCGTGCAGCGGCAGAGCGCTCGCCATGGCCTTGGCGATCCCCGCACCGATCACGGCCGCGCGCATAGGCTCGCGGCAAGCGGGCAGAAGGGCGAGGGCGAGTTCGGTCTCTCCGAGGAGGATGGCCCAAAGGTAGATGTCGATCCACTTCGGCCCGGTGATCTTCTTCACGTCGATCTCCTCAGCGAGCTTCATGTATCCATGACCGCCGTCAGGCAGGGGCCCCTGCGTGACAACGTCTCCGATCTTGCTTCGCCAGTAGTTGCAGAGGCCAGGCGTGATCGCACCGATGAAGTTCCAAGCCTCGACTGGGAAAAACTCGTAGATCGGGTCGTCGAGGTTGACGGAAGTATCCCGTCCGACCTTCATTCCCAGAGACCGCCATTGCTCGAGCCGTGCTGACGGCTTCTGGAGCCCCTTGAAGAGATAGACGATTGGCGGGGAATGAGAGTCGTACAGCATGTCGTAGAGGTCGAGCAGGTCGAGTTTTGCCACCGGCGCCCCGTGGTGGATGCAGATCTTCACGCAGTCCGTGTGTTTCAGCTTGAGCGAATCTTCGAGCGCCTCCTTGAGCAAGGTAGGACGATCCTTGTCCCAGGGCGGCGTCCCGAGCAGCAGATCGTTCAGCCGCTCTGCGTGATTCCATTTGACCGCGGCTGCGACTTTCGCGGAAGCCGTCTTGCACTGCTCCATCGCGAGGTCCAAGATCGCATGCATGATGCCCTCCTTTGCGGTCACTTCAGTCATGGCGATGTACTTCCAGTCCTCATCTTCCAAGGCCGAGTCGCGACCATTGGGGGTCATCTTGGGCGAGACGCCGTCGTCGTGGTTCTTCGACATCAGTTTCTCAAACATCTCACGATGCGGCTCCCAGTCCGGTAGGATGACGCCTTTCTTCATGAATTGACCGAGAGCCTGTGCCAGCCCGCCCGTAGCAGCGAGGAGCAGCACCCTTCCATGCTTCCCGTCCACGTAACTGTCGATCTCTTTGAGCGTGAATTCATCTCCCCCGAAGATGACCAGGACGCGCGCGGGCATGAAACGGCCGGTGCTTGCGTTGGCGATCTCCTTCTCCACGGCGTGCGCGGCCTTGAACGCACGGATCCGGGCGTTACGCAGCTGCTCCGCAGGAGTGTTCCCCGCGGCCGCAAGCGTGGCTTTGTCTGCCTTCAGGAAGACGAAGTGGGTGTGCGCGGGCTGCAGAGAGTAGCGCCCCAGGCCTTCTTCTGGCGCGCCGTCCAAGTACTTGTGCTTGAGGCCCTTGTTTGGGACAAACTCGTTGTCGATATCCTCCTCGCTCACGATCATTTCGCGGTTTTGGACTGCCGCCCAGCTGAGGACGCCCACGAGAGGTACAGGGCAGCGATGACGTATGCGTGCAAAACACGCTCCGAGCAGGCTCGCAAGGCCAAAGTTGAGGCCATTCGATTGAAGGCACCCACCCGTCCTAGCCGCAGTCGCCAGCACGCCTTGGAGGATGTTCTCGACGTCGTCGGAGTCGAGGTGCTGGAGCAATTTCAGGTTGACTGAGCCCGCGGCACGGATCATTACACCCGGCTCCGTAATCTTCCATGCGGCAATGATCTGCTTGGCGACCAGCTTCTTGTCCGTGGCGCCCTTGGCAAGAATGTATTCTGCAGGTTGCCCCGAGTTGTGTTGTGTAAACGCGATTTTGCCGTAGTCGATGAGCTCCACTGCCGCTTCTTCGTCTTTGTCTTGGAGAGCGGCGATCCGCAGGGCTCTCGCCTCCTTCCTCTCCTGCTTTTTCTCCTTCGCAAGCGTCAGGCGGAGCGATGCAGATCGTGCAGAATACATCGGCGCCGCCACCGCAGCCAGCCACAAAACCCAAAGAGCAGAAACATGAATCGTAACGGCAAAGAAACATTTGGAACCAGCTGTCCTTCGATTCATGCTTCTGCTCAATACATTCAAAAACTCAATGCAAGTAAACGGGAAACATACGGCGGACGTGTGCACGCTGAGGCTTCTCGCCCAAATAATACGCCGCTCCGCTGACGAGAAAGCCAACGAGCCAAAACCAATCGCCGCCGGACACCGGTACGTTAGGAATCCTATGCAGCTTCGAGCATCGAGTCCCCACCTCACTCAGTACAATCTCAGTACGAGGAGAGGTGGTGCACAAACAAGAGGGCGTTTAGCGCCGCATGCCAGCGCTGCTGAGGACCGACGATGTCGCCCGTGGCCGCATCGCGCACCAGAGTCCCCTCGGCCTGCGACGGCGCACCCTCGGCTGGAGAGAGAGAGAGCACCGGCACAGGCTTCGGGAGGAAGGTCGCGATGCCGGGGCCGTACTCGGCGTCGTACGCGGCGAGCGGCGTCGCCTTGCGCACCGCAACAAAGGCATGGCCTGGCACGGCATGGCCGCAGCTCACGGCACGCCAGAAGGGTTCACTCTCGCGCCCCTGCGCCTCCTCATGGGCAGGCGGTGCTCCCTCAAAACGCTCGAGAAGCGCCGCCCAACGCAGCGCCGCCTGCCGGTACGCGTCGCACGACTGCGCGCCCACCCACACGAAGCATGCGCCTGCATTCGAGGAGCCCAAGCCGCTGCCAACGCCGCCCACCTCGCGGATGGGCCCGCCCCCTTGTGGGATCTCCGATGGGAGCTCGAGGTACTCGGCGAGACGGCGCGCGTGCTCGCCCGAGTCAAAGAGTGCTTGCATCTCACTTGCGCCGCCGAGGAACTCGCACGCCCCCCCATGACGGCATGCAAATACCTGCGGGTAGCTTCGGTCGTTGCTGATCGCCCAAAGTAGGGATCGCACCGCCTTCGCTTCCGGCGCCGCGCCGTCGATAGCCGTATACTTGAGCCCCATGCCCTGGAATTGGGTCTCAAGCTTGCGCCACGCGACCTCGAAGAGCATGTTGCTCGCGTACGAGGTGTACAGCACGACGCACTGGCCACGATAGGCTGCCAGAGGATCCTCGGCCGTGGCGTTCGGCTCGGCCTCCGCCTCCGCCTCGGCGGCTGACGCGATGTGAGCGCCTGCGGTTGCTGCAGCTCTGCTGCCGTTGGGCATCAGACTGTGAGCGCCTGGCACAGCGGCGGCGCTCCTCGGCGGCAGATGGACCACAAAGGCGGAGCGAGGGTCGAGATGTTCACCGAGCTCGGCTGTCGCATCGCCCACGTGCCCACGTGCCCACGACAGCGCCACCTCTCGCGGGGCGGGGCCGTTATAGTGAGGCACCATCCGGTACACTCGCATCTCCGGCACCTCTTGGCTGCCGCTGCTGCCGCCGCCGCTGCTGCCGCCGCCGCTACTGCTGCCGCCGCCGCCGCCGCCGCTACTGCTGCCGCCGCCGCCGCTGCCGCCACTACGTGGCGTCCTCCCACCATCCGCGCTGGCGGCCGTGGGCGACGGCGCGGTGAGTGGACGTGCACGCAGCCGTTTCCCAAAGGCGACCAACGCACACACGAAGCCCGCATTCGGTTCGGCCACGCCACGCGCCTCCTTGACGAGCGTGTGGGCGTCAAGGAAGTTGAGGCCACGTGTCCACATGACATACCTGTGGGGACGTGATGGCGCCGTGGTGAGCACTTGCATGCAAGGAAGTTGAGGCCACGTGTCCACATGACGTACGCGATCACGAGCGACGCCGAGCGTGAGACGCCCTGCTGGCAGTGCACGAAGACCTTCCCGCCCGACGCGAGCGCGTCCGCCACGAAGGCAAGAGACTCGTAGAGCACTGCCCCGAGCTCCTGATGTGGGGAATCGTATAAGAAGAGCGTACGGTAGGTGAGCGTGCTGTCGGGCGCGTGGTACTCGGGGCACGCGACGCCGGCGCAGTTGAGCACGTGAGTGATGCCGTGTGCGTGCAGCGTGCTGCGGGAGCGTGCAACGACATCCGAGCCTAGGTAGAGCCCCTCGAGAATCTTCGAACAGATGGGCGCAAAGCGGCGTAGCTTGTCTGCCTTGGACTCGGCCTCGTCAGGTGGAACGACCATCTGCTTCAGCTTGCCGAGCGACAGGCCGGGAATGGCCAGGCCGTGGACGACCGATTTCGTCGTAGGCGGCGGCGCCGGCGCGTTGACGAAGCCATCGTCGCTCTCGCTCTCCTCGCTCTCGTGCTTGCTACCCTCTTCCTCCACCAGCCTGGCCCGTTCCCTCTGCTCCTCCTCGTCGTCACCTTCGTCCCACGTCCGCGTCTCCCCGCTCGCACCGCCACCGCCATCCTCGCCTGCCTTCGGAGCCGCCGTTACCAATAGCTTGGCTGCTCTCGCCTCCGCCTCCGCCTTCGCTGCCTCGAGTTTGGAGACCAACGCCGCCACCGCTGCCACCGCTGCCGCTGCCGCCGATGGCGCCTCTGCATATACCGAGATGGAGATGGAGGCTGGTGGCCAGGACCCCTCCTTCTCCATCTCGGCCACCAGCTCGTTCCGTTCCCTCCGCTCCTCCTCGTCGTCACCCTCGTCCCACGTCCGTGTGTCCTCATTTGCAGCTCGACCTTCGCCGTCGCCCATCTGCGCTGCTGGCTCCATCGATGATGCAGCATCGGCTGCAAACTTCGAAGCCGCTGCCTCCGCCTCCGCCGCCGCCGCCGCCTCCGCCGCCACCTCCGCCGCCGCCGCATCCATCTCGGCCACCAGGTCTGACCGCGCCCTCCGCTCCTCCTCGTCGTCACCCTCGTCCCAAGTCCGCGTGTCTGCGTCCAAACCGCCACTCTGGAGCACAGCTGGAGCTGTGCTTGGCTGCCGAGGACGTGACCAGGTGTGCACGGGGCTGCAGATGGTGGCGGCCAACATGCCCTCGGCAGACGAGCGCTCAGCAAAGCGAGCAACGACAGCGCGCTGCCGCGCATTCCAAATCATCAGCTTGTTATAGCGCTGCGCCATCTCATCGTCCATGACGAAGTCCATTGCGCTCGCGGCGCGTGTGTGTGCGTGCTCTCGTGCACCAAGCTCGTCTCGGGGACAATGGGACTGAGGCTCATCACATGCCCAGACAGTCTCCAAAAAGGCTCAAAACAACGCGACGATGTTTCCGAACTTCATTTAGCGTGCACGGCGCCCACCTTCACCCTGTCGCCCAGTCAAACCACCCCCGCCCGTGCCGCCCCCACACGCGCAGCAACTCTTCTCGGGCCAGCCAAAGGCGACTCCACCTGCCCAAGCTGCCTCGCGCTTGAGGGCGCCCGCCTCGCACCAGCCGCCCGCCTCGCGCGAGCTGTCGCCGCGCGGTGCCGCTGGGAGCGGCGTCGCATAATCGGCGCACGTCTTGCCAAACGGATTGGTCCAGCCAGCCACGTCCTCGCACTCGAGCCGTAGGAGCACTGGTCCTAGCAAGGCCAGCATCTGAGCGGCACTCACGTGGAGGTTGGCGCGGTCGCGGTAGCGTCGCCTGCAGAGCTCGTTCTGCTCGCACGCGCGCTCGTTGGCAATCTGAGCAAACGGTCCGAGCTCGCGCGAAGGCGGGGGCCTGTTCGAGTGCAGCCGAACGTGATTCACAGCCGAGGCTCGTGTGATCATTGGCTGGCCTGGATAGCCCCGCATGGCCCACGGCACACCCTCGAGCAGCACGGCGCCGCGTGCCATGAAGAGTGCGTTCACAAAGTGCGCGCCGTTGGGCGTGAGCAGCACGTCCGCGCTGGCCCACAGCCGCACCTGCTCGACGACCGGCACGTCGCCACCGGGCGTGCCCGCGACATGCAGCGTCGCCGTCGGCAGCGCCACACGCAATGCGCGGAGCAGCGCCGACGCGTTCTCCGCAAAGTTGCGCCATACACCCGACTGCAGCCCGCTGCCCGTCCGAGGCATGTATACGATGCGCACCGGCGGCACCGTCACTGAACGATGCTCCTCCACGCCGCACGCACTCCAGACAGCCTCACGCAGCCGTTGAACAGGCCTTGCGGCACTTTTGTACATGCCGAAAAAATTGCCAGGCCCACTGCTGCGGCCAAAGAGCTTGCAATGCGCCGGTGGCGTCACGTTCCTCGCGATCACCTTCACGCCCTTCATCATCTCAAGCATGCCACGTGACCACGGGAGCAAGGTGAATTGCCAGTAGATAGCCTTTGGCGCAGCCTCGAGAGCAGCGCTCAGCATGGGCACCACGAGCTCTGCTTGGTGGAAGATGTTGTTCGTGTACCGTCGCGGCGGCGTGTGGGTCCACGTGGCGAGGCAGGTCGGCATGCCTCAAAAGTGGCCTGCGGCATCCCTTGTGTAGCATGAATTTCATTTATCGATTGTGAATAACACCTGCGTTCACCCGAGCTGAAAAACGGAAAACTGGGGCTGCCGGCCAGCAGCGAGTTCTGTGCTCTTTCACACCTTTCATTCACGAAGCTTTTTCATGGCATGGCTTGCCATCGTCGGGCCCGTTGGTGTGCTCCAAACTGCGCAGCATGCCGCGCAACTCAACGGACGCGGCTACACAGTAGTGATGGAACCCGTAATCACCACGCAGCTAGTCAATGACTGCGCGGCGCTTTGCCACTCCACGCTGGCTGCGCTTCTCGCCGACGTCGAGGCTGCTGGGTGCGATCCGAATGAACAGATGTACCGCTTCCGCAACATCTGCCATCGCCAGAGAAATCGCTGGGACCTGTTGCTGCCTCGCGAGGCGACCGCATCGTGGGCATCGCTGGTAGACACTGTAATGGCCGCAGCGACCCCGATCATCCGCGCGGCCCAGGGGCCTGCGTTTACAGATGTGGTGCCACTCATGTGCGGCGCGGTGGTCAGCCGGCCTGGAGCCCGAGTACAGCGGTTTCACGTCGATGCAACTCACACGCACTTTGAGACGGCGCAGCAAGACCCGTCCCATCGCATCTACAACGTCTTTGTGCCACTCGTCGACATCTTTGAGGACGGTGACGGGACGATGTTCTGGCCGGCGCCAGTGCTAGGAGAATCTTCTCGCGCTCTCGCTAGGCACATCTTAGATGCGCCGGACTCGACACTGGACGTGAGGGCGATTGATGCACCTGCCACTCCTGCGGGAGGGCTGATCATCTTCGACTACAGGACGATCCACCGAGGCGGCGCCAATGTTGATGGCCCTTGGGGGCGTGAGCGGCCGGTGGCATATGTGGTGTGCGCCACCGGCGGAGCGAGAGACGCGCACAACTTTCCACAGACGGTGATCGGAGACATCAGCCTCGAGCGTGCCCAGGCGCTCCCGTTCTGGAACCGTGGAAATGTAGCGCAGGACAACTTGGAGTATTTCACGGAGATTGAAGGCAAAGACCCCTTCGGATTGCATGTGTGAGTGCCAGTGACTCTGTCAGTCGAGCCCCGAACCGAGTGTCACATGTCTCTCGCGTTAGCGTGCAGCGTGGTCTCTTTGTGACACGTGCGAGAGCATTGATAGAATCAAGAGAGTCAGTTACACGTGACTTACACCCAACCAGTACCAAAGGCGGGCACAATGCCGCCGCAGTGGAGGGTGTCGATTGGGAAGCGGAGTCGCCGTCGCTTTTGAGGCGCCTCTGCCTCCGACGAGGGGCGACTTGCATGCTGCGCGGCCGCGTGACACACCGCAAGGGCTGCCAAGCCTGCAATCGTCGCCTCCACCTCCGCCTCAACCTCCGCCTCCGCCTCCGCCTCCGCCTCCGCCTCCGCAGCGGTCGTCGAAACGGTCGTTGCAGCGGTCGTGGCCATGGTCGCCGCGCTCGCCTTCAAGGCCGCAAGGTCTTGAATCGGCTCGCCTCGCAACTGTTTGAGAAGCACCGCTGCCGAGGCCGCCGGCGGTGCGGCGGCGAGGCCCCGTACCATCTCAAAGGGCAAGTCGTCAAACTCGTGTGCAAGGCGGGCCATTGCGGCGGCATGCAGCGACGTCTCGGACACCTGTGCCTGCGCGCCGTGTTGGGCGCAGGCGCCCGATAGGCTGTGCGAAAGGGCAGTTCGCTCTGCGGCCGCGAGCACGGCTGCGTCGATGGCACGGTACGCGCTGGCCTGCATGAGGCGCGGCCGAAGCACGCGTGGCCGAAGCAAGCCATCCGCCTCCCTCACAACCAGCCTCGCGTCATCCTCAGTCAAAAATAGCCTCGGGCCGCGCTCGAGCTGGACCAGATATGGGGCCGTGTGCCCCCGTGGAAACCCGGGCTCGGAATAGTGCATGGCGACGATCGTGGCGCGCACCCATTCGCTCCGGCGACGCCGGCTGCACCTGCCACAGTGCCGCTGCGTTTGACCGCATGTGTCGCGCGCGCACGAGCCGCACGGCCGCCGTTCGCCCACGAGGCAGAGCACGCGCTCGCCGACCTGGTAGCGCAGCGTCTGGCCAGCCGGCACTACTCTGGGAACGGCGCGGAGGGGGAAGCCGCTCACGCTCGCAGAATGCTTGTTGTGCTCGTGCAACTCGTCGGCGGCACCGCGGAGGGAGACCGCTGCTCGCACGCTCTGATCGAGCACCGTCGCTAGGTTTGCCTGCAGAGTAGCGCAGTTCGAGTGTTGTCTCGCCCTATTGTCATCGGTCGCACGGGGAGTGCCAAAGGAACGGATTCTTCCGGAGAGCGGCGTGCCAAAGTAGCAGCGCTCCGTCGTCGGCCATGACGGTATGATGGGAATTCGACCCCCGGCGAAGCCGCCGCCACCGCCGCCGCCTGTACACGTGCTGCCGATCGAGCCGGCGCCGCCCGCCCGCCCGCTCAGTCGCATGCCCTCGACGGCATTGTAATGGCGTCCCCTGTCTTCGAGGCGTGAATTAGAACCATCGGCTGTGAAACACAACCGCCTTCTGCACGACCTCGGTCTCTCCTGACCCCCAACTACCGGGGAGGGCATTAGGGGTATGCTCGGCTTCCCCCAGTGTTCCGGTGAAAAGACACCGGGGCGAGCCGGGACAAGCCGCTAGCCGGGACAGGGGACACACACGGGCGCACACGGGCACACGGATCACACAGACGAACCTCACAACCAAGCCAACCCACACCAACGCACCTGCACCGCACGACCACGCGACGACCGGATCCGTGGCCATCTCAACAGCCGCAGCCCCGGAGCCAACCGCTCCCCGCGGCCGACTCCGAACACATTTAAATTTTAATCGCCGCCCCCTGCGAACCTGACCCTGCCGCCTCCCGCTCCCAGAGCGCCTCCCGGAGCAGTGCTCGGTCAAAGTTACGCCCGAACGGGCCTCGCCAAGCGCTTTTCCCTATCTAATTTCGTCGTTTACATAGGGTACGGGATCCCGAAGTCATGTTGACCGTCCCCCACCCTTCAAGAGCTTAGCACAGCGCAACTCTTCAGCGCTGTTGAGACGAGTATACACGCGATTGCGCACAATGCCCGGCCCGCGGGTCTTTCGCTTGTCAACGGTCTTGAGCTCGAGAGCGTGGCGGCGAGTGTAGTTTGCAGCTTTGAGCATCTTGTCGACACTATTGTCCTTGGTGACGGGGCCTACTGCCTCGACCAGCACAACTTTCGGCAACCACCACGCACCTGTACCGTTGGCATCGCCATCGGATACGGCACCAGCAGTACCGGTGGCATCGGCACCACCATTCGCTTGGTCGCGATTAGCGTCTCCAAAGGCCGCAGTGCCACCTCCAAGCAGGCTCTCGAGGACCACATCCTCCGTGCCCTCAGTGTCAAGACTGAAAAAGTCGAAGGATCGTAGAGGGGCGGCAATTTTCGAGAGGTGTGCAAGGCTCTCGTCGAGGATGGTCGACAGACGCTTGCATGGCACCTTTACGAAATCGTGGGGATTCGGCCACCATTTGGGTTTGTACAGGAATATTTCCTGCAATCTTGCGGCCAACACCTCGGCGATGCCGGATACCTCGCCTTTCATTGTAGTGAAGTTGCTCACTCCGCCATGGCAGCGTGAGCTGACTGCTGAGTGGACGAACCTCGAAGCGTTGCGCCCGCTACTTGCGAGAAACCTATAGTTGGTGGGGTTGCCCTCGATCAGCACGCCGCGCCAGCCGTGGCACTTCTCGAGCACCAGGGTGTTGCTCGATGTGATGCCATCATACGCACCCAGCTCTACGAAGACACCTCTCAGTCCGTCACCGCCACCGCGAGCAACGCACATTAGGAGTGGCCAGATCAATTGCATCAAAGAGTTGATCGGCTGCGAGCACAACGACGTGTTGTCAAGCATCATGCCACACCTGGATCGGTCCTTTTTTCGAGCCAATTCCTGCAAATCTCGGCCATATGTTTTGTATCAGTTCAATCAGCATAAGGAACATTGCTTCTGCACTGTCAGCCCCAACCCTTCGTAATCTCATCGGTGCAGAAATAGGACTGTGTCGGCTGTTCCATGTTGCGAATGCGGAGGTTTTACACACCACCTCCAGGAGGGTCCCCACACGCAACCGCGGCCTGTGGTGACCTGCAGGGGAGCGGTGAGCTGCGCGCGCTCAAACTCACCCCGGCAGCGTCGTGGGACCCTAAACCATGAGCAATAATAGAGAAATTAAAAAAAAATTTAAGTACCGTGCAAATTGGTAATTAGGGTATTCCATTCCGCCTCAACGCGATGCTACTTTCTGCCCGCCTCGAATTCGCGCAGGCGCAGCTCGAAGAGGAGCATGCGCCAGAGCTTGACGACGAAGACGCCCGCCTCCTCGTCGAGCACCTTGGCAAGGCCCTGCTCGATGGCCGCAGCGGGCGTCCGCTGGGCGAGCTTGTCCAGCACGTGGGCCACCAGGCTCGGCTCCTCTTCCCCCAGGTACTCGGCCATCTTCTTATTGATGAAGGCGCGCAGCTTGGTCTCGATGAGCCCCGAGCGCCCGACAAGATCCCAATCGACCGGAGCGGCGTACAGGGCGTCGCGCTGCGTCGGTATGGAGTTGACCAGCTGCTTGAGCTCCTCTGCCGTCGGGGGGGCCACTGCAGGCGTGACTGCCGCCTTCTCCTCCTCGGTGTAGTCGATCGCGACAAGTGGGCCCATCTTGGGACCCTCATCGACGACGAACGCCGCCGGCGCCACGCCGCCGCCCACCACGCCGCCGCCGCCGAGTTTCTTGGCCGCCCCTAACTTTGCTACCGGCTTGAGACCTCCGAGCTTGACTGGCAAGGCTCCCAGCTTGATGGGGGCCGCGCTGCCAATGGGCGCTGTCGCGGGCGCGCCGCCAATGGGCGCTGTCGCGGGCGCGCCGCCATTGGGCGCTGTTGCGGGCGCGTCGCTCTCGACGTCCATGGGCGCTGTCGCGGGCGCGCCGCCATTGGGCGCTGTCGCGGGCGCGCCGCCATTGGGCGCTGTCGCGGGCGCGTCGCTCTCGACGTCCATGGGCGCTGGAGCGACAGCGCCGACCACCGACGCCGAAGCAGCCGCAGCGCGCGCCACCGCTTCTGCACGCGCCTCCTCCGCCTCTGCCTGCGCCGCCTGCGCCGCCTTCTCTGCCTGCGCCGCGGGCGCCTCTGCCGTAGCCTCATGCGCCGGCGCCGTCTCGAGCACCTCGCCTTCATCGAGCGCCGTGTCGAGCAGTGCGCTCGCCGCCGCCGTCGCAGCCGCAGCCGCCGCCGCCGCCGTCGCCGCCGCCGCCGCCGCCGCCGTCGCCGCGCCCGCGACGGCCACGTCGGCCGTCTCCGCGACCGCCTCCAGCGCGTCGCCGATGAGATTGCGCTCGGGACGGCGCGCACCCGCGGGCGGCGGCGGCCCCTCGGCAGGCCGACTCGCGCGCCCTTCGTTGGCCTCGCGCCGCCGATCCTCGTCATCGTCGGCACGCTCGCGACGCATCCGTCGGGCGCGCTCCTCCTTGCGCTCCCTCGGAAGCGCCTTGTCGGGCTCTCTCTCATCTCGCTCGACCTCGCGCTCGCGAGCGCGACGCTCGTCGCGCTCGCGCAGCGCCTCGCGCTCACGATGGCGCTCGCGGTCCGCCTCGTGCCTCTCCCACGCGCGCTCCGCCGCCATCGCCTCTTCTTCACGGAGGCGCTCCGACCGGTAGAAAGCCTCGTCACGGGTACGCTCGCGCTCTTCACGCTCGCGGGCATGCCTCTCGCGAGCTCGCGACGACGCGCGCGCTGCCTCGGCGGCGGACGCGTCGGCCACGGCAGCGCTGCCACCGCCGCTGCCGCCGGACGCGAAGGCGCCCGCACCGGCGCCGGCCGCCCAAGGCGACGGGTGAACCCCGCCCGCCGGCAGCGCGATGACCTCGCCGGGGGCCATCGAGAGCAGCGCGGACGCGAGGGACGCGTTCTTGGCGCTCTCGCTCTGGGGCGGCGGCGGAGGCCTCATCACCGCCGCCGGCGGCGCATCGCTGCTGCTGCCCGTCTCCGCCACGCCGCCCGCGGCCGCGGCCGCGCCACCCGCCGACAGCCCATGCTGTGCGAGCAGCGCGCGCAGGGATTCGGTCGCCTTGGCGTCGCCATCAGCCGTCGAGAGGATTGGCTCGGCCGCGATGTGCTGCGCGACGCCGTGCTCGGTACTGAGCGCCTGCAGCTTGAGCAGGTGGCCCAGATAGCGCTCGTACTCGGGCTCGTACTGGTGCAGGAACTCGCTCGCCTTCGAATCGACCTTGAGGAGCAGCGGCGTGGGCGCGCCGAGCGTGGTGACCGTCGGTAGCAGCCTCATCGCACGCAGCAGATCGGAACTGAGCTTGTAGTCGCAGAAGCCGAATCCCTTGGGCTTGCCACTCGAGGGGTCGCTCGAGCGCTTCCATTTGGACACTCTGCCGCAGCACTCGAGCACGGCCACCATGAGCGCGTCGTCGATGCCCTCGGGGATCTTGCCCACGTACAGCGTGCACGCGCGCTCCATTGGCGGCGGTGGCGCCGGGCCGAGCGCTGCAATGGCCGCGCGAAACGCGGGCGGCGCGGGGCCGGCGGCGGTCGAGGTGGGCGTCGTGATGGGCGGCGCGGCGCCTGTGGCGGTCGCGATGGGCGGCGGAGCGGCTGGCGGAGCCGGCCAGCCCGGCGGCGCGACAGGCGTGACAGGCGCGACAGGCGCCACGGTGGACTCGATGGACGCCGCAGTGGGCGGCATCGCGGGTACGGTGGGCTGCGGCGTCGACGTCGGCGGCACAGCGATCGCAGGGGGCACGGCCGCTGCATGCACGCCAGTTGGCGGCTGTACGATGGGCGCCAGAGGCGGCGCTGCCGCAGACGATGCCACCACGGGCGGCGGCCCCGGATGGTGCGGCGGCGGCATCGCGGGTGGCCTCGGCGGCATCATTCCGGGCGGCGGCGGATAACCGGGCGGAAAGCCAGGCGGTCCGACTGGCGGATAACCGGGCGGTACGCCGGGTGGATAACCTTGCGGCGGCATGCCAGCGGGCGGATAACCGGGTGGCGGCATTCCAGGCATGGGTGGTGGATACGGATACGGATAGCCTGGGTAGGCGTACGGGGGGTAGCCAGGGTAGCCGGGGTACGACATGCCAGGCACGATGTGTTTCGGTGCACACGAGGCTTCGCGATGTCTGGCGGTCCGACGTGGTTCTGGAAGGGTCTCGTCATCTGTGAACGCGCGGACACTTTTGTGTGAACGTTAACACGACAGACGCGTCAACCGGTGCTACGGCACTGTTACTGCCCACTCAGAATACACACACCTTACATGACCCCATACGAGACACGGAGCATGCGCTGCGCGCGCTGGCGGCCGTTGAGGATGGTCTGGGCGTCGGCGGGTTTGGATGCTTGGCGGTGGAGATGTTGGCAACGTGGTGCTTGAGGAAGCTGCGGGAGTGTCAAAGACGACAAACCACCCTCCTTCCGTAGTGGTTGACACAATAAATTTGAATCTACGGCGCATCCGTGTACATGTACTATCACCATCCGCTCCACCTCCCACCTGAAGTCCTGAACACCACCCTCTGCCATTGGTATGGGCCATTCCGCAATCGTCGTTCCCAACATGAACGTCGATTGCGCATGGACACAGCGCACGGAGAGTCCATACACTGCTGGGTGTCCGCATTCATGCTCTCACATCACCTCGAGGTGGTACAGCTCCCCTGACTGCGCGCCGGCAGCAATCCTCGGCCAACTCACAGCCACACACAAGATCGGGCTCGGCGCATAGAATGCGCCGCCCTTGTCCTTCAAGCGAATTGTCGAGCCACCCATTTCGAATTCTCGAGCCACACCCTCGGCCTCATTGCTGAAGGTGGCCTCGTCTGGTCGCGAGTCGAGCAGGTTGAAGGAATCTGCATCCCAGACTTTGATCGTCCTGTCAGTCGATCCGGAGACAATCTTGGTCCCGTCCCGGGAAAACGCCACTGACACGACCCGGCCTTTGTGTGCGTTCGTCTTCTCGTTCAGCATCTCCAGCTTGTCTGCCAGACAAGCCAGCAAGCGTCAGTTTTGGCCAAGGAGCGGCGATTTTGAGGGCAAAAGCGCACCCGAATCCCAGACTTTGATCGTCGTGTCGTTCGATCCGGACACGATCTTGGTCCCGTCCGGGGAAAACGCGACCGAGTTGATGCAGCCGCTGTGGGCGTTCGTCTTCTCGCTCAGCAGCTCCAGCTTGCCTGCCAGGCAAGCCAACAGGCGTCAGTTTGGCCAAGGAGGGGCGATTTTGAGGGCTCCGCGGCGCACCCAAATCCCAGACTTTGATCGTCCCGTCCTCGTATCCGGCGGTGATCAAGATCAAGCCTCTCTGCTCGTCCTCAAAGACGGCCACACTCTTGACGTCGCTTGTGCCCTCGAGCTGCTTCAGGAGCTCCTCAGAGTCCGCGTTGTACACGTACACCGCCTTCCCCGCGCCGCCCACGATGCGCGTCGACGAGACGGCGACCGCGCTCACGCGGCCCTTGTGCGCAAAGGTGGCGACGCACGGGTCGTCGGTCAGCGGTTTGTTGCGCCACACGACGAGGCGCTGCAGCGGCGCCCTCTGCAGCAGGTCGAGGACGACGCTGGTCTGCGGCTGCTGCAGTGCGAGCTGCGCGACCGCCTTGCCGCCCTCGCGCTGCACGACGTCGCGGTAGCGCCCGACGAAGCGCTTGAGCCTCGGGTACTCTGCGGGCGCGCCGGCGGCCTCGGCGACAATCGGCAGCCACGCACTGGGGAGGCCCGCGTGCGCGAGCGCGGTCACCAGGCACGCGCGCCACCCCTCGCCCATCGCGCCGCCGAGGCCCGCCGCCTCCACGAAGCGCTCGCCAAAGGCGTCGCCCTCCTGCACACCCATGAGCACAGCGTTCGTCCACCACGGGTCGCCCACGCGGAAGTTGGCAAGGGCGCGCCCGCTGCCGTCGGCCAGCGCGCGCATCGCGTAAAACTCCTGGAACGAGAGGTGGAAGGCCTGCATCTGCAGCGGCGCCTCCTGGAGGACGCGCAGGAGTGGCAGG
>Ga0210242_101081_pt1 | contig 22410 bp, 15 predicted proteins | sample ChrtobMeP5a_16mM_FD_155445 | JGI IMG/M metagenome (GOLD analysis project Ga0210242, IMG submission 155445) | Chrysochromulina tobin associated microbial communities from unialgal haptophyte culture, Seattle, Washington, United States - P5a_16mM | ecosystem: Host-associated > Algae > Haptophytes >... | reverse complement strand
TCCCTCGCCGCCGCCGCCGCTCTTGCCGCCGCCGCCCTCGCCCTCGCCGCCGCCGCCCTCGCCGGCCTCACCACGCCTCCAACCGGGTCCACATTTCACAGCTCGTACATTCACCCCCTCGTCAACCCCTCGTCGAGTGAGTATTGACACGCACAAAATCAAAAAGCAAACCAACGAGTCTCATCACACACAAACGTCAGTCGTGCAGGGCGCGCTGATCAACTCATTACACACACAAACGAGACGTGACAGCGGACACGCACGAAACTCAAACGTCAAAGGGACACAAACCACGTGTCTCGTGACACACAAACGAGTCGTTGAGCCTTTGTGCGACGAGCTGACATGACGACAGCTACGAGCCGAAGATGAGCATCTGGGGGCGGCGGACACGTTGTGGGGCACAGAGCCGGACGCCCGCCGTCGCATGCATGCATGCATGCGAATATATATTTGTGTGTGAATTTTTTGTTTTTTTATTCGGCGCGTTTGCAGTTGTTTTCAGTTGGCGCACGCGCACGTCAAAATGGATGCCAGGACGGAACTCGCCCCCTTCGTCGCTGCCGTCGCACAAGAGCAGCGAGACCTCTACGTAGCGTTTCTAGCCTCTCTTGGCATCGACGACAACGTCGCAGCCATCGACATCGAACAGCTTGCGGCTGAGCTGCAGTCGCTGCGCGACAGCGTCGACGACCGCTTCGAGGAAGCCGAGGAGGAGCACCTGCCAATGGACCCACGCGCTCGCGAGCCACGCGCTGACCTCGCACGGCATCTAGCTGCGCGCGGCTTGACGATCAAGGACGTGCCCAAGGACGGCGACTGCCAGTTTCACGCGATCGCCGACCAGCTCAAGCTCGTGGGCCTTGGCGACTGGGATGCTCTCGAGCTTCGTCTTGATGCGGTGCACTGGCTCGAGACGAATGGCACTCGATGGATGGACGATGGCACGGTGGGCAAGCGCTTCATGCTCAAGGATTCGTTGGGGGTTGGCGATTGGCCTGCGTACCTCGCCGACATGAGGCGGCGGGGGACGTGGGGGGATGAGGCGACCCTGCTCGCCCTGTCGGTGCTCTTTCAGGTCGAGATCTGCGTAATCTCGTCGTCTTCCGCGACTGGCTGCCGCGTGATCAAGCCGCCCGATCTGTGGAAGGTCGAGATGCGCACGACGTGTGCTCTCCACGTGGGCCACCTCGCCGAGGTCCATTACGTGAGCACTCGGCTGGTGACGGGCGAGGCGGCGGCAGCGGCGAGTACGGAAGAGGATGCGGACGCCATGGCGGAGGGACTGGCGCAGCAGAGCGAGCGGGAGCTGTGGCAGGCGGCCGAGCACGAGCAGCGGCTGGTTGCGATGATGTGCCACCCATATCAGCTCGAGGAGGCGGTGTTCGCAGAGGAGGATATGATGGAAGGGCAGTTTGAGGAAGGCGGCGACGACGAGGAGGAGGGCGAGGAGGCTTGGGCGGCGACGCCGACCCAAATCCCGACCAAGATCCCGCGCTTCCACTCACCAGTGCCGCCGGGCGGGCGCGTGGGCACCCACACGCGCTTCGATGTCGAAGGCGAGCTGCCGGGTGCCTTTGGCGAGGTGGGCGTGCTCTCGTGCTTCAAGGGCTCACCTCCGTCGACGGTGCGTGCCTTTGGCGAGGTGGGCGTGCTCTCGTGCTCCAAGGGTCCACCTCCGTCGATCCCGGCCCGAATCCCGACCACGATCGAGCGCTGCGCGTCGCCAGTGCCGCCGGGCGGGCGCGTGGGCAAACACAACCGCTTCGTTGAGGAAGGAGACTTGCTGGTCCCGTCGGCCGTTGCGAAAGTCCTTTGCGACAGCGAGGACGGAGACGTGGAGGCGGTGGAGGTGGAGGCGGTTGTGTTGGAAGAGGCGATGGAGGTGGAGGCGGCCGAGCTGGAGGCGTCCGAGGTGGCGGTCGACTTGCTGGACGTGATCGGCTCGATGCGTGCGCCGCCCAGCGCCAGTGACCGCATCGATGCGCAGATGCAAGATGCCGAGGTCGTCTTGGGCGGCGTCGAAGCCGCAGCGGGCGTTGTCGAAGCCGTAGCGGCCATCGCGCCCGATTTTGTGGCCATCGCAGAGACGCCCGCTGAGGCGCAGGAGTGGGAGTTGGAGCAGGAGTGGGGGTGGGTCGAGCATTTGCTGACGCCCGGCGCCTTCCCCGAGGAGGAGGCAGAGGCGCTACCGTTGAGCGAGGCCGTGCCAGAGCCCGAGGCGGCGGCGGACACGGTGGCGGCGACGAAGGTGGCCAAGCTGCGCGTGTCGCTTGTTTGCCGCGGCCTCGGCAAGGGCGGCAAGAAGGAGATCCTTGCCGAACGGCTGCCCGCGCCCGCAGAGGAGGAGCCAGCAGCAGCGGCAGCATCATCGATGGCTGCCGCGGGAGCTGTCGAAGCCGCAGCGGCCTTCGCGACCGGGTCTGCGGTACTCACTGAGCTTGTCCTCGCTGCAGAGCGCATGGAAGGGCCGGCACGAATGGATGCCGACGTGGTTGAGGGGCTGGCGCTCGTCGCTGAGGAGCCCGCGGCGGCAAAGGCAGCGACAGCGGCGCCGTGGGCCGAGGTGAGACCGCTCACAGCAGACGAGGCCGCCACGCTCATAAGCTTGCACGGTGCGTTCATCGCTAAGACAGTGGCTGCGCCCGAATTGGAGGAGCCCTTGGCGAGTGAGGCGGCGGAGGTGGCGAGCATGGAAGGGTCGCGGCCGCTCACTGCAGCCGAGGACAGGGCGACCGCGGCGGAGAACATGCGGCTGCAGCGGCAGCAGGCAGCAGACGAGGCCAGGGCGACCGCGGCGGCCGAGGGGCTCGAGCTCGTGCCGTCGCCGAGCAGTAAGACGGGCTTCAAGGGCGTCTGCCGGCTCCGTCGTAGGTTTGTGGCGAAGATTTCCGAGAACGGCACGATTCGCTTCCTCGGCCTCTTCGCGACGCCGGAGGAGGCGGCCTTGTGCTACGCGAGGCAAGTTGGGGCTGAGCGAGCTGCGACACGGGCGGCAGAGATGAGGATCGCTGTACAGAATCTGCTAAGTACGGCAGACGAGGCCATAGCAGCCGCGGCGGTCGAGGGGCTCGCGCTCGTGCGGTCATCAAAAAACCGGACGGGCTTCATGTGCGTGCACAAGAGAGGTCGAATCTACACGGCGGAGGTCCGGGAGAATAACAAGCGGCGCAGCCTCGGCAACTTCGCGACGCGAGAGGCGGCGGCCTTGTGCTACGCGAGGTACATCGGGCCTGAGCGAGCGGCGGCAGAGGCGCTCGCGGAGGCGGCGCCGCAGGCCGAAATCGATCCGTTGGACGAGGCCTTGCCGGCGACAGAAGCATCGGCAGCGGCGAGGGTCACTGTGACTCAGCCGTTCACAGCAGCCGAGGCCAAGGCTGCCGCGGCGGCCGAGGTGAGGTCGCTCACAGCAGACGAGGCCACCACGCTCATAAGCGTGCACGGTGCGCTCGTCGCTGAGACGGTGGCTGCGCCCGAATTGGAGGAGCCCGTGGCGAGTGAGGTGACGGCAGAGGCGAGCATGAAAGGGCCGGCACGAATGGATGCCGACGTGGCTGAGGGGCTGGCGCAGCAGAGGGTGCCGGAGCTGTGGTTGGCGGCCGGCTTCGAGCAGTGGCTGGTTACGAACGTGTGCCACCCGGTGTGGCAGCTCGAGGTGGGTGCGCCCGAAGAGGAGGAGCCCGCGACGGCCGAAGAGGAGGAGCCCGCGGAGGATCAAGGGGCCGCAGCAGCGGCGAGAATGGAAGGACCATCACGGCTGCTCGCAGCTGAGAACGCTGCGGATATGGATATAGCGGCTGCTATCACGGCCGCTCCCATCGCCCTCGACTCTGCCTTTGCCGTGATGGAGGCGGCCGGGGAGAAGGTGGAGGCGACAGCGGCCAAAAATCCTAAGGCCGCGATGTTGTTGTGGACACGGGTGCTCGGTGCGCTCGTCGATGGGGGGCTGCCCGCCGAGGCCAGGGCGGCCGATGAGGCGATGACTGTGGCTGAGATGCGCGAGTTGCTCGCGAGCCGCGGCCTCAACAGGAGTGGTAACAGGGTGGCCCTTGCCAATCGGCTGCTCGGTGCGCTCGTCGCTGCGGCGGTGGCTGCACCCGAAGAGGAGGAGCCCGCGACGACAGCACCCGAAGAGGAGGAGCCCACGACGACAGGGGCATCGGCAGCGGCGAGGATTGAAGGGTCACGGCCGCTCACAGCAGACGAGGCTCGGGCGGCCGCAGTGGCCGAGAGGCTCGAGCTCGTGCCGTCGTCGGCTTCGAATTGTGATGTGTCGGCTAAGCTGCTGGCGCTGCACGACGGCATCAACGAACTCGACGAGGAAGCCGAGGAGCACCTGCCACGGCTGCTCACAGCTGAGCACGAGGCCGCGGCAGCTGTTGGGCTTGTGCTCGTACCGTCGTCGTGCAACGAGACGGGCTTCAAAGGCGTGACCAAGTCTTACTACAAGGGCGTGATCAGGTACCAGGCGCACATCTGGGACACCGAGCGGCGCTTGATGCGCTACTTGGGCTCCTTTGCGAGAGCGGAAGACGCGGCCGTGTGCTATTCGAGGCACATCGGGGCGGAGCGAGCGGCGGCAGAGGCAGCGGAGGCGTTGATCGCAGGGTCGCGGCCGCCCACAGCGGACGAGGCCAGGGGGGCCGCGGCAGCTGTTGGGCTTGTGCTCGTGCCGTCGTCGTGCAACGAGACGGGCTTCAAAGGCGTGACCAAGTCTTACTACAAGGGCGTGATCAAGTACCACGCGCAAATCTGGGACACCGAGCGGCGCTCGATGCGCTACTTGTGGCAAGGGCGGCGGCGTCGGGCACCTGGCCGGTGTAGGCGGCGCCGAACGCGAGCGGGGCGGGTGGGAGCGCCGGGGCGCGCCAAACCTCCCACTCCTCACGAACGATAAAGAGGAGCTCGCCTGCCATTTCGATGCGCAGTGTCTTGGAGTCGTCCGACTCGTACACGCGCACGCGCTCGAATTGGGGGTGGCGGTTCCCATGAGCACGGGATCGCACCTCCAGCCACGATCCCACAGGGAATTCATGGCCGGCTTCGGCCTCCACGCCAAGCATGGCGCGCAATGAAGATGAGCCCGCCAACCTGGCCACCCTTGGCTTGGGCGGTTGCATCGCTGTCAACTTGTATTCTTGCAGGAGCCTCTTCCCGTATCCATAACCCACCACCCGTCTACTAAGCGCATCCGCCGCGCACATGGCCGCGTCTTCCGCTCTCGCAAAGGAGCCCAAGAAGCGCGTCGAGCCCCGCTCAGTGTCCCAGATTTGCGCCTGGTACTTGATCACGCCCTTGTAGTAAAACTTGGTCACGCCTTTGAAGCCCGTCTCGTTGCACGACGACGGCACGAGCTCGAGCCCCTCGGCCACCGCGGCCCCCCTGGCCTCGTCCGCTGTGGGCGGCCGCGACCCTGCGATCAACGCCTCCGCTGCCTCTGCCGCCGCTCGCTCCGCCCCGATGTGCCTCGAATAGCACATGGCCGCGTCTTCCGCTCTCGCAAAGGAGCCGCCACCTCTCGGCGGCAATCCCGGGGGTGGACTGGACGGACCTTGCCGCGAGTATCGTCGGCGACACCGCCAGCACCACCGCGGACCCGCCAGCGCCCACAGCTGCTGCGGCCGCCCTGCCGGCCGTGCGCTTCGACCGGGCGCAGCTCACCGCGCCCAAAGTGGCCGACTGGCTGGACGTGGTGCTCCGGGAGCCACCGGTCAGTGGCGAACCGCATCCGTGGCAGCTCGCCCTTCACGAGAGGCTGATTGGCTGCGACGAGCGTACCTTCAAACGTCCGGGGATGCAGGGCCTCAAGAACTTTTTGCGCTGGGGTGGGCCCCTGCCGCCCATGGGACTGCATGTACTGAACGAGCGCCGAGAGGACCGCAGAAGGCGTGGCGTGGCGACGGTCGCCGCGGTCGTGCGGGGCCAAGCAGGCCTCGTGCCCTGGCGCGACGGCGAGCTCGAGCGGCGCCTGCAACTCGCCGAGTGGCCGGAGCGGCCCCGGCCGCCCACCAAGCTACCACCCCTCGCCCTGCAGCTCGACGTTGTCCCAGGGGGCGCGTGGGGCAACCGTCTCGCCTACTCGATCGACCGCAACTGGAGGATTCGTGGCTCGAGGTGCACGTACGACTTGGCCACCTTCCATGTGGTGCCCCTGGTGTGGCAAAGCCCCGCCGGACTCGACCAGGACAAGGTCTTCACCGTCGTCTATACGCGGGCGCGCTGGACGCCCGACACAGACGCGCGCCGTGCTTACGCCGCCGTCACCATAGCCGCCGCCATGGCCGATGACGCCCACCCCCTGCGTTTGACACTCCTCGATCGACTGAGCCATGGAGGGGATGCAGATCGTGATCGTGGTCGTGATGAGCTCGATCTCGACTGGGCGCTCCGACAATACGAGGTCCAGGAGGGCGCGTGCTACTACACAGGTGTCACCCTCACCCTGAGAGGGCCCATCTACACAACCCCCTTCGTGCTCTCTTTTGAGCGTCTCAACGAATCGCTTGGATACACCCGTGCCAACACCAAGCTTGTTGCGGCCGAATTCAACGTTGGCTATGAGGCACAGATGTCGGAATACTACGCTGACCTCCTGTTTGGTCCCAAGAGATAGAGAACCTACACGGGGCTAGCTGCGGCGGTGGAACTGGCGGCGGACACTTGATGCTCGCGTCCAACATTTACGGCCTATCATGCTACGCGAAGTACCTTGGGGGGGATGACAGCGAGCATTCACTGGGACAGTGGGGGCACAAGCAAGTGTGAGCGGTCAAGTGACACAAGGAGTCGATCAGGGATCCATGAACGACTGGGGAAGAACATCTAGTACGCGCCACGAGTAGCCGACAACATCCGTGTGTTGGTCGTTCAGGGATCCCTGATCGACTCAGGGTTTATGTGCGTGAATCGGATGTACCCGTCGCCATACTACACCGGTTATCGTCTTAACGTCCACTTCCGCGGATGTACTCGGAAAGCTGTGAAAAGCTGTGAAATGATGTACTCGGAAAGCTGTGAAAAGCTGTGAAATGATGACATTTCACAGCTTTTCACAGCTTTCCGAGTACATCCGCTGTGAAATGAAGTTTCCCTGTGAAGAAGATGCCGCCACGAATGCCGCTGTGCGACTATGGTGCGGCATGCACGCGCAAGGGCTGCGTGTACCGGCATCCGCCGAAGACTGCGGCACCGCCAGAGGCCGAGGAGGTGTGCAAGCCCTTCCTCGCTGGCACCTGCCAGTTTGGACAGCGCTGTCGCAACTTTCATCCGCCGCCGGACGAGGTTGGCGCGTGGCGCCGCAAGTATGCGACGACGGCGTGTCGGTACGGAGAAGATTGCCGTAACCAGAGCTGCTTGTTTTGGCATCCGTGGAGTGCGCTGGATACTGCAGCTTCTGCCGAGAAGCGCGTCGACCCCTTGGACGGGTGCAGCTACACGCGGCAGGAGTTCGAGGACTGTTACGGCGAAGACTGGGAGGCGCACTGGATGGCGGCTGCCGCATATGATCCGAACATTCGGGCTTTCGATGGCACTGTCCCAGCATCCAAGTCCAACAGTGCTGATGCTGGGGAGCCATCGCGCTCAGACGCCGCCACAGCCGCTTCAGCCGCTTCCGCTGCATACATCCCGTATCCAGAGATGGATGAGGACTTGTGCCATCACGTCGTCGGGCTCGCACTGGACGAGTTCGACGACGAGATCGTGGTCCCCCGGGGCTTCGAGAACCTGCCGCTCTTCCCCAATGGTCAGCAGCAGCACTCGACGGCGCCGACAGAGTGGCAGCCTCGAGAGCCTCCTCCGACGCTGCAGTGGCAGCAGCAAGATCTGCCGCAGTTCCGTTACCGGACTGAGTACCAGCCGGCGCCAAACTCGTGGGCAGCCGTTGCGGTGGCTGGCGTCCCTGCAAGCGAGCTTGGCGTTGCAATGCCGCCGTCGGCGGCCGCTGCGTCGTGGACGGCGCCCGCCCACAGCGCCGTTGCGGGCTCCAGCGCACTCCAGTACATTAGGATACCAGAGGCGCTGTGGCTATCCGAAGTCTCACGTGTCGATGCGCCGAGCGCCTTCCGGATTGCGAATCCACTGGCGCGCTTTGAGGCGGTGAATGCGCCGCACGTGCAGCGTGCCGCCACGCACACGCTGCCGCTCAGCCTGCTCACGCGCGAGGCGGCCGGCGCCCTCAGCCGCGCACCAACGGCGACGGTGCTCGACCTTCACTATCAGTCAGTCAAGACGGTGCACATAGTACTTGAGCAGATGCTTCCCATGAGCCTAGCCAGCCACGCCGAGGTGTGGGTGATCACGGGCACCGGCCACCATACGGCCAAGCACAGCCATCAGCGCGCACAGGTTGGCGGCGTGCTCCGCTCAGCGGTCGAGGAGCACCTGCAGCAGGGCGGGTATGAGTTCTACCCGGGCAAGGACCGCGCAGGGCACTCGGGCGCGTTCCTCGTAGTGGCGAGGGGACAGAGGATGCGTTAAAGTTCAAGAAACTTGAACTTGAAACGGAACACTTGACACCTAAGAGATCATCAGCGTCGTTCCTGCTGCAAACGACGACAACTAATGACAGCGTTAGTCAGGTTCAAAAACACCTGGAGCTTGGGCTGGAGCTTGTACGCCCAAGACGGCGTTTTGATGCCCTTTTTGTTTCTCACCAACGCCGACGCGGTGGAGATGGTCAGCACCTTCACAATTGGGCCAAGCCTCAGGGATGAGGTGGTCACGATTGATCCAGGACTCGCACGGCTTCTGGGAGACGCCGTGACGAACGAGTTCCGTGCTCAGGCGCTGCGCATGCTGTTGGAAGGCATGACACCAACCAGCGTGGCGCCAGAGGCGCTCCTATCGGAGCTTCAGCTCGAGGCAGGCACGGCATCGCGAGCCCGGCACGGGCTGGGCAGTCGCACCGCGATTCTCCAACGGCCTGGCATCCTTCCCGCAAGCGCTTGTGCACGACTCCGTGCGGCTGTGGACGCTGAGCGGCAGCAAAAATGTGACACAGTCGACGGCTCACCTGACGAGCAGCTTAACTTGAGCGCCGCTCAGCTCGATGAGCTCATCGCGGACCCATCGGCATCGGCGGCACTATGGGGGCTGCCAGCCGAGTTCCTATTGTCCGATTCCCAGGATGACGGGGGCAATTACGGGAGTCGGGCGGCCTGCTTCGCAGACTCTTGTGCCAAGTTGAGACTTTTGCCAGACAGCTTCGCACCAGAGTCTGCCGAAATCTTCGTGCGGCGGTACGCGGCCGACAGCCGCCCATGGAACCCCTTCCACACCGACTCGGCCGCATTGACGCTCAACCTGGCGCTCATCGATGATGCGGCGTTTCACGGCGGGGAGCTGCTGGCCTGCCACGACGGTGCTGTGCGCGTGGTTGCGCGGCGCGAGGGTGACGCTACGGTACATGCGAGCAGCTTGCTACACGGCGTGCGTCTGATCACGTCGGGCGTGCGCTACTCACTCATCATTTTCTTCGGCAGAAATCGCGCCGACGCGGAGGCCCTGGCCGCACTGGAAGCCGAGGCAGAGGACGAGGCAGAGGCCCTCGCCACCATCATGCGAGATACCTCCTTCCTGTCGCGATGCGAGGCCACTCTGGGTGGCGCAGCGTCCGTCGAACAGCTCCACCGCGACTTTGTGAGCGTGCAAAGGTCAGCTGATGGCGGCCTCGGCGCACTCATCGCACTCATAGTGCACCGCTACGGAGCACCACACCTTCGACCAACACAGATCCTGAAGGCTGCAGCGAATAGCGATGCTGTCTGCTGGTCGTTGCGCGCGCTGCTGCGGTATGCCGTGGACCTGTTGCGTAAGTAGAGGGGACGCGTTGGTGTGAGTCGCCGGAATCGACACCAAGGAACCTGTACTATCGTATAGTATGTGCTGTGAGAGCAGCGAATCGCAGGTCCCGACCGGTCCGGAGTTACGAGTACCCGGGTAGTACCGCGGCACGGCAGTATAAAGAGCGCGGAGAACGGCCGCTAAATCGTATCTGATGATCCGATCTGCACGCCGAACCCCCGCGCGGCCGCGCACATCACGTCCTCGGTACGCGCAACGTACCTCGAAGCCGAGCCCAGATCTACTTTCGTGCGGCACGAGATTTTGACCTAGGGGGAGGGTTTCACTACTCAGATAAGATAGTCACCCTATATGGTGTTTCAACACAGTGGGGCGCAGGGAACGGGTCGGCATGGAAAAACGAATTAAACGTTACTTTCGTTGTGGGATGCGATGCCCGTCCGGACAGGACTTCCGTCGTATGTACGTTGTCGCGCCGCGGTTCGATACACGCATTTTGATTGTTACGTGTCCGCCCGTCGGTCTCCAGTGTGCGGTTCGCGCGCGCGTCACAGATCAGTGTCGTCTGAGTCGTGTGTCGCGCAATTGGTGTCGCGCCATGTGTCGCGCGCGCGGACAGCATGAGCATCCGCGATCCGATCCACGCCATGGCCCCCATGGGCATGGGCATGGCGGAGCATCTAGAGGGCTTTGGTCGTCAGAGGGGTTGTTCAACAGTACCTTAGAATCAAACCTTCTACGATGGATCACTCTCGCTTGATCACTCTCTGGAACAGAGGTCAGAGCCCCTGGGATCGGACGTGGAGCGGATGGGGTCCCGGGTCCCAAACTGAGTCGTACGACGACCGAGGAACCGCCGCGCAGTACCGCACCGCGCCCCAGCGTGTGAATGGAACCGCTACTAACCCAACCGCTACCCCCCCCCGTTTAACGCGGATTCAGTTGACCCTGTATACCAAGTGATGGTGTGCCCGCCGCGTCGGGGCTCGGCACCCTGCACCCAGATCCACCACATAGCAGCGTTTGAGACAAAAACACAGTGCAACTTGCACCGTCGGATGCAATCACAAAAAGGAGCCCACGAATGACTGAGTGCCATCAGCCATGCGGCGGCACAGCACACCGCATCCTCAACTTACAAGATCGGCGGCGTTCCGGGCTGCCAAAACATTCGCCACTGCAAATTTCTTACCACTTCTTCGTCGTCCATGACAAGGAGCGCTTGATGTTACCACCCGATGACTTTTTGTCGAACGACATCGATCGTCGAATTGCATTGATTGCCTTCATAGGGGTGGCTACAGGTACCTCCTTCTTCTCCGGGCGCAGGATCTCGACCACGTAGACGGGGCGCCCCGGCACCATGACCTCCTGCATCAGCTTGCCTGCGAGCGACTTGCCGTCAACGGACAAGATGATATCGTCAAGTTGCACTAGGGCCTGCTGCTCGGCCCGGCCACCCGGTTTGACGGTGATGATCGTATTGGTAGAGTCGAGCTCGAGCCCGAGGCCTTGCGGCCCGCGCTCGAGCACAAAGGTCCGCCGCGTCGCTGAGGTTGCAACCATCGCTGGCTTGCCATCCTTGCTGCTGCTGCTGCTGCTGCTGCTGCTGCTGCTGCTCTTCTTGCCGAACGAGAGCGAGCGCATCACTCGTTTTGCGGTCCCGCCGCCGCCTCCCGGGGAAGGTGGTGGAGCCTCCGGTAATCCCGGCGTAGGAGCAGCTCGCGCGGAGGAGCCCTTCTTCTTGCCAAACGAGAGCGATCGGCGCACGACGCCGCCGAAGCCCTCTTTCTGTCTGCGCAGCTGCCGAGCGTGATTTCTCGCGAGGTGGCCGCGCCACGTCATGTTGATCTTCGTGGCCGCGCGAGTCTTCGCCGCCATTTGCGTCTGCCGTTCGTGCTCTACGCCCATCAAAAGCTCCATCCTCGCCCTATTGCGTTCATCCTCGCGCAATTGCCGCTGCATGAACACGCCCTGGATGTGCCTCGCGGCGAGCTGGCGGTGCATGTTGTCAATGTAAACTTGCTTGCGCCGCCAGTGTGACTGAATCAAGAGCGCTGCCTGCTCATCGGTCATCGAATGACCCTTGAGCACAGCGCCGACCGCAGCCATGAAACCGCCGGACTCGAGCATCGCCCCAAAGTTGCCGAACAAGCCGCCGCCCCGTTTCGGCGTCACTACTGGAGACTCGTCATCTCCCATCTCGCAAGTCGATTGCCACGGCCTCGATGTCCCACGAGTAGGGGCTCCCAAAATTCGCTTTGTCCGATCGCGGGTGTGACGAGAGCTGTTTGTCAAACTCGCGCGACAAAAGATGTTGTTGCAAAAAAACCACCTCACGAAGCAAATTCCAATCTTACCCGGACCAGTCAGGTAGTCAGTTATGTCGCGGTCCCCCCGCGCTCCACACTCCGTCTCAAAGGACGGCTCCGCTGCCCTCGGTCAACACAAGAGTATTCCTAACTCTAACTCCCGTCCATGAACGATGAAGCCCTGTGCGCCTGCGAAGGGGCAGGCAGGCAGGCTGCCAAGTCCCCAAGAGACTACAAATTCATTCAGAAGATCAGAATCATTCAACCTCAATTCTCCACGTGACCACACACCCATTGTACCTTTCTCCTCCAACAGCAGTCAGCACACTTCCTTTCCGTTTTATACTTTTCGGTGCGCAACCCGATCGATGATCGGATCGGATCATGCCCCAGTCGCGCCCCGTTACCCGCATGTGTACTTCAGGCTCTTCCGACCGCTAGGGCCGCACTAACCATCTGCAACATCCTCCTTACCTTCGTCCATGCACCACACGAGCGGACGATTTCCACGATAGGCTGAAATGGGAAACCGTTGCTTCATCCAAAAACTGCCACCCATGCATCTCTCACCACTTCTTCCTATCGAATGAGAAAGAGCGCTTGACTCCAGTACTGGCTTTCTTATCAAACGAGAGCGATCGGCGGATGGCGCTCGTCGCTTTGGCAAGCTCACGCCCAGTCATGTACTCCGTGCGCGAAATCTCGACCACATAGACGGAGCGCCCCGGCACCATGACCTCCTGCATCAGCTTGCCTGCGCACGACCTGCCGTCAACGGACAGGATGACGTCCTCGACTCGCACCAAACCCTGCTGCTCGGCCCGGCCACCCGGCTTGATGTGCACGATCGTATTGGTAGAGTCGAGCTCGAGCCCGAGGCCTTGCTGCCCGCGCTCGAGCACAAAGGTCCGCCGCGTCGCTGAGACCGCAACCGGTTTGCTGCTGCTGCTGCTGCTGCTGCTGCTGCTGCTGCTGCTGCTGCTGCTGCTCTTCCTGCCAAACGAGAGCGAGCGCATCACCTTCTTCACGGAGGAGGTGGTGTTGGAGCCAACGCCGTTGCTGCCAGTACGAGAGGAGCCTCCTCCTCCGGATGTTGGAGCAGCCGCTGGCGCGACCTCGATATTGACCGGGTCGCCGAGCAAGGCCGACATGAGGTCTCGGAGCTGCTTGTTCTCCACCGGCGGCTCGGACGGCACGGGGGGCGCTGTCGAGGTGACTCCGGACCTCTGAGTGGTCGCGCGGGCGACAGTGGGGGCAAAATCGGGGGCCATCATCGGCGAGGCTGCCAAATGAGCCTTGCTGCGCTTCGACTTGCCAAATGAGAGCGATCGTTTCGTAATGCCGCCAAAGCCCTTGGGAGCGCGCGCCTCGCGCAGCTTTCTGACGTGCATCCTCGCGAGGTGTCCACGCCAAGTCATGTTGATCTTTGTGGCCGCACGCGCCTCGTAAGCCACCTCGTAGGATTCCTGCTGGATCATGGCAGCGAGCATCTCCGCCTGCAGCTTTTGATCGCGCTTATACGCGCGCTCGCGCACAAAGCGCTGGATGAATTCCGCGGCGAGCACGCGGGCGACATTGTCAACCACTGCCTCGTGCTTGCGCCAGTGCGACTGGATGCAAAGCGCTGCCTGCTCCTCAGTCATCTTGTGGCCCTGGATCGCATGGACGAGCGCAGCGCCCCAGTTGGCGCCCGCGTTGCGCATCGCCCCGAACGCGTTGAGGCCCTGGGCAAGGCGCCGTGGCGACAGCAGCCCGTCGTCGAAATTCTCCTTGTCGCTATTGACGGCCGGGATACTCAGGTGAGGGCGTTTCTCGACAACCTTCATGGGGGACAGGGGCACCGCGAGGCTTGAACTGTTATTGCAGCGTGGCGTGATGTAGCCGTCTTCTGATTGCATTCCGTAGACGTCTTCTGAGCCATTGTAGTACGTCGTCGCGACGCGACGCGAACCCAGAGTCCCGAGCGGCCGGATCGACGACATGAGCAGAAATTGGGAGCGCGCTCGGGTTCGAGTCCACCAAAAATAGTGGCGTTGAGACTTCCTCTGTTCCCCCAAAGTGAACTTTTTTTGAGTGTTCCTGTGACAAGTCTCGTCAAGTCTTTTCAAAAACATTAACCGAACGGATTACGGAAGCCTATCGAATCTTCGAATGTGCTCCGGACGGAAGCAGGGACGGGAGGAGGCGGAGATGGCGGAGGGGATCCATCTAGAGGTGACACGTCATAAGTGCTGGCATACGTGCACTCGGAGAACAAGTACTGTAGGTCAAGTAGCTTGATTTGACTTGACTTGAATGGACTTGCCTGTGAAATGAGGCTCTGCCTCTTCCTCCTTGTCGTGGTCGGCGCACATCCGGCCAAGAGCATACCAAGTGCACGCCGCGAGCGCTCCTCGCCTCCTTTGGCGTCTCATATCTCTCAGCTCATTGGCAATCTGCGCCGTGAGCATGCAACTATTGCCGAGATCATGGAGATGAGCCGGCAGCAGCGTGAGCTGCAGAGAGCTGCAGAGGCCGCCCGTGCGCGGCGTGATTGGAAGTATGCGCCACCACGTACGATCGTCGTTGCCAACAGGCTGCCGCTCTCGGTGAAGCGCGACGCGGACGGCCAGCTGCAGTATTTAATGACTGGCGGCGGCATGGTCTCGGCTCTCATGGGCGTACGAGACGTTCGGATGATCTGGGTGGGCTGTACCCGACGACATCACGCCTGTCGAGCTCGAGCAGGTGCGGCGCGCTCTCCTGTCCCGCGGCTGCGTGCCCGTCTTCCTGCCAGCGGAAGAGGCGTCCGCGTACTACAATGGGTTCTGCAATGATGAGCTCTGGCCACTCTTTCACTACGTCATCAAGCCGACACCTGAGGCCGAGGACGGCGCTGCGGAGCGTGAGCAAGCCAACTGGCTCGCGTACAAGCGCGTCAACGAGCGCTTCGCCGACGTCGTCAACAGCGTCGCGCGCGAGTCGGACCTAGTGTGGGTTCATGATTATCATTTGATGCTGCTGCCCTCGTTGCTGCGAGCGAAGCGCATCGAGAACCATCAGCACATCAAGATCGGCTGGTTCTTGCACACGCCGTGGCCCTCATCGGAGGTATTCCGCACGCTCGCACGACGGCGCGAGATCCTCGTCGGGTTGCTCGCCGCTGACCTGCTGGGCTTCCATGTGTATGACTACGCTCGCCACTTTCTGCACACGTGCACGCGCCTGCTTGGTAGCGAAGTGTCTTTCCACGGGCGCCGGCTGCGCTGGGAGCGCCCCCTCTCTCCTGCCGAGGGGGGCGGGGTGGCGACACACTCAGTCAAGGTCGACGCCTTCCCGATCGGCATCGACCCCGAGCGCTTCCGCTTCGCGCTCCACTCCAATAAGGTGTGCGAAAGGATCTTCCAGCTGCGACAGCAACACGAGGGGCAGCTGCTGCTACTAGGTCTGTACCCACAGCCCATGATGCGCCATGGCCCACGCCCGCCTCCCAGCCCTGCGCGCGCTGCTCACGCTTCATGTGCATCTCCACACAAAAAACAGGAATCGATCGGACTGACTACACCAAAGGTCTGTACCAACAGCCCATGATGCGCCATGGCCCATGCCCGCCTCCCAGCCCTGCGCGCGCTGCTCACGCTTCATGTGCATCTCCACAAAAATCAAAGGCATCCCGCAGAAGCTGCTGGCGATGGAGGCGCTGCTCCTGCGGCGGCCGGATCTGGTTGGCAAGGTCGTCCTCCTGCAGATCGCAGTGCCCACTCGAACGGAGGTGGTCGAATACCAAAAAGTGCGATCGGTTGCTCACCGTCTCGTGGGGCGCATCAATGGCAAGTTCGGCTCCCCAGGTTGGTCTGCCTTGCATGCAAGTGCTCTGATTGCCTCTGATGGTCTGCCTTGCATGCAAGTGCTCACCACGGCGTCCTGGCTCCCCAGGCTGGACTCCTATCCTTTACCTGGACCAGGCGATCGAGTTTGATGAGATGGTGGCCCTCTACGCCGTCGCGCGCGCATGCATCGTCTCCTCGTTGCGGGACGGTATGAATCTGGTGTCCTACGAGTATGTGGCGTGCCAGGACGATCAGGCGGACATGGGGCCTGGTGTGCTGATCCTCTCCGAGTTCGCCGGCGCGGCGCAGGCGCTCGGCGCAGGCTGCGTGATGGTCAACCCGTTCAACATCGAGGATCTCGCACGGGCGATCAGTGAGGCCATTGAGATGCCGGTCGCGCAGCGCACCGAGCTGCATGCCTACGCCTCACGCTACATCAACAAGCACACGTCGCAGGCGTGGGCGCAGAACTTTTTGGCAGAATTGGAGGCGCCCGATTCGGAAGAGCTTCGGCGCCGGACGGCGCACGGCCACCCGCTGCCGCTCGCGAAGGTGGTGGAAGCGTACTCAAATGCGACGCGCCGGCTGCTTGTGCTCAGCGTCGGCGGCACCTTTTTGCCCGCGACGGGCGCAACGGCCAACGACGACACCACGCTCACCCTCGAGCAGAGGCAGCTGCTGGCCAAGTTGCTGGCCGACCCGGCAAATACTGTGCTGCTCTCCTCGGGCCGCTCGCGCGCGCGCATGGATGAGCTGAGCGCCTCGTTCGCCTCGCTCGCCGTCGAGCGGACTCCCTCGGGCCCATCTGCGTCTGTCCTGCAGATGTACGCCGAGATGGCGCCCGCGATGATTGCGCCCGCGATGGCGCCCGAGATGGTGCTCTCATGAACTCTGATGACCCTTGATGACCCCTAATAACCTCTGATGGCCTCCCTCATCAGGTACGCCGCGATGGCGCCCGAGATGGCGCTCACGCTACCGGCGAGCCTCGAGGCGCGCGGCGCCGCCGGCAGGCGCCGGCGAGGTAGCATGAGCCGCCGTCGCAGCAGCAGTCGCAGCAGCAGCAGCAGCAGGAGTAGGAGTGCTGCGAACGCCAAGTCGGCACGCGCAGCTCGCGCTGGAAACCGAGGGGCGGCTGGCGGCTGGAGTGCCAGCCTTGGCGCTGCGGCGGGCGCTGCGGCGGGCGCTGCGGCGGGCGCTGCGCAGGAGGATCTGCTTGGCGGCGTGGACGTAGACGTTGTGGCCGCATCGCTCGCGGCCGCGGTCGCCGCGGTCGCCGCGGTCGCCGCCTCCACAGTTGATCAGAAGGGGACTGATGAGCCTCGGTGTGGCCAGCTGTGGCGCTTGGCCGAGAGCGGCGTCTTCACCTCCATCGACTTGTCGATAGGCTGGGAGACCACGCTGCAGGCCGCTCAAACCGACGAGTGGCTGGAGAGCGTCGAAGCAGTCTTCCGCTATTTTGAGGAGCGTACGCCCGGCTCACGCGTCGAACGGCGCGACCGTACGATCCGATGGTCGTACGATTCGTCAGACGCCGAGCTGGGCGCTCAGCAGGCGTCGAATCTCGTCGAGCATCTCGAGAAGCTCCTCGTGGATGCGCCGGTGGAGAAGTTGTGGGAGGGCACGACGGTCGAGGTGCGTCCTCACGGATCCTCATGCGGCCACGGCCTCATGCAGCTGCTTGCCGCCGAGCTCGGGGGCGCCCGTGACGGCGCCTCTCGGTCGAGCAAAGGAGGGTCTGCAGCCTCGCCCACGGCCGCCGCGCTGCCGCCGCGCAGCTTTGACTTCGTTCTCGCAATGGGTAACTTCACGGGGCGCGACGAGGACCTATTCCTGCAGCTGCACTCGATTGAAGGACGGACGGCGGACAGCGGAGTGGATGAGCCCGGCATGGCGCTCGTCGCTGCCGACGGCGCCGGCGATGCCATCGGCACGACGGACGATGCGGCCGCCACAGCGGCCGCCGGCGCCGGCGCTGCCGGCGTCGAGGCGCCCCCCCTCACGCTGGGTGCACTTCTTGGGCGAAGTGGGACGCGGCGTGCGCTCGACATTGAGGCGGGAGGCGTCTTCTCCGTGGTCCTGGGCAATCGGTCGACGCATGCGCGCTTCTTCTTGACATCCGAGCGTGAGGCGACACAGTTGCTGTATGCACTCACACTTACGCCACAGTCGCCGCAGGCTGCCGCCGACACACGCGAGATTCTCGCCTCTCAGGCGGCCCAGGCGGCCGCGGCCGACGCGCAGTCAGCCGCACAGGCGGCCGCGGCCGACGCGGCCGCCTCGTCCGAGGAGCTCCTTCCCAATGCTCTCTCGCGCGCGACGCTCGTCGACATCGCTGAGCGGATGACGAGCTGCTTGACGCCCGCCTTCTGCCTCGACTACGACGGCACTCTCTCGCCCATGGTGGCCGACCCGGCGGCCGCACGCTTGCCGAGTGGCACGCGGGCGCTCCTGAGCGAGCTGTGTGACCGCCATCCGACTGCGATTGTCTCCGGCCGTTCTATGGAGAAGCTTCGGCAGTGGGTACAGGTGGACGGACTCTATTTTGCAGGCTCACATGGGTTTGAGATCGTCGGACCATCTGGCTCGCAGCTCAACTACACTGTCGCCCATGAGCTGCTGCCCACCATCCAGGCATGCGCACGCGAACCGAATGCCTGCCACCACCATCCCTCACTCCACTCCCTTCCCCTCTCACCCACAACCCCTGGCTCGCCGGCTCATTCCTTTCAGGGCGCGCTCACCAAGCTGCAGGCGAAGCTCAAGCAGATCCCGGGCGTACTGATCGAGGACAACAAGTTCGCGCTCTCAGTGCACACGCGCAACGTGTCAGACGAGGCGCTGCTCGCACTGGACGCGGCGCTCGACGCGGCGCTCGAGGAGCAGCCGATGCTCCGGCGCAGCTCGGCTTCACGTCATCATGTCATTGAGCTCAAGCCGCAAGTCAATTGGCACAAGGGGCGCGCAGTCGAGTGGCTGCTCAAGAACATGTGCGAGCAGATGGGACTACCATCAGGTGCGGCAGAGCGCTCAAAGACAATCCTGCCCATCTACATCGGAGACGACACCACCGACGAGGACGCCTTCGAGCTGCTGCGCGCCAACGGCTATGGCATCCCGATCGTCGTGCGCGAGCGAGCGCCCAAGCGAAGCGAGACCGCCGCTGAGTTTTGGCTGCAGCAGCGTGACGTGGCCGAGTTCCTCGCCCTCTTTCTGCACGACCGCGTGCTTATCGGCGCGGCTGAGCAGGCCGGCACCGCCGAGCCGCCACCGCCCGCCGCCGATGCGCCGGCACGGCCCGGCCCCATGGCAGGCCCCATGGCAGGCCCCATGGCAGGCCCCATGGCAGGCCCCATGGCAGGCCCTGTGGGTCCGGCTGTGAGCTTTGTGGCTGCGCCTCAGCCTCACGACTGACCCGAATTGGCCTGTCGGACACGGAGCCGGCTCGCGCTCGGCCGGGCGTCGACCCGCGCGCCGGGGGCTGGTCCTGCGGTATCGGTCGGGTTATCGGCACGGGCTGACGCGGGCTGACGTGTCGACGACCGGACCGCGATTCTGCGCGCGATCCGCGGTGCGCGAATTGACGATTATCAATTAATATTTCTCTCCGAAGTCGCAGCACTCCGTCTTTCGCTCTTCCTCCTCTCTACTGAGGGCAAGGAGTTTGCCCACTGGGCCGAGCCCACCCCTCGACGCCGGCTAGCCCGCCCCCGGCGTGGCGCACACACCAGCCCGACCCGGCGTTTATCCGTACTCGCGTGCAGTACTCCACGTACTGCATACTGCGCCGATGACAAGCGTGCGTGGCGTGCGCGCACTCAACTCCTAAAAAAGGGCCAATAAGGGTGGCCTGCATCGTACGAACGTGGACTGCATGTGCCTTTGGCGTGATGCAGGCAACATCTGTGAGCACAGAGGGACGGCTCACATGAGCGCGCAGTTGCTGTTCTTTGCAGGCGGCTCGCGCTCGTCCACGACCACCGGTGCATATTCCGGTTGCATATTCTCTGGCCGGGTGCCCTGCATGGCCGTGCCAGGCCGTGATGATAGCATCGGGAGGTCTCCGAGATCCGGTGTGCCTTCTCGCTCCTCAGTGTGCGTCGGAAGGGTGAATGTCTCCGACGCACGCGCTAGATCGCTGCCTCCTCGCCTCCGGGCGTGCACCCCGTTTGCGCGTCGTCCGCCGCCCTCTCCGACGCCGCTCCCTCCGCCGTCTTGAGAGCGGCCGCCGTGGTCTCCCACTTGGCCTCCCCCTTGGCCTCGTCCTTGGCCTCGCCCAACACATGCATGTCCCTGCACCCCCTGCACATGCATCGGCACTGCCGCCGGCTCATGAATTAGCACCCGCCTCGTCGATGGTGGCGGCGTCGGCACCTCGTAGGAGCCGAGCTCCATGAACTCGCAATCTGAGCCGGCGGTGACCGGGCGGCTGCTTTCTGGAGAGAAGTTGAAAGGGCGAGAAAGGTCGCTGCGGTTGCTGTTGCTGATCCCTCGGCCAGATAGGATCTTGATGGGCTGCTTGACCATCGTTGAGGAATCTAGTTCTCGGTTACGTGGCAGGGCGTCAACGTCGTCTCCGAAGTCTTCGATAGTTGAGATCGTGACGACATCGTCGACGTCCTTCGGCATGGAAAACGTGTCAAATCGCGGCGCCGCGGAATGAAGTGTGAATGGGATTCAGAGTGCGTGTTCTGGGCAAGAGATTACGCGCACAACACTCCCCACAAGGCTCACATGTAACCAGCGCAATGACCGCACGACGCCGCCCAACCGCCAATACCACTGTCTCTCGCACATCACACCACCTCGTGGCTCCTGGGACTCAGCGACTTAACACTTATCAGCGACTTAACACTTATTCAAAACCATGATCCCTTTAAGATTATGATGAAGTCGAGATTATATTTTTAACCGCACAGTCGCTAGCGTAGAGAGACGCGCTTGACGAGCGCGGACACACGCATACATCCGTCGCGTGTGCCGACCCTTGGTGCCGACCGCGTCGGGGGCGCGCGGCGGCGCGCTCGACTTTCGTCTTCGTGCTTTCGATGCCCGTGGCGTTGCCCGTGCTGCCGAGGATCGTGCGCGATGAAACCGTAAGGAAGACACCTGACACCGTAAGGACGCAGAACTACATTATATGAACACTACAACGAAAGCAGGGCAGGGCGAAACGAAGAATCAGCAGCAATAGTCGAACCCCCGCGTGCCAATGCCATGCTCAGTTGCAACGAAGGCGTCTCGTCTCGCGTCGAGTTCATGTGGTCCTCATGGTCATCATTGTGGAATGGGACGCGTGCATGTGTCCATCCGGTCGGCAGCCCTCGCCACGTCTTATGTCGATGCACTGAGCGACGTGTCGCCATCGCCGCCGTCGTCAGAGCCAACGCCGAGGTCCTCGCGCGTCGTCTCGGGGATGGTGCCGATCGCGGGCTGTCCGGCCGCAATCGGCGGGATCGGGCGAAGGTCGGGCCGCGCTGCGGCGGCGCTCGGCTCCCCGTTGAGTGCCTGCGGAGTGGGCATGCACCGCGGTGAGGCTGGCGCAAGAGCAGGCGAGGCCGTAAGCGCGTCGTAGTTGAACATGTCGAGCATCTCGGAGATTTGGAGCTCCGAGCCGTTGCGCGTGAGCATCGCGCCCAGAGCGATCTCCGACGCCGTCCGCAGCATTGCCCGTGGGTTCGTGTACTCGCCCGACACAGCGCCCCCCTCCGAGTCAGCGCCGCCACCACCTAATGAATCTTCGAGCAGGGCAGAGGCCGCGTCACCCAGCCGGACGGACGAAGGCAAGCGCGGCATGCGCGGCATGGCGTCGTTGGCCAACGACGGGAGCTGCGGGTCCTCGTCGACGTCAGACGAGGTCGCCTGGAAGCATTGCACCCCGCCTCGCGAATCTCGCAACGGCTCGACTTGCAGCGTGTGTGAAAAGGGGCGGCCCGTGCGCGTGTGGTTGATCATCGACACACGCACCGGCTCCCCCTTTCGGATGGCCGTCAGCAGCTTTGTCACGGCCGCCTTTGACGTGTACGGCCCCTGGATGAGATCCAGAGTGTGCCCGAGCACCTGCGGCGCACGATACTCGCAGAGCGAGAGCCACGCCTCACTCGCCCACACTATCTGGAACGGCTCCTCTGCAGCCATGATCACCTGCACGTATCTGTCCGCCTCCGCCTGCGCCTCGCTCGCCTCCGTCGAGGCCGTGCGAGTAGGCGCCAAGGCGGCTGAGCTGCCCGCCGTTCCGTTGGTCAAACTCCCGCCAACCCCGCTGTCGAGATGGTCGAGATTGAGGTCGTCGAAGAGGGTGGAGACCCCTGATCGCTGCATGGGCAACCCCGAGAGATGAGCCCCACCCTTGGTCGCCCAACGGCCGCGCTTCATCGGCGATCCGTTCCCCCCCCCCCCCCCCCCCCCCCCCCCCCCCCCCACCCCCCCCCCCCCCCCCCCCCCCCCCCCGCCCCCCCCCCCCCCGCCCCCCCCCCCCCCCCCCC
>Ga0210242_101074_pt1 | contig 22525 bp, 13 predicted proteins | sample ChrtobMeP5a_16mM_FD_155445 | JGI IMG/M metagenome (GOLD analysis project Ga0210242, IMG submission 155445) | Chrysochromulina tobin associated microbial communities from unialgal haptophyte culture, Seattle, Washington, United States - P5a_16mM | ecosystem: Host-associated > Algae > Haptophytes >... | reverse complement strand
GAGGAGGTGGAGAGGGCGGTGGAGACGGAGGAGGTGGAGACGGCGGCGGGCTTGGTGGCGGCGGTGAAGGCGGCGGCGACGGTGGCGGTGGAGAGGGCGGAGGCGACGGAGGAGGTGGAGAGGGCGGGGGAGAGGGCGGGGGAGGTAAGGGAGGCGGCGAGGGCGGCGGCGAGGGCGGGGGCGGCGATGGTGGAGGACTCGGTGGTGGCGGCGAAGGAGGCGGAGATGGAGGCGGCGGAAATGGAGGTGGACTCGGTGGCGGTGGCGATGGCGGCGGAGAAGGTGGCGGTGGTGATGGCGGAGGAGAAGGAGGCGGCGGTGAGGGCGGAGGCGAAGGAGGAGGTGGCGATGGCGGCGGTGATGGAGGTGGTGGACTAGGCGGCGGTGAGGGAGGGGGAGGCGAGGGTGGTGGCGAAGGGGGGGGTGATGATGGAGGTGGGCTTGGCGGAGGCGGCGAGGGTGGCGGACTTGGCGGCGGCGGCGAAGGTGGCGGCGAAGGTGGGGGAGGTGACGGCTGGGGAGGGGACGGAGGAGGCGACGGTGGTGGTGGCGATGGCGGCGGCGACGGCGGTGGAGAAGGTGGCGGTGGTGATGGTGGAGGACTCGGTGGTGAAGGGGGGGATGGGGGAGGTGGCGACGGCGGAGGGCTTGGAGGCAAGGAAGGCGGCGCTGGTGGCCAGGTGAGGTCAGCTTGCGACCGAGCTTCCCAATCTCGCTCTGTCTCAGTTGCGCTAGAGTAGATGGGCACCGGCGCATTGTCGCCGACTTGCAGCAGCACGCCAAATCTCGCCAGCTCCGCGAAGGCACCATTGGTCGTTAAGCGCAGCGGCGTCGATGCACCTTGCCGAGGCCCACCCGACGGAGTGACTTGTAGCAGTTGCGCCTCCAGCGCCTTCTCTGGCGCAAAGTAGGTGTAGATGAGAGAGGAGCGAGACGGAGCGCTGCCCTCGGCACGCACTGCAAATGAAGCGTAGCTGATGTCTTCAGCGCACGATTCGGGTGGGCAAGCTGGCGCGGTGCATGAGATTTGCGTTGGGCCGTGCACCATGGCGACGACCGAGACAGACGGGAGCCCGCTCTTGACGTGAAATAGGCAGTGCACGGCACCAGCTGAAGCGCTCTCAAAACGGCCCTTCAAGGTGACTAGAGTGTTGCCTGCAGTGGGACCGCTGTTGGGTTGGAGGCTGGACACGTGCATCCAATTGCCCTGGGCCCTGGAGCCTGTGATTTTCTGGAACCGTGTGTGTGATCCGCAGACTCCGCATGCATGTTCGATGTCGCGAGAGCGGACTACGTTCTCCATGCTGTAGGTGACGAACCCGCTTCCCTCTTCGTGTAGGTTATTCTAACTGAATCACTATCGTCCGGTCGGCTCGCATCAGACCAGAGCGGTTGGCGGGGGGAGCCTAAAGCTCATTGCATCTGCTCCTCTATCAGGGGGCGACCCGGCAGCCGACCCGGACATGGTCGGCGTCTGTGCCGTCGTACTCGTGCTACCTCCCCCGTACTTCCCAATGCCACACTTCATGCCGGTCGAGGACGGCGGCGCAAGCTGCGAGTGCGTCTCTCTGGACAGCCTCCTGGCCTTCATGACTTCAGGCAGTGGCGGGCCATTCGTCCCAGCGAGGCAGAGGACGACAAACTTGGCCAGCGGATGGTCGACGTTGGAGAGGACGAGGCGGATGACGGCCGTCATCGGGACCGCCATGATCATACCTGGGATTCCCCACACGCTGCCGAAGAGCATGATCGCGAGCACCACGGCCACAGGCTGGAGTGACGTCGCATTACCGAGTACGAGCGGCTCGAGGACGTCCTTCACGAGGGTGACCGCGACGACGGGGCCCCAAAAGGCGAACAACGTGGGCCAGAAGGTGAAGCTCGGGTCGAGGATGACGATGGGCATGGGCAGGCAGACCGAGATGGCGAGCCCGATTGCCGGGATGAAGGAAAGGAAGAAGGCAAGCACTCCGAACACGAGCCACAGCTCGAGCCCGATTAGGAAATAGATGGTGCAGTTGAGCACCGCGACGAGCAAGGAGAGGCCGATCTTGCCGCGGATGTAGACAAAGATCTGCTTGTCGATCTTGGCCATCAGACCAGAGCGCTGCGCCTCGTCGGCCGGCCCATGCCCCACGAGCAGAAACATCAGAATGAGCGTTACGTAGAGCACCGTCTCGGCGAGCGCGCCCGCCGTGCCGAGCAGGTCGAGGATCAGGTTGCCGATCTTGATCTCAGCGAGCGCCTTGTTGATCTCGGCGCTCACGTTCAGGTGGTCGAGGGACCGCTTCATGTCGGATGGCAGGAAGTCGCGCAAGGTGATGTACTCCCTCAAGGCGAGCTGCTGCACCCTATATCCGTAAAAGTCGGACTTGCTTTTGAAGGTGCTCAGCGAGCGCGCAAGGATGAGGGCGAGCACCACCATGCCAAGGAACGCCACGAGGATGGCAAGGAGCACCGCAAGGGCCCGCGGCAGCCTGAAGCGACACTTCATATCTTGGCAAGCTAAGCAATCGATGAGTGGTGTGAGCAGGTACTTGAGCGCGAGGGCAAGGAGGAAGGGAATGAGCACGTCCTTGAGGTAGTACATGCCCGCGGCGATGACGCCGAGTGCCGTGATCGCCTGCGATATTGTGCGGATGCGTTCGTCAAAGTAAGCCTCCCGGCCTGTGAGTTCCTCGTGTGCCAGCGGGTCGGGCTCGAATAGGTCGATGGTGTTCTGACGGGCGATGGATGGTGGTGGCAGCAACGATGGTGGTGGCAGCAACGATGGTGGTGGCAGCGACCGCTCGTCCTCGTCGGCGTCGTCCTCGTCAAGATGATGCTGCGAGGGTTGCTGACCCATTTTTCGTTCCGACGCCCGACGCCGCGCGCCCGACCCGACGCGCTCACGACGGCGCGTGAAACGTTGCTGAGCCGCCACACGGATGGCAATCGTTGGAGCTCAAGCCATGTCGGTGAGACGACATTCAAGTTTCTTGATGGTTCGTGGGCGGGAAGGGAGCCATCTGCTTCTCGACACAACCCCAGTACAACAGACCGTACACAGGTGGCACCTCGAGGTGGTTAAGAGTTGCAAGAGACCAAGAGTGGGCCCAGTACAGTAGTAGAACTACCCACATACGTCCCTGCACACCAGCTCACCTCGCCCATGACCTCGCCGCGCCTTCGTAGCTCCGATTGTGTGATTCTGATTGATATTGATGGTACACCTCTGCTCCTTGCAGTATTCTGAGAGAAGCTCGCGTCGCCAGTCACCACCGACCCATCGGGCAACACTATTATGGCCACAGATGAGGTTCGTCCAGTAATTCGTACTACCATCGGACCTCCTGTAGTAGTTCCACGGCCGCCAGGACCTACCGCGAAAGTTGTGGCAAGAAAAGCCATGTGATGCAAGCAGGTCAAGGAGAAGGTGCGCAGACGTGCCAGACAATTGAAGAATGAACGGGTCGAACTCGCAGAAGATCCACGAAATACGCTGCTCGTGTAGCAGCTTTGCCGCGCCACGCAGAGCCAGCACCTCAGCGCCTTGAAGGTCGAGCTTGAGCAGGAAGATCGACCCTGTGCTGCCACTCATGACATCGTCCAATGTGGTGGTATTCACAATCACGGAAATGCTACGGTTCCATACGCCATCCGCATTCGCAGCGCCAGCGCTAAGACTGCCCATTGAATCTGACTCCCCTTGATCGTCAAACACAGCGGGGCCCTTGACGTTGGAGAGTGCGCTGCACACGAGCCGCACTCGTGGTGCGAACGGACTGAGCACGCGTGCAGAACGCAGGCAGTTGCGGGGGAGGGGTTCAAATGCGACAATGTTCCACTGGTCTCGGGCCCTGGCCCAGCCAAGAGCATCGGATGACGCACCCCCATCCACTGCAAACGCTGTGAGCGGAACATGTGCGCAGGGGCAGCGCGTTGTATCCGAAATCTTGTGGACAAACATGGGACTCTCGATTCCGCCGTTCCACGAGCATGGATGCGCGCATGCCACCTTCGGCGGGAGCAGGAGTGTCGCGTTGCACGACATGCTGAAGGGCACGAGGCAGGATGCGCTCATTTGCCGCGAACGTGTCAATTCAAGTGGACATGAGTCAAGTCAAGTCAAGTCAAGTCAAGTCAAGTCAAGTCAACTGACTTGACTTGACTTGACTTGACTTGACTTGACTTGGACATGACAAGCAAGGATTTGCTCCCGAACTGGACGGGGGGGGTGGCGCGAGCACTAACGAGCAAGTGAGCTGCGCGGCGCGGCCTGGGAGGAGCCCCTTGATGAGGTACATGTACACTGTAACTCGCAACGCGCTCAATGCGCGTCGTTTTCCACAGCGACTCTTTTCTTGATGACGTCACGGGGGAGACTTGTAATCAGGGGGTCCTGCGCTTTCCGATGCTGTCTCGGGCGTCGCGCCTCGTGCAGGCCCGTGCTTCGGCGCCGGCGGTGCGCCTCGGCGCCGTGCGCATGGCGTCGACCTTCATGACCAACTACAAGAAAGAGGTGGCTGAGCGCGCCGCGATGGGCATCGTGCCCAAGCCGCTCGATGCGGCCAAGACGGCAGCGCTCGTGGAGCTGCTCCAGAAGCCGCCGGCGGATGAGGGCAAGGAGCTGCTCGAGCTGCTCAAGATGCGCGTGCCACCCGGCGTCGACGAGGCCGCCTACGTCAAGGCGGGCTTCCTCGCCGCCGTCGCCAAGGGCGACGCCACGTCGCCGCTCATCTCGCAGAAGGATGCCGTCTTCCTGCTCGGCACCATGCAGGGCGGCTACAACATCCAGCCTCTCGTCGACGCGCTCGACAAGCCGGACCTCGCCGAGATCGCGGCCGACGCGCTGTCCAAGACCATCCTCGTCTTCGATTCCTTCCACGACGTTCAGGACAAGGCCAAGAAGGGCAATGCCGCTGCCAAGCGCGTCATGAAGTCGTGGGCGGACGCGGAGTGGTTCACGTCGCGTCCGGAGGTGGCGAAGAAGATAACGTTCACCGTGTTCAAGGTGACGGGCGAGACCAACACCGACGACCTTTCGCCGGCGCCTGACGCCTGGTCGCGCCCCGATATCCCGCTGCACGCTCTCGCTATGCTCAAGCACCCGCGCGACGGCATCAAGGGCGTCACCGACAAGGAGAACGGCACCAAGGCACAGATCGACGAGGCGATGAAGAAGGGCTTCCCGCTCGCGTACGTGGGTGACGTGGTCGGCACCGGCTCGTCGCGCAAGTCGGCCACCAACTCTGTCCTGTGGTACATGGGTGACGACCTGCCCTACGTGCCGAACAAGCGCGGCGGCGGCATCTGCATCGGTAGCAAGATCGCCCCCATCTTCTTCAACACGATGCAGGACGCAGGCGCGCTGCCGATCGAGATGGACGTGAGCAAGATGCACATGAACGACGTCGTCGACATCTACCCGTACGAGGGCGTCGCGAAGTCGCACACGACCGGCGAGGTGCTCGCCAAAGCTCGAGACCACCCTCGCCCTCATCTGATTGCCTTTGATGACCACTGATGGCCTCCCTCATCAGGTGCTCGCCAAGTTCGAGGTGAAGACCCAGGTCATCTTTGACGAGGTGCGCGCTGGTGGGCGCATCCCACTTATCATCGGACGCGGCCTCACGTCGCGCGCGCGCACGGCACTCGATCTGCCGGCGACGACAGTCTTCCGCTCGCTCGGCGACGCGCCCCCCACGCCCGCGGGCTACACACTCGCTCAGAAGATGGTCGGCAAGGCATGCGGCCGCCCTGGAGTATCCCCTGGCGAGTACTGCGAGCCGCTCATGACGACCGTAGGCTCGCAGGATACGACCGGCCCGATGACGCGCGATGAGCTCAAGGACCTCGCCTGCCTCGGCTTCTCGGCCGACCTCGTGATGCAGTCCTTCTGCCACACCGCCGCGTACCCCAAGCCTGTCGACGTCAAGACACACCACACGCTCCCCGACTTCATCATGAACCGCGGCGGCGTCTCGCTGCGCCCTGGCGACGGCATCATCCACTCGTGGCTCAACCGCATGCTGCTCCCGGACACGGTGGGCACGGGCGGCGACTCGCACACGCGCTTCCCGATCGGCATCTCCTTCCCCGCCGGTTCGGGCCTCGTCGCCTTCGCCGCCGCCACCGGCACAATGCCCCTCGACATGCCCGAGTCCGTGCTCGTCAAGTTCACTGGCACGATGCAGCCGGGCATCACCCTGCGCGACCTCGTGCACGCGATCCCGTACGCGGCGCGCCAGCGCGGGCTGCTCACCGTCGAGAAGAAGGGCAAGATCAACGTCTTCTCGGGCCGCATCCTCGAGATCGAGGGCCTGGAGCACCTCAAGTGCGAGCAGGCCTTCGAGCTCTCGGATGCGTCCGCGGAGCGCTCTGCGGCCGGCTGCACAATCTCGCTCGACCAGGCGCCGATTTCCGAGTACCTGACCTCGAACGTAGTGATGCTCAAGTGGATGATCGCCGAGGGCTACGGCGACCGGCGTACGCTCGAGCGCCGTATCGCCAACATGGAGGAGTGGCTCGCTAAGCCGAAGCTCATGAAGGCGGACAAGGCGGCCAAGTACGTAGATGACTGATGATTGCCTCTGATGATTGCCACTGATGGCCGAAGCTCAGGAAGGCGGTACTGATGGCCATTGATGATTGCCACTGATGGCGCTGATGAGCACTGCGTGCGCCCCTCCTCAGGTACTACGAGACGATCGAGATCAACATGGACCAGCTCAAGGAGCCCATCCTGTGCTGCCCGAACGATCCCGATGACGCACGGCTCCTTTCGGATCCCACGATTGCTGGCTCCAAGATCGACGAGGTCTTCATCGGCTCGTGTATGACCAACATCGGCCATTTCCGCGCCGCGGGCAAGATGCTCGACTCGTTCAAGGGGCAGCTGCCCACGCGCCTCTGGGTGTCCCCCCCAACCAAGATGGACGCCGCCCAGCTCACCGCGGAGGGCTACTACTCCATCTATGGCAAGGCGGGCGCGCGTACCGAGATGCCCGGTTGCTCGCTCTGCATGGGCAACCAGGCGCGCGTCGCGGACAAGGCCAAAGTCGTCTCCACGTCCACTCGCAACTTTCCCAACCGCCTGGGCAACGGCGCCGATGTCTTCCTCGCCTCGGCTGAGCTTGCGGCGCTCGCGGCCATCAAGGGCAAGCTGCCCACGCCCGACGAGTACCTCGAGGCCTGGAAGAAGATCGACGCGTCGGCCGCGGACACGTACCGGTACCTCAACTTCGACCAGCTCGCCACGTACAATGACAAGGCGACCACGATCACCCTCTCGCCGGAGGTGGTCGCCGCGGCCAAGAAGCTCGCCGCGTGAGCACTGGCCGACGCGACGGCCGTCGTGAGGAGGGCTCAAGGGTGCCCATGATGATGCCACGACGCCCGGGCGCCTCGCGTGACCGGCGCCTTTGTCTGCATAGGGCCCATGAGAGTGCGACGTGTGAGCGGCAGAGCAGAGGGCCAGAGGGGTGCGATGCCGAGCGGCCCAGCGATAACACTGGGTCTGGGGCCAAAGATCGGCCCAAAAGGGAAACGAAAGCGTAAAGGAGGACGGCGGTGTACGCACGCATGTTTGTGTTGTAGCTGTTCAGGGCCGCGCCGGGGTCGTAACTGGGCTTTGCCATTCGAGCCGCCGCGTCATACGACGACACGAAGGCGGGTACGCTGGTTCAAGGCGAGAGTTCTGGAGCTTCCTCCCCTTAGGCCCTTTCGCGTTTCGGACCCGTGCACCCGTCCTCCGCATTCATCCGCACTATATCGTTATCGAGAGAGAGATCATTCGTTTGCACATCTTCATCATCAGATGCAATATGCATCGATTCATCCGGTACATGTGGCATCGACGACGACGTTTGGTTCATGGTTTGGTTGCGGCGCGTAGTGTATTTGCTTATCTTGCCGACCCCCAAGCTCCAACCCCATGCGACCGGCGCGCTCGCGGCTACGTTCATGACCATCCTTCGCCACCTCGCGCGCCAGACGCGCCTCCCCGGCGCCACCGACGACACGTGTGTCGCGTTCCGTTCACACTTCAAGTCGAGTCACTTGACTTCACACTTCCCGGGAAGAGCGGACGATCGCGCACAGGTATCCACGCTACCGCCGCTCCACGACGCGGGCGGCGCCGCCACCGCGCGCCGCACACGAGTTGACATGGCCGCCATGGTGCAGTCTCAGCCAACGGCGACAGGAGCGAAGAGCATTGCGGACCTGCAGAAGCTGCTCGCTACCATGAAGCTTGCCTCCTCGCGCTCTCGGCGGGTTGATCGTCAGCTTGACGATGTCACCGAAGCTGTCAACAGCTTCAAAGCCACCACCAGCACGCAGGGCGAGAAGCTTGCGGCACTGGAGAAGAGCTATTTCACCCTGCTCGAGAGAGTTGTGGGGAGCGAAGGGGACAAAGCTGAAAGTGGCAGAGGCAAAGCAAAAAGCAAGCTGGGTGGCAAAGGCGGAGGTGGGATTGGTGGAAAGGGGGGCAATGACAGCTCTGGCGGCCCTGGCGCGAGCCCCGATGGCAAGAACGCGAGCGCCAGCCCCGATGGCAAGAGCCGCGATGCGAAATCTGATGCCAGGAGCAAGGCTGGCGGTCGCAGCGCCAGCAAGGGTGGCAGCCGCGCTGATACTGGCGCTGGCGCTGGCGGTGCTGGGACTGAGAGCCGTGTTGAGGCTGAGAGTCCTCGTGGCGGCGAGGAGGGCGACAGTCGCAAGGGCAAGGGGCGAGGCAAGGGCGGCGGCAATGGTGGGGGCAGAAGAGGCGAGGACGATCTCCCACGTGATCTCCCTGACGGCTCTGCCCCATCTCGAGCAGAGGCGAAGTCTTCGATGCCGCACGAGTCGGACGACGACACTCCTGGCAAGGACGGTGGCGGCCGTGGAAGTGGCAAAGGTGGCCGGAGCAACTCGCGCCGAGGGAAGGGCAAGGAGGGCGGAGCTGCAGATCCGGATCCGAACGCGGCGCCTTTGTCGCCTATCAGGCCGAATGCCATCACGTCCTCTTCTTGAACGACTTCTTAATCAAGAGGTCATCCATGGTCATCATCAGTGGTCATCATCGATGATCATCACGCCCTCCTCTCGAATGACTTCTAGAATGATGACTTATTGATTTGTCAACGTCTTGCCTGAGTGAGCGTAGGGCTGTAGACTCGCGTGCCCAGAACGGCGTGTGCCCACATCTCGCGTGGGCTTGTTGCGAGAGGGGAACTATCATGAGAGAGAGACGGAGACGTCGTGCGTATAGAGCGGCACTGCCCTCCAGCGGAGAGCACGGAACGGTGCGCGGGTGACTGCGGCGGTCGGACGCATGCCGTGCGGCGCAACACCGACTCCTAACACTCCTTAAGTCCTTATTGATTTGGGCTTGCTAGGCGCCGTGCTAGCGCCGGTGTAGCAGCGGACCGATCCCATTCTTGACGACAGAGTCGGTGTTTGTGTGCTGGGGCTCATTAAGTGTATACAGTAGCGTCGGCAGTTGCGTGTTGTCCACACACGCCACAGCGGCTCCAACAGCGCGCAGGCACAGACACTCGGAGTCTCGACACACTCAATCTCAAACGCCGAGCTCCCGTTGCGGCCCGTGATACGCGGCCACCGGCCTGGCGGCGCGATCGGCGTCGCCGCGCCGGCATGCGCGCCGGATCGTAGATAAAAACTTTGGTAGATCGCGTGTCGGGAGAGGGCGCTGGTAGAGGGTGACCCCTGCGGCACGGCAGTGGACCTCTGCACGTACTGACCTACCTCTTTGGCTTGAGCTGTGAAGTCAGCAGCAGCATGCTGTTGCGCTGACGGGCTGCCTGGAGCTCTTTGGTAGCGAGCCGGAGCTCTGCCTCCAGCTCGCTATTGCGCTGACGGACTGCCGCAAACTGCGAGGCGATCGCTTCGATGTCGCCCCGCTGCGTCGCCTCAAGTTGTGTCTCAAGCTCGCGTCGAGTCAGTAGCGCCGTGTCGAGCTGCGCGGTGGCGTCGCGCTGGGCCAGCTGCGCCACGTCAAGCTGCAAGCTGAGCTCGTACTTGGCTCGCTCAAGCTCGTTGAGCCGCTCGTCACGGCGCGCGAGCGCAGCCTCGCACGTGCCCAGCCGCTCGTCACGGCGCGCGAGTGCAGCCTCGCACGTGCCCAGCCGCTCGTCACGGCGCGCGAGCGCAGCCTCGCACGTGCCCAGCCGCTCGCTGAGCTGCCGCTGCTGCGTCGTGGACTCGCGTGCTGCCTGTGTCTCCGCGCTCTGCAGATCGAGCTGCTGCTGCGAGAGCTGCTGCCGCATCGTGTCGTGCACCGAACGCTCGCGGGCGAGCACGTTCGCGAGATCAAGGGCAGTCGCCTCGTGCATCTGGCGCTCACGGTCGAGCTGGTTGGCGAGCTCGTTTGCCTGCAGTACCACCCTCTCGACCGCGTCGAGTCGCGCGCGGGTGCGCTCGTGCTCGTGACGCTCGGACTGGAGCGCCAAGTCCGTCATCGACTTCACACGGTGCAGCGATCCAACTTCTGGCTGAGCTCGCGCTGAGCCGCGTGCTCCTTGGACAACTCGTAGCACATATCCGACATCTCCTTCGAGTGGTGTAGCGTGGCAAAGGTCTGGCGGGTCTGGCGGAGCTCACGTTGCGCCTCGCGCTCCTTGAACAGCTCGGACGACATCTCACCATGCACACTCACATGAGCCTGCTCGATGCGCTCGACCTCTCGCGAGAACTCCGCGTAGCTCTTCTGGTAGCCCTGCTGATACCCTTGCCGGTAGCAGTCAGGTCGGGATGCCCAGATCGCGAGCAGTCTGGGCGGGATCTGGACGGTGGTGGTCGTGGGCGTGGCCGGCCGCGCGGATTTCGGCCGCGGCGACGAGGGCGGTTGCGGCTTCTTCTTACCGTTGGTGGTCCACGGCGACGCCTGCGCCTCCACGGCCGCATTGAACTCCTCGGCCGACATGCCGCTGTCGGCCATGTCGTCCTGCTGCAGCATGCGCATGGTCTCGATGTGTGCCTTCTCCGCCCACTTTAGCTTCCGCTTCCAGGCTGCCTCCTGTCGCGCCCGCTCGGCCTTGGCGAAGACGTCGGATCCGGATGGTAGGCCGCACCGCCGGGCGCTACGCGTCGGCGGTGCCTGCATTCATTTCACCTGTATCGCCGTACGGGCGCTGCAGGGCGCGCGGGTGCCGGACACGGTAGACAGACCTTGGATGCATTGGGGTTACGGTACTTGTAGTTGACTTGTTGACGAAACGCTAACATCTGAGTCGTGGGAATCAAGTCAAGTGAAGTCAAAAGAACCAGAAGGGTGTCTGCATCTGTGAGTCCATGTGGGACCCCAGTTCTGGCGCATCGGGTCCCGACAGGCCTCCAGCGATTCCTCGCGCCCCAAATGCCCCGAGGGTTGCTCACATGGCTTCACCGGAAGAGCGCGACCGCCTAAAAGTGCTCGTGCTCGGCGCAGGGGTCAACGGACTGACATCGGCGCTGATGCTTGCACTTGACGGCTTCGAGCCACACATAGTTTCCAGAGATGGGTACGACGAGACAGTCTCCATTGGAGCTGGTGCCATTTGGGAGTACCCTCCCTTCCATGTGCTGCCGGAGGAGCTGGCATGCCGCCTGGCCCTCTCTTCACGCGTCTTCCTCAATGAGCTGGCACGCGCCGAGAGCGCCACAGGTGTCCGCCTTCTTCGGTCCGGCTACGCTTGGCGGCATCCACCGAGCGATACGTCCGACCCTCCGTGGTCTCGGCTCGAGCTGATTGCCGACTTCACACCAGAGGTATTGCCCGCGTACAGTCGAGATCTTGTCGGAGGCCACTGGCATCGCGCGCCGATTCTCTACATGCGTCGTTACCTTGAGTGGCTGCAGTCGGCCTGCATCGATGCTGGCGTTCAGCTCCATCTAGGGCACACGATCCGATCGCGCCAGGATATTGGCAGCGTGGCAGCCGCGCTCGGTCTAGGAGTCGGCGACGGGCCGATGGAAGCTCGCAGCCTCCGCCAGCTGCTGGTCATCAATTGCCTTGGGCTCGGCTCGTCAACGGTGTTCGGAGACAAGACGATGTTCCCAGTCAAAGGTCAGCTCGCATACCTGCAGGCGCCACACGTGACAGACGTCATGGACGACTCCGACTCGCCCTTCGGCCTCACATATGTTGTCCCTCAAGCAGACGGCGTCGTGGCTGTCGCTGGGCTTGCTCAAGTCGGCAACGACGACCCCACACCGACCGATGAGATGCATGAGGAACTCCTCACAAAGTGCCGCCATAGCTTCCCTTGCCTTCGCGATGCGCCGGTGATCGGGCGGTGGGCAGGGTTACGCCCAGGACGGCGCGATGGCATCCGCTTAGAGATCGAGCCTGCTGCCGACACTGACGAGCAGCCCGGGCTGGTCACTGGGTTCGACACTGGGTTCGACACGCTGCACAATTACGGCCACTGCGGCTCTGGCGTCATCCTCGCCTGGGGAAGCGCTCACCGCGTCTCGCTACTCGCACGAGAGTGGGCTGTACGCCACGGCGTCGTCTCCAAGCTGCTTGGCTCGTCGGCGCCGCCGCCACCTCGCGAGCTCGCGAATCTCGAGGCACTGCGGGCGCGAAGTGAGGCGATCTTGTGCGATCCAGGCCCGCCGGGAGCAGGCGAAGCTCTCGAGGGCGGTCGCCGCCGTGCTGAAGGAGCGCCCGCCCTCCCACTCCTAGCCATTGCAGAGCCGGGCTGCTCAACAAGTCGAAGTGAATAGCGGTTGGCCACAGTGGATGCGGTCGTGCAACTCCAACCGTGTGGACGTGCATACGCTGTACTGTTGCTTGTGGGGGCCGGCTAGCCGGACGGGCCAGCGGCTCGCGTCGGCTACCTTCTCCCCGGCCCCGGCGCGAAATTGGAAATAGAATTTCGATTGTCATTGTGTTGGCGTGTTACGATCAGATTGGATTTGGTAGGGAGATTGTTAACGTTTTGTAACGTTACGTTGAGCCTCCAGCGCCCCCTGGCCAACAGGCGAGGCCAGCCCGGTAAGCACAAACTACTCGCGCAAGTTCTACCCCAGTATCAACAGCTGCGAGGGCTCCATCTCACCAAAGTCGGGGTGTGCGGCCGAGAGCACGTCGAGGTAATCGCGCCCGAGCACTGCGAGGCGCTCGCTCGAGCCGATGACCGCCTCGCCCACCACCTTGCACGCGCTGACGCCCAGCTCCGAGCAGTCGCGTGCAAAGCTGACGGCGAAGAGGTTCTGGGTCACATCATCCGGGAGCTCGGGCACGTACTGGTGTGCTGAGCCTTGCATGTCAGTCTCGTTGATGGTGACCGAGTACTTGTAGTCTGTGAACTTGGCGCCGACGTACGCCGAGAGCATCAGGTTGCCGTAGGCGCTCTTGCGGGTGCGCCGATGGTTGACGCCCAGGAGCACGAGCACGCGCCCTGAGGTGAGGAACAAAGTCGACGGCGCCATGACCCCGGTGTAGAGGCAGTCGCGCGTCGCGGCGCCGCAGCCTGTTCGGTTCGTCGTCGCGTTCGGGTCGAGGGGCAGTGGCTCCGGATCAAACGACGGGTCGACGAGGCATCGCAGGTCGTCGCTCAGGTCAGCGTCCAGATGGTATTGCTGCACCGGCTCCGCACTCAGCAGGGAGCGGTTACGCGCGCCATAGTGGGCGAGCACGGCCTCTCTGAGCTGCGCAAGCGGCGGCGCGAGCGCCGACTCATTGACGCCCGTCTTGAGATTCCGCAGCGGAGGAACGGCGTGCTGCTCAAAGGCAGCCTCCTCTCGGGCACGAAGCAGCAGTACCGGCCAGCTGACGTTGAGGTACTCGGTGAGCTGCTCGGCGGAGGCGGGCTCAGCGACGCGCACGAACGTCTGAAGAAAATCGGGCCGGTCGACGAGGCCCGGCACGTGCGGACGCTCCAGATGCAGCAGCGAGGCATTGATCACGTCGAAATTGTGCGCCGACGACTCAAGGCCGGCGGCCACAAGAGCGGCGCTCGTCTGCTGGATTGTGCGCACGTCGGCACTCACGATGATGGCGGAGGTGCTATTCCACGGTCGACGCGCCGACGTGTTGAGCACCACGTGATTGAGCGTGTCGCCATACTCTGCCCACGGAACGAATGCCTTTGGACGCAGTCGGATGAGCACGTAGCTCTGCCAGCTGAAGTAGATGGACGGTGGTGGGGTGCAACCGAGCCACACGAGTGCGTCCGTCGGCGCAAGAGTGTAAGCGGCGTTGCAAAGGCTCACATTGCACAGCGCTGGGTGCTGGACGCAGTTTCCCTGAGCCACTTTGTCGACGAGCGCGCACAGGCCGTCGGGGAAGCTCGCCCGGTCCACATGTACCGAAAAATATCGTGAGGATGGATTGACTGCGCCGCCTGTGGAGGTTGGCACAGCTACGAGCGAACCGCTGTAGACCGTGTAGCGGTCTGAGAGGCTGCTCTTCGCTGCGGCTGCGATGCCTTCTATGGTGACAAGGTCGCGATCGCAAGCGTAGTGACCCGTCGCGGCGAGTCCGGCGAGGAAGAGAAGCCCCACTTGCATCGGCTGATTTTTCACGTCTACCGTAGTCCCTTCTCAGGGCCAGGAGTGCTCGGTTCATGCTTGGGTGGAAGAGTCGGGGTTGTTGTGAGGTGCCCGTGGTGCATTCACGCCGATTCTAATTCACGCAGTGGCGCAGATAGTGGCGCATGAGTTGCAGAGGCGGTGCACCATGGCAGATCATGGCTTGATCCAGGTCATTGTCCCCCAGGGCGTCTACGGTGGGAATCAGCTGACCGTCGAAGTCGACGGGCAGTTCATGAATGTCACGGTCCCCGCCGGCCTCCGGCCCGGCCAGCTTTTCCACGTGAACCCAGCCCCGCCAGTTGTGCACGCCCAGCCGGGCATAGCATTCGGTGCCCCCATCAGCAGCGCCGCTCCGGTGCCGGCCGTGATGGACGACATCCAGATCTTGAAGGGTGCCCAGCATTCTCCCGCGATCGTGATGGCCGTTCCCGTGAGCAACTCCTACTACGTTCAAAACTACGCCCAAAACGCCATAATGAATGCGCCACGGCAGCTGTCCAGCATTCAGGCCGGCAACGGCAGCGAGTCGTGGGGCGAGACGTACAGCTGCTTATCTCAACCTCTTCCCGGCTGCCTCTACGTCACCTTCTGCCACTGCTGCGCCGTCTGCGATATGGGGGACATGATCGGCGATCAAGTCATGGTGGGCACGAGGGAGCGTCAGCCGGCGCCCAACTTCTTCAACTGCCCCTCGCAGATCCAGAACCTACTGACGTATCTGCAAGTGTCAGGCATCCCCATCGGCCTGTGCATCGGCATGGTCACCTGCCCCGATAAGACGTGGTGCATCTACGACGCCAACATGCTTAAGGCAACCGCAGTCGCTCTGAATAAGTCGTCGGCGTCGCCGGGGCCGTGCGACGACCCCTTCTGGCAGATGTGCTGCCCGTGCACCGCCCCCTGCACCTTCTGCCTCATGTACCATGAGCTCAAGGAGAAACGTCGCATCGTTGAGCTCCGGCCAGCACACGGTCCGCTCGCTTGAGGCACCCAAATCAAGAAGGCCCCGTTGCACAATTCTGCCCAGCTTCAGTCATCCTGTCACGGACCAGAAGAGCGCCTCGTCTGATGCGATTTCGTGTGTGGGACTGTCTCAGTAGGAGCGTGTCGTGTGTGCTCAGTGCTGCGGGGCTGCGCGAGATTTTGCGACCTTCCCGACCTTCTGGAGGGCGAGGGGGGCCGGGCGCGCTTGGCGGTGTGTGCGGAGGCGGAGGCGGTTTCAACACTTACGATAGTTACCCACCTATGATGTTTCAACATAGTGGCGGGCCGCGCGTGCACTCACCGCGAGGCACAAATTTTGAGCGTAACTTAGAGCGACGGCGGAGAACGGTAGCAGACCCCCCTGGGAGTCAGGGAGAGAGTTAAACGGAGTCAACGCCGCGGAACCCGAGCCTGTGGCGATCCCCCCTCACTCATGTAAGGTTGAAAATCTCTCGCGGGTCCTCGTTCGACAAACTGAAAGTCTGAGTTTGCGCGCGCGGACTCAAGCGAACGCGGCCTTCATCTGCCAGATGCCCATCTGGCCAGCGTGGTAGTAATGGTTGTCGAAGATGGTTACCATACGCAGCGTCGTGTTGAGCGCGAGCTTGGGCGGCGCCTTGAGGCCCTCGTCGGTTCCCCACAGGCAGGGTGGCGAGAACAGGTATCCCTCCTCGTCGTACAGCTGCTCGCTCGCGCCATGTACCGGTACGCCCGCGCAGAGCAGCTCGTTGGTGTCCACATTCCAAAGCTCCTGCATGCATGCAATCAGCGGCCATCAGTGGCCAATGCAACTAGCGGCCATCAGTGGCCACCAACGGCGATTAGTGGCGATCAGTCATCTCTGCTCATGGTCATCAGTCATCAGTGGCCATCAGTGGCCATCAGTGGCCATCAGTCATACGCACCTGACGGATGCAGTTGGGCGCGTGGCAGTGAGCGGCCGCCATCACCAGCTCGATGCCGCCAGGCCCCACCTTAGAGCGATCCATGCACTGCGACGATGTCATCGGGCACGAGTCCGCAAGCATCATGCCCGCGGCAAAGGTGGATTGGAACGACTGCTGGAACGTCGTGCTGCTCGCATTCGGCATCACGTCGAACTCGATGTGCGTGCAATGAAAGGAAGAGGGCCCTGTGATGCCGCTGTCGCAGCCGTTGGCCGCCCACTCGACATGGTAGATAGGGCGCGTGGTGGGCTGCATGCACGTGGCGGCTCTCAGTGGCAATTTGTGGCAATCCGACGCAATCAGTGGCACTCAGTGGCACTCAGTGGCAATTTGTGGCCATCAGACGCAAACCGTGGCAATCTCACCTGGAGCTCTGATGGCAATCAATGGCAATCAATGGCAATCAATGGCAATCAATGGCAATCAATGGCAATCAATGGCAATCAATGGCAATCAATGGCAATCAATGGCAATCAATGGCAATCCATGGCAATCAATGGCAATCAATGGCAATCAATGGCAATCAATGGCAATCCATGGCAATCCATGGCAATCCATGGCAATCAATGGCAATCAATGGCAATCAATGGCAATCAATGGCAATCAATGGCAAGCAATGGCAATCAATGGCAATCAGTGGCAATCGCACCTGGAGCTCCTCGTAGTAGAATCGGAAGCGGAAGAAGGTGCGGTCGACGTACTCCGGCACAGCCTGCTCAGCATCGAGGAGGAAGGTGCCGTGGCGGCAGCATGCGAGGCCTCCGACGTACGTACTCACCTGGCAGGTCGGGTTGTTGGTCAAGAGGAGGTCACTCAGAGGCTCCCCGACGCAGTTCGCGTTCAGGTGGTAGCCGTCGATGGTTCCTTCGGCTCCCGCGCAGAGGCAGCTTGGGTGTGCGGGCGAAGTTGGTACGAGCCGAAGCGTGGCGGTGTTGCGCTGCTTGTGCTGCTGGAAGCTGGGCGTGCTCCCCACAGCGTTGATGAACGGGATCGTCGCGCTCGCGAGAGAGAAGCTGTAATAGTCCGGGGATGCGCCGCGAAGCTCGCGCTGGAGAAGCACAGTCCTCACTCCAGAGCTCACCTGCAATCAGACGCCACAAGTGGTCATCCGACGCACTCAGTGGCAGTCCGAGGCAATCACAGAGGCCATCCGAGGTAATCAATGTCCTCACTCCCGAGCTCACCGAGCTGCTAATGAGCTTGATGGAGGGGGGCAGGGCAGTCCCAGGCGCATGGTCGGCGAGCTTGCGCTCAGAGACGGTGCCCGATATGTGAGGCTCGGAGTCCGTCGCCTCTACTATGATCGCGTACGGCTCGTCTTGCATGGCCGACGCGTTGAACCCGACGCCAAACCACACCGCCGAAGGGCCGGCCAATGTGATCGTCACCAAAGCTGCGATGGCGTCGACCTCGACGCGCATGTCCACGAGGTCCTTGGTGTGGCCCGCGGCGCTCGTCACAGCGCCGCCGCCGCGGCCGCTGCAAGGCACCGTTGACTTCAGATTCTGATTCCAAGTCACCGCGAGGTCGTCGCTGCCCTCCGCCACGCGCGCAACCGTGCATCCAGGCGACAGCTCCGCAGACGAGACGCTGACATTCTTGGTGAGGGTCGCCTCGCCAAAAGCCTGGGCTGCGCCGGCAAAGCAATCGGCCGCGGCATAGGGCAGCTTGGCGCACGAGCCGCCGAGCTGCGAGCTCAAGCTGCCGAGCTGCTTCGAGATGCGCGAGGTGCAAGGGCATTCAAAGAGTGGATTCCACTTGGTAGCAGGTGGCGCGTGCTCCCGGGAGAATTGGGGCAGGGGGCCGCCGGGGATGCCCGAGCCGTTGAAGTTGGTGTTGATCTGCATCGCGACCATCGAGAAGTTCGCCGGCGAGTAGATGAGCTGGCCGAACCCTGCCGAGGTGCCGTGGTACATCTGGCGGTGCTCGTTCCCGTTGCCGTGCACAAAGTTCTCGACGAGTTTGGCGTCGGGTGGGGGGGTAGCCCCGGGCTTGACACGAAACAGAATGGACTTGCCATGCCCGTGGTTTGGGCCTGTGGGCTGGCCGAATTCATCCCGATCCATCTCAGCATACGACGACACGAGCGCCGGCCCATAGTGGTGATTATAGCTCTCAAAAACGGGCACCGACTCCTCCACGCCCGTCTTGTTGTTCATGCGCTTAACGTCTACCTCGAACCCAGAGATGACAATATTCTTGTCCTTGAACTTGGCGACAATGTCCGCGGGCAGCGGCACGTCCGGCAGCGAGGTCCAGAATACTTCGGAGTATCGCGTTTCCATCTCGGCCGTCCTGACCTCGAAGAATGAGCCGCGGAACGACCACTGCTTGCTTTCGTAGCCGGGAAGGGCGTTGCCGATTCGGTAGCCGCCAGGGATGGGGTTCATCTGGCCAACGCCAAGGGCGGCCGTGACAGACGCGAGCATGGCCATGCGAGCGTGTGACGAAACTTGGGAAATAACGCGTGAATTTTCGGAGAAGTGTCACACGCAATACCGTGTACAAGTACCCGGTAGTAGAAAAAGGCTTCGCTTCACGAGGAAGGGCACAGCTCTTCGGATGCAGCACCACGAGCAGAGGGATCCACAGGGGTCAGCAGAGGGATGCTGCTCCCCTTGCTCGCGGGCCTTCTCCGCCTCGCCACGGCGCAGACGGTTCAGGTGACCATCGGCGTCCTCACCGACAACACGGGCTGTCCATCCGGCTGCTCGACGGCTTCTACCGTCGTCGGCGCGCAGGTGGCTGCAGCCTCTTTCCAGCCAGCTGTTAGCTCGTACACGGGTGGCTCCAGCTGCAGCGGCGGCATCAACATCTGCTCGTGCGATTGGCCCGGAACGTGGGTGAACGGTGCCCCAAAGTACCCGAGCGCCTCCAATTCGATGCAGCAGGGCGGGCAGCAGATCACCGTCTACTTCACCGCGACAGGGGCGTGCTCCGACTCGCCAAACGCGGCATCGTGGGGCTACAGCGCATGCACCACAGCCGACGTGACCAACCGCCTCCTGAAGAACACGGCGGATCCGACGCGCTGCCGCGAGGCCTGCCGCACCGCGGGCAGCTTCGGCTTGGGCGGCTGCAACTTTGCATTCTTTGGCTATTGGTCGGGCTTCTGTCACCTGTTCTCGTGGGACGTGTCATACATCGCGGGAGGTGGCTCGTGCCCGCGCGCGAGTCATTGGGTGGGCTCACAGACGGGCAGCGGGATGCAGGGGGGCATCACCTTCGTCAAGAACGTACCCATGCCGCCGCCCACGCCACCGCCTCCCTCGCCGCCGCCCCCGATGCCCCCCCAGGAGTTCACGATGAGCATCCTTACCAGTGCGACGGGCTGCGCTGCGGGCTGTACCCCGACTGGCCGCGTCGCGAGCACAGTAGACGGCTTCCCGGCGTACAACGGCGGTGCGACCTGCGGCCCCAACGGTGTAAACGTCTGTATGTGCGACTGGCCCGGCTCGCACACGGGAGCGGGCACGCACGTCACCGTCTACTTTCTTCCCAGCGGCGCGCAGACGAGCACGGGTGGCTCGGGCGTCCTTCGGGGTCAAACGCCGCGAGCGGGGACGCCGAACCCGTGGCTGTGCCGCGAGGCATGCCGCACGTCTGCCACGTGTTCCTACGCCTTCTTTGGGTACTGGAACGGAGAGTGCCACCTGATGTCTTACTCATACTCGTATAGCCAGCCGTTTGGTACGTGTCCGCGCATGTCAATGTGGGTGGGCAACGGCAACTGGATGGGCGGCGTGACGTGGGCAAAGCAGGTGCCCGCTCCGCCGCCGCCGCCGCCGTCGCCGCCGGCGCCGCCGCCATTGTGGCCGCCGCACACTCTGCTGGTCAATCCGGGAGACGAGGTTTGGCCAACAGCCTGGTTTGGCAACTTTTCGTGCCATGGGCGTCACGATCAGCTTGCCCAAGCATCCGCCTTCGATGGCTGCACGGCCATCGAGGCGGCGCAGACGTATGCCAATGTGGTCCCCGACCAGTGGCACGACACGCCGAACACGACGGTACGAGGCTACGATTGGGGCCTATGCCCCCCCTCATTAGGACGATGGCCCCCTCATTAGGATGATTGCCTCCCTCATTAGGTACGCGGCTACGACTGGGGCCTGCCGCCCGACATGGCGCCGTCGCCTTTGGGACTAGTCGCGATGCAGCGCTGCTTTGGCTACGTGCCCATGCCACCCAAGACGTGGAACAGCCAGTGGCCCGACAGCGAAATGCCCTTTGGCGGCCCATCGGCCATGGCCCTCCCGCCCACGACCACGATGCCCTTCACTGTGACGCCTGTCTTCGCGATGTGGGCTATGTGGAAGCAGCTGGAGCCGGCCGAGGGGGTGTACAACTTCGCGCCGATCCATGCGAATGTCGCCGAGGCCGCGCGGCGCGGCTGGAAGGTGGAGCTGCGCATCCTGACTTCACACATCCCGTCCGCACCGACCTACCTGGCGGGTCGGAACCTCACCACGCGCTACACTGAGAATTCTGAGGAGGGCGGCTCGTACGACCCAGCTCATCCGTACTTCCACTCACGGTACCTTGCGTTCCTTTCTGCGCTCCAAGCCACCCGCCTCTGCCAGAATGACACCGTCGTCGTGATGTACGCGGGCTACGCATCCTCTTCGTACGGCGATGAGTACATTGGGCCCAAGGGGCCGACGTACCCGATCTACGACCCGAACTACGATCCCGCGTCGTATGCCATCAACGGAACTCTGGTCTATCCTCACGTGCGTCAGCGCCTCGACGCTTGGAAGAATGTCTGCGCGGCTGTCGAGTCTAAAGTGCTCATGGGCGGCGAGTCGCGCTATGGGCTCTCCCTCGGCTTTGGCTTTCGCAACGGCTTCGTCGAGCATTACTGGTATCAGCTGCCGCACCTGTTCAGCAGCCAGTCGTTCGAGAGCTTCTGGGCGAACGAGTACGTCATCTTCAACGAGACGGCGGGCGTCCATATGGGCGGTGGGATGCTGGGCGAAGAGAATGAAGAGTATGAGGGACAATGGTCGAGCGAATGGATGACGCACTCGCCAGCAGAGCGCGGGGGCGCATGGAACGCTACGGCGCCCATCCTCAACGGCACCGCACGCTGGGGCTCGATCGCTTCGTTCCCTTACCGGTACTTGATGAGCTCGATGCGCGTGCTCCAGATGCGCGTCAACTACCTCCTCGCCTCGGCCACCATTGTCAACCCCTCCATCTTTGCCTATGTGGCGCTCGAGCTCGGACGCACCGTCGCGGACGCGCCGGACGCCTTTTGCTTCCTCGCCTCGACGCATTTTGAGTGGCTAGAGCATCTGAGACGAGCGGGTGCGGTGGCAAACATGGAGCGTTGGCTGTACCAGCGCGATCAGCCCCCCACTGTGATCGACGGCGTAGTCACCTTTCGCGACGCGCGCATCACGCAGACGCCTTCAGGCAATTCGGTGCCCTTTTGGGGCACCGATGGCGTGGGTACCGCCGGCGGCGCGCCCTACGATTGGATCGCGCGAACGGCGCCGCGTGGAGTCATCGGGTTTACACTCGACCGTGCCTTCGTCTTCTCCCCCCCGCGCCCGCTGCGGGGCGCTGTCGTCAAGGTGAGCTTCTTCGATGTCCTTGTCGGCTCAGTTCGCCTCACCCAGGCACACACCGCCGCCGCGGGTGGCGCGCCCACGCTCGTCGGCTTCCCGATCCGCACAGTGGGCGACGGTCAGCTCAAGACGGTCACATTTGTGGCCTCGCAGCTACCGGTACGGCCGTTGGGCTCGAATCGCTCCTTTGACTTCGAAGTGCGAGCGTTCGACCTATCGGGCCTTCCGCAGCCTCTGTGCGTCTCGATGGTGCGCGTGATCAAGCACGGTGCATCGGGTGACCCTCCGCCATCGCTTCCATCGCCGCCTTCCTCACCGCCTCGTCCGCCGCCGCCCTCGCCGCCACCTCCATCTCCGCCGCCCTCGCCCTCGCCACCGCCGCCATCACCCTCGCCGCCACCTCCGTCTCCATCTCCTCCACCGCCTTCGACACCGCCGCCACTCCCGCCCGCGCCCGTAGGTGGATTTTCACCTCCAACTCCCAGACCGCCGCCGCCCTCGCCCCCGCCCCCATCCCCC
>Ga0210242_101071_pt1 | contig 22609 bp, 21 predicted proteins | sample ChrtobMeP5a_16mM_FD_155445 | JGI IMG/M metagenome (GOLD analysis project Ga0210242, IMG submission 155445) | Chrysochromulina tobin associated microbial communities from unialgal haptophyte culture, Seattle, Washington, United States - P5a_16mM | ecosystem: Host-associated > Algae > Haptophytes >... | reverse complement strand
ACTTCACGCCTGCCATCCGCGTGGCGTTGCGCTCCGCCGTCGCCGCCGGCGCCGACGCACCTCTCGGCACCGTCGTATTGCCAATCGAACTGCCCACCGGCAGCGGCCGCCTTCGCTCGCTCCAGGCCGTCCGCGGCTCCGTCCTGCTCACCTTCACAATCGGCATCAGCTCGCAAGCGGCCGCGCTGGCAGTGTGGAATGCCCTCGTGCCACGGCTGAGCACCCCGGCGGTGGCAAGCGGCTTCCTCACCACCGCCTCGTACGTTGCGAATGTCACATCCATCGTCACGCCGCCAACGATACTTTTCATGTATCCGCCGCCCTCGGCGCCGTCCCCACCGCTGCCGCGTGCGGGCTTCAGCCCGCCACACCCCTCACCGTCGCCTCCTGCGCCACCACCAAGCCCAACGCCAGATCCGCCCCCGCCCAAACCGCCGCCCAACCCGCCGCCTCCACGCCCCCCTCCGTCAACATCCGTTTCTCCGCCCCCACCCAAACCGCCACCGTCGCGCGCGCCACCGCCGCCTTCTCCTGCACCACCTGGAGCCGCGCAGGTCTTCATCGCCACGATCTTGCAAGAGTTTGCCGCTCCCGAAGGCGTGACCTTCGACAGCGTTGCGCTGGCACAAGCACAGGAGCGCATTCGCGCCGCCGTAGGCCTTCTCGCCCAGGAGCTCGACAAGGGAACGTTCCGAGTGATGCCCTCGCCCCCTTCGTCGCCGCCGCCTTCGCCTCCCACCCCGCCTGCCCCCACGTCCCCTCCGCCGGCTGCCCGGGCCGACTCGCCTGCCACCACGACCAGAAATGACACAACGGTAGGCCGCCGTTTGGGCCTCGACCAACTCCCGAGCATCACATTTGGCAGCCGCATCGAGCTCCCGAGCCTCGACAGCCTCTCGAGAAGCTTGCTTCATCTGGTGCTTGCTGTCAATCGGCGCATCCCCTCGTACCATGCGAGCCGCCACCCGAATCTCGTGCCTTCGTTTTTCGAGCCCGTGACGACGGCGGAGGTCGGCACCACGCCAAACGGCGGCACCACGGTGGAGGCTACGGTGCTCGAAGGGCAGCACAGCCTCCGTGATCTGCCGCGGTCGACGGAGAGCGCAGGCAGCCGTGATCTGCCGTGGTCTGCGCCAAGGCGGCGGCTGAGCTGGTCCTGCATCGCCGCTGTGAATGGCGAGGCTGGGTCAAACCAATCCGCAGCGAGTGTCACGTTCGTCCAAGTCACCACAGTGGTCACCACCACAGACCAGGGTCGGTTCGCAGCGCTGCTCGCGATGCTGGCCATGTCCGCGGCCAATGGCACCGGCACCCACCAGAACGCCATCACCAACGCCGCCGGCCAGTCGCTCACGCAATGTGACAATGCATGGCTCGAAGGCACTCAGCGGCAGGTCATCCCGGCCCCCGCTCCTCCCCCACCGCGACCCAATGCGGCCCTCGGCGGCTTGCGCCTCGAGGACTTTGTCAATCTCACAAACCCAGGCATGGCAGCCCTCGGTGCGCTCATGGCCCAGTCCGCCGGCACCATCCAGTCCGCTGTGGGGGCGTCCGTTGGCGTGTCCGCCGCCGCGTCCGCTGCCGGAGGCGGCGGCCCATCAGGAGCGGGCAACGCAGTGCGAGGAGCACAGCGGCTCGCGTACTACACGAAGCTAGGGCCGCCTAACCCTGATGGTGACGATGGCGGCGGCGGCGGCTTCACGACGGGTCGGTTGGGCTTCAGCAGGCGTAGACCTGCGTCACCGCCGCCACCGCCCACGTACCAGGTGGTGATCGGCTTCGTTGCTGCGGAGCCGATCGAGGCCTTCACGAATGCCCGGCTGGCCGACATCTCGACCTCGGTCGCCGCCGAGTCGGGCGTGGACCCCCGCCAGGTCACCACGGTTGCCTATGCCGCGTCCACACCGGGACAGCTCGTGAGCAGGGCGCTCTCTGAAGTGCTCGCCAGCAACGCCAACTCCTCTGAGGGCGCCGTCGGGGCCGCTCGGGTCGAGATCACCATCGTCACACCGGATTCGTCTGCGAGTGCCGCCGCCGAGGAGTCCTTGAGCGCCTCCGTCTTCGCGGACGCGAACGCGACGAGCGCGTTCCTCAACCTCCAGGTGACGAGCGAGCCCGACGTCGCCGCGGAGACGGTCACTTATGAGGATGAAGAAGGGGATGCACAAGAGAACGTCAGCCTGATGCTCGGAGGCGCCTTGGTTGATACTGTCATCTCTTTGGGAGCTATCTTTGGTCTCATCACGGCCATCCATTACGCGATCCTCTTCTGGTGGTACAAGTATGCCAACCGCAAGTACTATGCCTACCACGCAGCTCAGCGGGAGCAGGAGGCGGCGGAGGAGGCGGCGGCAACGCCGCAGGAGAGGAAGGCCAAGGCGCAGCTCATGGCTAAGGCGCGCAGAATCTTCGACCAGTTTGATGAGGATGGAAGCGGCTTCGTATCGACGAGTGAAGTCTCGAGAATGGTCAAGATGCTCAAGCTGGGCCTGACGAGATCACAGGTCAATGAGATGGTGGCCGCCGCAGACTTGGACATGAGCGGTCAGATGAAGTTCGAGGAGTTTGTAGAGTTCCTCAAAAGCTACAAGGGCAGCAGCACCCTCTTCCAGCGCCTCTCGCTCCTCGGCCACTTACGCCGTGCTGGCCGCACCGTCACCCTATTCAGATGCTCTCGCGTCGCCCCCAGCGCCGAGCCGCTGCCCGATCAAACGAGGGTGAAGTCGTCTGTGGTCTCGCCACCGCCCTCGCCACCGCCCTCGCCTCCGGCGCTCCCTGAGCCCGTGCCATCTCCGTTGCCAACGGGCATGCCCGAAGGTGACGTCAAAGGTGACGTAGCACGGAGTCGTTCGTCTCCGCCAATCCGGAAGCCTGGCTTGCCACCAGCAGCATCAACAGATTCTAAGCCACAGCCCAAGCCGCCCAAGTTTCGGAGGCTGCCGGCGATGCTCCGAGTGCCCAACGTGCAAAACATTCTTGGCGTCACCTTCTCGGCGGCCCTCATCAACGTCTCGACCGCTGTCATTGGCGCACAGATTGGTGGCGAGTATGCCTTCAGTGAACAGGACCTATGGTACTACATCCTCGCTTGGGTCGTCTTCATCTTCACCATGCTCTGGTTCGTCCATCAGGTCTGGCGGCTCGAGAAGTTGCGGCGGCTGCACATGTCCATGATCTGGTCTGACGCGGATCCGCCCGAGACGCCCAAGGATTGCGACGATCCCCTGTTTGGATTGATGATGAAGGCCGGATTCAAGCGGCGCCATCGCGTCAAGGGCGAGTTCGGCGTGCCCGACGAGGACAAGCAGGAGCCCGCGCGCACCGAGCGTGCCCTCGAATTCGCCTTCTTTTGGCCGACGCGCATCATGTACCTGTTCGGCTACGGTTCGGGTGACAGAGAGCACATCACGGACGCCGAGTACTTGAAGAAGAAGATCTCGATCATGGGGCTCAACTGCTGTGAGACTCACGAACGGCCGGGCGATGCCTTGGAGCGCGGGCCCATGTGGCTGGACGAAGCCAAGGGCGGTCGAGGCGTCCACTACCTGTCGGTGCAGTTGGGGCTGCAGCTCATAGCGGGCGGACTCTCGGGCTACCTCGAGGCCCATCCGTGGAAGATGACCTCGGCCGGTGGCGTGGGGCTCATGGTTGCTCTCCTGTGCACGCAGTTTTTGAGCCTCCTATGGTGCGCTGCGAACACTGCCTCGGATTATCTGAAATCCGGGCAAGCCATTACCGTCTACTCGATGGAGTTCCTTGCGAGTCTCCTCGTCTTCGTAGCTGGCTTGGTGGCCGATTCTGACCTCGAGGGCTCGCTGATGCTCGCCGTGCGCGCGGCGGACATCATGGTGTACTGCGCGTTCGTGCCCATGATCTTGATGGGGTGGGACAATCTTGTACGCCCCCCGCTGAAAATGTTCCTCAAGGGCGAAGGGGGAACGTTGGAGACACTCTACCTCATGTTCATCGCGCTCCTTTTGATCCCGGTGTCGATCGCGCAGACCATGTTCGGCTTCGGCGGGGGCAACACGGACATGGCCATGGCGGTTGTGGGCGCGATGGACATGGTGGCGGGCGACGTAGCAGCCACCGCCGATGAGACGGCAGAAGAAGAACAAGGGGGCGGAGAAGGCGCAGGAGCGGTTGGCCGTGTCGAAGAGGGGGTAAGGGGGTAGGTGACCCTACCCCCTCAATTCGGGTGCGCAGGTAGCATGAGGACGCATTCGGGTAAGGGGGTAGGTGACCTACCCCCTTAATTCGGGTGCGCAGGTAGCATGAGGGCGCATTCGGAAGGCGCGGGTGAAAGCCTCTGGTGTAGGCGAGGGTGTGTGAATGTGAACGTGAGGGCGCATTCGGGAGTCGAGAGGGAAGGCGCGCCGCAGACGCGTAGCGCCCGGCGGTGAGGGGGGTGAGGCCGAAGCCCCGAACATGAGCTCGAATTGTACGATGTGCGCCAGATGTGCGCGCGAAGGTCTCTTCGGTTGGAAGCTCATGGAAGCATGCAAGGAGGAGGGGACAAACGACAACGGGTTTGATGAGGGCAGACTGAGGTCTCGAGTACATGTAGGTGTTGTATAGAAGCAACGCCAAAGGCGTGGGGACGGTGGCGGAGGAAGCCGAGTTCGTCCCTGCCAAAGGGTTAAAGTGATGTGTGTGTGCGTGGTGTCGCAAGCAGGCTCGCCTCGGATTGTAGGTCCGTACACCCTTTTCCGGACGGGACACAGCACACACTTCTTGCAGTTCCAGTTGCACACATACTACACTCTCGAGTGTGAATCGGCTGACAGAGGAATGAGTAATTCAAGTCGGAGGCGGAGTTTTAAGCGTTCCAGGCAGGACCCTTCCCCCTTTATACACGTGAGAGACTGCTCCAGCCTCAATTGAGCACAGAGTCTGCAGCCACATGACGCCGCTCCATATGGCTGTGCAGTGTCGGAATTGGCATTCGGCCAGGCCACCAGTTGTGCTCGACGAACGAGAACATGAGGCTGGGTACGAGCACCGAGCGCACTAGAAAGGTGTCGATCAGGAAGGTGGCGACGAGCATGAGGCCCCACTGGTTGAGTACCGTGGTGACGGAGAGGAGCATCGACGAGAAGGCGACGGTCATGATCAGGCCCGCCGTCGTGATGGTGGCAGACTCGGTGCCCATCGCGCGCAAGATGGCCGCCTCCGTCGAGTAGCCCGCGCGCCGGAGCTCGTAAATCTCCGAGATGAGGAAGACGTCGTAGTCGAGGCTCAGCCCGATCATCAGGCAGCCACACGAGAGCGGCACGATCCAGTACAGCCCGCCGACGGGTATGAGCGTTCCGTAGACCCACACCGACAGGCCAACGACGAAGATGATCGTGACCACGACGGTGAGCAGCAGCCGGAGCGGCACGAGCACAGAGCGAAAGGCGAGGCCCGCGATAATGAAGGTGACGACCGAGGTGGTGCCCACGAGCAGCGGCGGCGCCTCCACGTTGACCTGTTCGATCATATCCAAGATGTCGTCGACGTCTGTGAACACCACGAAGGACGAACCTTCGTCGGAGAAGCGCGGCCGCTGCGCCACCGCTCGGATCGCCTTGAGTACCTCGAGTCCCTCCTTGCCCGCCGGCCCGTCGGACAGCAGAACCTCGACGAGCGTCGCCGACTGCTCGGAGTTTGTGTACTTGACGAACTGCGCCTTGTACGGGGTCGGTCCCGGCACCTCGAGTAGCCTTGCCGCCTCTGTGTGGTTGAGACGCCGTGTGCGATCCGAAGGAAGAGAGGCGATGTCGCGGATGGCCTTTGGGTCGAGGCCGAGCTCCGTCGTGAGGACCGTCCGAAAGTCGCTCAGGTCGTCGAAGAGCGCCGACGAAAGCACTGAGGGGGTGGTGGTGGGGATGGTGCCGTTGACGGAGTGGCAGTAGTTCTCGCATGTGCCCAGGCAAAATCTGGACGCGATCGTCCAGATCGTCCAGGACTGGCTCGGCTTGCACAGGTGTGCGGTGGCCTCGAGCCAGGGGCAGGTGATGACGGACGGGTCGAATGCCCTTCGGCAGCAGCCACGGTGCATGTGCATCACGAGCTGGCGTGCGTCGACGTCGTCGTCGTGGCACCCGAGCGGGCTCGATGGCGTGTCCCAGTTGTAGGCAAGCACGTAGAAGGGCTGGAGCAAGCCGATGGAGAGCTGGTGCTGGGGCAGCGACAAAGGCCGGTGCACACCCTGAGCAGAGGCCAGACTCGACGGGACGAGGTGCGCTGCCCGCGGCTCAACAGCGCTCACCAACGAGTCAGCACACCCCTAGAGCCTTTCCACCGACCGTGGGGTGGGTACACGGGCAGCGAGGCGCTCTGGGCCGATGCTGAGGGCGCCAGAGCGCCGGATGCGCAGGGCAGGTGTACGGCCTGAAGTCGCGCAGCGCCACCAGCTCCGTGTAATACACGGTGTGCCATGGTTTGTCTTGACTTGCTTTGCTGGCGTTGCGCGGCTTGTAGTCAGGGTATCGTCGAGTGGCCGTTGCATGGTCAGTAGCGCAGCAGCGCAGACCACACGCTTCCCCCTTATCGACGTGATGGGTGAAGACGATCGTATCGACCTCAGTGAGCACACGTGACGCGGCATGCATGAGGGCGAGTTTGCTGCGGTAGTCGGCGCTCGTCGGATTGTAGTTGCGCTGGCCGATGTAGCGCGCGAGATCGATCGAATCGGACATGATGAGCGTGCGATTCGGTAGGTACCACAACAGATGCGGCGGCAGCTGTGTCGGATCCAACCGCTGTGTTCTCGAACTGTTCACGAACTGTCGATACGCGTGGAAGTCAAAGTACATCCACAGGTTCGCCTCATACAAGTGATCGAAGTGGCGGAAGACTGTGTGCCTCACAGGCACCCAGCGCTCCAGGTGAACCAGCGAGGGTGGCGTGCGCGGCCCACCTTGATTGATAGTGATCGACGCATCCGAGCACCGGCCTGCCGCTCGAAAAACCTGCGACAAGGGCGTCTCGCGAGAAGAGACGGCTGAGAGACGGCGCTGGTGGACAGCGCCGGCGGATCGTGCAAGGACGGCTCGCGTGAGGTTGTTGCGGTGCTTGATGGGTTGGTTCTGGCACAAGGCGAGCGCCACCGAGCCGGAAGCCATGCGCCGCCGTGTGAATTCAATTCATTTCACAGTCTTTGATCACATCACACACGGGAGCGAGATCTCAGAAACTTGTGTTGACCGAGGGCTGCGGAGCCGTCCTTTGAGACAGTGTTAGCGGAGGTGTGGTGAAATCGTTATTTCGCAGCCTGGCTCAACCAGATACCCGTACCATGGTAGCCACACGCAGGAGCTCACGCGCAAAATCACGCACGCACGCACGTGTGACATAGCCATATTTGATAGTTTGCACCACGCACCGAGAGAACTCAGAAAACGTATTTCGTGGACATTTCCGATTGCTCGCATGTCACGATGTCCATGAATCTTCTCCGAGACTCCGAGAAGGCGATCACCTTGTGTGTCGCGCACAACCTTTCATCACCGCGTCCAAGGTAGGAACTCGCTGCTGCACCATGTCCAAGGCTTTACTCGCTGCAATCCTCTGCGTCTCATGCTCCACCGCATTGGCATTCATGCCCAAGCCTTTGCTGCGAGCTCAACCCGTTGCTGCGGCATTGACCACGTCACGCGCGCCTACGACGAAGATGTCTTTCGATCTTGCAACAACGTACATCACGGCTCTGCACAACCACTACTATCCGACCACGTGTCTGCAAGCCCTGGGCCTCGTCTCGCTTGGGGACGTGATGGCGCAGTGCCTCGAAACGTCGAGCGGCGATGGCAACGGCGCGCCCATCTCTCTAGACTGGCGACGCACGCTCAGGATGGGCACGCTGGGAGTAATCATAGGTGGGCTTGGGACGGCGACGTGGCTCCGCTACCTCGAGGACCAGCTGCCAGTGATCGAGTCACATGCGGCCGCGAGCTTCGTCGACCTGCCACTCTGGCTGTACGAGCCCGTCCTGCGCGCCTTCGAGCTCAGTGGACCGGCGCACTCCGTTGGTCTGGACACCGTCGCCGACTCGCTCCTCGTTGTCGTCAAGGCGACCCTCGACGTCTGCGTGTGGGCGCCGATCGCCAACACACTATACCTGGCACTCACCCCGCTCAGCGAGGGCAGAGGTCTCGCGAGCGCCGCCGAATCGATCAGCGACAACTTCATACCCGTGATGAAGAGCGAGCTCAAGACTTTCTTCCCATACAACCTCGTCGCATTCGCCCTCATACCGCCCCTGGTCCGCCCGTTCACAACGGGCGTGCTCTCGATGGCCTTCTCGACGTACATCTCATGGGTGACTCATCTGGAGCCTAAGCTAGCTATCGCCCTGGCCACTGCGGACGCGCAAGCGCAAGAAGAGCGCCGTACTGAGCGCCGTACTGAGATGGCCCGAGATGCCATGCTGGTGGTGGCCGCGATGGACGCGATCGACGCGATGCGGACGGACGCGGCGCGCGTGGTCGCAGCGATGGAGCACACGGACGCGGCGAGGCGAGTGGTGGAGGCGATGGAGCGAATCGACGCCGCGGCGGGGAGGATGGATGCAATTGACGAATCGACGCCGCGGCGGGGAGGATGGATGCAATTGACGAATCGACGCCGCGGCGGGGAGGATGGATGCAATTGACGAATCGACGCCGCGGCGGGGAGGATGGATGCAATTGACGAATCGACGCCGCGGCGGGGAGGATGGATGCAATTGACGAATTGACGCCGCGGCGGGGAGGATGGATGCAATTGAGACGCGATAGTGCCACGTCGGGCACCCTCTGAAGTACTGTGACTCGGGTTCAGCTCGGGTTGAAGCGCGGGCTCCGCCACATTCACATTCCCATTCACATTCCCATTCACATTCACTGTGACTCGTGTTGAATCGCGGGCGCTCCGCCGCCTCGGCCGGGCCCCTCAGCCACAGCCTCGCAAGCGTTGGTTACGTATTCAGCTGATCAGCTCCATCAGCTGCCTCGTCCGTGGAGGGCGTTTGCGCGACACACGCACTCACCCGCACAGCCCTAGCTTGCGTATTCGTTATATACCCGCTGCGTATACGCACCCCTGCCTGCGTAAACGCACCTACCTGCCGGTACGCCGTATACCGTACGCAATACGGCGCACCTGGGGCTGGGCTGCGTATAGGTACCCACCCGCGTAAACGAACCCACCGCCGCGTTTATATTCAGCATATGCGTATACGCGGCGTGGGGTGCGTAAACGCACCTACGCGGCGCGAGATTTTGACCTTGAGGGAGGGTTTCAACACTCAGGTAATTACCCTATGGTGTTTCTACATAGTGCCTACCTCGTACCTGCGTATACGCACCCGACGCTGCGTATTCGCCGGGACGCGACGAACGTCACATGGTAGACAATGAGCGGACTAGTAAGCTTACGAGGACAAAAGTCAACCGGTCGTGAGGAGAGGAGAGCGCTAATACAGTGGCATTCACTAAGTCATGCAGACAGGAGCCCGAACCACCCTGCGGTCAGCCCCCGCTGGCCGGCCGCCCACTTGCCCTCCCGGCGGACGGGCATCGGCAGCCCGAGGCGCTCGACACGGCGCTCGGCCTCCTCGAGCGAGATCGTCTTCACCACCTTGCCGTCCTGCAGCTGCCATGCGCTCCGCCCATCGGCCGTCCACCTTACGCCCTCGCCCACAGCTGTGCCTGCCTTGAAGAACCCCACCTCGATGCGGCCGTCGGCAAACAGGAACGTCCCTTGCCCCTCCATCTTGTCAGCCTTGTACTCGCCCTCGTAGACGGCGCCGCTGGCATACCGGTACGTCCCTTGCCCCTCCATCTTGCCAGCCTTGTACTCGCCCTCGTAGACGTTGCCGTTGGCATACCGGTAGATGCCGCGCCCCTCCATCTTGTCAGCCTTCCACTCGCCCTCGTAGACGTTGCCGTCAGCGTACACCATCTTGCCGCGCCCCTCCATCTTGCCGCGCCCCTCCTTCTTGTCAGCCTTGAACTCGCCCTCGTAGACGTTGCCGCTGGCATACCGAGAGATGCCGCGCCCCTCCTTCTTGTTCGCCTTCCACTCGCCCTCGTAGACGCCGCCGTCGGCATACCGGGAGATGCCGCGCCCCTCCCTCTTGTCAGCCTTCCACTCGCCCTCGTAGACGGCGCCGTCAGCGTACACCTTCTTGCCGCGCCCCTCGCACTGCCCGGCCGCATTCCTCTCGCCGACGTACTCGCCGGCCACCCCCTCGCCCGAGCCCGCCATCGCGTTGCCAATCAAGGTGATGTAGTCATCGAACAGCTCCACGACCGTCGCACGGTCGGCCTCGCTCGAAAAGGCCGCCGACCGGATGCTCGAGCGCACGCGCTCGATGCGAGGCGCCATGCCCTCGCTCCCGCCGTACTGCTCGCGCGCCGCCTCGGGCGCCGCGCCGTCAATGTCGACCAACTTGGGCGGCAGCCGGTCGAGGATCGCCTTCAGCTTCGGAAAGTAGGCGCCACGCGCGACCCCTTCGGTGGCCACGCCGGTCTCCTCGCAGCACCATCCGCGCGCGCCATACGGGCGCGGGACGTGGAGCGTCTGCAGGCGCGTCGCGCCGTTGACAATCGACTGCCCTCTGGCCGCCGCGCGCTCGGCCTCGGCGTGGCTCTGGAACCGCGCGCGCCACCGGTCCACCTTCTCGTCGCGCGACACGCTTGCGAGCGCGCCGTGGTGGGCGAGCCCGCTGCGCACGTCTTGCTCGGTCACCGCGGCGCCGTAGACCACGACCACCCCGTCGAGAGACGCGGGGCGGGCGGGGACTCGGGTGTGCCGGATCACCGTCGTCGAGAGCACCGACGCGTACGTGAGCGCCATCACGCCGAGCGCCTCGCCGAACACCGCCTCTTCGCTCGCGCTGCGCGGCTCCTGCGGCAGGCAGGGGCAGTCCCAGAAGACGCCTTTCACGTGCTCGCCCAAGGCGCTCAGCAGGTACCGGCGGACCGCGGCCAGGTACTCGCCCGTCGGGTCGTCGCCGTCGGGGGTGTCCCAGCCGTACGTCAGCGAGGCGATCTCGCGCTCGTAGCTGCCGTGCACCTTGATCGATCGCTCGGGCGACAAGAAGAGCCGCACACCGCGCTCGCGCTCGAGGCGTTCGAAGTCCTGCCGGCGCATGATCTTCGCAATGGTGCCGTCGCGGATGCGGTCGGCGTCGATGAGCTTGACGGCGCTCGAGCGGAGCGCGTCGACGAGCGGCTTGTCGAGCGCCACGAGCAGCGGGAGCGCCTTGTGCTCGCGCAGGCGCACGGACGCCCTCTTCTTCGGCGGCGGTGCGTGCGGCTCTGCTTTGCTGGCGGAACAGCCCATTCCGCACTCCCCGCGTTAGCCAAGGTCGCAAGGCCCAAGGGGCTGTGGGACGCCCTTTTGCCCAAGGACGACCTCCCTCGTGCCCTGCAGGGCCAGGCGCGTAATCGCTCTGTGCCCACGAACAGCCGCGTTACATTTTCAATCGATGTCACCAAATACTCAACTAAAGGGAAGTCTTCTTCGTGCTTCTATCCTGTAATGACGGTCCTCTGAAGGGGTATCGACCCGAATCGGGCTAATTTCAGAGCTCGTGCTGGTTGCTCGGTGTTCCAGAGCAGCGAAATTATTCGAAAGTGATCTAAGAAATGTGGAGTGGCCACTAGTTCCTGTGTCGACTCTGTTAAACACTTGAAAACTCTGGCGCATGCATCTCCATTTCCCCGACACGAGTGACCGAGCACCAACGCAAATTTTCAACAGCAAGTGACCACCCGTGCGAGAAGAGCTCGCGCACGGATGGACGTGCAGACGCGCAGAAAGATTCTTCTCGATGGCATGGGGAAGCTCGACGCGCTTGGCATCGAGGACGATGCGCTCACGAATCGCCTCAATGATCTTCCGCTTCCAGAGAGGCCCGCGCCCGCGCCTGCCGCCGCCAAGTTGGGCAAGGACGCGGTGCTCAACTTGCCCAAGGGCACGACCGTGAAAGTCACCGACCGTCCGCCCTCTGGTGCGCCCTCCGACGCCGATGCCGACCCCAGTCCAGCCAAGGAGCAGAAGCCTCCGTGGATGAAGGCGGAGAAGCTCGGGACACTCGACGACCTCGTGAATGAGGAGCCTCCGCCTCCGGCTTCGGTGGCCGTCGTCACGGGGAGCGCTACGGCTCTGGAGCGCGTCTTCCTCTCCGCCGAGTTCCCCCAGTCGTCGCGCGGCTTTGGCGAGCGCACCATCGCGCCCAACCCGGTTCCGTCAAACCGATCAATCTCGATCGTCCTCCCACCGGGCTCCAAGCACTGGCACGACCAGCGCATCGCTTGGGAGCGTGTGCAGGGTGGGCTGCACGGAGAGCATGCGAGCCGAGGCAAGGGTGGCAAGGGCAAGCCGCCGCGCCTGGGGAGCCACAGCCTCCAAGGTGTCTCCATTCCACAAGCGTGCTACGACCAGATGCTCAAGATGCAAGCCAACTTGTTTGCGCTGTCGGAGGAGAACAACGCTCTGGCGGGCATGGCCGCGCGCTGTGAAGCGCAGTGTGAAGGGCTCCGAGCCGACCTCGCACTTGCCGAGGCGCAGGGCTATGATGTGGACGCGGCCGCGGAAGCACGGCGCGCACGCGCAGAGGCGCACCGGAAGCGCGTGGCGGCCGCGTCGGTTCATTATGATGCGAGCGCGCGGGAGGTGGGTGGTCAGGGAAGGGGGGGCGGCGGGAGAGTGGGCGGCGCTGGCGCTGGCGGTGCGACTTTGTCGTCGACACGCCCCTCGCGTCTGCCCATGACGGCGCGTCTGCCCATGACGGCGCGTCGCCTCGAGCTCCATCGCCTCCACCGTGTGGAAGCCGAAGAGCTTCGCTTGAAGCTCGAGCGCGAAGCTTCCGAAGAGGCTGAGAAGGCTCGGCTGTCGTCCATGCCGCCCATAGGCCCACCGGGCACGGCCAACGGCTCCACTGGCCGTTTCCTACCGGCCGAGGGCCTGCAGAGTGCGTTTGGCACCCCGCGCCACACGAGCCTGCGCGCGGCTCGGGAGGAGGAGGCGGCGGTGCTCGGCTTTTACTTGCACGAGGCGACGGCGTCGATGGGGACGCGGGATACCGCCGCCGCCGCCGAGTATGGCATGGGCGGAGGCAGACAACCTCCTCCGATGGTCTTTGCGCCCGCGCCGCCCACGCCCCTCTTCAACGGACACGTGCCGAGTGCGCAGGAGAGCGTCGCCGCGGGCGCGGTGCCCATGATGATGACGCCGCGCCCGCCGTTGGCGCCCAGGACGGCGCTGGCCGGACAGCAGTCGCTCTCGTCTGGTGGACGACCGTTGGTCCCGCATGCATTTGGGATGCCATGGGAGCTCACTCACAGTGAGGAATCCGCAAGAGGCAGCATCCTGCATCCCACTCCCGCGACTCCCGCCAGCAGCAGTATGCATCCGACCGCCTCCATGCGAGGCACGACAGCGAACACGGCCGCCACGCGCCCCAACACGGCCACTCGCCGTGTTTTGTCAGAGCCCGTACGCCGAGATCACGCCGAGATACGCCGAGATGAGCAGCCAAGTATGGACTATGCGCCGTCCTGGGCGCCGTCCCAGCCCATACAGCCGCCACAACAGCCGCCACGTGTACATGCACGCTCGCTCAGCGCCCGCGGCGGCGCCTCGAGCTCTGTGCCAGCATCGGCGTGCGGCATGGCGCGGAATGCGGACTTCACCGGCGCGGCGACCGTCCCCAGCCGCCCCGATGGCCACGTACCCTATCGCCTCCCTGATCCGGCGAAGAAGCGCACCAGCCTGATCGCGTCTGTACCCCCCACCGCCAGTGGCTCCCTCGGCTGCATGCAAGTGCCCACCACGGCGTCTGTACCCCCCACCGCCAGTGGCTCCCTCGGCTGCATGCAAGTGCCCACCACGGCGTCGGTACCCCCCACCGCCAGTGGCTCCCTCGGCATGGGAGCCAGCAGCACGATGCTCAGCGGCGGCGGCGGCGGCGGCGGCGGCGGTGGTGGTTACGGCGGTGGTTACGACTCGATCTCTGGATCGGTCGCCTCGGGCGAGGGCGAGTGTGCGGATGATGGCACTACCGGCACGACTGTGAATGGGCTGCAGCTTGGCACATGGTACGCGTCTAATGGAGTACTGATTGAGAACTCAATTGAGGGATTGAGGGGCCTTTTGACGGCCTCTCGGATGGCCTCTCGGATGGCCTCTCGGTCAGGGGTCGGTCAGACCTATCCCTTACTCTCGGATGGCCTCTCTGATTGGCCTTCCCGATCACCTCTTTCAGATTGCGCACATGATTGCACCAGATGATCTCCGATTGGGTCCCTCATCAGACTTGATTGCACGAGATGATCTCCGATTGCGTCCCTCATCAGACTTGATTGCACGAGATGATCTCCGATTGCCTCCCTCATCAGGTACGTCGATGGCGGCGCGGCGCTCGCTGAGCGGCTTGGGCAGACAACGTCCCTCGACTTCACCATGACGTGCTGGGGCCAGATGAAGCGTCCTCTGGATGCCACCGTCTTCCAGGCGATGGTGAGCGTCCCTCTGATTGCAAATGAAGCGTCCTCTGGATGCCACCATCTTCCAGGCGATGGTGAGCGTTTCTTTTGTGGGCGAGGACATCTGATTGCAGCTGGTTGATACTGCGATTGCGTGTTAATTTCATGTTAATTGCATGTGTGATTGAGACCCTGATGGCACGTGATGGCCTAGTGATGGCCCTCCCGCAGGTGATCTCTGATTGCAGTTGATTGTACACTTGATTGCACTTGAATGACCTCTGATTGGGTCCCTCATCAGGTGAGCTCCCGCCTCGCCCAAGCCGGCGTGCTCGTCGACAGCGGCGAGGGCGAGGCAGGGCGTGAAGCAGTCACGCTTCACTTCCCTGAGGGGATCCCGCGCCGGCGTGACCTTCCGCTGAGTGCTCCGCAGCTGGTGCTCGGGATTACGGTACGCTTGATTGCACTTGATTGCACTTGATTGCACTTGATTGCACTTGAGTGCTCCGCGCAGCTGGTGCTCGGGATGATGGTGTACGTGATGAGCATGTGATGACCTGAATGACCTCTGATTGGATGCTTCATCAGGTGCGCCTGTCCGCCGATGATTGCGTCTGAAGGCGTCTGATTGCGTCTGATTGCGTTTGATGGCCTCCCTCATCAGGTGCGCCTGTCCGCCGATGATTGCGTCTGAAGGCGTCTGATTGCGTCTGATTGCGTCTGATGGCCTCCCTCATCAGGTGCGCCTGGCCGCCCGGCTGCTCAAGAACGAGCAGCTGCTGCTCACGATGCGCACGCACGGCGAGGTGCTCGCGAGAGCGCTCGGCGAGGCGACGGGGGTGGACTCGGTCGCCTGCCGCCTCTCTACCCGACCTGAGGACGAGGCGCTGTGGCGGTACGGCTCCAACGGCCCGGGGACGGACGAGCTGCTTGAGCAAGGGCAGAAGCGCTACGTGGTCTACCAGCGCGGGATGGAGGTCGACCCGATCAAAGCGGCCGAGAGCGATTGGATGCGACGCTGATGAGGGAGGCAATCATCAGGCAATCAGCATGCATTCAGCATGCAATCACGCAGCATGCGAGGCCGAGAGCGATTGGACACGTTGGTAGATGAAAGGCACATCGACGAATCCCCTGAGTATCTCCTGAGAGGAGTGCGTTTGTGTGGGGCGGGGCGTGCTGGGGCCGACCCGGCGCTGGACCTTTGAAGGGCGCGTTACAAGTGTCATGCGGAGGCGGGTTTTCGAATTTTTTCATAACATCTTCGGGGTTCGTTGGTCGTTCTCATCTGCGCCGCTGCATCTCGCTGCTGCATCTCGCTGCATCTCGCGCGCCACATGGCATGCGCAGTGTGATCGTGGATCGAGCGTCCCCATCGAGCATGCTCAATCAGCATGCAATCAGCATGCAATCGTGGATCATCCCCATCGCCCTTCCGAGCGTCGATGACCTCTTGACGAAACACTTCAGAGGTTCGTCATCGCCTCTTCCGAGAGGCCGCGCCCGTCATCGCACCCGTCCACTCTGCTTGAGCGCCGTCATGAGCACCCGTCCACTCTGCTCGAGCGCCGTCATGAGCACCCGTCCACTCTGCTCGAGCGCATCGGCTCCACTCCGCGCGTCATGAGCGTCATGGAGCGTCATCAGCGTCATCAGCGTCATGAGCGCGTCATGAGCGCGTCTTGAGCACCCGTCCACTCTGCTCTCTCGAGCGCATCGGCTCCACTCCGCGCGTGTGCGTTACATCAGAGATGGCAATGCTCTCCTCGTTCGCATCGGGGAGGAAGGTGAGCCTGAGCACGCCGTTCGCCATCGTCACCGTCGACTTGCGCTCATACTCCTGCGGCACCTGATGAGGGAGGCAATCAGAGTGCAATCAGCATGCAATCAGCATGCAATCACCGTCGACTTGCGCTCATACTCCTGCGGCACCTGATGAGGGAGGCCATCAGCATGCAATCAGCATGAAATCAGCATGCAATCAGGCGCTCATACTCCTGCGGCACCTTGAAGGTCAACGTGAAGTCGCCGTACTGGCGCTCCTGCCGCTCAACCTTGTGGACAAGGAGCTCGGCATACCTGATGAGGGAGGCAATCAGCATGCAATCAGCATGAAATCAGCATGCAATCAGCATGCAATCAACCTTGTGGACAAGGAGCTCGGCGTACGGGCGCAGCCGCGTCCCCTTGACGATGGTGGTGACGTTTTGGCGCGAGAGGCGGATGTCTTCGCTCGTCACGCCGGGCACGTCCATGATGATCGTGTACAGCGCATTGTCTTGCACGATGTCGACCGCGGGTGCGAAGGAGTTTGGTCGCGTGATGAGCAATCCAGACGAGTCGACTGTGAGCTGGTTCATGCGAAAGCTGTCCTCGGTGCGCGCCTGAGGGACGCAATTAGCACGCAATCAGCATGCAATCCAGACGAGTCGACTGTGAGCTGGTTCATGCGGAAGCTGTCCTCGGTGCGCGCCTTGGCGCGGATCAGACGCGTGCGCGGGTCGTCGGTCATCTCGACGGAGAGCTCCGGCTCGGTCTTGAAGAAGGCGGAGAGCCGCCCGTTGCAGCTCTGCAGCACCTGATGAGGGAGGCAATCAGCATGCAATCAGCATGCAATCAGCATGCGAGGCCGAGAGCCGCCCGTTGCAGCTCTGCAGCACCGATTGCAGGACGGAGAAGCGGCGGTTGACGGGCACGAAGGCGGAGCGCAGCCAGTTCTTGAGCAGGGCAAAGGTCCAGTTGTTGGTCCGGTCGCCCAAATCACAGTCCTCATTGGCGAGGATCACCTGATGAGGGACGCAATCAGAATGCAATCAGAATGCAATCACAGTCCTCGTTGGCGGAGGATTACATGCCGGCTGAAGTCAGTCTTGATGAGGGACGCAATCAGCATGCAATCAGCATGCAATCACAGTCCTCGTTGGCGGAGGATTACATGCCGGCTGAAGTCAGTCTTGAACCAGAGAACGTCCTTGGCCTCGAGCTCGCCCGTCTTGGGGTTGGGCGCGGCGATGCGTGTGGTCTGCGCCTTGCCCTGGCCGTACACGTAGAGGATCTGGCTGTGGAAGATGTGATCCATCACCTGATGAGGGACGCAATCAGCATGCAATCAGCATGCAATCATGCAATGATCGCCCAGATCTGGCTGTGGAAGATGTGGTCCATCACCTCCTGCTCCATGACCGTCTTGCAGTTGTGCACCACGATCACCTCTTGAAAATGCTTCTTTGAGTTCTGGAGCGAGCGCGTGAGCTGGTCCAGATAGCGCTGGTCGAGCGAGGTGAAGTCGTTGACGACGCACCTGCAGTCGATCGGTGGCAATCCATCGCAATCAGAGGCAATCAGAGGTAATCCGATGCAATCAGCGAGGTGAAGTCGTTGACGACGCACAAAAAGTAGTCGGATAGGTCGAAGATGACGTCCTGGATGAAGCGCTCCGAGATCTCCTTCTCGATGACCGAGAGCTCATTCTCCACCTGATGAGGGACGCAATCGACATGCAATCAGCATGCAATCAACATGCAATCCACATGCAATCCGCATGCAATCCGACGACCGAGAGCTCCTTCTCCACCTTGACGGGCGCATACGAGCCCTCCGATTAATCAGCAATCAATCAGCCATCAATCAGCTATTAGCAATCAATGAGCACCTTGACCGGCGCATACGAGCCTTCCGAATCGAGCACGATGAACTTGGTGCCATCGACGTCGACGTGCTTGAAGGAGAGGCCCTTGGTCGACACCTGATGAGGGAGGCAATCAGCATGCAATCAGCATGCAATCGGCATGTACTCGTCATGCAATCAGCATGCAATCGGCATGCAATCGACACCTTCTTGCCGCTGGGCAGCCGCGAGTCCGTCAGGTGATGAGGGAGGCAATCAGCATGCAATCGGCACCTTCTTGCCGCTGGGCAGCCGCGAGTCCGTCAGGTGGTTGAGAACGAACGTCTTCCCTTTGTCGAAGAGCCCGAGCACTGCCACGACGGCGCCGTCCCACCCATCGATAGGGGTACCTGATGAGGGAGGCAATCAGCATGCAATCAGCATGCCATCGATTGGGGTACCTGGGCCGTCCTCGGTGGCCGCATTGCAATCAGCATGCACTCGACATGCACTCGACATGCAATCAGCATGCAATCGACATGCAATCAGCATGCAATCAGCATGCAATCAGCATGCAATCAGCACACCTGGGCCGTCCTCGGTGGCCGCATTGGGCGAGCGAGGCGCGGCGGCGGTCCCGAGGTCGATGGTGCGCTCGGGACGGCGCTCCATGCGCTCCTGCTTCTTGCGCTCGTCCCCTTCCATCTCTTCGTCCACCTCCCCGTCCTCATCTTCCTCCTCATCAAGGCTCACGTTTCTTCGCAACGAGGGCGCGACCGAGGGCGGCAGCCCGCCAGGGTTCGTCAACGGGTTCGTCAACGAGGGCGCGACCGAGGGCGGCAGCCCGCCAGGGTTCGTCAACGGGTTCGTCAACGGCTCCGAGCCGAGGACGTAACGCTTCTCGTACCTGATGAGGGAGGCAATCAGAGGTCATCAGCGGTCATCAGAGGTCATTAGACGTCATCAGAGCTCCGAGCCGAGCACGTAGCGCTTCTCGTCAGCATGCATTCAGCTGATGAGGAGGGCAATCAGCATGCAATCCGACACGTACTCGCTGATCGAGCCAAGGAAGCGCTCGCTGATGAGGAAGGCAATCAGCTGATGAGGAGGGCAATCAGCATGCAATCCGACACGTACTCGCTGATCGAGCCAAGGAAGCGCTCGCTGTAGCACACGCGCCACCCGCGCGTGCTCACGTCCGACAGCTTGGTGATCTCGCACACCCAATCGTACACCTCCCGATCAAACGTCGGGTTGCGGGAGGTGAGATCTCGGGAGGTGAGGTTGCGGGAGGTGAGATCTCGGGAGGTGAGATCTCGGGAGGTGAGATCCGAGATGGCGCTGGTGGACAGTTGAGGCTTCGCGGCGCGCAGCGGACGGTCCGGGCTGACTTGCGGCGTGCTCCGCGCCGAATTCGGGTTCGTCAAACCGAACGCTGCACTGCCGTTGCTGTTGGTCGGTGAGGACGGAGCGGTGCTGCTCTCCACCTTCTCTACCTGATGAGGGACACAATCAGCATGCAATCAGCATGCAATCCGATGGGGGCGTGCTGCTCTCCACCTTCTCTACCTGGACGGTCTTGGGCGAGTTGCGCACGCTTAGACCATCCTCGTCATGGCGCTTGCGTCGATGGGAGAGCTGCTGCGCGATCAGGTCCTCGTGCTTCTTGAGCAGGCCCGCCCGCGTCGCGAGCAGCTCCTCGTGCAGGCGCTGCACGATGAGCAGCAGCGCCTCCATCTCCTGCGTGTGCTGCTCGATCGCCCGAAGGCCGGTCTCAGCCTCCTCCACCGTGAGCAAGGCCGGGCTGCGGAGGATGAAGCCCTTGGGCGGCGAGCTCGGACTGAGCATCGGAGAGGTGAGCTTGAGCGCCGGCGAGATCAGCGGCGAGGTCGGAGAGGTGAGCTTGAGCGCCGGCGAGATCAGCGGCGAGGGCGGGTCGACGGCGAGGTCAGGGGCGAGGGTGGACGTCGGCGAGATCAGCGGCGAGGTCATTGGCGAGGGCACCACGGTCATAACCGTGTCGCCGACGTCATCGGGCATACTGACAAAACTCCACCGACACGGACGCGGAGCTGAAGGCCAGCGACTGCACTCCAATAGCGTTCCAAGAAGTGTCAGATTGCGTTTGCTCAACTTATTTAGCATGCAAAAATTTCAAGAGCGCAAATTTGCATGCAAATTTGGGTTGAGTTGGGCGTCGACGGCAGGGCCACATTCGTGAGATACGACAATGTTGCATGCATTATCTGTGCAGAATATCGCACGATCCTGCTGTCGATGATGACTCGAGTGAAACACGAGTCTCCCTCGCGCTCGCGTCGCTGTCACACGACACGCGGCTCGTCGTGCGCACGGACATGAGCCCTTGCGTGCCACTTGCGAGCGGCCCCTGCATCCGCGTGGGGGACTGCGGCGACTACCCACCCAACCCCACCTTTCATGAGGCGCGCTGCTCGTCGATGCAACGACTGAGGACGTGTGCGAGCGCGTGTGCCAGCCGCTCACCGAGACAGCAGGGGACTCGCTGGCCGCGTGCCTCGTCCGATCGGGGGCAGTCGACCCCGTGACGGGCGTGCCGTTGGTGACTCCTTCTACCTCACGTCCTCTGGCGGCCTGCCGGACGTGCTGTCGCTGCCCTGCCCCGCGTACGTGCTCCCCGTGGAGGACGTGTTCGGAGGCGGCGGCGCGGGCTGGGCGGTGCTTGCAACCCCCGTGGGCGGAGGCAGAGGCGTACCCGTGAACACCACCAACAGCTGTGAACACCACCACCAACGGCTGGGCGTTTGGCTTCCAGCCTGCCAGCTGTGCTGCCTGCTGGCTGTGCTGCCTGCTGGCTGTGCTGCCTGCGGGCGCGCTGTCCGTTGGCAGCGGCCTCTTTGCGCTGGTGGATCGCACCTTTTCGCGCGCGGGATTTGTCGCGTTCGTGGCGCAGGGCGGCGGCGAAGTGACGCGGCGGCGCAAGGGCGCGGGCGCGGCTGTGAACCTCGTGATGCCGCTCTACTTGAACGACGAGCCGTGCGGGTACCATGGCAACCTGCATGCAAGCGCCCACCACGGCGCGGTCCATACCTGGGCGATGAGCCGTGCGGGTACTGTGGCAACCTGTACAGCAACGTGTGACGGACTACATGGACGGCAACTACCTGAACGCGATCAAAGACTACTTACCACCAAACGGGAATGTGGCGTTCTTTGGCGGCATCTGCCCGCACAATAAGTTCTCGGTGAGCCCCGACGCGCCCCCAGCCTTGCATGCAAGTGCCCACCACGGCGCTCCCGCCCTCTTCCCCACAGGTGAGCCCCGACGCGCGCATCGAGACCGCCGACGGCGCCATCTATACGCCCACGACGGCGCCATCTACACGCGCACGAACTCGGTGCACGAGAGTCCGCCGGGCTTCTCTGGAGGGCGTGTGATGGTCTTCGACCCCCCCAAGGCGCTGCCCGACCACAGGCCTGCGACCAACTAGGCGTTGACCAAAGTCCGCACTCGTGGGCTGATGGCTGCCTCGGATGATTGCCTGCGATGATTGCCTGCGATGATTGCCTGCGATGATTGCCTCTGATTGCCTTTGATTGCCTCTGAGTGGATATGGTTGCCTGTGATTGCATCTGATTGCCTAGATGAGGGTTTCTGATTGCCTCTGATGGAATCCGATTGCATCCGATGATTGCTTCTGATTGCTTCTGATTGCCTCTGATTACCGCTGAGTGCTACTTCCGGCCCTGATTGCCTCTGATTTCTTCTTCTGGCCTCTGATTACCTCTGATTGCCTCTGATTGCCTCTGATTACCTCTGATTGCCACTTCTGGCCTCTGATTGCCTCTGATGGCATATGATTGCCTCTGATTACCTCTGATTGCCTCTGATTGCCACTGATTGCCGCTGATTACCGCTGAGTGCTTCTTCTGGCCTCTGATTGCTGCTGAGTGCTTCTTCTGGCCTCTGATTGCCTCTGATTGCCTCTGATGGCCTCTGATTGCCTCTGATTGCATCCGATTGCCTCTGATTGCCTTTGATTGCCGTTGATTGCCGCTGAGTGCTTCTTCTGGCCTCTGATGGCCTCTGATGGCCTCTGATGGCCTCTGATTGCCTCTGATGGCCTCCGATTGCCTCCGATTGCCTCTGATTGCCTCCGATTGCATCTGATTGCCTTTGATTGCCGCTGATTGCCGCTGAGTGCTTCTTCTAGCCTCTGATTGCCTATGATGATTGCCTATGATGATTGCCTTTGATTGCCTCCGAACGACTCTGATTGCCTCTGATTGCCTCTTCTGGCTATCACGGGGCATGTGCATGCTCAGTGCGCCAAATCATCCCTTATACGGAAGTACCTGTTAGTTTAGTCAGGTTTAGTCAGTAACCACTGTGGGGAATTCCCTGTGGGGAATTAGTGGGTACGTGGATGTTTGTGTTTTTGTTGTTGAGTGGAGCCATGGTGTCTCTTGCTCTCTTTCTCGCCGTGTTTGGCCCTGCGTCCACGCGATATGGCTTCCCTTCCGGGAATTCTTCGGCGGCGCCAATTGACGCTTTCGCCACTGT
>Ga0210242_101062_pt1 | contig 22765 bp, 17 predicted proteins | sample ChrtobMeP5a_16mM_FD_155445 | JGI IMG/M metagenome (GOLD analysis project Ga0210242, IMG submission 155445) | Chrysochromulina tobin associated microbial communities from unialgal haptophyte culture, Seattle, Washington, United States - P5a_16mM | ecosystem: Host-associated > Algae > Haptophytes >... | reverse complement strand
GGACGTGCTTGTGAGCAGCCTGCACTTTGGATGCAGGGGCTGTATCCTGGATGAGGGTTGGGCCGCTTTGGATTCTGCTCGTCACCGAGGCGACCAACGCGAGAGCGATCGTGGCAGCGAACATCGTTTGGAGTCGCGATCGATCGCAGAAGGTCGACAGAAGGACGCGAGGCGCAAGGCAAGAGAACCCGTCCTCTGCTGGGGGCAGACGTGGAGCTCCTTTGGGGAAAAAGGAATCCTCGTGCATCATTAGAAAATTGCAAAATTTTGGGTGACGAAACACAGATTTACATTTCGGCGACGCGCATCGCATGCGGGCGACTCTTGGCGACGTCACCCCTGAGTACCCACAAAGCAAGCCGAGCGCGCGCAGGAGAGAATTCTGAATCGGAGGTGAACTCGAATTACGGCGCCCCGTACTATTGTACGGCTGATGCCCGTATTGCGTATGTAACGCCCATCGCGACCATCGAGCATCGGTACGCGGCGGTCGGACGCACCCCACCGTATTCGAAAGAAACGTTCGGCGGCCACCGACGCACACGTCGAATGCAAGCACCAGGTAAGCACCAGGTTAGCACCGTCCGGCACGGCACACGGCCTTTTTCTTCAGCCGTTGCTTGCAATTGTGACGCCCGTGCGCAACCCGTCGCGCTCGCAACGGCGCTCGAGCGTCGAGTAAGTTTGGAGCACCCAGCGCTCGGAGGGCGTGAGGTTCGTCAATAGGGCCGCGTCGGCGGCGAGGGCGGCGGTGGTGGGGAGCTTCGCCCCGGCAGCTTGCAGCACGCGCGCAAGCCATGCGTGCGCAGCAGCCGCGTGCGCCCAGTTGGTTGGGAGCAACAAGGCAAGGTGCGCCTCGACAACGCGCGGGCTGCGGTCCTCGCCGGTGACATAGTGGATCCCGAAGTGTACCGAGCGCACCGACTGCGGGTTCGGGCGCTGCTTCTCCCCAACGCCCTTGATGATGAGGAGCAGCATCGGCTCGTGCAGCAGCGAGGCAAGCAGGGCGAAGAAGCTCTGTCGCTCGTCAGGATCGAGGTAATGGAGGGAGAACGAGGCGAGCAGCAGGTGCGGCTGGCGCTCAGTACGGCGCTCCAGTTGTCCAAAGAGCTCACGTACGAGTGCGCTCACGCCCGGCGCGGCGCTCGTCAGGTACTGGTCGGCGGCCTGCTCAGGCATGAGTGCGGGCCGGCCGTTGAGCGAGGGTTTCGTCATCGCCTCGAAGGCGCGGCGGAAGCGCCCGCTCGAGGAGGCGACGTCGATCGGCCACAGCCTGCAGTCCTGCTCTTCCCCCGCATGCTCGTGAAGGGCAATCTGCGCTCCAAGGCAGGCCGCGCACGTGCCCGCGCCGAGGTCGCTGATCGAGAGCGGCGCGTCGCTAGGTACGCCCGGGGCGCACTCGAGCATCCAAAGGACAGCCTGACGCGCGGCCGCGACACGTGGTACGTGCAGCCGCTGCGCATACAGCGCCGCAAACCCGGGCATCGCGTACTGCTCAAGCGTCCAGCACGCGGCGGGCTTAGCACGCCTCTCGAGCGGCGTGCGCGGGTCGAGCCAACTGGAGGCAGACCAGCTCTTGAAGGCGGCCTGCGCGGCCTCAAGCTCGAGGGGGCTCGCCTGCGGAGGGCAAGGTCATCCGTGGTCATCCGAGGTCATCCGAGGTCATCCGAGGTCATCCGAGGTCATCCGAGGTCATCCGAGGTCATCCGTGGTCATCCGAGGTCATCCGAGGTCATCCGTGGTCATCCGAGGTCAACAGAGGTCATCCGTGGTCATCAGTGGTCAGCTGTGGTCAGCTGTGGTCATCCGTGGTCATCAGGAGTGGCTCTCAGTGTGGCACTCAGTGGGACTCAGAGGCACTCTGGGCTCGAGCTCGATGGGAGCTCGCCTCGAGATGCAGCTTGTGGGTGAGAGCGTTGAGGACGAGCTTGAGGGAGGCGCGCATCTTGTCCATAATCTCGGGGGGCACAGGTAGGACAGGTGGCATGCCGCCCTTGGCCAACGAGACGGCAAAGTCGCTCGACACGCCCAGTCGCTGACTCAAGCTCGCAAGGTCTGCTTGCATCAGCGAGGCAAGAGCCCCAAGCCCGCTGTGCCCACCAAGGGCGCATCGCCTGAGCACGATGGCGGTCGCATTGTGCTTCGACTGCGCCGCGTCATCAGCCGGCTTGCCGGGACGCGCGTCAGAGGCGTTCAGAAGGCGGAGGCTGCTGCTGCCCGAGACGGCGCTTATAGATGCGCGGGCAGCGTGGGCGGCGCGAAAGCCGAAAGAGGACAGGGCATCCGGATGCTTCGACACGGCCGTGCCGGGCTCGGACGTGTTCGGTCGAGCGTCTGCGTTTGCTGTGGAAGGCACATGCTCGGTGGCTGCAGCCTTCGCCTCGGCGGTTACTGGCTCGGCCAAGGGGCTGGGAGGTTCGGCGGTCACAGGTTCGGCGGTCCGCAAGGCGTTCGCGCGGCTCAGAGCGGCCGCACGCGCTTGGGTGCGGGTAGCCTCGTTTGCGGCGACGCGTGCGGCGGCGCGTGCGGCAGCTGCGCGCGCGGCCGCGTCGTTATCCGCCTTGATCGAGCGAACGGCAGCGAATGCTCTGGTAGCCTGGGCAGTAGAAGCTGCTGCAGGAGTTGGAGCAGAAGCTGCAGCAGGTGTTGCAGTAGAAGATGCAGCAGGATTTGCAGCAGGGACGGTGGGCGCGGCCTCGAGTACCTCCACGTCATTCACAACCTCACCTCCATCGTGGCCTTCCCTCATTCCAACCTCGGTAGCGTTCTCCGTCTCCCATCTGGTAATCAAGCGGGCATTCTTCTCCCTCGCTGCCGCCTTTCGACTAGCAACGGTATACGCCGCCTGCGCGAGCTGCAGAGCGTCGGTGGCCTTGACGCGGCGTGCCTCGCCCACGAGCACGCGCAGCTTACTCACGAGCGAGCTCTCCGTACTCGTGAGCGCCTCCTCGTGAGCGAGCTGGCATCGCTCCATCAGCTTGACGGCCGCCTCAGCCCTCGCGGCCGCCTCCGCCGCGTTGGCCAGCCTGGCCGCTGCCACGGCTTCCCGCATGCTGATGATTGCGGATGAGGTCGCTTGCGCCGGACGCAATCTGTTCATCGCTGCCGCTTCGGCAGCCTTTCTGATCTGCTCCGCCGCCTTGACAGCGGCCGTGTTCTGTGCTCTTGTGAAGATGGCCGCCTTTGCGACGACAGATGCCTCCCTCGAAGAGTCTTTGTCAAACGGGCGGTCCTCGACGGTTTTGCAAGCGATGGCCGCTGTGGCGAGCCTCTCAAACACCGAACGGGCCCCAGCTCTCCCCAACAGCTCGTGCGCCTTTCCTTGTCCAGGTGATGTGCCAATGCTGCTCTCGGCGCAAGTAAGACCTCGCCCAGGCGGGGGCTCAACCGCCTCGAGCTTCGGCTCGCCCATGTGGGCGATCTCCCAGCCCGTTCGCGTGGACTGGCGGGGCCTTTGAGGGATCGCTCGGGCAGAGGGCCGGAAAGGAAACGTCGGCGGGGCTTCTTGCAGGGGCTTCTTTAAATCTCAAGACGACGCGTTCTTGCACTCATGACCTTCCCGCCGTCGCGCACATCCCCCTCGCCGGCACCTCGCGGAAGTGGCTCGCCTTGGAGAGCGCCTTCACGTCGGCGTCCACGTAGCTGCTGCCGAGCACGTCGCTGATGAAGATGTGATCCTCATCAGGCTTGACGCCCTTGAGGTTGATCTCCTCGCCGCTGGGCGTGGCGTACGAGGCGACGGTCTCGACGAGCGCGCCGCCATCGGAGAGTCCAAAGACGCCCTGGATCACGCCCTTGCCGTACGTCGTGCCTCCGAGCACCTGGGCGCGGCAGTTATCCTTGAGCGCTGCGGCGAGCACCTCGGCCGACGACGCGGTGCGCGCGTCGACCCAAATTTGGAGTGGCAGCCCTCCGCCCGCGAGGGGTGCGCCGCCACCCGGCTCGCGCGAGTAGAGCGGCTGCTGCGCATGGTTCGCGTCCGTCACGTACAGCACGAGCGGCTTGTCCAAGAACAGGCCAGCGATCCCGAGCGCACCATCGAGCACTCCGCCGCCGTTGCCACGAAGGTCGAGGATGACGCGCGTGGCGCCTCGTAGCTGCATATCGGCGAGGGCCTCGCGCATGGCGCGTTTGCACTGCGCGTTGAACTCGTTCAGCTTCACGTAGCCTACCCGCAGCCCGCCCTCGCCCTCGACGAGGTGGTACGTGACAGGGTTGCGCTGCTGAAATGCCTTCTTGAGCACCACCTCCCGGCTCGGCCCCCCTGCCGCCGGCTTGAGCGTGAGAGAGACGCTGTCGCCGTCGGACTGGATGGCCTCGAGCGCGTCGAAGGACGTCATGCCCTCGGCCGCCCGCCCGTTGATCGCCGTCACCACGTCACCGAAGGTCACGCCGAGCTTCGCAGCGTCCGAATCGGCGGGAGGCACGGCGCCGACCGTCACAGCGCCCGAGTCGGCGATGACCAGGTTGATGCCGACTCCGGTGACATCGTACTTGCCCAGCTTGAACGCCTGCTCCGGCGCGAGCACGCGCGTGTACCGGTCGCCGAGCGAGCTGACGAGGCGCGTCGACTCGTCGAGCGCCTGCTGCTCCGTCAAGTCGCTCGCCTCGAGCCGCGTGAGCGTCGCCTTGAGGTCGACACCGTTAAACGAGCGGTCGAGAAAGTACTTGTCGACGAGCGCGGCCACCTCACGCGCGACCGGGCTGCCTCTCGGCTCGGCGGCAAGCGACGCGCGAGGCGGGCCGGCAAGCGACAGGCAGAGCAGCGAGGCGGCGGCCACGCGTGCAGCGGCGGCCACCGCGTGGGCAAATGGCGGCTTCGTCATACGCGGCGGCGTCCACGCGCATGGTGAGGACTCGGCGGTGGATAGCAACGGGCGGCGCAGTGCCGCGGAAGCAGATCCAGGCGCTGCGGCAGCGGACTGGGTGCCGACAAGGACTCGCATATGTTCGTTCACGGGTGACCCGCAATTAGTAACCTTTCACGGTTGAGGAATCGCCTCTGGTAGCCTTCTGCCCAGTCGCGCCGCAGATGTTTTCACATCTCGTTGGTTACGAGGAGCTCCGAGGTCGTAGGGAGCTCTTTCCTGGACTGTCTCTCCTCCCAGCTCTCCCGTCAGTCCTTCGCCATGCCTCGCCTCATCGCTGGTCTGCTGCTGCTGGCGACGTGCTCGCATGCGCTCGTCACGCTGCTGCCTGCCGTCGCGCGCTCTAGCCGCGCCGGCACCGTCGAGATGAAGCACCCTGACTATTTCCAGCGCATCGCTCGCTCGGAGGCGGGCCGGCCACGCCTCTGCGTCTTCCGGTGCGTGCCCTATCCGCCGCGAGGCGCGCAACGCCTGACTGTAGCTCGAGGAGCAGCCTCATGTGCGGAGGACGCAGAAAGGCTGCTGGGCATCCAGCGGGGTCCACCTGGACCTCTATTGGAGGCCGGCATGACCTGCGTCGCCCTCCTTCCAGTTGGCTGCATTGCCTGCGCGCGCGCCTAGTTGATGAAGGCACGCCTCTCACGTGCTCTGGTCGCGTATTGCCGCGCACAGCTCCAACAACCACATCTACGGCCAGGTGATCGACGACAGCAAGGACGCCGTTCTCGTTGCGGCCTCGACGACTGAGGCAGAGATGCGCGAGGGCAACACGGCCAATCAGGAAGCGGCCACAGCGGTGGGCAAGCTGCTTGCAGCGCGCGCGCTTGCCAAGGGCATCGACAAGGTCTACTTTGACCGCAATGGCAAAAAATACCACGGGCGCATCATGGCGCTCGCCGATGGCGCGCGCGAGGGCGGCCTCAGCTTCTGAGCGCGAGGCTCCCGCTCTGCGGGCGGACGCTGGTGTAATAGCTGACTATGCGGAGCTGTGAGGCCGCGGGCGCCGCTGCGATCGGGGCAGGCGCACGCGCGCGCGCTCCGAGCGTGCACCATGCCACGCGCACACTCACAATTGGCTGCGCTTCCCCCTAGTACTCCTCCCGTTCCCATTACGGATTACTCTGCCGGTCTGTCCTCTAAAGCTCTATGCGTCCGAAAGCGCGATGGCGCCCATCGTACGGTAGCGACAGCGTGAGAGATGTTCAGCATATCAGTACGCTCGATATTTCACACTCGGATGACACCGAACAGCGAACACACGAGATTATAGCACCCGAACCGAACGTCGATTCGGTGCACATGCGCTCAGGTAACGCTCAGGCTCACACAACGACACATGAGTCATGACTCGCCATGACGTGCACCTCACAGCTCTCTCTAACGACAGTAACTGACCGGACGTGTGACGACATGACTCCGACAAAATTCGGGTGACGCCGGGATGCCGTCGTACGGTAGGCTGTGCTTATAGCTGTGCTCATCGCGCGTCAGCATGGCACTTCCACACAGCGGCATCGTCGCCGCCGCCGCTGCTGCTGCCCGCACGTGCGCGCTCGTAACGGCGCTCGTAACGGCGCTCGAAATGGCCCTGAGTGCCTTGAGCCAACATGGCCAGCCATCACCTGATGAGGGAGGCAATCAGTGCCACGAGCCCACGTGGCCAGCCATCTTGCGAGTAGCATCGACCTTGCTCAGGTCCGGCACGGTAAAGCATGCCTTGTACGTCGACGTGTCGCATAGGCCCGCCGCCACGATCTCGGGCGGGCTCTTGGTCCATGTGTTGCGGTAACTCTCGACCGTGTAAGTGTTCTGTTTGCCTTTGACTGGGCGACCGATGATCTGCGTGGAGTTGTACACGGGGTCGTCGCACGCAAACTCGTTCGACTTGACCGTGCAGAGCATCTTGCTCTTGCCATCACGTCCAGGGTCACGGATCTGGAACGGCGGCTTGTATTTCAGATCGCACCGGACGGTGCAGTTTGGCAAGACCTTCTCCGCCGGGTCTTGGTAGCCGGCCATCGTTGTACTTTCGTAGAACGGAAGCTCGTTGATCTTGCCGCCCACCGCCGCGATCAGGTGCTGCCGGCCCGCCTGGTAGCTGACATAGTTGCCCGGCCGCCGCGAGGCCGACCGGTGGTCGCCCTTGAGGTAGTCGTCAACCTCGGGCACGCACGGCTCCGCATTGGAAGATTTAGACTCCTCCTTGACCCCCGTGGCGAAGGCGGAGCCCTTCTGCGTGTACATCGTGTCCGAGTTGGAACCCTTGGGTGGGCGCACCAAGTGCGAGCGGTTCTTGGTCATCTCACCGTACGTCGTCTCCATCCACCAGTCGTTGCCCGTGCTCGCCTTGAGATCTGAAGGGTTGTAGCTCTTGTCAGAACGCTCCTCCGCCCAGTTGCCGCAGAGCACGCGCGCATCGTACGAGTTGACGCCGAACACGTGGCCGGGGCACATGACATGCTCCGTGCGCTCCTGCCGCAGCCCGTTGACCTGGATCGCTGTCGGGTGGTCGGGCACGTTGGTCGGCAGCGATCGCTCAAGCCCGCTCGTCTCGTTGTAATGCTGCACCTTCACCGGCGGCGGCAGAACGGTAGGCTTCGCGGGGCGCGCCATCGAGTTGGCAAATGCCTTGGATTCGTTGTTGATCGCCTCGCCAAACAGCTTGCCCTGAATGTTAGGGTTGGTCATCGCCGCCTTGGTGTCGGCGACCGTCTGGCCGGAAATCCACGAGGCACGATAGTCGAGCGACGCAGTCGTGTAGGGCGTGATCGGGTTAATGCCGGGACTGCTGCCCACGCCGTTGCCCGACCGATTCGTACGAAAGATCGGCGACGGCGTGCTGTTTCCAGCCCAATAGCACGGCATCTTCGCTGCGCTGCGCTGCTCGGCTGCGCTTGGTCCCACTGCTCGCGCTTGGAACGACAAGAGGTCGAACGAAAGAACGGCGGCGCGTGGGCGCTTGGAACGGCGTTTTGTTGGGGATGTCCGAATTGGTCCGCGCAATACGCCTCCCCGACTCCCCTTGTCCGGAGATCTGAGCCGGACCTTGTCTCTTTGACTGAGTGACTCTGTCCATGAAATTAAGATGTGATAGCCGCACGCTTGGAGGGTGGTATACTGTATTCCGTGATAGCCGCACGCGTGGGGTATAACCCCCTTTCAAAACATTGCGGTAGCGCCCCCCCGGAGTCCCCGCGATGCGCTTCGCATTCGTCGGAGGGCTCGACGTGTGCGCGCTCTGCATGGTCGGCACGCAGCATGTGTGCTGTGGTGAGCTCTGCTGAGCTTGTGCGGCACGTCTCGGCGTGGAGGGCTGCGCCAGGATGTCAGTCAGTCTTCTCGTGGCCGACTCGATCCACGGCCGTAAGCCCCCATCCTAGCGCCACCCCTGGTGGCGCCAGGCGAGCAGTGGAGCGTGCAGGGTCGGGCAGCGTGACCTCGCCCAAGTGACCCGCCATGCGCCAGTCATGCAGGACAAAAGGCTTGAGCTCAGGGTGCGCGTCGAGGAACCGACCACTGGCGAGCGTGTGCGCGGAGCGCTTCGCATGTGCCTTGTGCGCGCGCGCGACGCGAATGTGGGCCTCATCCATGAGCTTCTGCTCAAAGACGGCGAGGATGGCCGCGCGCTCGTCGGCGTTAGCCGCGCGGTATGCGCGCTCGGCCTCGCGCTCGGCACGGCGCGCTCGGTCGACGGAACGGCCGACAACCAGCATGTGCGGCCCTAAGGCCACCAGTCCAAAGGTGCGCAGCCCGTAAAACAAGAGTTTCGGCCAAGGGACGAAGATGTTGGCGAAGGTGACGAAGCCGAGCCCGAGGTAGAACCAGGTCGTCAGCCAGCGGTCATTCCACGTCACGAGCTTGACGAGCCCTCGGAGAGGATGGAGAGCATCAAGCAACTTTGCCTCGAAACTTCCCAGCAGCGGCGCCAGCGGATTGATGAGATTGACCGAGATCGTCTTCACATCGCTTTCGCGCGCTTTTTGCGCCTTGTAGTGGCGCTCTTCGATCGTGTCGTCTGCGAGGTCGATTTGCTGCTCGACTCTCATCAGGATGGCAAGCTGGTCGGTCGCCCGCTTCGAAAGCTCGCGCTCGTACACCTCCTTGCCGTCGAGCGAATACATCGGCGGATTCAACATGCGTTGCCAGTGACGCACGCCCAGCTGGTAGTCGTCCGTAATGAGCGCGGGCGCAACAGTGTCTTCGTAGCGGGTCCCGGTCACAGTTGCCGACACTTTTCCCACCGCCTCGGCCGCCGCCACTTCGGCCAACGGAATCTCGGCCAAACCTGGCCTCACGAGGGAGCCCAGCAGTCGCCAGAACCTTGGCTTATGGATTGGCTTGCGGTATAGTGGGACAAACGCGGTCTCGGCCTCGCCATCCTCACCCGCGGACATGTCGGCGGCCCTGTAAGTCGCATTCATCCCTTGCAGCCCGAGGCAGCACAGCGCGGCGGGAAGGTAGCGAGGGCGCATGAGAACCAGCTGCCACCCAACGAGCAGCGCGAGAGAGCCCCAGCGCACCCCAGGGCGCCACAGCAAGACGTGCTCAACGGCCGCAATCGCCGTGCCCAGTTGCTTCAAGTACCCGCGAAGCTCGTTGAGGCGCGCCTTCAGCACCTGGTAGTCGTAGCCTTCCGAGGCGCGACACACATCACTGGTGGCGAAGAGGCCAAGCTGCCGGTACTCCTCACGAGTGAAAGGGATGACATGCAGCGGTGGCGCGCTCAAGTAGGAGAGCATGCGCGCTCGGCTGGAGGTGATGCGCAGCGTGTAGCGCAGACGAACAAAGCCTTGCTGCCCTGGCTGGTCCGACAGCCGATTGAATGCGAGCGGGAACCAGGCATCGTACTGCACACCCGACACGAGCGTACTCAGAGGCAGCGTCACGCGACCAACAGGGTCGTCCCCGATCTGGTCTAAGGCGATGGCGCCGAGCGCCTTAGAGGCCGTGTTTGAAATCAGGTTGCTCTCGCCCATGTTCAACAAATCTTCGAACAAGCTGGCCTCGTCGAAATCGAACAGGGAGAGGTACAGGCACGAGGAAGCATGCGACACGGGTAGCTGAAACGCACGGCAGCTTGATGCGGCTGCCCAGCGCGGAGAGAGCGAGTCTTGGACTGCGGACGAGCGCGCCGCCACGCCCTCCAGCAGGAGAACGGCGTACGCGTCTGTGCTGCCCATAATGTCCTTGTTCGGCAGGTTCTCGGCCTCGAGCATCTCCACCTCGAGTATGCCGAGCGCCTCTTCGGGCGCGATGGCCGGATAGTCGCGCGGCATCAGCAGTGGTGGCGTCGGCGTTGCCTTTGATTCGCCGGCGCGCAGCACTGGCTTGCATGTCCACCCTGCGGCCGGCGTGAACCATCGGTCAAGCGGCGTCGGTGCATTCACTTCATCATCGCTGACAGGTACAACTGTGTCCCGACCACCCGAGACGATCGTCGTGGCGGTGGAAACTGTCGCGCTCACGGCCGCTTCAGCTGACTTGCCGATTGTGTCCACCGTGGCAACGGCCCTTTGGCTGATTGCCCCCGCGACAGCTTGTGCCGCATGTCTCATAGCATTGAGCATGTCTTCCGCGAAATTGGGTGAACTCACCGCCTCTATCGGATCCTCTGGTGGTTTTGATGCCGACGATGAGGCAAGGCCGGAGTCGCCCATCGTCGGCTCCGTCATCGGAAAGCCGCTAAGGAACCAGCCCAGCACGAGGGGAAGGCGCGCAAACCAAATTTGGAATCGGATTCTTCGCGATCTTTTTTGCTACGATCATCAGGAGACGCGACGACACGCGCGCATACCATACTGCTCTTCAGACAGGTCAACAAGAGCAAGCGTGCGTACACGACGGGGCCAGCGCCTGACCATTAGTGATTAGACACATGGTCTAAAACCGCCCCCGCGCGGCACCTGCCATGGTGTGAATGTGTGTGTGTGAATGTGAATGTGTGTCTGTGTGACTTCTAACACATGATCGTTGGTCCCCGTCCGCCCGCCCCCCTGCGTCCTCGGTCCTGGCTCGTGGTGGTGGAGGCTGATGGCTGGTGTGCCCGCACCGATCCGCACTATACCATTGCGCGTTGAGGTTACTGTAGTCTGTGACCTTTCACCCTACCTAGTACCTACGTAGTATGTTGAGGTGCGTCTTGGTGCGGTTTGAACGAAGCTCTCTGAGAACTACATGAGCTGCTAGGGCTGCCCGGCAGGTACGCGCCATGCCCCAGAGGCGCGAATAGCGACATATCTAGCGACACATCGTGCACCGGGCCTGTAGGTGTAGCGCCCTGGTGAACTTCATCCGCGACCACCTCGACAGTCGGGTGGAACTCACGCTGCGTGACGCCAAGGAACCTTGGCAAGCAGGTGCCCACCGCCGCAGCTCCCGCCACCGCTGCGCCCATCGCTGCTGTGCCCATCGCCGCTGTGTTCAGGCTGAAGGCTGGCATAGGGGCGGGCGCGTATGGGACGGCGGGAGTCATATAGCCGTAGCCGAGCTGAGTGGCAGAGGCCTCGTGCTGCTGGCACGCGGCGTACATGGCGGGCATGCCGCGAGCGCCGAGCGACTGGGCCATGTGTCGCACGTACGCCACTGCAGGCGGCGTGCTGAGTGACGAAGCGGCCGGTAGCGGTGCCGCCCCAGTTGGATTGGTCCAGGAGCTCTCGCCGGTGGTCCTGTTGAGGTAGTAGGTTCCTTGTGCGCTCGGAACCGCATCCCATCCGGCCAGCAGCGCGTCGCCGCTCATACCGATCGCCACGGGTCGTACTTCCCCATATGACAGGGCCGGCACGGCCGGCACGGCCGGCACGGCTGGATGCCAGTATGGCGGGTAGTATGAGCCGTAGTAGTTCTGCGGAGAATGCGCCCCAGCTTGGAGTCCTGCCAAGTATGCCGCTTGGATGGCATACTCGTTGATGGCGTTGTCACGAACGCCAGTAGGCTCCACGCCTCTGGGCTTTGCGCTCTTCGCTCGTTCTTTCGAGCGCTGCATGAGTTGCTCGATGTTGTCTGCCGTGATACGCGGCCGGCCGCGCTTCTTCTCCAGTCGCAGCTTGCACTCAATGCCGCGCTCGGTACATTGTTTGCACTGGACTGTGGGCAGCATGATGCACTTCAGACGGTTATCCGAGCATAGACTGCAGGCCTTTGCCAAGCGTCTTGTGTACTTGCCGTCTTCTCCCTCCGTGAACTTGCCGTCTTCTCCCTCCGTGAGATCTTTGGCCTCAATTGCCACCGTATTGCCGGTGGCTGCTGGCGCGCCGCTACTCGTGGTCGCTGGTGCGCTGCTACTCGTAGCCGCGAGCACGCCGCTCCTCGTGGTTGTTGGCACGCCGCTACTCGCCGCTACTGACACGGCGCCGACCATGGACGGCTGGCCGGTAATCGCCGGGCTGATCACCTCGTCGAGCATCTTCAACGCTGGCGGTGCATACGTGGATGTCGCCTCATCCGGGACACTCAAAGAAAGGCCTGCGCCTGGCTGAGAGACGTCTGCATTGTCTAGTACCGACGCAGAATCATCTACAGCCTGTAACCGCTCTTCCGTGTGCTTGCGAAGCGAACGACTAGCTGGTACAGTAGTACCTTCAGACTGCTCTTTCTCCTTCGAGACGGTCGCCTCCTCTTCCTGAACTGCCACGGTTCCATGCATCGACGACTTAGACGAATCCTCCGAACCGCCTGCCCCCTTCTCCATTGATGCGAATCTTTGGGGAGGGGTAGCTGGGTTTTTGCGACGACGGTAACCGAGTTGGGGTCCAACGGAAAAAGGCCGAGATACGGACGTGCCATGTTGATTCCGTTCAGATTCCGGAGTCTTCGATGGCATTTGAGGAAGGTGAAGAATCTCTACTTGGAAATACTACCCATTTGGAAATTATTTAATTTGCGCGTCTCGTCGAGCAAACTTGTAACTGAGCCCGGGCTCGCGCAAGCGTGGTGTGGGGCAAGCAAGCTAGCTTGGTGTGTGGGTTCGCCCATCGACGACGTCACCACTCGTCGCGCTCAAGCTCCGCCGGCTCGGGCAGCGTGTTGTCGAGGATGTATGACCGTGGGAATTGGGGATGGAGAACCTCAGCGATCAGATTGGGGAGCGCCGCGTGTGCCGTGACCGTCGTCACATGGAAGGCTTCGCTCAGGCCCTCCTCGGTGTAGTAGCGAGCCTCGGCCGTTGGGATGTTCACGCGCACCACGAGCTGCGGCATGCTCGTCTGCCGCCTGTGAATAGACGGGAGAAGGTGCGCCGACGAGCTGAGCAGCCGACACAGCGCCAGGTTGGATGCGTCATCAGGCAGCATAAAAGCAAGCACGTCGAGGGTTTCGAGGCGCCCGAGGGCCCTCCGAAGCGCTGTGTCGAGCGCGCGCTCCTGCTGGGCACCGTGTCGGTCGCCCCATTCGAGCCCCGACACGGCCGCCGCGCCTCCCTGCGGACTCGAGAGAAGCGGAGTGCTGAGCGACGTCTCGAGCAACGATCGCCTAGTTTCGAGCGCCGTATCGAGCTCCGAGGCCGTCGTGCGCGCCGAGGCCGTAGCAGACGCGCCCGCGCCGCCGGCTGGTAGCGGCTGCTGCGGCCCGCCTCCGACGACGCTCAGAACGACGCTCAGCTCGGGATCGCAGAGCACGATCGTCCAGCCACGCTGCCGCAGCCGCTGGACTAGCGCCGTCGCGAGCGCATCAGCCCGCTCGGCGACGATGAGGACGGAGCGCGGCGATGGGTGGGCAGACGAGGCGCTGTCGAGGCGGGGCGGCGTCTGGCCAGGGGCGCACTCATGGTGACGTAGCTCATGGTGCGCCTCCCCCACAGCCACGATCGCGGCCTTGAATAGAATGGGGCCAAGTAACTGGTTCAAGAGCACCTCGGCGGTCACTGTCAGGGCGAGGAGAGGCCCAAAGGAGGTGCCGAACTCGGTGGAGGCCTTGGCGGCAAGCCCGAGGGTGACGCCGGCCTGTGTGAGGATGGCGCCCATCCGGTAGCGATGAGACGCAATCAGAGGCAATCAGAGGCAATCAGAGGCACTCAGAAGCACTCAGACGCACTCAGACGCACTCAGAGGCACTCAGAGGCACTCAGACGCACTCAGGTGTACTCAGGTGTACTTCCAGCGGCACTCGCCTGCGTCACAAATGCCATCCAGTAGCGCTCATAATGGCCAGGCGCGGCGCCACCCAGCCGGCCTCCCCAATAAGCTCCGATCGAGATGCCCGCCAGCCGGAGGGCGAACATGAGCGCTGCCGCGGGCAGATGAGGTAGTAGGACCTCGAGCGCGAGATTCATGCCGGTGAGCGCGAAGAAGGCAATGTACCTGATGAGGGAGGTCATCAGAGGCCATCAGTGGATGAGGGAGGTCATCAGAGGCCATCAGTGGATGAGGGAGGTAATCAGAGGCCATCCGGTACCTGATGAGGGAGGTCATCGGAGCCGCTCAGAGGCACTGAGAGAGAGAGAGAGAGAGAGAGAGAGAGAGAGAGAGAGAGAGAGAGAGAGAGAGAGAGAGAGAGAGAGAGAGAGAGAGAGAGGCACTCAGTGGCCATCAGTGGCCATCAGTGGCCATCAGTGGCCATCAGCGGCCATCAGCGTACACAGGCTCAGACGAATCTCGAAGGATGCGTAGAAATGAGCGGCGCGAGGGTGTGAAGTTGACCACCACAAACCCGGCGGCCATCGTGATGACCAGAGGCTGATGCAGCCCGATGCCCATGAGCTGCTCCTCCAACGCCTGCAATCGGATGCAATCAAGCGCAATCAGATGCAATCAAGTGAAATCAAGCGCAATCAGATCCAATCCAGTGCAATCAAGAGGCTGACCTCGCCCTTGAAGATACCAAACCCGAGCAGCTGCATGGTGAGCGATTCGATGACCATAATCCCAAGCTTGGCCGCGAGCCAGAGGAAAGCAAGCACCGCCGCACGGTGCGAGCGCGACGAGCGGTCGATCACCTGATGAGGGAGGCAACTATCGATGAGGGAGGCAATCATTGAAGAGGGAGGCAAGCAGAGACGAGCGGTCGATTCGCATACCGGAGCCGTTCGTGATGAGGGAGGCAATCATTGATGAGGGAGGCAATCGATTCGCATACCGGAGCTGTTGGTGATGAGGGAGGCAATCATTGATGAGGGAGGCAATCGATTCGCATACCGGAGCTGTTGGTGATGAGGGAGGCAATCATTGATGAGGGAGGCAATCGATTCGCATACCGGAGCCGTTCGTGATGAGGGAGGCAATCATTGATGAGGGAGGCAATCGATTCGCATACCGGAGCCGTTCGTGATGAGGGAGGCAATCATTGATGAGGGAGGCAATCGATTCGCATACCGGAGCCGTTGGTGAGGCCATCGACGGCTTCATGGCGGCTGTCGCGACGGCGGCGGAAGAGAAGGAGGAGGCCGTCTCGTCGCTTGCCGCCTTCTGAGAAGAGACAGTTACGCCAGCGTCGGTGCATGTGATGAATCCATGCACCACGCCACCGAGCGCTGCTCCGAGCACGACCGAGATGGCGATCTGGAAGGCAAACAGTCCGAGGACCAGCCCGACGGGGGCTGAGTCTTCGCCCGGCGTGGGCGCGACCACACGCACCATCAGCACTGTGAGCGCAAATAGCAACACCACCACGACGTCCATCAGAATCACCACCGAGAGCGCCACCGTCGTGAACGGACCGTATGCGTTCAGCTCTGTCACGACAGCGATGGCCGATGAGGGTGAGCGCGCGACGGCTAGGCACGCGATGAAAAGGCAGACTGGGAGCACGTCGTTCGGCTGGCTTGCCGTGAGCGAAAGCCACGGCGATGCGAAGAAGAAGCCCGTGAAGACCAAGCAATAGGTGACGCAAACGAGGCCGGCGAGGAGAGTCAGGAAGAGCCGGAGTGAGCCTTGCAGCTCGGAGAGGAGAAATTTGGAACCCGCTGAGAAGCCGATGAAGCCCATGGCGTCGTCGTTGACGATGCGAGCGAGCTGCTTCGTCTCTGTGCTGGACAGCAGCGCGAGCAGGTGCGGGCCACAGATGACACCTGCGAGGATGTAGCCCGTGACCAGCGGCAGGTTCACCGCCTTCCGCAGCGTCTCGGAGATTGAGGCCGCGGCGGTCGCAAGGACGATGAAGACTAACACCGTGCGCAAACTTGGAAACTCTTCCTCGAGCGCATCGGGCATCATTCGGGCTTCACGTTCGGGAGAAATCGGACGGAAGGATGCGTCGCCATCTCGCCAGGGAGCCTGAGCGTCGTTTTGAGCGCTTCAAACGCTCAATACATCGGTACAATCAGAGCGATCTTCGGAGAAACTCACGCCGCTTCGTAGCGCCCCGCGCGCCCATAGCCTGTGTGCCGCTGCATTCGCAGCACCGGGCTAAACGAGGTGAGGTAGCGCTGCGTCAGGTATCCGACGAAGCCAACGAATGAGGACTGCTCCTCGAGCTGCTGCTCCTCGAGCTGCGTGGAAGGAGCCTCCTGTGTAGCCTCCTGCGCCGCGTCCCCGAGCTTCTCGGTCGCGGATGCCTCCGCGCTGCCGGTGGGTGCTATCGGAGGCGCGGGTCGAGCCCTGACGGAAGCCTCCACGGAAGCCTCGCTGCACGGCAGCGCCCACGGCAGCGCCTCGTCCACCCCCGCCTCGTCCCACCCCGCCTCGTCCCCCGCCGCCTCGTCCCCCCCCGCCTCGTGCCCCCCTGCCTCGCGCGCTCCTCTCAAGCCTCGTTGCCTGGAGCGCTTAGCCTTCTGCTTGGCAACTCTCGTGTGAGTAGGCTCAATATGAGCGCCGATTTGAGCGCGATGCAAACCCATGGAAAGCACGCCGACGCAAACCAGTGCCGCCCCAAACGCGCCTAGCAGAAAGTGGCCGAGCAGAAAGTTGTGTCGCGCAAACCAGGCATGCTTCTGATGTTGCGGCGGCTGATGCGGCCGCTGCGTCGGTGGCGGCGGCGGTGGCGGCGGCACCTCGAGGTTGCTCTGGCTCTCAATCGTCCACCACCACGGCGGTGAGATGGGCGGCCTGGGGAGAGCAGGAGGCAGCGGAGGCATCGAGGGTGGCAGCGGCGGTGGCGGCAGTCCGGGCGGCAAAGGTGGCAACGAGGGTAGTGGAGACGCGGGCGGCGGCGAAGGCGGCGGCTGCGTCGGCGGCGGCGAGGGCGGCGCCCGTGGAGGCATCGACGGCGGCGCTGCAGGATCTGGCGGCGGCGCATGAGGCGGTGGGGGTGGCCGGCTGGGCGGCGAAGGTGGCGAGAAGCAGATGGGAGCCCTGCACCCGAGGCAGTCGTGATTTTTGCAGGTCCATTGGTTGCAATGACGTAAACATGTGTATGGAGCGTGCGGCGGCAAGGGCGGCGAGTGTGGTGGCGTCGGAGGTAGCGAAGGTGGCGCGGGCGGCTGAGGGTCTGCCGGCGGCCATGGTGGTGGCGTTGATGACGGCTGCAGCGGCAGCGGCATTGGCAGCGGAGGCTGCAGGGGTGGGTGAGGAGGCAAGGCTGGCGCTGAGGGTGGTCGAGGGCAGAGTGGGGCCTCGCAGGCAAGGCAGTCCCACTTCTCGCAGGTCCACTCGTTGCAATACGGCAAGCAGAGTCCAGCTGAAAGCGTCGCCATGACAAATGAATGTTTGGAGCAAGGATTGTTGCGCGTGCGTGCCTTCCGTTTGTCTGATCTTTGATCCGGCATGCAATACACGTGATACTGGAAAGCATCAACTGCTATGTCATGGATGTCGGCTACAGGTAGTGCGTGGCATTCTCGAACGCAACATATTACTCTCTTTTCGTGGGTCCAGGAGGGTCCAACTACTGATTCGTACTTCGTCCTCGCCGCGCCAGATGTAGTAGCGTCGAAACGACGCAGGTGGCTATCGGGACACACAATGGCGCCCACGTTGCGAGCGCCCCCTGAAACACCGTCCAAAAACTGCTGCTCCCAACGTACGGATGTCGGACTGCAGTCTTTGCTTGACGACGGGCAAGCTTAGCCATAGCACATGCGGTGACGAACTCGCCTTGCCAAAACCTTTGTAAACTCATGTCCGCGAGGGAGCGCGCAGAGACGGCCAAGGCTGACTCGTCGTCTCCCAGGAAGCGTAGCCTCTTCAACTCTGCTACCAAGTCCGCCAAGTGAGCTTGCATGCACCTGAGCTGCAGCAACGGTGCCTTCGGGCAAAAAGCGCCGGGTTGTGCAAGTACTGCTTCGAAAGGCACGGAACCCAACAACAAGTCGCTCACGCAAAGCTCGGCGAGTAAGGACTGGTCGGCCATGCAGCGCACCCGCGCGACGGTGCCGAGCGCCAATAACCTCACGAGACGCATAAAACCAGACGACGCCCACGAGGACGCGTCGAGGCGAAACGAGGACGCCCACGAGGACGCTTTTCCACACAGACGTGACGACGAGGGCATCTCAACGCATGAGCATCTCACAAGGGAGGTCGTGCGGAATAATTTTTATACCGCGCGCGCGCGCGGCGCCGGCGGCGCGCGCCTCGCCGGTGCCACATGACCGCCATGATTGTCGCGCGTGTGCCGTGTTGATCTGCCAAGAGAGAAGAGTGCCTTGGCCATGGCCTTGGCATGTGCTTTCGTCTTGTGCTGGCCGCGCGGTGCGCGCGTGCGCCTTGACCTTGCCGCTCGCCGCGCGCGAACGTCCTATTCAATGAAATTCAATGGTCCTATTACCAGTTGCAGTTCTCCGGACCGTGCACCGGCACGGACGCGCCAACGGCGCTCCACTCCGGTCAACACGGTCGGCTGTGGGCTCTAGCATGCGTGGAGTCGTTAGACTGCATTCTTAGGGATCAAAGTCCGCAACCATGACCAGCCCAACGCCCGGTCACTCCGATGACATCAAGTCTACTCTCACGAGAGCCCGAGCTCTTCGAGCTTGGCTCGGTTGCGGGCCTTGGTTGCTTCCCTCTCAAGCTCATACGGCACCAACGGCGCAGCCGGCGGCGCGGCCGATCGCCTCGCAGCCGCGCAGCCGCCCGTTGGGGCTGCCTGGCGCCGTCGCTTGGGCGCGCGCTCCTCGCCCCCGTCTGCGTCTGCGTCCGCTCCGCTGGTGCGGCTCGAAGCGGACGCTGGCTCGGCACGGCCGCGACGCTCGGCCCGCCTGGAGCGCGCCTCGGCGGCTTCGGCGGCGGACTGCGCCGTCGGCAGCGCCTCGTCGGCCACCGCCGCCGCCGCGCGCTCCGCCTCGTGCTTTGCCTTCGCCCTGGGGGCGAGCACGGCTACGAGCTGGTCACGTGGCACATACGTCGCCCCGTGCGTGCGCACACGCTTGGCGCCGTGTAGAAAGTCGGCCTCGGTGAGCTCGTACGCCCAGTGCAGGAGCGTCTGGCGCACCACGGGGCTCACGCTCACGTCGTCGAAGCTCGCGCCCTGCATGATCACTTTGGCGATCAGGTTCTGCTTCCACCGGCCCTTGTCGCCCGCCAGGGCCGACCAGCGGCCAATCTGGCGCTCGTCCTCGCCGTCGTCGAGACGGCGCCCGCTGTAGAAGCGGAAGTACCATTGCGTCCACCCGCGCGGGTCGTGGTCGGTGATCCAGCCCGACGACTCCCAGCCGGCCTGGTCAAGGCCCGACTTGACCTTGTAGCAATTGTTGTTCGTCGAGTATCTCCGGCTCAGGTAGAGCTCCTTGGGCACACCCTCGAACCACTCTTTCGGGAACTCGTCGATGCTCACGCCCGGAATACCCTTGGGGAACTTGTTGCGCGGGTACCGGATGCCCGGCTTGCCGCCCTTGGGATTCCAATAGATGCCGCCGTGCATGCCCTTGCGGAGCATCTCGCTAGGAGTCAGGTTGGGCTTAAAGTGCGCGGGCGCGTCCTTGAACGGCGTGAGACGCCCTTGTGCGTCCTTGGTGCCCTTGTGTGGCGCGACACGGCGCCCCATCCTGCTCGACAGCGGCGGCGCGGCGCGTTCTTAGCAATTTCCTGCAAATTTCCTCCTTTCTCCCGGTACAAAAGCGGAATCTCCGATGCTGCTCCTCCTGCTGCATGCAGCGAGCGGCTACCCGGAATGGATGCAATGCTCGCGGGCCTTGACTGTGGGCACCAACATCATGAGTTTCGCATCCGTCAGCGATTCCCAGAGCACGGCCTCCTTTGTCAACAAGGCGTGCGGCGGCACGTTCACCGCCGGCGAGACGCTCACGGCGACAACAAACGCTCCAGGCCAATACGTGATGGAGCTCACTGGCGGCGCGACGTTCACTGGCGGCAAATGCGACGGTTTGCGCATCGACAATACCAACTCCGCGACCGTCTCGACGACGGGCGCCGGCGCCACGATCACCCTCAAGCACGGGCGTGCTTCCGGCCGAACGGCGGTCCAAATCTCAGCACCGTGTACGCTGACCCGCCTGGCCGCGTCGTCGCCCCCGCTGTCCCCGCCGCCCCCTCCACCATCACCATTACCGCCGTCGTCGCCGCCCCCCCCTCCGCCATCGCCGCCGCCGCCGTCGCCGTCGCCGCCGCCGCCGTCGCCATTCCCCCCGAATGTCCCGCTCAACGCGCCGCAGCGTCCGCCACCACCGCCGTCGACGCCGCCGTCGCCGTCGCCGTCGCCACCGCCACCGTCGCCATCGCCGCCACCGCCATCGCCGACGCCATCGCCACCGCCACCGTCGCCATCGCCACCGCCGCCGTCGCCAGCACCGCCAGGTGCCCGATACTCGCCAGCCGTGCGGGCAACCTTCACGATCTCGGCCACCTTTGAGGAGTTCGACCGTGCCGCATTCCGCACCAATCTCGCTACGTATCTTGATGTCCCGGCGGTGTCCATCTCGCTCGAATTCATGGTGGGCTCGATCATCGTCCTCGCCACGGTCACGTACCCGACCATGATGGATGCGACGAGTGCATCGAGCGCGCTCAGCTCGGCAACTCCGACGGCGCTGAGCACTGCGCTTGGCGTGACGGTCGCAAGCGTGACGGCCCCTGCGGTCCTGCAGCTCTTCGATGCGCCGTCTCCACCGCCGAGGCCGTACTTGCCCGAGTATGCCATCGTCTCCGACAAGCAGATGAAGTTCGAGGTGCACGGCATCCTGATGCTCATTGCGTGGGGCCTCTTCGCTCCCCTCGGGCTGGTCGTCGCGCGCTACGGCAAGCCGGCGGCCGCCCTGACCGCGGTGAAGGCGATGGCGACGGACCCTGCGCCGCCCGCCCCGGCGCCGCCCGCAACGTGGTTCGTCGTCCACCGTGCGTGCATGTACAGCGCCGTGGTGATCACGCTCGTCGCCTCGATCATCTCCCTCGCCACTGTGGAGGAACACGTGAACGACGCGCACAAGAAGATCGGTGTGATCCTCACGTCCGTCATGTTGATTCAGCCGGTGAACGCCTACTTCCGTCCGCACAAGCCCAAGGCTGGCGAAGCACCCTCGTCGGCGCGCGTGGCTTGGGAGTGGGGCCACCGATGGCTTGGTCGGGCTCTGGTCGGCCTCTCCTTCGCCACTCTCATCTCCGGCGGCGAGCTCGCCGATGCCTACTACGACAGAGAGTACTATAACGTCTCGGTGGCGCTCGTCGTGATCTGGTGCGCCGTCGTCTGCCTGTGCGAGGCGCACAGGTTCTGCCGCTGGTACAGCGCCTCGTCGCCGAGCGGCGGGCAGCAGGAGATGGTCACATACGGGCAGCACAATAAGGCGTGAGTGTACTGGCGTACCTCCCCTGTGGCCGCCTTGTGGCCGCCTTGTGGCCGCCTCGTTGCTGCTGCCGTGGCCCGCCTCACCCTGCGCCGGCCCGTTTACGCCCGTGACTCGATGGCACACTGCTGGCGCCTCCCTCGCAGAAATCGCCCTCGCGCAATCTCCCCCGCAGTCTGCTGATCACCACGGGTAGTAAGTGGCTGCGTAGGAGCTTGTCAACCGTGCATTCAGAGTGATCACAGGGTCTGTGAGGATAGTCATGCATGCAACGCATCCGGAGTGCCGCTAGGGTGTGGCTACAAGAGGATCGAACCTTGCAACCACGACGTGTTTGTTTTAGTGCTGTGTAGTCGTTTGACGTTTCGTTCGGGATGTGTATTACGTGTTTTTCGCAGCGAAAAGGTCAGCATCGATCGACACACGCCAGCTTTTGTTTCGAAAAGTTCAGCTCATAATGGCATTTAGCATGTTTTTGCATGTTTTTGTCATAGGTCAGCATTAAGAACTAAAGACAGCACAACTGTACAAGGTGATGGAAATCGAAATACATAAACCAGAGAGGCTTGAGCCTTGACCTCAACATGTACCGCCTTCGAGCAGGCGCAGGGAGGCGCTCTGGGAGCGGGTGGCGGCAGGGTCGGGTTCGCTGGGGGCGGCCTCTTCTGAATCGGCCGCGGGGAGCGGTCGGCTCCGGGGCTGCGGCTGTTGAGTCGGCCGCGGTTTCGGTCGTCGCGCGGTACCGTGCGTGTGTGGGTGCGTTGGCGGGTTGGGATGGTTGTGAGGTTCGTGATACGTCTCCACCCTATTTACATGATCACCGGGGACCCCCATGCCCCGCTTCGCGCTACTCGAGCGGTATACACACCCCGGGGCGATACACACGCCCCGGATATGAAACCACCGTAGTTGCATGAAACCACCCGCCTTGTTCGGCGGGCACCGAGAGGGGTACGTAGCGTTCGAGATACAGTGGCCACGAGAGTGACCCGATAGATCCGTCGCCGTCGGCTCTGCCTGACAACCAACCAGTGCTCATACTCAGTTATAATCATGCTCTATAAGCCCTCCACACTCAAGCTCATCAGTGGTAGCCCACGGACGGGGATCACCGGGGAAACAAAAGTGCCTGGTGCTCCGCACGAACCCGCCAAATCCTGCAGCCCCACGCCCTCGACCAGACCTCACGACCCGAACCGCAACTACAAGCCATCTTCGCACCAGCAGAAGCGCACGGAAGAGAGCTTTCTGCAAGTCTCTTCAGCGCCGATATCGTCGAAAAACTCGACGGATG
>Ga0210242_101058_pt1 | contig 22829 bp, 13 predicted proteins | sample ChrtobMeP5a_16mM_FD_155445 | JGI IMG/M metagenome (GOLD analysis project Ga0210242, IMG submission 155445) | Chrysochromulina tobin associated microbial communities from unialgal haptophyte culture, Seattle, Washington, United States - P5a_16mM | ecosystem: Host-associated > Algae > Haptophytes >... | reverse complement strand
ATAACCATCCCTTTGAGTGTGATGCACAGAGAAGACGGTGGGTTCTAGCGCCGAAGGCGCTAGATTAGTTGTCTTCTGGGGCGAGCAATGTAACTGGGGCGGAGGCGCGGCTGCCCTTCGAGCAGAGGCCAGAGCGCGCCGGCGGGCGGGGTATGAACCACACGCATGCATGCAGGAGGATACATACCATAAAGCCCACAGTCCGAACAGTTACTGTGGAAAGAGGGCGCGTCGCCTGCCTCAGGCTTCGCGCAAAAGTCACGCGTCTGTGTGAGGTCGCCGCGCAAGGCGGCTCTCCCACTGCGTGTTTGTCGTGCCCCACCCTCCCGGACCCGTACTGTCTAGAATAGGGGACTCAGAGCCGGCCCCTGGCCGTCTCTGTGGGGGCTGCTTATTAATAACCATCCCTTTGAGTGTGATGCACAGAGTAGACGCGATTTTTTCGGCGCCTCCTCAGCACATCCGCGGGCAGGAGCTCTCGTTTGCTGATCGCCAACCGTGGCGAGATTGCGCTCAGAATCGGACGCGCCGCCGCGGAGCTGGATATTCGCAGCGTGTGTCTCGTCACGCCGGAAGATGTGTCCTCATTGCATGCGGTGGCAGCAGACGAAGCCGTGGAGGTGCAGTCGTACCTTGACGTTTCGGCAGTCGTGCGCGCTGCCGTGGATACGAATTGCACCATGCTCCATCCCGGCTACGGGTTCCTCTCTGAACGGCCAGAGCTGGCACGCCTGTGCGACGAAGCTGGCATCGCATTCATTGGCCCGACGACAGAGACGCTCGCCACTCTTGGTGACAAAGTGGCCGCACGTGCTCTGGCTCAGAAGCTCAACATCCCGGTGGCACGTGCGAGCGACGCTCCTTGCCGCAGCGCTGATGAGGTGCGAGCCTCGGTGCGGAGCTTCGGTCTCCAGTACCCGTTAATGCTGAAGGCGGTAGGCGGCGGTGGCGGTCGGGGCATTCGGCCTGTGCACGATGAGGCCGCTTTGGATGAGGCTTTTGTGGCCTGCACGCGTGAAGCGGACCTGATCGATGCTGTAGGCGGCGTCTTCGTGGAGGAGATGCTGCAGGACGCGCGGCATATTGAGGTGCAGCTCCTCGGCGACGGACGTGGCGGTCTCGTGCACCTTCTCGAGCGCGATTGCTCCGTGCAGCGGCGACGACAGAAGCTCATCGAGATGAGCCCGGCCCTCGGGCTCGACGAGGCGACCCGCGAGCGCATCTTCGCGCACACTCTCGCCATCGGCCGCGCGTGCTTGTACCGTTCGGCCGGCACGTGCGAGTTCCTCGTGCGTCCGGACGGGAGCGAAGTCTTCCTGGAGTGCAACCCGCGAATTCAGGTAGAGCACCCGGTGAGCGAGGAGGCTACCGGCGTCGACATCGTGCGCTCGCAGCTCCAGATCGCAAGCGGCGCCAGCCTGGCCGACCTCGGCCTTGGCTCCCAAGCTATGGTGATGCGTCATCACGCGGCCATCCAGGCGCGCATTCAGATGGTGGTCCCGGGTCGAGTGGCCGCGTACTCGGAGCCAGGCGGGATGGGGATACGCGTGGACGGCGCGCTCTATAGCGGCTATACGCCGCCCGTGACGTACGATCCTCTCCTTGCCAAGTTGATTGCTCGAGCCCCCATCCCACACGGCGGAGACGGGGGCGGCCGCTGGAGGGTTGAGAGCTCGGCAGCCGAGCTAGCGCGGCGGCGCCTGCTCCGCTCGTGTGCTGAGATGCACATTGGCGGCTCGGTGCGCACCAACCTCGAGGAGCTTGCTCGGATCCTCGAGAGCGATGCCTTCAAGAGCGGCGCTTGGACGACCTCGATGCTCGACGCAGAAGACGAAGCGAGGAACGCCGCTGCCGGCGCTGCTCACGAGATCGCTCGGAAGAGCAGCACGCATGATGGCGAGGGGCATGGAAGCAGCGGCAGCCGTGCGGAGCTACTCGACGGTGCGATGGCCCCGTCGCGCGCGAACCCCTCGAATGTCGCGCAGCCCTCAAATGCGCCCAAAGCGGCGCTCGAGGGGGGCCTGCTAGTGCTAAGCCCTGTGAACGGTCAAGTCATCGAATCGGGCGACGCAGCGAAGCCAGGGGCAGAGCTCGAACCTGGCCAGACCATCTTGGTGGTCTCAAGCATGAAGATGGAGTTTGTCGTCAAAGCGCCGTCCGCGGGCACGTTGGTCGAGCTGCTCGTGCCGCAGGGCCAGCTGGTCCATGCTCAAGAGCCAGTCGCATTGCTACGTCTCGCGGAGAGGTCGTTGCAGCCCCAGCTGCCCGAGGTGACGGGCGCACTTGATGAAGCCGGGGAGGCTCTCGATGGCCCGCCGCGTGCAGACCTCGCGAGGGTGCTCGAGCGGCGCGCACTGATCTCAGACGCGGGCCGCGCCGTGGCAGACCCGAAGTTCAGCGACAAGGTCTCCAAGCGACGCCAACGAGGCCAGCGCACGGCACGCGAGAATGTGGACGCTCTTGTGGATCAGGGCTCCTTCTTCGAGTATGGGCGGTTCGCCGTGGCCGCTCAGCGTGGCCGGCGCTCCCTCGACGACCTCATCAAGACGACCCCTGCGGACGGTCTGGTGTGCGGCGTTGGGAGCATCAACGAGGCCACCTTCGGGCCGGCGTGCAGTCGCGCAGCTGTAGTCGCCTACGATGCGACCGTCCTCGCGGGTACACAGGGCGTCTTCAATCACATGAAGCTCGATCGCATGCTGCATCTTGCCGAGTCGCAACGGTTGCCGCTCGTCCTTCTCGCCGAGGGCGGCGGCGGCCGACCGGGGGACGTGGATGTCGATCCGATCATCAACTCGATGCTGGCCGTCCCGACCTTCCGCTCCATGGGGCGCCTCTCTGGCCTGGTCCCCACCGTGGGCATCGCGAGCGGCTACTGCTTCGCAGGGAATGCGGCGCTGCTCGGCTCGTGCGACGTCGTCATCGCCACCCGGGGCAGCAACATCGGGATGGCGGGGCCAGCTATGGTCGAAGGCGGTGGGCTCGGCAAGGTGCCGGCCCACGCCATCGGACCGTGTGCCGAGCAGGTCACAGCAGGGGTGGTCGACTTGGTCGCCTCTGACGAATCCGAGGCGTGCGAGCTCGCGAAGCGCTACCTGTCGTTCTTTCAAGGGGCGCTCCCCCGGCCTGCGGGCGGCTTTGGCCACGTGGACCAGCAACGGCTGCGTGCCATCGTGCCGCTGAATCGCAAGCGGCTGTACGAGGTGCGCGACGTCATCGAGACACTCGCGGACGAGGGGAGTTGGCTCGAGCTACGGCGCGGCTACGCGCTCGGTGTGGTGAGCGGCCTGATGCGAGTCAACGGCCAGCCGCTCGGCGTCCTGGCCAACAGCCCATCGCACCTCGGCGGCGCGCTCGACTCGGACGGTGCGCTCAAGGCGGCGCGCTTCATGGAGCTCTGCGACGCGTTCGAGCTGCCGTTGCTCCTGCTCTGCGACACGCCCGGCTTCATGGTTGGACCCGAGAGCGAAAGGACCGGTGCGGTGCGCAAGATGAGCCGCCTCTTCACCGTCGCCTCGTCGCTCACGGTCCCTTACTTCACGATCGTACTGCGCAAGGCGTACGGTCTCGGGGCGATGGCGATGAGCGGCGGCATGAGCGTGGGTTCGAACGTCTTCCACGCGAGCTGGCCGAGCGCCGAGGCTGGTCCCATGGGCCCAGAGGGCGCCGTCGAGCTCGGGTTCGCCAAGGAGCTTGCAGCGGCGGCGGCGGTGCCCCTAGTCGGCAAGCGGGCTCGCCAGGCCCTCTTCGACAAGCTGATGAGTAGGGGTCTTGAGCGTGCGGACGCGATCAGCGTTGCACGGACGCTGGAGACGGACGACGTCATCGACCCCGCAGAGTCGCGCGACTGGATCCAGCACGGCTTGCAGTCGGCGGCCCAGGCCAAGGGCAGTCCGTCGCAGACGGCGTGGCGTGTGCGCGACTCGAAGCGAAAACGGCCTTGCGTGTCGCCTTGGTGAAGATCAGAGAACGGCTCGCGCTCTCCAACGTTTTGGAGAGAATGGGTGTCACCGGTGTTTGTGAGTCCCGGCTCCCCCCGGTGTCTTTTTCCCGAGGTATAGAGTCTTCATTCACCGTTCACACCTTCGAATTCACAGTGGAATCTGAGAGAGGCTTCATGCGAGAAAACTGCTTCGTGCATCTCCTGCAGCCTCCGTGCGGTGGAAAGCGGGCGAGGACTCCGAGGTCGTCTTTGCATGCCAGGCCCGACGGCCGCCGACCTGCAAGCTGCTGTGCGAGCCGCCCTGGCTGAGCAGTCGGCGAGCGGTGAAACCGTCACTGCAAGAACAGTTCGACTTGCCGTCGAGAAGCGCCTTGGCCTCGCAGTCGATAGCCTTCTGCCGCGGAAGGACGAGCTGATGGGCTTCATCGCCGAGGAGTTGCAGCAGGCCACCAGCACGCATGCGGCCGGCGCGGTTTCAGAGGCCATCAAGGCGCTCGAGGATCCAGACGGTGGGGCGACCAAGGCGGCTCTGCTCGTCGCAGAGCTCGAAGGCAGCAGCAGCAGCGGTGGTGATGGAAACGAGAGCCAGGACGCACAGGTGGCTCTCGCCTTGCTCGCGGAGGCGTGCGCGGCGAGCGAGCGCGCAACGTCGCGGCTGCTCGAAGCGAACATCGGCCGCGCTCTCGTGCCGCTCGTTTCGCCAGAGGCGCCCATGCCGATCGCCTCGCTGGCGGTGCGACTGCTCTCGGCCATGTCGACGCATCGCTGCGGCACGGACGCAATCGTCAAGTCGCCGGTGGTCAGCCCGCTGCTCGTACGCCTCTCGACGGCTGCCGAGGGTGTGGGGGTGCAGTGCGCGGTGCTCGTGCATAACCTCGCCGACTCGCCAGCTACACGCATGCGACTCATCTTTGCGGGCGCGCTCGGCGTCCTCACGCGCGTCCTGCTCGAGCCCGTCACGACGCCAGCTCTCAAGGAGCACTGCCTGCAGGCCGTCGCATCGCTTGCAGGCATGCCCGAGGCCGAGTTGAGCTTCCCGGCGCTGCTTGGCACCTGCCTGAGCTCCAAAACGCCTGGCACGCAACGCGCCGCGCTCAATGCGCTGCAACTCATCCGCGAGCGCCAGCCGGGCGTCGAAGGTCGCTTGGCTGGTGTGGACGAGTTGATGGCGGGCCTCGCCAGCGCCGCATCGTCGACTGATGCGGAGGTGTCCCGAGATGCTGCAGAGGCGCTCGCAGCACTTCAGCAAGCGGAATAGACACGTTTACGCGGCTGAGCGGATGCAGCACACATCGGTATACAAAAGTTCGGGCGTCTCGTTCTCGCGTGGTCGGACAGCTGTCAGTGGCTATGGCGCATGCGATGTGCGCGCGATAGAATGGTCGCGTGTCCCGGTGTGGGTACCGTCGTCCGGACGGGGGGCGCTAGGCCCCTCCGGCTACAGAGGGCGCGCATACGCCCGGTCGAGATGTGCGCCTCGACATGCTTATTCGTCGATTGTGGAATGGAGTGTCACCGGTTAGAAAAGGGAAGGTCGACGCGACCCGAGAGGGCCCGCGAGGACGGACTCGACTCGAGTGTCCCGGGTCGCGTGGGGCGACGGGGCCAACAGTGCAACACGCAACTTAGGAGACGACACGAGTCCTCACCTCACAAATTTACAAGTGTGCGACTTTGCATGCAAGCTCGAGCGGATGCCCAGCTGTGCAGCACAGCGTGGAGATACTAGATGGTGAGAGAACTGATCAGGAGGGTCATCCTGACCCGCACTGATCACCCCAGAGGTCTTCTAACGCAAGGCAACCTGTAGCGTGGCGGTGGCTGGATGCGGTCCTCACCTTCTAATCATGCGGAGAGGGTACACACGTGGAGAATGCACACACGTGAAGAGAGTGCGAATGGTCGCGCCGCGCGACCCGCGCACAGTATCTCAAACTCGGGGCTTGATCATCTGCGAGCAACAACCTTCTTGATCGCCGACTGGGTGAAGCGGTGCGCCTCCGCCAAGTTTTGGGCAGCCTGCAATGTCGGCGCGGCACGCCTGATCAGCGTCGCAACGCGCGACGCTGCGGCGACGGCTTGCATCACTGAGTTCGCAACCGGGATTCGCCTTGCTCTCATCACTTCGAAGGACGGTCAGGACGGCCACGAGGGAATCTATGAAAGATTCCGATCGAAGAAAAGGCCGGGCAGCGGAGAAATCAGATCCACTAGCTCGGGGTCTTGATGGAAGTGTCCCGCTGTACATGTATCGTGTTGCCGTCCCAAACTCGGAGAGTAATTACTTTGGCAATTTGTGATTGCGTCTACGAAGTTACCAAGAAGCGCCCTAATCGAACCTCGACGATCACGACAGCGAGCAGGATGCTTGGCCCCGCGCTCGCTTCCGCTCTCTCGCTGCAGGCGGCCGCCTTCGCGCCGGTCGGCTCTGGCCCGGCGCTGCGCCGCGTTGAGATGCACGGCGCGAGGATCGCCATGGATCTGCAGATCAACCAGCGATTGAAGTCCGCCGCGCTCGGCGCTGCGCTGGCGGCGTCGCTCTCAGTCTCCGCTGCCAACGCCGCTGATCCGTGGCCGTACTCGACGCTGCTCGGCAAGGTGCAGTCTGACGAGGTGGCCAAGGTGCGTGCTCTTCCGCATGCGCCACGCGCCTCACGCCCCATCGGACGCAAGCCGTGGGGAGGCATTTGGCATCGTCGCCAATTTAGTCCCCCCGTGTGCATTCATTCCATGCCGGCGCCATCGCCCTGCCCCGCCACCACGCACTTTCGCGGCCCTCGGCCTCTCTCCCACCTTACCTAACCCTGCCACACTCCTCGCCCCCCCTCTCTGTGCGCTCCAGGTGGCCTTCAGCGACGACGGCACCAAGGTGGTCGCCTTCGACCAGGAGGGCCGCGACCACCAGGTCAACGTCTTCCCCGGTGGCGACGCCGAGCTGGTGACGGAGCTGCGCAAGCACAATGTGCAGTTCGCGGTCGTGCCGCCGCCCGAGGCCAACCCCGCCTTTCAGCTTCTCTCCGGCTTTGGCGGCCTGCTGATCAACTTCCTGCCCCTCTTCCTCCTCATCGGGCTCAACATCCTCGCGTCGCGCGGCCAGGGCGGCCCGATGGGTGGGCCGGGCGGGCCGATGGGTGTGGGCAAGTCGCAGTCCAAGATCCAGATGGAGCCGCAGACGGGCGTCACCTTCGAGGACGTTGCGGGTTGCGACGGCTCCAAGCAGGAGCTCACTGAGATTGTCGACTTCCTCAAGAACCCGGCCAAGTACTCGGCCCTCGGCGCCAAGATCCCCAAGGGTGCGATCATGGAGGGGCCTCCGGGCACGGGCAAGACGCTGCTCGCGCGCGCGGTCGCGGGCGAGGCGGGCGTCCCCTTCGTCTCGGCCTCGGGCTCCGAGTTCGTCGAGATGTTCGTCGGCGTGGGCGCGAGCCGCGTGCGTGATCTCTTCGGTCAGGCGAAGAAGAACGCTCCGTGCATCGTCTTCATCGACGAGATCGATGCGATCGGCGGCGCGCGCGCGGGCGGCGCGGGCGGCGGCATGGGCGGCGGCGGCAACGACGAGCGCGAGCAGACGCTCAACCAGATCCTGACCGAGATGGACGGCTTCGACGGCAACTCGGGCGTCATCGTGCTCGCCGCTACCAACCGCGCCGATATGCTCGACAGCGCGCTCACGCGCCCGGGCCGCTTCGACAGGCGCATCCCCGTCGATCTGCCGGACGTCAAGGGGCGCCTCGCAATCCTCAAGGTGCACGCCAAGGGCAAGCCGCTCGCCGAGGGCTGCGACCTCGCCATCGTCGCCAAGCGCACAACGGGCTTCTCGGGCGCCTCCCTCGCCAACCTGATGAACGAGGCCGCCATCGTCGCCGCGCGTAACGACAAGGCGGAGATCTCGTACGACGAGATCGACTACGCCATTGACCGCGCGACGGTCGGCCTCCAGAAGACGACCGGCACCAACTTCCCCGAGCGTCAGCGCCTGGTCGCCTACCACGAGGCTGGTCACGCCGTTGCCGGCCTGCTGACGCCCGAGTATGACATGGTGACCAAGGTGACCATCATCCCGCGCACCAACGGCGCGGGCGGCTTCACGCTGTTCACACCCTCCGATGAGCGCGCCGAGAGCGGCATGTACTCCAAAAAGTACCTGCAGTCGCAGCTCGCCGTCGCTCTGGGCGGTCGCGTCGCTGAGGAGCTCATCTACGGCGAGGACGAGGTCACGACCGGCGCCTCGGGCGACCTGCAGCAGGTGCGCAACATTGCGCGGCGGATGGTGGCGCAGTGGGGGTTTGCCAACGATGCACTCGGCGACGCTCCGGTCGCGTGGGAGGTGCCCGAGGGCAACGGCATCATGAACACGAAGGCGGCGTCGGCCGAGACGGAGGCGGAGATCGACGCGCAGGTGTCCAAAATCGTCCAGGGAGCTTACGAGGCATGCTACAAGATGCTCTCGGAGAACCGCTCGCTGTTGGACAAGATGGTCGAGAAGCTGCTGATCGACGAGACGATCGACTACGACGAGCTCACCCAGATGCGCGACGCCCACTACGCCGGCAAGACGATGCAGGCGGCGTGAACGGCGAGGTCGAGAAGACGGCGGGAGAAGCTGCCGGCGGTGGTTGTGGTGGAGACGCGCGCGCAGCATCGTTGGATGCGGGCGGGGGAGGCAAAATGTAGTTGTACTTTGGGGCCGCGGGGCCGCGAAGCGCGCACGCAACGCATGGGTCATGGGACTGGCATGTCATGCCTTTGAGTGGAGTCGCCAGGGCAGGGCCATCTGAGAGCAAAGGGCCCTCGTTGGACTCTGGGGCGCCATGTTAGGCGAGTCAGCGAGAGTATCGCCGCGCCACTCGATGCACTCGATGAAGGTGTTATTTGAACAGAAACGCACCGAAATGGCGTCCTCTTGAGCACGTTTGCGGAATGGCCCTCCCCCGGGCGGGAGTGTCGTACTGGCGACGAAATCCCAGCTGGAAATACACATGGGAGCCAAAACGCTGGTGCGCTGCGAGGTCGGCCGCATCTGGGCGGCTAGCCGGCGCGCCGGCAGCGCGGGCGATGGCGTCGTCGCCACCATTGGCAACGCCATCCGCAGCTCCTCCAGAAAGCCAGCCATCGTTGTGTCCGCCTCGTTCAATGCGATCGGCGATGTGATGGTGACGCTTGACGCGCAGGGCGCGCTCGTCGCCTTCTTCCTGTACCAGAACAGGTACTCGGTCATTCCCCACGTCGGTGCCAAGGTCGTCGCCATCGCGTGCTCTGCGCTCAACCGCTCGGAGCTCTTCGTGGCGCTCGCTGACGGCTCAGTCGAATGCGTCAACCTCATCACCAAGACGGCGACGGGCTCGATGAAGGGCCATCTACACCCCGTCCGCTCGCTCGCGTGCCACCCGAGCCGCCCGCTCCTCGCCTCGATCGCCGCCGACGCTCTTCTCGTTTGGAACACCGGCGACTGCTCGCGCGTGCGCGCGATGCCCGCAGGCCGTCAGGCGATGCTAGAACAGGCGGTCTTCGTGCCCTCGGGGGAGGGGCTGCTGACGTGCGCCGAGCGCGCGATCACGCTCTGGCGGCTCGCCAACTTCGAGGCCGCGCACGTGCTGCGCCTGCCCGCTGGGCAGCCGACCGCCCTTCGCCTGCGCACTTGCGCCGCCACTGCGGACGGCACGCTCGCGGCGGGCGCGGGCGAGGGTGGGTGGCTCGCGCTGTGGTCCTTACGCACGGGCGCGCTGGTCAAGATGATCCTGCTGCCCGGGGCGGCGGCGGGCGTGCGCGACCTCTTGCCGCTCCCGCTCGCCCTCCCCGCAAGCGGCAGCGGTGCCCGCCCCGCGCCCTTGGCAACGTTCGTTCTGACGAGCGATGACGGACTGCTGCGGGTGGTAGATGCGGCGGCGCCGGCGCTCGTGCACACGCTCGCGCCACCCAAGGGCGCGGGCGTGCTGCTCAGCGCCGCGCTCGACCCCTCCTTGCGTTACCTGGGCGCGGTGGGCGGCGACGGCCAGCTGCGGCTGTACGAGGCGAGTGCGCTGCTGCCGCCGGTCGGCCTCTCGCCGCAGCCACTCCGCGCCGTTTCGTCAGGCCCCCTCTTTGCGGACGAGTCTCAGCAATACGAGGGCGCGGACGCGGCGCCCGAGGCAAGGGTCTTGGGAAGCCGACTGCCTGCGCCCGAGGCAGCGTCGCCGCTGACCAAAGTCTTTGGGCGTGACGTTGAGCAGTCGGGCAGGTCGATGGGGGCGTCGCTGCCTCTGGCGAGCACAGGCGGTCTGGGTCCGGCTTCGCCACTGCTGCACCCGGGCCACCTGCAGGCGATGCTGCGCACCTGCTGGGCCTTCCCGAGCGCGCACCGGCTGTACGCGTGGCGCTTCGCGCTGCAACTTCCGCGTAATGAGCGAGCTCATCGGGCCCTCCTCGCCAAAGGCATCCACCCCGAATGCGCTGCGCTCATGCGCGCGCTGCCCGTCGCCGACCGGCGCACTGGGCAGCGCCTCGAGCGCCTGCTCTCTTGCCTGGCGCACTGGTGCCCGCTGCTCGGCCAGCTGCGCGAGCTTCCGACGACGCTCTTTCCTTTGATGGACGCGTTCGGGGGCGACGACCTTGGGGCCTTTGAGGCGTGCGCGACGGTGCTGCTCAACTGGGGTCAGTCCTTCTACGAGTTCTATCCGCATCCGCCGGTCGTGATCCTCGGGCAGGCAGAGGAGCTGCTCCAGGCTCATATGCCCCAGGTGCCTCTGGCTGGCCTCTGCAAAGCCTCTTGACAGCCTCTGGATTGCCTCTGGATTGCCTCTGGATTGCCTCTGGATTGCCTCTGACTCCAGATGTGTATGCCCCAGGTGTATGCCCACCTGCAGCACCTGTCCGTCGGCTCTGATGTGTGGGCTTGGCCGCTGCTCGCGTCGCTCTTCGCGCGGGTGCTCGATCGTGACGATTGGATGCAGTTGTGGGATCATCTGCTCTGCATGGCGCCGCAGTTCATCCTCCACGTCCTCGCCGCCTTCATTGGGAAGATCAGCGCGCCGCTGATGGCGGCGACGACGGCCGAGCAGGCGACGGCGGTGCTGCTGCGCCCGGCAGCCATCATGATGCGCGGCTGGCTGCAGTCGGCGTACGAGCTCTATGAGCGCCCTGGCGTGACGCTGCCGGCATGGAAGAGCTTCGCCCCCCTCGCCGTGGGCGAGTCTTACCCGGCGAGCCTGCCCATGCCCACGGCGATCGTCAACCACGGCGCGGCCACGCTCGAGGCCATTCGGAAATCAGAGGCGGAGCTGGCGCGCCAACGGGCGCTCGCGACGGCGCTCGAGGAGGAGGAGAGCGTCGAGACGGCGCGGTTGCAGCAGTGGCACGCGCGTGAGGCTACGCTTGCTTTGGCCGAGGAGGCATGCCGGAAGGAGCTGGCGCAGCGCCGCACCGAGCTCGAGAAGCAGGCGGCACAGACCACGCTGGCGCTCAAGACGGCGCGGCTCAAGGGGATGGATGCGCGTGCGGAGCGGCTGCGGCTCGCTGTGGAGGCTCGCGAGCGCGAGCACGCGAGCACCATGACGACGCTCCAGGAGCAGATTGAGAGCGCCGAGGCCACCGCCGAGATGCAGCTGCGCGTGCGCGCCGAGGAGCTCAAGCTGCTCAAGGACCAAGCGTCTCAATCGGAGAGCTTGCTGCGCGCGCAGCAAGCGGCGCAGGCGGCGGCGGCGCGGCGCGTGACCGAGGCAGCGGCCGCGTCGCGCGCGCAGCAGCTCAGCTTGCTCGACAAGCAGGAGGTCGCGCAGGTCGAGGCACGGCTCGAGGCAGCCCGACTGCGACGCGACGCTGAGGCCCATCGGCGCGAGTCGCTGCTCGACATCGCTGCGGGCGAGGCGCGGGAAGAGTCCGTCGAAGGTGCACTGCGCGAAGCCGAGTTTCGGCGAACGCTGCGCTCGGCGGAGCTCGTGCGCCAGGCGGAGCTCGAGGCTGTCCGCCAGGATGAGGAAGCCATCAGCCGTCACGCTGCCGATGTGGAGGCTCGTCGTCAGCGCGCCCTCGCCAACCAGGACGACGAGGCCGCCCAGGCGATGCTCGCCGAGCAGCGAGCGTGGATGGCGCGCCGCCAGGCGGAGCGCACTGCGATCCTCGACTACGAGCGGCGCCAAGCCCTCGCGCGCCTCGAGTCCGAAACGGCCGAGCTCGACGAGCTCGAGCGCTCGCAACGGCGCGCCGAGGCCGAGCGTCGCCTCGCAGAGGCATCTCAGCTGCACCTCGCTGCCGAGGCCGAGCATGAAGCGTCGCTGGGCTCCTCGCTGCAGCATCTGCATTCGGCGGCGCGCTCTGCGGCGCCCGAGCCGCTGCGCCGCGCCGTCGCGGACGCCGAGGCTGCCTGGGAGCAGCGCGCCCAAGGGCAACGCGCCGCGATGAGCCGCGTCGATGCGGTGGCGCTCGAGGCGCGTGAAAAGATGGCCGCCGCCATCCCCGACGCACGCACGCCGCTGTACGGAGATGCGCGTGTGCCGCTCCGGACCACGCAAGCGGCTGTGTCGACGCCGGGAGTGCCCGGCTCGGTCGATCGAGCGGCCGCCTATGCTGCCGCCGCCGCGCTCCCGACCCCAGGACGCCCTGTCAGCGGCCGCGTCGGCGGCCCCGGCGGCGGCGGCTGCAGCTACGCGCCCGCGCCTTCGGACGCCGAGATACGGGCGGCCCTACTGGCGCGCGCCATCGAGGCGGGAGGAGGACCGGTAGGGGGAGGGGGAGGTGGACCGGTACCGGTAGGAGCCCCCGCCGCGCCGCCGTCCCTCACTCCCGCGCAGGTCGCGCAGGCCGCTCTCCCCGGAGCAGCCTCCCGGCGTGCGCCTGTTATGGCCACCAAGGCACCAACGCCGCCGCCGATAGCGCCGCCCCCCTCGGCGGCGCTCCCGCCGCGCGCGGCGACGAGCTTCGCGCCGCCGCCGCCTCCATCTGAGCACCCGTCAGCCACGGCCGCATACGAGGAGCTGCGCAAGCGCTCCGAGGAGCTCGTGCCGACCAACGCGGAGCTGCGCACGCTCGAGATGCTCGGTTGCGACCCGGCGCTCCTCTCCGAGCTCCGCGCCGGGGCGGCCATTCTCCAGACGCCCGCAGCCCCAACGGCCGAGGTGAGCTTCGCTTGCGACGACATGGAGCGCGGCGCCGCGCGAGATCTGGCGTTCGCCTCGGGCGGTGCATACTATTCGGCCGGTGGGCTCGGGGGCGGTTCCGCGGCCGGGGGCATGGGGGCTGGCTCACGCAGGAGTAGCTCCCTCTCGTCGGGTGGTCTCGCCGGCGATGCGCTCGGGGGGTTGCGCCTTTCGGGCCTCGATACCGGCTTGAGGGAGCGACTACGCGCCGAGGCGCGCGACGGGCGTGACTCGGGCTTTGCGGCCGATCTGGGCTACAGCGCGCGAGGCTCGTCCCTGGGCTCGTTTGGACTGTCGGGCGAATCCCTCCTGCTTTCGGCCGACGCGGCCGAGCACGCCGCTCTCGTCAACCAGTACCTGCGCGACCCATCGGCGGCCGGCCAGGCGCAGGCGGAAGTGGAAGCCTACATGGCCTCCGCACGCTCGTCCGGGGGGGCTCGTTCGTCGACGGGCTCTGCGGGCGGCGCGGCCTGTGACGAGGGCTCGTGCGCTACGTGTGACGAGATCCGCCAACGCTATGCTGAGCACGACGAGTGGATCGCGTCGCTCAAAGAATCCGCGGAGGCGGTGCTTGCCACCCACCAGCGCACGCGCGAAGCCCTCTCCGGGCTCATCCCCGACACGCCCGCCGGCCCCGACCAGTGCTGACGCGGGCGCTGCGGGGAGCTGCGGGCCCCGAGATTAATCCCGAGATTGGGCGGCAAGGAACGGACGTCGGCGCGCCTGTCGCCTGATCCGCGGGCGGGTAGTGGACGGGTGAACTTGGTTGAGGAGCGATGTGGTCACATGACGGACGCATGTGGCATGTGGGGCCTGGGACGACCGGAGGACGAGCAGTCCACATATCGGGCGTTGCTATCGATCAGAAACTCGTGCGTGACTGTGGCGGGGATCCAGGTGTGTGGGCGGGCGGCGTCGCAAGATCTAGTCTCCGACTTCAAGGCGGTGTCTGCGTGCTGTGTGCTCCGTAGGATGAGGTATGCCGGACCCGGAGGCGAGGTGACGCGCCCCGCGCCCGCGCACTGCTCTCCGGGGCCGCGTGTCGCGTGTGTGGACCGACCGTGAACGCCCGACGAAACAATGTTACCACACCAAACAAGTAACCAAAAACGCTGCTCATTCACACCGACGTACAGACAATATATTGTACCCATGATTCGCCGGACGTCGTCGGCATCGTCGTCGGTGACGGGTGAGGTCGGTCCCACATCCGGGGATCGGCGCGAGCGTGCCGCGGCGCACCCTCCCGCCGTGCTTGCGCTTTCCTTGCATAGGCACATCACACAGCACGCGATGAGTACGCGTCGTCCGTCTGGCACCCCCAGCCTGCAACGAATCCTGTTTCACACTCCTGGCTTCTCGTTCCGCTGCCACATCCTCTGAGCTCTGTGCTCTGAGCGCTCGTGGTGCTGCGTTCAACCTTCAACGACTGACCGGCGCAGCGTCCGTGGGATTCCATATGCCCACACCTGTGGGAAACCACGCACCTATGCTCGTCAACGACTGGACCTTGGCGTTGAAGCCGCGCGCGGCAGTCAGGTGCGTCATGGCGTTGTCAGGGCTGTAGGGCAAATGGGCGAAGAGCGCACGTGGCGCGACAGCGAGGCTGTCACTCGCATTCAAGCTGAACGGGAACAGCTGGTAACGGTGACTACCCTCCCTCCCAGCCCGCCCTCCTTTTTTCGAGAAGAATCCCTGCTTCGGCGCATTGGGCGCGGCCCACGGTACCGACAGCCGCCTCCAGTAGGAGCGCGCCATTGCCTGATGTTTGAGCTTCTCCCATTCCTTGGCATACGCAGAGCCCTCCCAGATTGTCTTCGCCTGGTGGTTGTACCCGTTCTTCGCCTCAAAGCGAGCAGTCGAACCGAGGAAGGTGCGCTTCCCGAGCACGGCCGAGACGATCGCGTCGTTGAGAATGGTCTGGTCGTCCGAGTTGGCGTAGTACGGCGGCTGGGCGTACGGCACCACCTTGCGCACGTACTCGGGCCAAAACTGGAACAGTTGCACTCTCCACGCCACATCCTCGAGCAGAGCGATCGCCGCCTTGCTGCCCGGGCGTGCGAAGACGACACCCGCATTGGCGATCGGCCCATCGCCCATGACGACGACGCTCGAGCCGATCGACTTGAGCACTGGGAAGGGGTCGTGCACCCAAACCACGTCCGTATCCGTCTGTAGCACCGAGAAGCCCCACGAGACAAGCATCGCCATGTACCGCTTCTTGATGTGGTAGAATTTGAAGCGCCAGTCCCAGAACTTGTCGATGGTGATGCTCATCGCCGGCTTGTTGCGCAGGGTCCTGCTGGTCCAGAAGCAGGGCGGTGCCAGCAGCGCCTCGCACGTCTCCCAAGAGTCGGCGATCACGAGGGTATGCTTCCGCAGCCCGATCGTCTCCAACGTGACGAGCGAGCTATTCAGCACGCGGACCGAGTTGGCGTCGTTACCGGTCACCATGAACACAAGCTCGTTGCGCTCGTTCGCCAGCATCCGGGCAGCCGCCAGCAGCGCGCCGGGAGCCTCAAGGTCATGGTGGCCCCCCTCAACAATGCTTTTTTCATCAGCGCTTAAGAGATGCTCAGCACTCAGCAGCGGCGGCTTGACATCGAGGGTGAAGTAACTCTTGCCAGCGCCCGGCGGCTTGTATGGGATCTCTGTCTGGATTTGATCGCACGCCGAATACCACGAGCAGTCGCCAAATTCCCGTGAGAAAGACACGAAGCGGCACTTTGCACAGCCTCGGCACTTCTCTGCGCACGCGGGCATGCTTGTGATTCCCTCCCAGGCGCCAAGCCGGTCGAGCGCGCAGTCGCCTCCCACGACCGTTTGCTCGCAGTAGCCGACCCTCTTCATCGGCTTATTACTCATCATGGACATTTCCCGATTCGTTTCGCATCAAACGTCAACTTTGAGGGAAGCACAGCGGACGATATTGGGATTGGTATTTGATTTTGGTTACTTGATTGAATAGGGTGTCGCGAAGGTGTGCGCATCACAGCGGCTCAAACTGCGCGAACGATGATGCAGACGCCGGAGCCCGAGAGCCCTAGCGGGGCGTCGCCATCGATGAGATCGAGGCGACCTTCGTCCATCGGCTCCTCGGTAGACTCCGATATCTCAAGCGAAAGTTCATTTGGGGGTCCGGTGTGGATGGAGGACTCTTCGGCGCGCAAGCGACGCGCCTCAGTAGCTGTCACTCACACAGGCGCTGGTGGACCCGAGGATTGGCCCAACCGGCCGACCGATCGCTCGCCGCGCGAGGTGATCGCGATGTTCAATAACGCCAAGTCGGCCGACAGGGGAATCAAGGCGATGGTCGAGGCCGGTTACCTCGATGGCACCCCGGCCGACACGGCGCACTTCCTCATCGCCAACGACGGCAAGCTCAAGCTCGAGTACGTGGGTGACTACGTGGGCGGGGAGAAGGAACACCACAAGGAGACCTTGGCCGCCATCCTGGAGGTCATGGATTTCTCCGAAGTGCCGCTGGACTCGGCGCTGCGCCGCTTCATCGCGCTCATCAAGCTGCCCGGCGAGTCGCAGAAGATCGACCGTATCCTCACGATCTTCGCGACGCGGTACCTCGAATGCAATCCGACCGCGTTTGACCACGAGGACACGGTCATGATCCTCTGCTTTTCGCTCGTGATGCTCAATGTCGACGCGCACAACGACAACATCCCGAAGAACAAGAAGATGAATGCTCAGCAGTACGTTCGCAACCTCAAGGGGATCCAAAAGGACCAATCCTCGCCCGACGAGCAGATGCTGCGAGGATTCTATCAGCGCGTCTCGCGCTACGAGTGGGCCGTCGAGGAGCGCCCGCACACGGCCGTCATGCACGAGGGATGGCTTTGCAAGGCGTCCACCAAAAAGGTGGGCGGCTCGGCGAAGCGCATGTACGGCTTGCTTTCGAGCCGTGCGCTCTACTTCTTTCGCGACGCGAAGGACAAGGAGCCCCAGGCGTTTATCAAGCTCGAGGGGCTGAGCGCGCGCCCGGCCACCAAGGGCTCAAATGCCGCCCTCTCGTTTGAGCTCTTTCCCACGGCGGAGAAGAAGAGCGACGAGCCCACGAAGGCGCACCTCAATGGTCACATGATCAAGCTGGAGGAGCAAAAGGACGGCGGTGCGCCCAAGAAGACGATCTCGCGCCACTCGTCATACGTGTTCACCGCCGAGTCGGAGCGCGAGGCGCGCGTCTGGCTGGCGGCCGTGCGTGCTTACACGCTCGACCTTGATCAGGTGCTACCGGTCGATTCGTGGTGCTATGGAGCGAATAAGGATGGTGCGAAGGGGGAGGAGGACAACATGTCTGAGGCATCCACCACCACGAGCGACGCCTCGCGCGCGAACTCAATGTATGGGCTCCGCGAGAAGCGCGCGATCGATGGCAAATCGTTCGACCCCAAAACCGCCCTGAAGATGCTTGAGCGCAAGTACAATGGCGTCGAGAAGCGCACCGCGGGTGAGGACCTTGAAACCTCGCCGCAGCCAAAGGGCAAATCCAAAATGGCGATTGAGGGGCGCAATTCCCTAATTGAGGGGCGCAATTCCCTAAATGAGGGCAAATCCAAAATGGCCGTATTGAGGGGCGCAATTGAAGAGACCGTTGAAGACAACAGACAATTGAAGAAAGAATCGTCGAGGCAATCGATCGCGGATGTGGCCAGGGACATCACTGTCCTGACGGGTGGTCTCCAGAAGGCGAAAAGTCGGGTTTCTTTTGAGCTAGCTTCGGAAGGGGATGGGGATGCGGGCACGTCGGCGACCGTTCCCGCAGCCGATGCTGCCGCCTCTGCTGCCGCTGCTGCGCCGTCGCCCCCAAGCTCACCGAAGATCGCCACTACCGGTGCCGCTGCCGCCCCTCCGTCCGCCGCGGCGTCGAGTTCTCGTGCTTCCTTCCCGACTGACGGTCCGTCGACGGCCTCGCTGCCCGAAGCGCCGACGCCCTCCCCGCCGACGCCCTCCCCGCCGACGCCCTCCCCGCCGACGCCCTCCCCGCCGACGCCGTCGGCGCCCACACCGCCGCCTGCTGCCCTCGCCACTGCTGCCGCCGCCTCTCTTCCCGCCGCCGCCGAGGCGTCGCTACCGGAGGGGTGGAGGCTCGCTACGGCGCCCGACGGCCGGGTGTACTACTACCATTCTGCGACCAAGAAGACGTTGTGGACGCGCCCTGTGGCAGACCCGGCGGACGCCACCGCCGTGCCCGCGCCCGCGCCCGCGCCCGCGCCCGCGCCAGCACCAGCGCCAGCGCCAGCGCCAGCGCCCGCCCGCGCCCCCCCGCCCGCCGCCCCCGGGCCCGCCACGCCCGCCACTCCCGCCGCCGCCCCTGCCCCGAAGCTATCGCCGGCCGCGCCCAAAGCCGCGCCATCTGCCGCCGGTGCCGCGAGCACAGGCAACGGAAAGGCACCCGCTGCGGCTGCGGCGGCCACCTCCGTCACAGAGAGTCCCTCCGTCGTGCGCGAGCGGTCGTCGCAGCTGGAGGCGCAGGTGCTCGCTCACTTGCACTGTGATTCCCCTCTGATGGCCACTCATTACCCTTGATTGCCCCCCTCATCAGGTGCTCGCTCAGGAGGCGAAGCTCGCACTGTGATTCCCCTCTGATGGCCACTCATTACCCTTGATTGCCCCCCTCATCAGGTGCTCGCTCAGGAGGCGAAGCTCGCACGCCTTCTCGAGCAGTGTGGCGAGGCCAAGGCCAGCCTCGCGTCACTGGTCGACGAAGGGCGGCGCAAGCGGCAAGAGCTAGGCTCGATGGAGGTGGCCCTCGCCGACTTGCGCCTCGAGCTGCAGCAGGCAGATGGCCAACGGCTCGCCCAATTGGCGGAGCTCCAGGCGCAATCTCGGCAGATGCAAGCAGATGCACTAGCGGCCGCGACAGCGCGCGCGGCGACGCGCAGCGATGCGGCGAACGCAGTCGCCGATGCGAAGCGATTGCATGCGGCCAATGCTCTCGCGCGCGTGGAGCTTGACGCCACGCGTAGGGTGCTCGAGTCTCTGCAACAAGAGACCGCCAACTTTACCGCCGAGGCCAAGACACGTTTCGAGCATTCGAGCGAACAGCTCGAGCGGACGACGCGGCCGGCGCTCGCAGACGTCAAGGCGCGCCTGCTGAGTGTGCGCGCACGGCTCGAGGAGGAAGCCAAGCGGATGCATGCGCTGCAACAGGCCGGATGGACGAGCCCGAGAGTCCAGGTGTCACCGATGGTCGCCACCTCTTCTGCGACGGCGCTCGCCATCAAGAACTTGCTCGCAGAGAGGCAGCTGCTCAGCAGGTGAGTTGGTTGTCTGGTCTTGTTGAAGGCAGAAGTGGGTCGAGAACAGGGCTCGACACGTGCCGTACGCTATGCCTTGATGTTGCCGATGTCCGCAGATCGCTTGGGAAATTTCAGAATTGCTGGCACAGACTGCCGTAGTGCCATTTTGTGGTGCTGGCCTCCTGGCCAGCGCAGCACACAGGTCCTCGCGAGAACAGGTAACAGAAACCGCGTTGCCCTTCTCGGCTCGACCGGAGTGTGGAAAAAAAGGCGGCACGCGGTTCTTTGTGGGTGTTTTTGTGAAAAGCAGCGCACCCCGACCCGTTCCTTTTACATGGACACTTCTGTGATACAATGTATGAGAGCTTGACTTGACTTGACATGACTTACGTGCGGTGAAGACTTCGTCAAGTCTTCGTCTTCCTCTACCGCGCGGCTGCTCCGACCAAGACCGTCAACCCGTACGGAAGCCTATGACAGCCGTCGGTACTGGCTCAGGTGCCGGTGACAACCTCGCCGTCGCGGGGCTGCAGAGTCTCGCAGCCAACGCATCTGTTGGTCTGGTTGAAAATTACAACATCAACGCCCCCATCTTCTGTGAGAGCCAGTTCTGCTCCACCAACGGAATCTGCTGCGGCTATGACTCAGTCGCCAACATGTACTTTTGCGCGTCGCACTGCTCTTGCAATAATCGCACGGGCGAGGCCGAATGTACTTGCGACGCCGGCTTCAGTAAGCCGCCGAGCTGCATGCAGCAGGTGCCGCCAACGGTCTGGCTCGCAGTCATCCTGACCGTCGGCACATTGCTCGTGCTCTTCATCGCGTGGGGTTTCCGTTGCCAGGATGACGGCGCGGACGAGGAGATGCAGCGGGCGCCGCGCGACCCTCTGCTTCGTGAGGCGACTAGCGCCGCCGCTGCAGCTGCACGGCCGTTCTCGACACGCGGCACCACCGACAACCGGACGACGGCTGGCGAGAACTCGTTGACAGGAGCGGGCACCGCCGGCGGAGACGCGAGCATGCAGCGACGTACGTGCTGCGTGTGCCTCGATAAGCCCATTCAAGTGGTGCTCATCCCGTGCGGACATGCGTGCCTCTGCCGGAAGTGCTCGCGTAAGCTCGAGACATGCCCAATCTGCCGGCTCCAGATCCAGGCCACACAACGCTTCTACTTCTAACGGAAATGTGTGGGCCGTGCGCGGCCGACGAGAGCGTGGCGCGCCGATTCATCCGTGCATGCGGTACTTCTGCGACGCGGCACCGCATCGCAGGTATCATCAATCAGAACCCGCATGCGCCGTCCCTCAGCGCGCCGCGCACACGAGACGCGCGACTGTCACGCCGCGCGGCGGCGGCGGCGCGGCACCGCGTCGGCCGTCGCGCGTCTCTTTCAAACGAAATGATGATCCTGATGCATCGAGCCTGTATAAATAGTATTCGGTGTACTATTCAGTGTTCGCTAAGTGATCGTGCAAATGGGCTTTAGTGTATTTACGACGGCCACCGACGGCGGCGCGGACAAAATGACGCGGACACGAGCGCACCCAGAGACGTCCAGACTCAGAGGAGGCAGATGGCAGATGCATCTCAGCCCGGCGCCGTCGGCGCCTCACTGCATCACTGGCGAGTCGCTGGCGAGTCGTCCGAGCCGCCTCCCTCGCCAAAAATCTCAAAGTAGTTGTCGATGATGGCGGCCATCGGCCCGTAGAAGGAGGGATCGTCCTGGATGCGTCGCAGGTAGACGTTGTCAGCGGTGGGCGCGGCGCCGCTAGAGATACGACGCACGTCAGGTGTGCTTCCAGCGCCTCCGGCGTAGATCGCATTTGCATCGGCCAGTGATTGGGTCGCCTTCTGCGCCTCGCGCATGAGCGTGCTCAGCAGCGAACCGGCCACCTTGTTGGTCACCATCGAGACGAGCGTCTGCGGCAGGCTGCCCGCTTTGAGGTCGACATGACTGACCCACCTGACCCTGCACGATGTTTTCGTGAGGGGGTGGATGAGAACCTTGATGCACTTGAACGACGCGAGCTTGATGCCCTCCGCGCTCGCTGGGACTTCCACAGGTGCCGCGTCCCCGAGCGACGCGCCGAGCAGCAAGATGGACTGGCGCTCTTGTAGAGAGTCGGAAATGGACCAGTGGATGAGAGCGCCGCGCTTCATCATGGGCGTCAGGTCGAACTGCACGTACGTGGTGCGCTCATACGGAGAGATATGCGTGAGCACCTCGGCGGCTCCGCAGAAGGGCATCCATTTAGGCCAGAGCTCGGCTTCGTGTGCCACCGCCGATGCATGCAAAAGGGAGGCACCTGAGAGTTCGCCGTCGATGCGTACCCATAGGGACCCATCCTCGTCCGGTCGCCACTGAGTGCGAAGCCCGAGTGCCTCAGACGCAGGTCGCCAGCCCCCACTACCCAGCTCGTCCAGCTCGCGCAAGGCTATCTGCACCTCGGTCGTCGAGACCAGAATCATGTTGAGCATCGTGCGCATGTTCTTGAGCCACTCCTGCTCCGTTTCGTCACGAGGTGTGAGGCAAGCCTTTGTGACGAGCTTCTCGACGCCTCGAAGCACCTGCGACCGGCGCAGCAGAGGGGTACGATTAGAAAGGTGGGGTTGGGAAGGTGGTAGGGGAGACTATCCTCGGGGTGGGGCGGGAGCGCAAGTTCGCAGGGCGGGTACTTGGGGGATGAGGCGGGTAGAATGGGGGGGTGGGGCGGGTCATCCGGGGTTGGGGCGGGTATGGAGGGTCGGGGCGGGGTGGAGGGGGCAGGGGAAGCACCTGCCCACACGCGAGGATGCGGTTCGCGCGCAGGTGACGCGACATTTCCTTGAGACCGTCCTGCAGCGCCACGCCATGCTCGGCGTACAGCGTCGCACTCTCGGCGAAGAGATCCTCTGAGAGCTCATCCAGCTGGGCAGCGTACCAATTGGCGGACTGTGGCTCGGCGTCGCGCCCGAGCGCGCTCACGTGGAGCTCCTGCTGCCGTGCGAGCTCTATCGCCTCGACGAGCTTGCGCTCAGCCATCTCGAGCTCCCGCTCCGTCGGGCCTACCGGAGGGTCCTGCCCCTTAAGGGCGATCACGCCGCGGTAGGCCTCGATGGCGAGATGGTGATCTCCGAGCTTGAGCCGCAGATTGGCCGCGGACAGCGCCATCGAGATCTTTGGCTGCAACTTGATCGCAGCCTCGATGCACTCGCATGCCTTCTTGAACTTGCCCTCCTTGTTGAACTGCTTGGCACGATCGAAGAGCTCCTCGGCGCTCAGGCCCGTCAACATCTGGCCTTGCACGGCCAACTCGGAGGCCTGCATCGTCAGAGTGCGAGCGTTGTCGGCGGCGGAGGCGATGCCCTGGCGCAACCGTTTCATAGGTGCCCAGGCTCCACCCTCCTCCTCCACAACTCCACCCTCCTCCGCCACGTCCTCCTCCTCCCCCCCCTCCTCCTCCCCCTCCTCCTCCTCCTCCTCCTCGCCATCGTCGTCCTCCTCGCCCTCTCCCCACTCCTCCTCTTCCTCCCCGCCGCCTG